>Ga0247813_10000463_pt1 | contig 38534 bp, 33 predicted proteins | sample UWRJL169409C1_FD_180719 | JGI IMG/M metagenome (GOLD analysis project Ga0247813, IMG submission 180719) | Plant litter microbial communities from Arlington Agricultural Research Station in Wisconsin, United States - UWRJ-L169-409C-1 | ecosystem: Environmental > Terrestrial > Plant litter >... | reverse complement strand
GCCAGCGGCTCAGCGACTTTCTATCGTCATGCAGAATAACTGCCTGATAGGAACCTGTCTCACCATTCACTTTCAGCCTTTGTGTATGCCCGTCATCATAGTAAAAGCATTTAGACTTTCTAAACAACACAGGCCTGGGTGTCGTATTGTCCTTCAGCAGTGGTTTACCAAACACCAAAAATTTAAACGTAGTATCATACGCAGGCTTGTCGCCCGTAGCCACCCATTTCTTTGTTTCTGCAATAAAATCTTCAGGCAGCACATAATCTGCATCCAGGCTCAATACCCAGTCACAGTCTACCAAAGAAAGTCCATAATTCCACTGAATGGCATGGGTATCAAAAGCACGCTGCTCTACCACTACATTATCATATGCTGCTGCAATTTCCAGCGTTGCATCTGTACTGAAACTATCCAGAATAACCACTCTTTCCAGCCAGGTGAGCTGATCCAGTACCCTTTTCAGGTTAGGCTCTTCATTTTTGGTCAGAATCACTGCTTGCAGTAGTGTAGCGCTTAGCTTTTCCATATCTATATTTTATTTACCTCTATACCGTTTCTAAAATCTTTTTGTACTCATTCGCATAGTTATCAATCAGTTTGTTGGCTGAAAAATGCTGTTCAATGATCCTTCTTCCACTCTCCCTGATTGTTTTTCGGTGTTCCGGATTTGCCCTGGCCTCAGTCAGTTTAAGCACTACATCTTCCACTTCCAGTGATGACACCCAGCCCAGATCAAGCTCTCGCACTGTTGCAGAAAGCGCAACTTCTTCAGATACCAGCACGGGAGTGCCCATATGTAAAGACTCAATCACCACGTTCGCAAAGTTTTCATTGAGAGATACCAGAACGAAGAGATCAGCATGCATCAATGCCTCGAATTTCTCCTCCCTGTTTAACCAGCCTAACCACTCTATTTTATCCGCAATATTCAAATCAGCCGCCAGATTTTTTAGCTCACTGATATATTCTGCCTCTCCGGATCCGGCTATTTTCAGTACTATATCAAAACCCAGGCCGCTAATTGCGCGGAAAAGAATTTCTATGCCTTTTTTGGGGTGTACGCGCGACATAAATATGATGGTAAAAACCTTATTATCAGGCGATACAATCGGAATTTCCGGTAAAGTGATGATGTTCGGCTGAATGAATCCTCTCCAGTTGTCGATCACCAGCCTGCACTCCTCATATTCAGATGCCGCAGTAGCATGAAACGTGCTCCGCGATAAGGCAAATTTCCCCGTAACGTTATGGATCAGCTTTTTTGCTTTACTGCTACCCGAATTAAAAATATAGCCACTTAACATTCCGCGTGGTGAAATCACCACCTTCACCTTTTTAACGTGACAAATACAAGCCGCAACAATGACCAGAAAGTTCCACCATGATTGAATATGAACTATGTCATAAGACTTTACATTGGCATACAAATGTTTCCAGAGCGCTGTTGATACATGTGTAGGATCTTTCGTAATCCTTTTAAAGTAAGTTACCTTCACTCCATCCACATCCATCACCTTTCCCGGCACCACATCAAGTTCTACCGCCCCATTGGCAGTAGTCGTAAATACGTCCACCTCATGCCCGGCCGCAACCAGTCCCTCACATAACTTCGAAACCGATTCAATCGGTCCTCCATAAATGTAGGCAGGTTTGTAAGAAGGCACTATATGTAATATCTTCATGATTATCAGCTCTTAACAGTTAATACTTCTTTATAAATTTCCTCTATCCTGTTCAGTGCATGCTCCAGATTAAATTGCTTCACATGTTCCACACCTCGCTTTATCCAATCCCTCTTCTCTTCACCCTGAATTTGCACAGCCTGCTGTAAAACCACCGCAGCTTGTTCTGCCCATTCAGCATCATTTCCAGGCGGACGACGGTCTATTAATAAAGCAGCTTCACCAGCAACTTCCAGCATGGGCGCTTCATTGGTCGTAACCACCACTATTCCCGATGCCATTGCTTCGGCTATCGGCCAGCCAAAACCTTCTGCAATAGAAGGGAACAGAAAAACCGATGCGCCGGCATAGGCCTTTTTTACCACCTCATCACTCACGCCCACAATGAAGTGGATATCGTCTTTATAAGGCGAAGCGGCCCTCTTCTCCTCCAGCGCCCCCGCAGGTTTCGGCCCTACCAGCAATAGCGGCAACTTGCTTCCCTGTTTTTTTCTCCAGGCATCATATATAGCAATCACACCTGTTCTGTTTTTATACCATTGGTTGCCCCCCACATGCAGGATATATCCATTAGCCAGATCCAGTTTGAGCTCCTTACCCAAAGACAACCTCGAAACATTTTCCGGTGCAGGTGCAAATGCAGGATTTAACCCATTATATACCATCTCTGAACGTTTGGGCTTCACCGCCATAAAACGCTCCAGATCGGTCCTGGTCTTTTCAGAAACAGAAATGAAATTCTTTCCTTTACTGTATCCATTTTTAATATAATCCTGATATTTTTTGCCACTTGCTGAAGTGATGTTTTCCGGAATCTCTCCCAATGCAGAGCGCTGGGCAAGAAAATCATGGCAATGAATTACATGCGGACGATCGGCAATCAGCGGCACATAAGGTCCCAATGCATGATCGGTAACCACATATAAGGTATCCGCAGGCTGAGTCTTTAATAATCTCTTTACCGTGCCTGGAAAAACAATATACTGGTCGATATAACTCATCCATTTCTTAAAACCTCCAACAGGAAGTTTCGAAAACTTTGCTTCCGGCTGCCATACCTCGGCTTCATGACCACGGTTCCGCATCCCTTCCGCAAGCATATTGACAAATCGGGGCATGCTCTGTGAACCAAGAAAAGAAGGATGTGCAAAAAAGACTATTTTCATGATGCTCATCCCTGATCTGTTTTAAACTTCACTATGGCGTCAGACAGTTCCTGCCCGTATTTTTCCCATGGCCTTAACCTCGCTGTTTCCATTGCTGCCCGTCCCGCAGCAGCGATCACTTCCGGTTTGCCGATCAAATTTTCTATCGCCTGCTGCAATGCCGCCGTAGAGCCAGCTTCGATAATCCAGCCATTCTCTCCATCCGTAATCAAGTCAGGTCCGGCTGTACGGTCAGTTGTAATCACCGGCGTACCTTGAGACATTGCCTCAGTAATCACCAGGCCAAAGCCTTCAAATAAAGAAGGAAAAACCAGAATATCATGTTCCTGCATCAGGCTTAACACTTCATGATGTGGCAAACTCGGAATCCATTTGTGTCTGCCCAGCGCTTCTTCCAGTGCAGGACAATCTCCAATAGTCTTTTTTCCAACAACGGTCAGCGCTACCCTTTCACCGATATGATCAACTGCGGCAAACAGGTCCGCAATCCCTTTACGCTGTGATAGACCACCAACAAATAGTAATTTCAATGGCTTTTTCGCATCATCATTATATTTTCTGTCAGACACTACAGGTGGAAATCCATAAGGAATTACCGTTACAGGACAGAGCTTCCCTTCATATTCATTCAACGTTTTAGCAGTGAAAGAACTGGCTACAAAAATCTGATCAGCCAGCCTCAGCTCCTCATCTTTCCTTTTCAACTTTTCATCAGAATTTCGCAATCCTGTTAAAGTAGGTGCCCATTCCGGCCATCTTTCCTGCTCTGCAGTCAGCAATATTTTAGCTGCTTTCCAGTAACCTATAGGTAAATCATATATACAGATCAGATTAAGTTCCTTTGCCACTGCAAAAGAATTTAAAGCACCATCCTCGTAAGCATATACCGCATTTAAACCTGCTTTCTGTTCCTGTTTCAACACACCCGCCACACGCTTGTCAAAATTATTCCATACAGCATCCACACTGAAAACGCCTACCTCATGTTTGATCAGTTGCTTAAATCCAAACTTGATCGACAATAAACGCCCCAGTTCACGCAATGGCCATACTCCTGTTGACTGGTGTAGAGTTGTATCGAAACGCCTTCTGTTCAATTCAGCTAAAGGGCCAAAACCACTTAGCTTATCCAGCACCGTACCCTTAAACACCGCTATGCTGGTATAAAATTTAGATAAAATTCCCGCCTGTGCACAAGCTACTGCTGCTGCACGCACATTGGCATTACCAGAAGGATGCGAAACTATTATCTTCATATTTTTTTGGTATTGAAGGAAGCGATAATCAGCCCCCCAATTAATGTACTAAACCCAAGATTCGTAGGCTGTGCCCATTGTCCCTGCGGGATCACCAGCAAGCCAAAGCTCAATAGTAACCAGGGCAGCAAATCGCCCTCAGCTAATTTTTTAAAACCCGCTGCAAAAAGTTTGAATGATAAAGCAAGCCTGATAAAGATCACTCCCAACCCCATGATTGTTCCCATCTCTCCCAGCACTCTTCCCCACTCTTCTTCAGAAATGAGGAAAGTCGTTCGTCCGCTGATCAGCATCGCACCTACATTAGTCCCCATCCCAATGCCATAGCCAAAAAAGGGCTGATCAAAAGAGCTGCTTAATGCTTTAGTCATCAAACCGATATACCTGTTTCCCAAGGTTCCCTGCAAACCACCTTCACTATCACTCGCATTCGTAAACCTCGAAGTAAATACCTCTGTGGCAGTTTGAAAAAAGGGAAGCTGGATCAGGATTAACAGAGACAGTGTGATCAGCACACCAGCCATGATCACTTTTCCTGCATATTTCCCGTTTCTCAATACGCCAATCACAGTAAAAACAAGAGAGATGCCTATACTAAAAAAGAGCGTACGACTAATTGACAGGGGAATAGACGCTAAAACAGCGGCAGTCGCCATAATCAATAGAATCTTATTCATTCCTGCATTAAACCAGAAATAGATCACAAATGGCGCACATAAGGAGAAAAACAAGGTAACACCAGTAGTGAAAGAAAAAGTTCCCGGCGGACGGAAATAACCCATCGCACCACTAAAGCCGCCGCCTTCTGCATTATCACCAATACCACGGTTCACAAAAGAGGCTTGTGGACTATAAAACTGCACAGCAATCAGCAATGCCATGGGGATAGCAATCAGTAAAATCATTTTCCCCATCTCCAGCACATCCTCTTTTCTAAATATCCGCCCAATTACAAACATCAGCGGAAAATGAACCAGCAATATTCTGGCACCAAACACCGCCACAGGTAAATTTCCGTGTCCAAACAACAGGGTCGTAATTATACTGATCACCGTAATCACTACCATTGCCGTCAATAAAAAAGTATTCGTCAGTTTACCCTTTCTCCAGACCTGATAAATCAACCATATCGCAACAGGATCACGCACTACCAGTAAAGGAGTTGCCAGTGAAGGAACCAGCCACTTGCGCAATGCACCTTCAAAAATCAGCAGAAAAAAATAGATCCAGATCCCCCGCTTTAACCAGAGGTCTTCATCTTTATTTTCCAGTAATCTTTTATTTCTTGTGTTTTGCATTATCAAATTCTATATCCTTTATTTTATGCTATACCGTTATGTTATGAAAGCCGGGTTATCCCCAAAATCATTATTCTATATCTACAGAGAGGTCATCAACTAACTGTTTAGCCGTACCTGCAAGGGATGGGATATAGGAAAAGTCCTTCTCTCCATTGAAAAAATCATCAAGAGCCCCCCCATCAAATGCAGAGATGCCATAAAGATTTTTTATTGCTCCAATTCCCCTATAGGCGCGGTCACGCGATACTGCCAGTAAATGCACACCATGTGCTCTCATCGCAGCAACAGAACCACTTTTTTCAGCCAGTGACAACGGCGTTGTAAAAATTCCGAACTCAGCTTCCGTTAATATTTCAGATATTCTTTTTTCACTCAATTTCCCTAAAGACTCACTATCTAAACCAGCTTCAGCCCAGATCTTCATCCAGCGTTCCAGTTCAGCACCACTGCGACCAATGATGGTCAGCTTAACTTTAACATCATTCAGGTCCGCATAAACTTTTGCCTGATCAGCAAAGGATTCAATTGGTGCATCAGGGTAAATACTCCCAAATACCACAATGTTAATGGTGTCACCCTCGCTGCGTTTTGTTCTCAATTTTTTCTGTACCTGTTCCGGAGAAACTACTGGGATATTAGAAAATAATGGCAATAGATTGGCTTTTGCCCCCATCCTTTTAAGTTGTTCCAAATAAACCGTATTAGTGGTATGTACTACTGGTTCGAGTTTCCTCAACAGCTGTTTTACCAGGTACAATTGCACCTTTCCCCATAATACCTCTTTAACACTTGCACCTTCGTACATTCCTACAGCAATTTCATGAAACATCACTTCCCACTTTTTCCCTTTCCCTATTTCCCTCAGCATATTGTTCAATCCAAAGTCCAGACCCTTATCATGAAAAGAAAAAGCCACATACTGCAGACTTATCCATTCAGGATTGACCTCAGCTATATATCTCTTCAATATTTTCATCCTATTCTCTGCCGCTAATTCAGCAGGAATCCGAAGCGCCGCAACATGATTTGCATCACCTGCATCGATCGTCTCCCGCTCTCCCTTCAAATGACGATCATTGATCGCTGCCACAGCAACATCAATCCCATTGGACATTAATTCCAGGCTCAAACGCCTTAAATAATCCCCAACCCCGTCGTGTCCAGGTTCAAAAGATCCGCAGATAAATACAATTTTCATTTTCGACATACTATGCTTTCGCCAATGCTAGTTTTTTGTTAAATACTCGATATTATCTTCAGGTGTCCTCATTCCGATCTTCTTTGCAGGTATACCTCCCCAGATTTCTTCTTTAGGAACCGATTTAGTTACAACAGATTCCGCAGCGATAACCGCTCCATCATTAATCACTATCCCTTTCAACACAATAACATTACAGCCCAACCAAACATCATTGCCAATCTTTATTGGTGCTTCAATGCCATGCTGTGTTCTTACTAATTCACCATACGCGAAACCGTGGTCATGATCTATGAACTTACACCCCGAGGCAATCAGACCATCATCTCCGATCTCTATTCCCAAACGTATATTAAACTCACATCCGGCACCAATAAAAACACGATTTTTGATCCGTATAGAAGGGCCCGGCTTCCAGATACCGTCATATTTGAAGAAAACATCATCTTCCAATATACAGTTATCGCCAAGAATCACCTGATGTGGCCAGGTCACCTTTAATGGAGCCAAAAGTGTATTTTTACCAGTTTGCAGCCCTATCAAACCATAATAAGAAGTACGGATAAACATTCCCAGCTTTCTGAAAAACTTGTAACGTACAAAAAATACTGTCCTGTCAAAAAGGCTATTCGTCATCTTTAACTCCATTAAGTTTAATTATGAAAAAAGCCAGCAGTAATAACAGCTGACCAGAAGAAACCATTATATTCATTAGTAGCACACCATTCAGTGTAGATATATCCATGAATACAATTCCGGCAATAACTGTGATCAGATTTACCGGGATAGAGATGGCCGGATTAATCACCCATCCACGACTAGTGGAGAGACTAAAGATACAACCAGTAACCAGTGCCAGACAACTTCCCAGAATACTAAATAAAAGTGCGCCTGAAAGATCGGCATATTGCTTTCCCAATATCCATAACAGTTGATCAGGAAAGAGGTATACAATACCCATAATAACTGCACAAAGAGTCACCATTACAACAATAATTTTCATGAAATTATTAGTCAGCAAAGCCTTATTACTTTCGGCCCGGGCAAACCTTGGTACTACCAGCGTAGCAAATAAAACAGTAAATACGCTCAACACCATACCCAGTCTGCTGAGTGCACCCACCTGCGCAATTGCCTTAGTTGTTCCCAGAATAGAAATCAGCCAGATGGTAATCTGACCCGAAAGGCAATAATATATTGCTCCCGGCAGCCTTCTCTTTACCATCTTCAGGATTTCCGTTTGATAAACGGGATCTACCGGCTGGCTCGTGTCCGCAAACCGTAATGCCATCTTTCTCAATCTGAAATTACCAATGATCCTCGGAATTCCATTCGCCAGCAGCGCAACAAAAGTGAAAGGAAAAATGAATACCGATGCTGAAGAAAGAAAAAGGCGGAAAAGTCCAACTTTAGCCTGATTCGCCTGCAAAGGTTTAATATCCTGGTGTAACTTAGGAATGGTTTCCAGTAGTGAGTCTGATAAGGCAGAGAAAAACGCTGGAATCAATGCCGCAACAATTAATATAATCACCCAGGGCTGGGCATGTTGTAACCACAACAAATACACCAGTATAGGCACTGCTACCAGCAGACTAAAAACAGCAAATTTCTTTCGCAGCTCCATTCCCGTTACCAGTACCTTACCCAATTCTGTCCTGTCGCGCCAGATCTTTCCGCCTTGTGACATCACTCCAGAGCTGATTCCTCCATCTGCCAGAATAGTCATTGTACCCAGCATCGTATTAGCCAGTGTATAAAAAGCATATTCCTGAGTAGGCAGCATTCTAATAATAAATATACCCGTCAGCAAGCCCGTCGCCTGCACCAATACCTGGGCGGCACCAGTCATAAAAATCAATTTCCCCCATTCAAGGGATTTTGAATATTTAGGATGAGCAAGAATACGCTGACTGATACCCCTCATTAGACCTTTACTTTAAGTGCCTTGACTGATGCTACAATTGCAGCACGACTTTTCATTTCATAATTTTTGATCACATCTGCATCTACCCTTATCGTTTCCAAATCAGGATTACAACCTGCTGCCAGGTCGTCCGAAGAAATAAAATCTGATCTTTTTACCCCAAGCTCTTTAAAAAGGAGTTCATTTTTAACCGCATATGCAACCGGATATAAAGGAATACCCAGTTTCAAAGCGAAAATTGTAGTATGATATCTCGTTGCAAAAATCCTGTCAGCCGTAGCCATATGAGTGATCATCCGTAAAGGATCAGCATGGTATTTAGCATGTTTAACCTCCAGACCATCCAGGAGAGATCTCCCAAACGCTTCATCATCCGGAGTAAAAGGAATCGTTTCCACCGTTAGTCCATCTGCAATAGCTTTCGTCACCACATTCCTCACCAAAGCTTTATATGTTATATGCATCTGTTCGTAAGCTGCATATAACGCTGGTCTTTCTTCCTTATATTGATCAGACGCTACAATTTCACCATTGATCAGTTTGCCATAAAGCGGTATAATATTTACCAGTAATTTTCCTGGTTTATTCCCCCTCACCTTTGCACGTTGTTTTTCACAGAAGTCGGGATACAATGAAAAAGCAATATCAGGATGGAAATGGATATCCTCTCTGCCCGTCATTGTCTTTAATTTTTCTGCCTGCGCCTCACTTCTGCCACTTACATATGCCGCCTTTCTGATGAGCTCAAGACATACTTCCGGGTATGATTTCTCATTAAAGTCAACCCCCAGTAATGAAACCTTATTGAAATCTCCTTTATATCGTTCAGCAACTCTTGTTAAGGAATCCGCATAACCCACAGCTCCACCACCAACAATTGCATACGGTGCTTTCGGCCATTTATCCAGGTTGTAAATCGTCTGCATACCAGTTTTGATATGTTCTTCTTCCAGTACCGATGTAACCGATGTACCCAGAGCAATATCACCCAGGTTCCCACCATGATAACCACCAACTACGCCAACCTCAACACCAGATATTTTCTGTTTAATATTCCTTAATCTGTGCTGAACCTGTATATAAGACATCATCATATTATTCTTGATTAGATTTACCTATTTTGATTTTTTGAAAAACTTTTTAAATGAATCAGTAGCCGTTTCTTCTTCATTACCGTAACCATAGCCATAACCATAGTTCTTATTGATCGCAGCGCCATTCAGCAGAATGGTCATTCGTTCTATCTTTTTAGTCCTGAAAATGTCCTCCGTAATTTCCAGTTGTTCCTTATGCGTATAATTTTCACGAACAACATATAAAGTCAGATTAGCGTGTGCGCTCAGTAACTGCGCATCCGTAACCAGTCCCAGTGGCGGAGCATCCACAATGATATAATCAAAATCTGCTTTCAATGCAGTCATGAGAATTCCCAGGCGCTCATTCAATATCAACTCTGCAGGATTTGGTGGGATAGGTCCCGAACCGATCACAAATAGATTATCCTGTATGCCCGATGGCACAACTATATCATTGATTTCCACAGCTGGGGATGTAATAAAGTTTGTGTACCCTACACTGTTACTCAAATTAAATTTATTGGAAAGGTTAGGTTTTCTTAAGTCCATCTCCATGATTACTACCTTTTTACCCGTTAGCGCAATCGTAGCAGCAAGATTAATAGAGCAGAAAGATTTACCTTCCCCACCCATGCTCGAGGTTATTAGAATTGTCTTTTCCCCCTCTTTAAGGAAGAAAGACAGACTCGTTCGCAGGTTCCTGAATTGTTCCGAAATAGCCGTCCGCGAATGGTTGCCCACTACAATAGTATCAGCAGATTCACTTACACCAATCTCTCCGATAACCGGCACATGCGTTGCTGCCAGAATATCATCCTTAGACTTAACCGTTGTATTCAATACATCCAGCAAATAGATAATTCCTAAAGGGAGAAACAGACCCGCAAAAATTCCGTATCCAATAATAGATTTACCATTCGGACTGATAGGGCCAGTAGATATTGGTTTCTCGATTACTTTACAATTCGAGATATTTGAGGTCTTAGAAATTGCTGTCTCTTCTTTCTTTTGCAGCAGGAAAACATATAACTCTTGCTTAATCTGTTGCTGACGTTCCAAATCCAGATATTTACGCTGAATAGTAGGTACTTTCCCCGCTTGATTATCCATTTTTGTTGTTCTGCCCTGTACAGAGTTTTTTGCAATTGTCAGTGATCTTTTCAGACTTCCGATACTTTTAAGCATATCACCACGTACTCCCGCAATCTGCGTGTTCAGGTTCTGTACATAAGGGTTACCCTCTGTCTGACTCAATTTGCTACGCTCTTTTTCCAATACAATAGTATTGTAACGTTCCATCAGTGCCGTAAAATTCGGATCTTCCAGAAACACACCACTAGGCATTACCCTTTCCGCATTGCTTTCATCACCAAGATATTGTTCCAGTGAAGTAATTACATTTAGTTGTGTTTCTACCTTAGCCAGCTCGTTTACCGACTCACTACTAGACGTAATCAACTGCGCCGATTGCGCAGCAATATCCGTTACCTTGTTTTCTTTCCTGAAAGCTTCCACATTACCTTCCACCCTACTCAGTTCAGAACTTACCAACATCAGTCGCTCATTTATAAAAGAGATTGTGCTATCTGCAATCGTATTTTTATCCAGAATATTCGACTGTATATATACCTCTATCAGCGTGTTTAATATTACTTCCGAGCGTGCCGGTAATGGAGATGAGAAGCTCAGATTGATGATATTAACCTGTTTGCTCGGGATAGCCACCTGTAATTTTTTAAGATACATGCCCACCACTGCTTTTACAGGTACTATGCTCACTGCATATATTTTTCCTGGTTCAGCTTTCACTTCCCCACGTTCCAGCTGAATATTACCCAGTCCGGGTACAGTAACTGCTTCATATAAATTAACCGTCTTGCTCCAGTTATTCCCTTGAATCTTGTATTTTCCGTCCTTTACTTCCACATTGAAGCCACCCGAGACTTTTGCTTCCGGGTTACCCAATACATGCACTCTGAAAGGTGCTTCATCCAATTCCACATCCTTTACCTTGCCCTTTGCATAATAAATGATATTCGCATTCAGCTTTTTCACCACCCGCTCCATCAGCATTTGCGTCTTAAAGATTTCTGCCTCTGTTTCCGTGCTGCTTGTTGGTGCCATATCACCACCAAAAGCTTTCAGCAGACCACTTTCGCCACTTGCGTTCTCATCCTCTTTGATGAGTACACTAGCAGTGGTACTATAAATTGGGGTAGCATATCTTATGTATAAATAAGATATCAGGACGAAGAAAATTAAAGAGATCAGCAGCCAAAACCAGTTTTGCTTAACCTTAGCCAGATACTTCTTAAAATCAAATTTGTTCCCCGATCCGAACAACGGATCTTCAGTAAATTCCTGACTAGTATTCATACGATGTAATCAATTTATAATCTTGTTATTAATGCAATAAGGACCGATAATGAAGATATAAGTATCGTCAGTGTCTGCCGTTGCGCAGCATTATTAGCTGCAATCTTTCCTCTACCAGGTTCTACATAAAGCACATCATTCTGTTTCAGATAAAAATAAGGAGAGCTCAAAACCGCAGACTGCGTTAAATCCAGCCTTACAACATCCTTTTTACCATCCGTTTCACGAATCAGCAGCACATTATTCCGCTTTCCGTAGATCGTCACGTCACCCGCCATCGCTATGGCATCCAGTATAGACACTTTCTCATTCGGCACTGTATAAGAAGATGGTTTTGCTACCTCACCAAGTACCGTAACTTTATAATTTGCAAAACGAACCTGAATCGTAGGATCCTTATAGTACTTTAACGCTTCCGTTCTGATGACCTCCTTCGCTGCTGCCGTCGTCAGGCCAGCTAATTTTACGATCCCTAACATTGGAATTTCGACATTTCCTTTTTTATCAACCAGGAAGCCAGAGATAGCCATCCCTGCACCTGCGGAAGCTGGCGCTGCCGCTGCTGGTGTTTGATTTACTGCCATAGAAGCAGCAGGATCAATCGTCTGCACTGTAATACTTAAGATATCATCCGTCTGGATCAGTGGCTCTGTAAAAGTGGCACCCATCACCTGCTTTATTTTAAGCGAATCAATATCTGTAAAATATACCGCCTGCACTTTTGGTGCGCATGAAGAAAAAATAAGCATAGACAACAAACAGAATGTTAGTGTTTTGATGCTGATCGTAAGTACTTTATTCATAGTTTTTTCAAAAATAAAAGGACAAAAGCGCCCGAAATTGTATTAAATGCATTTAGCAAAAGCGCTGTCAGAAAAAACTTCCAGGTTTCTAAATGGGTATTGTCCTAAAATTGTATGTAGTTTACCACTTCTCACCCCATCCGCCAGCATCTTCATATGTTTATCGTGGTGAAGATCGGTTCCAGCAAAATCGTACATCTTTGCATTAAGCAGGTGTTCAGCCATTGCCTTCACCCCTTTACCATAATATCCCAGTACGGAAAGTATATTTAATTGAAAAGAGCAGCCCACATTTTTTAGCTTCTCATAGCGTTCCGTGTGTCTGAAATAAAAATTATACCGTTCCGGATGTGCCAGGATTACCTGATACCCCTGTAACTGGAGCTCAAAAATTATGTTTTCTATATTCGGCGTTTCCATCAGGTAAGACATTTCAATCAGAATATGCTGACCAGGAAATACCATTAGTCCTTCTTTCACTACAAACTCACTATCGGCCATATATTCTGCCGCAGCATTGATTTCGATACTTAGATTTTGATTTTTTACTTCCTCCTGAACTGTTTTCAAGACAGGAAGGATTGTTTCAGGAGTATTAGGATATAAATCCTGAAAGATATGCGGTGTACAGACCAGCCTGCTAAAGCCCAATTCCTGCATTTCGTGAATGTAACCTAAAGACTGTCCGATTTCTTTAGATCCATCATCTATTCCAGGTAGAATATGTGAGTGAATATCAACTCCCAGCCATTCTATGTCACTTATTTTGTTTTTCTTTTGAAAGAAATCGAACATATAATTTTTTAAGTAAAATTGAAATCTATACACATTTAGTCATACATCAGCAGGCTGATATATTTTCCTAAGATAAGTTATTATTATAAAGTATAAAATACCGCCTATTAAAATTGTACGTTATCTTTATATTACCCTATGATTAAATAGATTTAAAAACAGCATCAAAAACAATCATTAAAATAGCTTAAACGCAGCTATTGAAAAATCTCGATTCAAAATGAAAACGCTAATCTAAAACCTTTATTATATCAATTATGTTACAATAAATTGAAATTACGGATTTTATTAGGCTAAAAGCAGCAAAATATTACCCAAAAATTCGCAAATACTGCTAAATATTAAATTTACCAAAACGAATCAAATACTACATTCGTAAATATTTCAGTTAACAGTCTTAAACTATAAATAAATAGGTTGAATTAATCATTATTATGATTTCAATTCTATCAAAAATGTCCTATCCACCCCTATGTATCAATTATGATACCAATTAATGACCATCCAACAACCCTTAGCTCTAAACAAAAAATCACAAAATTACACACTACTGTATATCAGTATTTTACGATGAAGATAGTGTATTTTTTACAATTAGCACCGATGAAATTATTTGTAAATTGTTATTGGAGAAGCAGTTCAGCCATTATTTGGAATTTAATTGAGAGAGATATATTCCAGAAAAACAAACGGGTGTTCAATATTTTAGTCAGATGTGACTATGATCATTGTGTATTCGCATATAAGATTGCAATCAGGACTTCTATGAAATAATGCATTCCCACAGCGACAGAAAAACTGTCACAAAAGAAGAGAGCAGCAAATATGAAAAGATTTAATTTTTGATATCCAGGGTTTCAAACACAGAGTTTTTACTTTTAAACTCCTTAACCAGTGCTTTCATATTAGTGACCACCTGCAGGTCATCGCAGCGTTGGGCATGCTCTATTAGGGTATAGATCTGTTTCTGGACATCATCAAATGCATATTCCCTTACTTTACCAATCATGATCTTTTCATGGTGAGTAGGCATAGTATTCTCATTGTCGTTCAGTAGTTCCTCAAAAAGCTTTTCCCCCGGACGAAGTCCTGAGTACTCAATCTGGATATCCTGATTAGGCACCAGACCAGCAAGCAAGATCATTTTCTTTGCCAGATCAATAATCTTGACGGACTTACCCATGTCAAACACAAAGATCTCACCACCAGAACCCATGCAACCCGCTTCAAGCACTAAGCGGCACGCTTCAGGAATAGTCATGAAATAACGCGTAATCTCCGGATGTGTAACCGTAATTGGTCCACCTTTTTCAATCTGCTGTTTAAACCTTGGTATCACAGAACCATTAGACCCAAGCACATTTCCAAAACGCGTAGTAATAAATTTAGTAATTGGTTTTACATCCAGCTCATTGATATAACTCAAGCCATTACTGAAGATATGATCATGGTTGTGCAATGAATTGTTGAGCGACTGCACATAGATCTCTGCAATCCGTTTAGACGCACCCATTACATTCGTTGGATTAACCGCCTTATCGGTAGAAATCATTACAAATTTCTGCACACCATGTTGCACTGCCTTATCAGCAATAGTCTTGGTACCCAATACATTTGTTTTAATCGCCTCACAGGCATTATCTTCCATCAATGGCACATGTTTGTAGGCACCAGCATGATAAACGTAGTGCGGCTTTAAAGTGCTGAATAAATGCTCCATCCGCCGTTCATCCCTCACATCACCAATAAAAGCGTGGAAATTCTTGTTTTTAGTGGTTTCCGTCATTTCAAGATACAACTCATGCAAGGCTGATTCTGCCTGATCACAAAGGATGATCAATCCTACATCAAACTTTGCCAGCTGTCTTACAATCTCAGAACCAATAGAACCCGCAGCACCCGTAATTAAGATTCGCTTATTCTGTAACTGAGCACCTATTCCTTCAATATCGATATGAATAGGTTTACGGTTTAATAAGTCTTCAATATTCAAATTCTTGATTTGTGTAGGCTGTATTTTACCATCTGTCCATACATTAGGGGGCGGAATATTCAATACTTTAATTCCATGCTCCAGACAAACATCTACAATTTGCTCCTTCCGCTCCGAAGGTATCGTATAGGAAGCAAAAATGATTTCATCCAGTTGATGTTTCACAATCAGATCAATCAGGTTGCTCGCATCCAGGATTTTGATCCCATCAATAGTTTTACCCATTTTCCGCTGATCATCATCCACAAACGCTATAATCATTTTATTCACATTCGGATCATGATCAAAAGTACGTTTTGTTGCCACCCCTGCTTCACCTGCACCATAAATCATTACTCTTACGGTATCTAACCGCAGATTTTTGATATACATAAAAAAGTACTTTACCAATACTCTGTAAGTAATCAACATCACAAAACTTGTCAGGCCATTAATAACCAAGACACTATTAGGAATCAGTGCATGATTGCCAAAAGCAACAAAGCCCATATTCAGCAGAAAAAAAGTACCATTAGATACAATTACCGCATATAAAATTCTAAACGAATCCTGCGCACTCGTATATCGGATGATACCGGAAAAAGTTTTGACGGTTATAAAAACCAATGTGCTAATCACCGTGGTAATTAATACGTTTCGGCTAAATTCTAAGTAATCTAATGTAGAGAGATCAAAATTACGTTTGATCAGATAAGCTATCGCTAAAGAAACGAAACAGATCGTTAGATCTAATGTGAAGATTATCCACCGGGGTACTATATTTATCTGGTTGAACAAGATGTCGTAGTTTTAGTAACGGCAAATTTAATCAAAAAATCATACCAAGCATCAACACAAGATATCATTTATATACTCAAATTATTTATTAAGATACTAAATATTGTTTAATGCCCATTAAACCGATTTATTAGACAAAATATAACCCTGTGATTATAATCGGAGGATATCATTAATTATCTCCCCAATAGTCCAGAGACAAAAAAACCGTTCATTTTGAAGGCTTGACCTAAAAAATGAACGGTTTTTTTATACAGTATGTATACTATTCGAAATTGTTCAGCGTTTTAAAACCTCCAACTTTCAAATGCTCATCTTTTTTCATTAGTTCTAAATCTGCTTGCATCATATCCTTCACCAATAGTGGAAGATCATATTTAGGTACCCAGCCCAATTTCGTCTTAGACTTTGTAGGGTCTCCCAATAGTAAATCCACTTCCGTAGGACGGAAGTAAGCAGGATCTACCTTCACCACTTCCATTCCGATACTTAACGCTTCTGTATTTAATCCCAACTCAGCAGCAATCGTTTCATCAATAGCGGCAATCACACCAGTTTCTTCAGCACCTTCACCGCTAAATGCAACAGTAATACCTAATTCAGCAAAACTCATTTTTACAAAATCGCGCACAGTTGTTGTTACGCCCGTAGCAATTACATAATCTTCCGCCACATCCTGTTGTAAGATTAACCACATCGCTTCAATATAATCCTTTGCATGGCCCCAGTCGCGTTGTGCAGAAAGATTACCCAGGTACAAACATTTTTGCAATCCTAATCCGATCTTTGATGCAGCTCTTGTGATCTTCCGCGTTACAAAGGTCTCCCCCCTTAAAGGACTTTCATGATTAAATAAGATTCCATTACAAGCAAACATGTTATAAGCTTCCCTGTAGTTCACTGTAATCCAATAGCCATAGATCTTGGCCACCGCATAAGGAGAACGTGGATAAAAAGGAGTAGTCTCACTTTGAGGTACTGCTTGTACCAAACCATATAATTCAGACGTGGACGCCTGATATATTCTTGTTTTTTCCTGCAATCCTAATATTCTTATAGCTTCCAATAACCTTAGCGTACCAATACCATCTGCATTCGCCGTATATTCAGGCATATCAAAACTTACCTTCACGTGGCTCATTGCCGCGAGATTATAAATTTCATCAGGCTGCACTTCCTGAATGATACGAATCAGGTTAGTTGAATCCGTCAAATCACCAAAATGTAATTTGAAGTTCACCCCATTCTCATGCTGATCCTGGTATAAATGATCAATTCGTTCTGTATTGAACATTGAAGATCTTCTTTTCAAACCATGAACAAAATATCCTTTTTTTAATAAGAATTCCGCTAGATAGGCACCATCCTGGCCTGTAACACCTGTTATAAGAGCAACTTTCATTGATTGACTATTTTTATAAGTAGATTAAATGACAAATATATTTTTTGTAATGGTATTTATGCAAATTCATCGCCACATGCAGCAACGATCGCTTTAGATACCTCTTTTATTTCCTGTTCAGCAGCCTTTGGGTAAATCAGCAAAACTTTACCGTCATCCACTACGATGTAGTTATCCAACCCTTTGATCACTGCTACTTTATCTTTAGGAATCTGGATCATACAATTTGAAGTTTCAGCAAGATTAACAGCATTTCCAGAAAAGACGTTGTTTTTTTCATCCTTTTCAATCACTTCATACAAAGATGCCCATGTACCTAAGTCAGACCAGCCAAAGTCGCCCGGAATCGTAAATACATTCTCTGCTTTTTCCATAATCGCATAATCGATCGAAATATTATCAGAAAGCGGATAATTAACTGAAATAAAAGATTGTTCATCTGCAGTATTATAACAAGAATTTCCCTTTTCAAAAAGTTCAAATATTGTTGGGGAATGTTTAGCTAATGCGCTTAATATTGCATTTACACTCCAAACAAAGATACCCGCATTCCAAAGGTAGTCTCCGCTCGCCACAAACTCTTGTGCTTTCTCCAGATTCGGTTTTTCCAGGAAATGCAATACCTTATGTACACCGTTCAGATCCTGTTTATCATAATTGATATATCCATATCCGGTATCCGGCCTGGTTGGGCTAATTCCTAAAGTAACTAAAGCATCATTTTCCTCTACAAATGCTAACGCTTCTTCTACTTTTTCCAGGAAAACCTTTTCATTCAGGATCAAGTGATCAGAAGGCGCAACAACAATCTTTGCAGCTGGATTAAGCTGTTTGATTTTAAACGAAGCATAAGCAATACAAGGCGCTGTATTATTACGACTTGGTTCAGAGAGAATGTTCTCCTTCGGTAGGTCCGGCAGCTGGTCAATAATTAAACCTGAATATTGTTCATTTGATAAGATGAAGATATTCTCCTTTGGACAAACGTTCAAAAAACGTTCGTGTGTCAATTGTAAAAGCGACTTTCCAATACCAAGAATATCAATAAACTGTTTAGGGAAATTGTTACGGCTTTTTGGCCAGAAACGGCTGCCAACTCCACCAGCCATGATTAATACATAAGTGTCCTTCATAGAAATAGCAATTGTTTAATATCTTTTTTTACAATAAGTAAATCTAGCGAATTTAAATATATGATAATAATAACAAATTATTAACTATACTTTAAGTCAATGCCGTATCTTGGCTTTTCTTTTGCTATATGATAACGTCAAGAATTGCTAAAATAATACTTTAACCAAATATTTATCTTTTTATTTCCTAAAATACTCTCAACAATGACAAAAAACGTAGGACAAAAATTAAAAGTATTACGCCAGACCCAATGCTTAAGTCAGAAATTCATTGCTGACAAACTTAACATTTCAGTTCCGGCCTATTCCAAGATCGAAACAGGGGGTACTGACATTACTTTCAGCAAATTACTGTTAATTGCTAATATATTCAGCATTTCTATAATCGATTTATTGAAAATCGGCGAAAAAGACAATCAAGATGAAGAATTTCCTGATCTAAAAAAACAATTAGCCAACTTAACTGATGCTTACAATTTGCAGCAAAAAAAGATCATTGAGTTACACGAAGCAATCCGCAGCAAAAGAGCTTAAGCAACTAAGAAATTTAGAGGAAAGTATATCTTCTAATTCCTAAAATTAATGAGTCTGGGGAATATGGTACTCGAATAGCGAACTAAATTACGTCTCCCCAAATTACTCAAATCATAAAAATGAACATATAATGTGTATATGTTCATTTTTAATCAAATATTGGACACGTACTCATTTAGTGTTCAAAATGCCAAGCCCAATCTTATTAATAGTCTTAACTTCAATTAGAAGTCAGTATACAAGTTTCTAAATGTGCTTCTTAAGCCAATAGTGAATAATCCCGTATTAGTAGCAGATATTGCATTTGATTCTTTTCTGAATATCCCCCCTAATTCTATACGCAGATTGTACTTAGGATTAAGAATATAGGCTACTTTAGCTTCACCATAATACAAATCAGTAGCCAAACCCTGTCCAATTTTATTTCCATAATCAGCCACCCTTACATTATAAGATTTAAAGATATCACCTCCATAATTCTGTCCTTCAGGATCCAGGCCTTTCTTCGCATACATCAACTCACCACTGAAATCGAATCTTTTATAAGTATAATTTAAAAGCCCTACAAATTCTCTGTAATTTGCGCCTAACTGGTTTGCCAATGGCTGGTTCATCGAAGCATAATTTGATACCCGGTCAAAGTGCGCGTATGTGTAAGGTCGGGCAGTATTAAATTCAGCCAGATAATTTAAACCTTTAACCTTTATCAGATCAGAGCCACGAACTCCGATTTGGATCGCATTTTTATTTGCCCAGTAACCAGTGCCTTTAAAGAACTCTTTCGCAGTAAATTCATCAAACATGAACTGACCATAAACTGTTGTATGATCAAATACTTCATATTTCAAATTAAAACCTAAACGCATCTTATCTGGAGACGTAGTATTTGCACTCTCCACTGAACGCAGGAATACAAAAGGATGAGCATAATTAAAATCAAAACCACGCTTACCTTCCGGTTCTGCGTCAGCCCAGGTCACTGCCTGGAAGAAACCTGCAGAAAATCTTTTAGTCACATTCCAATCGATATAATGCGCCGCCATCCATTTCCCACGATCCCCAAGTCTCCTGTCTTCAGTTAAACGATCTGCTCCCGGATCTAGCATATAAGCATAAATCGTCTGGTATTGAACATTCCCCAATGTAGCACGCACTCTAAAAAACGAATAAGGAGCTGTATTATCACTTAAAAGTACCGAACGGTAACCATCACCAATAAAGTTCTTATCACGTCCGAGAGTAAAGTTTAAATGTTTATTGGGCGTATAAGATATTAATGCGGTAGCATACGAATAATCCTTCGTCCTATTATTCAACTTATCTCCTCCGGCCTGTCCCGGAATAACCTGATTTTGCTCTACAAAATTGGTATAATAGTTAGCAAATACACCCTGGTTTTCATAAGCACTCGTATAAAACGAAAACTTAGAACCAACATTACCACCAAATTGAAAGCCTCGCGTATTTAACCAGGTGTTTTTCTTATCTCTCACATCCCGACCGATCATCATATCCGGAAGAAAGTCTGCATAAACATTATAATCATCACCCACAAAATTTAACAAATGTTCCTGCGTAATTTTTCTTCTTACCCAACTACGATGCCCCACTGAATCAACACCCATATTCATTAGTTCATTATAACGCGCAACTAAGGTTGTATCATCGCTATAGAATCCTCTGATTGAACTATGGAATTTAGCATTCACATCATACACAGAGTTATTGAACTTTTGATAGTATTGATAAGAATAAGGCAAAATCTGATTTGGCGTTTGTTCCTGTGCAACCGCAGAAAGAACAAATAGTACAAGAACTAATTGGAGTATTATTTTTTTCATGATTTTTTTATTTAAACGAATTTGCCTCCTAAAAGTTTCGACGATCCTTCAATATAGAATCGAATGATTACAAAAATCATTGCGCTAAAAACTAAAGACATTATAATAGTAAAAAGTGAATTATCAAAAACGCATATTAACATTAAATTGATAACAAGCTGAATCGAGCTATAAACAAGAGAAACTATGAGGTGAGAAAATTTTTTCTCATTCGCCAGGTATTGATAAAAGTGACTTCTATGAGCTTCAAATATATTTTCTTTTTTTATAATCCTAAAAAATATAGTTGTTACAGTATCCAAACCGTATAACAATAGAAAAAACAAATAACTAAAATTTCCGGTTTTTATAATCAATTGTAGTATAAAAAATAAGATTATAAATGCAATTCCAACGCTACCTACATCGCCAGCAAAGCACTTAGCTTTATTTCTAAAGTTGAAGAAATTAAATACCAACACCGAAACAATTGAAGTTATCAAAAAATTAGACGTAGTGAATACTATTATCTGATTATTAACATATAGTAAGGAAAATAGTGTCACAAGGGCATATCCTCCTGTCATACCATTAATTCCATCCATAAAATTTATAGCATTAATACTCCCAATTACAAAAATCAAAGCTATAATTGCCCAATATAACGGTAAGCTAAATAGCCCCAGTTGAAGAAACATCAAAGCTACCGCCACCAGATGAAAAATAATTCTTACTTTACTACTAACAGGTTTTATATCATCTATAAAACTTATAAAAGATATTATAGCCAATCCTAGTAAAAAATATATATATATCGATCCAAAGCATAAAGGATATAGGATCAGTGCAATAGTAAATATTATTCCTCCACCTCTTATTGTTAATTTATTATGGGAGCTTCGATAGTTTGGCTGGTCGATAATATTAAATCTATCAGCAAGTTTAAAGTATAGTAATTCGAATATAAATAGAATACAAAAAGTTATAATGAGTATAAGAATATTCATTTGGATATTTAAGATTGTTTAAAAGAATTGGATGTTACATGAAGCCCGTCTCTTGCAGTGACTGGCAATGATTTACCAAGAGCTGTTACGAGTTTGGCATTACTCACTATATAACTTTCTGTTAGTTTGTTCAAACGTTCTGTTGACAAAGGTAAATGAATAGCATCACCAAGCTTAGCTATCAATTTTATTATAGAAGGTGCAAGATGCCACAATCTAACTTTATTGTTCAATGACTTAGCTAGTATTTTTACTACGTCATTTGTAGACAGTGCCTCGTTATCAGCTATATTATAAACACCGGATGATATATCTCTGCGTAAAATAAGTTCTGAAATAACAAAGCATAGATTTTCCACACTTAAGAAAGATCTTTTATTTTTGAAAGAAGCTAAAGGGTAAGGAATTTTTTTCTTAACTAACTGATACAAAAGATTCAGATTACCTTTATTTCCAGGTCCATGGATCATGCACGGCCGAAGTATATAAAAAGATTTTCCTAAAGGCAGATCATGACTCCGAATATATTCCTCGGCCATTAATTTAGATTTACCATAATGAGTTAGAGGATTCGGAACAACATCTTCATCTAACTCACCAGTAATAGTATCGGCGACGGCCTTAACAGAACTAATAAAAATAAATTTCTTAGCTTTAGACACCAAGAACTGATCGTATAGTTTTTTAGTTATTTCATAGTTAACAGCATAGTATTCCTTCGAGTCTGAAACTTTCTTTAAATCATGAGCTTTTCCTGCCAGATGTATAATTACCTCTGCATTTTCAAATAAGCCTGCGTTAGTATCCATCAAATCATCCCTCGAAATCTTACGAATTGATAACCCCTCTAAGTATTTTATTAGATTACTGCCAACAAATCCAGTAGCTCCTGATAGTAATATGTTCATGTTAAAAATTAAAGACTTTCGTTTGTATTTCTGCCCAGATCTTGTGCTCTTCAAAGTTCTTCAGAACAAAATTCCTACCATTTTGCCCATGGTTTTGGGCTAATACTTTATTGTTCAAATATAGATTTAATTTCCTGCATATATCTAAGGGGTCAAGATCTATAAAAATTCCTGTCTCATTTTCAACTATCGAATCCCTGCATCCGGTAACTCTGGTTGTCAAAATCGGTAACTCCATCGCAGAAGCCTCCAGCACTACGGTCGGAAAACCCTCTCTGTATGAGGGTAAAATAAAAATATTCATCAAGCCATAATATGGAGCGATGTCATGTTGAAGACCTGTATATATAATACTAGGTGTAGTTTTAATGTAAGTGACCAAATCGATTGAAATACCATCACGTTCCTCCAAAGGGCCAACTAAAAGCAATTTAATATTTGAATTTATTGTTGTTAATTCTTTCCATGCATTTAAAAGTTCACTTATGCCTTTATCATTAACTAACCGGCCCACAAATCCAATGACCCTATCGTCCTTATCGATATTATATTTTTCCTTTAAAACATTCAGTGCATCAATGTTTAGCTCTGCCTTATTAAATTTGGAAAGGGCATCTATACCATTACACGTTCCCTTATTTAAAAGAATATTTTTATGTTTTGCACTCAAACACTCATTATCTGACAACTTTAAAACTGACGGACTAACACAAACTACCTTATTAGCCAGCAGACCAGTAAATCGTTCAATGTTCTTCAGCATAAAGCGCTTCATTCCTTTGGAAGTTTCATACATAACTCCATGCCTAAAATAAACTCTGGTCGTTATACCAGATAAAAATGCTGCTAGCATTGCTATCAGTCCACCCTTAGGAGTATGCCCAATCACAATATCAATATGCTCAGTCCTGATCACTGCCATTAATTTGTAAACTGCTTTTAAGTCTTCAAAAACATTTATCTCTCTTAAAATATTAACGCCAATAGGCTTGAATTTTTTTTCTTCCGAATAACTGTAGAAATGGTCGGAGGGCTGACAGGCCACATAAAACTGTATTCCTTTATCAGAAAAATGATCGAATTGACTGCCGATGTAGTAAGGTAGTACAAATGATATATTTACTACATGAAGTACTTTTTTGTTCATCATTAAATTTTATTTAGAAAACCAATCAACTAAAATGTAGTTGTTTAATAATTATTTAGATCAATATTTTTGAGATGATTCCTAAAATCCTTAACGCCAATTCTTTCAACTTTTACATCTTTATTTAAATAGCGGCTTTTCAATGACTCCAAATACCAATAACTCTCATTCTCTTCATAAAGCCAAACGTATTTCACCTTTGCGATTGATGACACGTATTTAAATGTGGTTCGAATCTCTGTTTCAGTGAATAGACGGGGATTGTTGTTTACTAATGCAGGGCGAGCGTAGAGACCAATAGCAAATTCCAAATTGGATAAATAAATGCTTTTACTCTCGTCATCAAAATAAGAACTTGCCGCTCTAAAGTTTCGCTGAGAACTTTCAAATTGTTGTCTGGTCTTATGATAATAGGTTTGCTCTTGTCCATCTATTAATTTACAATTGGTATTTACAATGCTATTTAGCATTCCTTTTGTAAGTGGAATTAATAAACCATATCCGGTTCTTAAATAGTTATTACCAGAGTTTAATCCTTGTATATCAGATAAAACATCTTTAACATAGGACGGGCCACATGTAAGCATAATGTCTGCATTTGCAAAATGTCTACTTATAGCCGAAATAATTTGTGCACCTCTTAGCTCAACCTTATTCAACAAAACTTGAATATCATTTTTATATTTAGGATCCAAAAGAGGATAGTAAAAATTTCCTTTATTATCTTTGTAAATATCAAAATGAACATTTTCGAGTTTAATCCCATTTGCGACATTATTTGAATCTTTCCAATAAATTTTGTCTTTTATTTTTGGAAATAAGTCATCAATTACATGATTATCCAGAGCTTTACTTATTTGGATATAGGCAGTCTTGGAATTGACAACATACGTTTTGTTCACGAATTGTTGACAGTAAAAAGTTAGATTTAGATTTTGAGGACTTCCGTAAGTTTCAGTATCCAGAATAATTCCCTTAAGCCCACTTTCTTTTGCGATTTTTGAAGCAGCCTCTAAATTAGCTAACATCCGGGACCAGGCCTTATCATCTTCCCATAAACTCCAGTTACTATCATATATTGATATGATCATGAAATTATTAGTGAACTTTTTAAAATTGCACTTCTTTAGATCATTTATTGCATTTGTGTAATCGCGAAAATTTATTGTTTTGTTGGGCTTAAATACAGAGAAACACAATTCATCAGTCCCCTTACCAAAATAGCCTGATGACGATAGCGTATTTAATTTATTAGGATTAAATGCTACACTCAAGCCCTGGAAAGGAAGTATCTTTTCCCATTCTCTGTAATTTCTATATAAGAGTCTAGTATCTGGCCCTCGTTGCGGAATGCTTATTAACTTACTCTGGCTAAAAATTTCGTTATTTTTACATCCGAAAACAAACAGCATGATGCACAAAAATTGTATTACATAAATCCGGGTAGTCATAATTAAAAATCTTTTAGAAGGAAATGTATTGATCACGATGAGTTCTGATTATTTTTCGTGCCATTCGATCCCGTATAGCAACTGCTGCAAGCGAAGAAACAAAAACCTGAGAAGACATGTATGCTATAGCAGGATAGTGCAAAGAACCAAAAATAAGTACTAAAAATCCAAATTTCAGAAAGGTATTATCTATCAGTCTTAGATCAGCAATTGCTCTGTATGATTTGGATATTACAACAAAAAATATTATCAAACCGAATATGCCAAATTCATAAATAACGTTTACATAAAAATAGTCAACTGTCTTTATTATTGCATCGGGATTACCCCATTCAAAATAGTAGGAACCGGTGAAAAAATGATACCAATGATAATCTTTCGACATTTCATGCAAAAGGTAAGGTAAAGAGCCTTCAATATCATCCTTTACAAATAATAAGATTAAATATTCAGTTGTAAATTTATCCCCAAATGCATCAGTAACTGTCGATAGATAATTAAATAAAATCAGTACAGATGGTATAATCGTAAAACCTATGATCAGGTTTCTTATTAAATTGCCTTTTCTTTGACTCCATATAACAACAGTTGCGAGCAATACCGCGAAGAATGCAGAACCAGATATTATCATGAAAAAGCAGATTAGAAAAGTTACAATCACGATGATGATCTTTCGTGTTTTTAAATTATTATATTGTAGATATAAAGCTCCAAGATACAAAACAAATGATGATGTATATAGAACACCGGTAACAGATGCATTTCCAGCCATTCCCAACAATCGATTTGCAGTATATTCGCCTGTAACCTGATCTAAAGTAATATGTTGCGTCTTGGGATAATGTGTAAAAGCACCTGGGGAAACGCCAAGCAGTCTGATTAAAAGAAACTCTATCAATAGCTCAATACTTATAGCCCAAAAAGTTGCCGATAGAATATGTATAATTTTAATACGAGGAAAAAAGCCAAAAAAAACAGTTAGACCAGGTATCAGAAAGTAATAACCGTAATTAAACTGAATGGCTTTTGCGGCTATTGTTATTGAAGAGGCTAATGTAAATTTAACCGAATATATTATTATGAATGCTATTATAAGAAATAGTAAAACCAACAAAATATTAACATTTATAATTTTAATTTTATGCCTGAAGCCATATAATATAAATATTATCGAAAAAACATACGGATTTAAAGGAGCTAGAACACCTAGATAAGTATTAAATAACTGAAATAAAAACAAATAGGTGTAAAAAAAAATCATGCCTTATTTATTTCTTAATAAATAAATAGTAAGTTTACTATAAGCTGTAAAATAAGCTTTCATTTTGTCAAAAAAACTAAACTTGTATTTCGAAAATAAATCCTTGAAGAGTGTTATGTTTTTCCGAGCACCAACTGATAATTTACTTGTAATATTGGAACTATGAACTCTATAATAGATTAATGACTCATTCAAAAACCAGACTTTGCCATGAAAAGCAATTCTCAACCAAAGATGATAGTCCTCAACTGCTCTGAATTTAATATCATCAATGAACAAACCGGCTTTTAATAAAATCTTTCGTCTTATTACAACTGAAGAATACGAGATATAATTCGTCATTAATAAATTATTCACACTTTGATTTTTCGGAATCCACAACAAACTATTCTTATTACCTTCACACCCGTCAGAATCAATTATAACCCTGTTAGTAAAACACAAATCAATATGTGTATCTGCTTCCAGAATTGCAATTTGCTTTTCTAACTTGCTTGGAGCCCATAAATCATCATCGTCACAAAAAGCGATATATGATCCATTAGAAATCGATATACCATGATTCCTCCCCTTTGCTGGATAACCACAATGTTGTACATATGAATAAAGTATACGATTGTCCTTAAGTTTAAGAACGTAATCTTCAACATCATCTTGATTACCATCACCTACAATAACAATTTCGGTATTTTGATAGGTTTGTTTAAGAATACTATCAATAGTTAGTTGAAGATAATCTAATCTGTTGTATGTCACAATAATTACCGAGACCTTATACATGCTCATGGTTTGACAAAGTGATCGATTTCTGCCAATTATAGGTTTTAAGAATACCTCTGTCGAGGGGAGTTAAATTCAAATCTATAAGTTCGGATAATTTCTCAATATTTAAAACAAATTCTGGAACATCATGCGCTTTATGCTCTTTGTACCTAACGGATATCTCCTGATTTATATTACGTATAATTTTAAGTATGGAGTTGATAGAAGATCCTGTTCCACTTCCCAAGTTTAGAGTTATATTTTGTATATCTTTTTCTAAAATCGGAAAAATTATAGCTGGAATATCCTGGGCAAAGATATAATCCTTTTGATTGTTACCGTCACCCCAAACCTCTATAGATTCCTTACTGATAGCTTTCCTGATCGCAATATTAATTAGCCCCTGAACATTCGATTTGTGATAAAACCCATATGGATTCGATATTCTTAAATTTATATATTTTAGCCCGTAAAGATTATTATAAACAGATATATATTGTTCAATACAATTCTTAATAACTCCATATGAGCTGACTGGATTAGGCGTGTCGCCGACTTTATGAACAACTGAAGCACTATTCCCATAAATTGCTCCTCCAGAACTAAAAAAAACAAGCTTAGACTTCTTAGAACGTAAAAGATCTAACAGTCTAATGGTGGCAATCAAATTAGATTCAATATCCTGAATAATTTCTGTATTAGAAGTCGCTGGCGTAGATGTGCTCAAACAATGAAAAACATAGTCAAAATTGCTATTCTCAAGCGCATTAGTTAAAAATTCGCTATCTGTGAAATCACCTAAAAATTCAGATTTGACACATTTAAATTTCCCATTAGTGGCAAAATCGTTCTCACGCCCCAAAACAGTAACTTTATATTGCAAAGAATTGGCATCGATCCAATGCAAAATATTGCAGCCAAGAAAGCCGTAACCTCCGATCAATAATATACTTTTACTCTCCATTATATATCTTTTTTAATGTATTACCGTAAACTACAGATGAAAAGATTTTGGACCTTTCAAAAGCATTTGTACTAATTTTTTCCATCTCCTGCGGATGAAGAATAAACCGCTTGACTTTTTCATATAACTCTGCCTGGATCGTCTCAATAGATGGGGAAATCAATATACCGCTTTCTTCATTCTCTACTACTTCCGCAATACCTGCTAACGAAGTACTTAAAATACATTTTCCTAACATTAAAGCTTCAATAATAACCAAAGGCAAATCTTCATTCATAATTGATGGGAGAATTACCATGTCTGCAGCATTCATATACTCTGTATAATTCATTTTATAACCTAAGAATTTAACATTTCGATCTAGATCGTTATCAATGCAGAATCGCTGTAATTTATCCTTGTCCTCACCATCGCCAATCAATAATAAACAGACTTTTTTATCAATCTTTCTATCATTTAACAATTGTCTAAGTGCTTTAAGAAGATATATTTGTCCTTTTCGCTCTGTTAAAAATGCAACCTGCACCAATAGGAAAGTGTCCTTTTCTAAAGAAAACTCGTCCAAGACCAAATTTTTATTCAATAATGATTTCTGAACACTTACAATATTTCGAACTAGACCAATCTTTTCTAAATCAATACCAACATTTTTAGACAATGTATTTCTAGCCATCATAGATGAGGTAATAAACTTGTCAACAACTTTGTTTAAAAAACGATTTCTTGCAAAATCCACGAATCTCGCCTTTTGAGCTTGATTATTGACCTGATAAACCACACAATCTATTTTAAAAAAATAGGCTACAAAAGCTAGTAAATTACATGTCCGAGCCGCCGGAAATCCCCCATTGTTAATGTGAATGATATCCGGCCGATGTCTAATCAATAATTTCGAAAGTACTATTGAATTGTAAATTGAATAAAAACCAGTGTAATAAAATAAAAGAAACGGGATTTTGATCATCGACACCAAAAACCTAGACTGAAGATTATTTTTCACATTATAGAAGAATGTATCATTTGAGAGCAGCTTCAGCGGTAATAACTTCACGTTAAGCTTGGAGAAATCTTTCTCCATACCATTACGATATATAGAATGGGTTCTATATGCAAAACTTAAGCTATATTCAGAATTAAGTATTTCGTTACCTAGTAAAAAAGACATCAGTCTTTCGCTTCCTCCGTAAATGTAACAATCGCTATAAACGAGTAATTTCTTTTTCATGATGAATTATGTGGATTAAACTTTAGCTAGTATCAAACTATTATTCAATCGAGTTTCTACTATATTATAACTAATTCCATTTACTTGAGTTGAAATTAAACCTGTTCAAAATTTGACTAGAATAACTCCGGAAAAGACTTGACGAAAAATAATAGACAACCATTGCTAAACAAACAGCAAGTCCGTTTATTCCAGCAAAAATAAATAAATTAAGTTTACTTTTTTCCAACGGTAGTACGTCTCGTACAAGAAACATAAAGCCAACAAGTACCAAACAGGGAAATATTGCAGGAAGAATTATCTCAGATAAAAGATCAGTCCATTTTATACTAAAAATCCGAATAACCATCATAGAATATACAGCAGCAGAAAAAGTAAATGCAATTAGTTTAAAATAGGCAAAACTCATCAGACCGAAATAAGAATATGTGAGAATAATACCTAACCAGTATATAACCGGCAAGATTGCACTTGTGATCAGCAATGCTCTAATTTTTTCATACGCCATAACCAATGTTCCTGCAGGATAGCTAATAAAACTAAATACATAACTTAGTAGAAGTACTTGAGTTAAACTTACAGAGTCTGAATAAGCTGATCCTACCCAACTGAAAATAAAACTTTGCATAGACATCGTCGCAGATATGACAGGAAAAGTCGTTAGAGGTAAACCTATGACAAGTACTTTCATAAAAAAAGACTTCATTCCCTCTTTATCATTTAAACCTACAAAATGATTAAATTTTGCTGTAAAAGGAGTAAATATAACTCCAAATAAGGTTCTGAATAACGTTAATACAGAAATACCGATAGCAAATATTGCAACGGCCTTAGGGCCTAAAAATCTTCCTATAACGAACAAGTCAATCTCGTAGTAGAATATCCAAAAAAGAGTTAACAGTAATGATGCATAAGCCAGTTTGCTGGTCTTATTATAAATCAGCCTATCGAAAGTAAAAGATTTAAATAGTAAAATAAAATCATAATTCAATCTTTTTCTAGCCACCCAGCCACCTGTTACTACAGCCAGTAACCCACAAAATTGAGAGAAAATGAAATATTCTACTATTCTGTATTTTCCATCAGAGAAGAAATAAAGAACTGAAAGGATTTTTACAGCGTTAGCAACAGAAAGAATCCTTTGAAACCGATAATCCTCCAGGCGCACACCAAAAATCAACTGTACAATTTTTTGCCCTACAAAAACAGGCGAGAATATTGCTAAACTTATTAAGAGTTGAGAAGCCATTTTCACTTCAGTAGCATTCTCCAGACTCTTAACAAGAATATTTGGATTGAATGAAATAACAGCAATAAATATTGCATATATCGCAACAAATACTGAGAAAATAAACCCTACAAATCCGATGATTCTTATTTCTAAATTTCTATCATTTCTAGCATAACATTCACTTGCATATTTCATACCTGCTGTAATAAATCCTAAATCAGCATATGATAGAAAGATATAAAGCGATATAACTATAGAATATATTCCAAATAGGGATGGCTGAGATGACAAATATGGCGTTACGACAAATAAAGCAACAAAATTCAATATTATTGAAATAGCTTGCCATAGATAGATTTTTATAAAGTTACTCATATGATCTGGGGTTGCGGGAAAGTTTAAGCAGAACTAGATTCTCTTTTTAATAAATTTAGCGGGAACACCCCCTACTACAGTATTGGCTTCAACACTTTTATTTACGATGCTACCGGCTGCTATTATAGCACCATCTCCTATAGTGACCCCGGGAAGAATTGTACTCTTGGCTCCAATCCATACGTCATTTCCTATAAAAATAGGAGCGGAAAAACTTTCTTGTTCCCTCACTAATTTCCCATACTCAAAACTATGGTTGTTATTAATGATCAAAACATCTGGACCTAACAGGCAATCATCACCTATTGTAATATTATCCCCATTAGAATAAATGAACGAGTTATAATTTGAGAAGAAATTCCGCCCAATAATAATTTGCCCCTCTCTCTCACTATAAATTTTGACGTAAGGACAAACCCTGAAAACACGACCAATTTTGATATTTTTAATTCCTACAATGGTAACATTATCAGGAATAGTTATACTTGTATGTTTCCAATATATTGAGAAAAAATATTTTCTAAGAATATTTCCTCCTAAAACGGATGGGAATATCCTTAAAAACCAATATAATAAATTTCTCATGATTGAACGCTGTTTAGGAATATATCTTTGGATACTTTATTTTCAGTTTCTTCAGACGTAAGATATCTGTATTTAAATTCTTGATAACAAACCTCGTCATATTTTGGAACTTCACTTTTTGAATCCATATTTTCCGTTATATCAACTAAAGAAGAGTTTAAAAAATTCGCAAAATGATATATTCCATCAAAGTAATATGCCATATTTTCCTTCATATATTGAGTATATAAAAAAATTATCGGTTTTTTGGATAATACAGCAAAACTAATAGATGTACTACTATGTCCTAAAACAAATTCGGCACTATTTATCAATTCAACAGATTTATTAAATATCACCTGTCTGTTATTATAAAAATTATTATTCTGATAAAGCTCTGCTTTAGGATGTGCTGCTATTACAACAATGACATTATACCGTTTTTCTACGTCATCAAAATATTTATTGAGTGAATTATAATAATCCTCAGCTTCAACAGTTACTAAACCAAACATTTTAACATCCGGGTGATACGGAAGATACTCATCCAAAAAAACTACATACCTATCTTCTATTAACTTTTCAGTAGAAAGATTTAAGTACCTGTCATAGTCAGAGGAATTTATACAAACAAGTTCTGATTTTACGGTATCTTTCTTATATCCCACCCCAGCAATATTGATAGCGGCATCCCCGGCAAAATAAATCCTATCAAAAGATTTTATATATTTTATTTTTTTTAAAATCAACGCTACTTTATTGAGACCAAAATCGATCCCTTTCCTAAACATTCCCGGCTCAAACAACTTCAGAATGGATTTTTTGACTGTTTTTCCCGGCACAGGCAGTATACCCCGCGCTATGATGAAAATTTTTAAATTTTTCACTGTGAAAAGCCTGAATAACCTTATCACTTTTCCGTTATACGGGAAATTGATAAAGAAAACTACTTCTTTAACATCCAGATCCTTTAAAAGACTTTTAAAATGGCTTATTCCACCTACTTTAATGATCCAGTCACCCTCCATTGCTCCATTTATTTTTAAGTTACCAAAAAAGAAATGTGAACAGTCCCAATATTCCACTACAGTACCGGCGGAAGCCAAATCCGTTATAAAAAAATCCGCAGCTACTTTAAACGTTAAAGGAACATAGCCTACATAAATAATTTTTTTGATAGCACTCAATTTTCTTGATTTATATGTTTAATAACTCTTGCAGGATTTCCGACAGCCACTACAGCATCTGGTATAGACTTTGTCACAATCGAACCGGCACCAATAACGGTGTTTTCACCTATTGTTACACCTGGCAAAATAATAGAATTTGCTCCAACCCAACACCCTTTTTTTAATGTTACTGCTAAATCAGGATAATATCCCTGATCAATTATCGGTAAGTTTGTCTGCTCAAAGCGATGATTATTAACGTAAATATGCACACCTGATCCAATCATCACATCATCTTGTATATCTATAGAAATATCTAAAGGATCAATAGTTTCACCAAAAAGCATGCATCCTGGTCTAATAATTACTCTATCACCTATTTGAATTTTAGAACAACCTACCGCATAAGCACCAGATCGAAACTGCGCCGTATCAGAGAATTTCTTAAACTTACTTTTACATAGTTTCAACATACTTTTGGAATAATGCAGACGCCAATGTGTAAAAGGAATATCCGGCCCGATTCTATCAGCGCCGATACAAAAAATTATCTTTTTATAAATATCAACTATTAACATCCCAATTTGCTAAATTCTCTCCCGCATCTATTAAGTGTTTTCTTGCATTCGGCAGCCCGTCACCAATAAAATTAAACAAGTTTGCAGTTGCAACGGCGCTCACACCGGTAAGTTTTAAGCCTTGCATTAAATGTTTTTCATTTCCAGCCCCCCCGGCAATGATTAAAGGCAACTTGATAGATGCCATTATATTATTGATGTTTCCAAAGTCATAACCAAATCCCGTTCCATCCATATCAATGGAATTCAAATAAATTTCGCCAATCTGCAGATCTTCTAAATATTTGAGATATTCAGGTAATCCCATATCGAGCTTACAAGTCCCGTCATTAACATAAATTTCACAAATCCCATTCTTCGATTTGTAATCTATAGAGCCAACAATACTTTGAGATCCGTATTTAACAACTAGCTGTTTTACTAACTCAGGATTTTCAATCAGAACACTATTTAAAACAATTTTATCAGCTCCGCTGTTAAACAACAATTCTGCATCTTCCATTGACTTGATTCCACCACCTGCAGCTATAGGGATAAATACATCATTGACAAGCTTAGTTATCATTTCTGCAAAATCATTCATGGATTTTGACTCTTTACCCGCATTCAAAACAATCAGTTCGTCCAAAGAAAATGCAATTTTTTGAAACTGATAATTTCGCTCAAGCCAGCCTAAATTCCCGACCTTTTGAAGCCTAAAATTTCTGCTTTGCATGAAAAAACCCTGACTATATATAAGTGTAAATATTATTCTTTTCCTTAACATCAAAAGTTATCGATAAAATTTTTCAACAATTTAAGTCCATTTCGCTGACTTAATTCAGGATGAAACTGAACTCCCGCTATATTATCCTTCTCAAAACTCGCAACAAATCGCTCTCCATATTCACAATACGAAGCACTAATATTCGAATCACTGGTCATCTTATAACTGTGTGTGAAATAGAAATCAGGTTCACCCAATAATCCAGCATATAACTTAGAATCATTATTTATTTTCACCTGATTGAATCCCACATGAGGGATTTTAATACCATTTGATTCAAATCTTCTAACTTCTGCATCAACCATAGACAAACCAAGGGAATCACCTCCTTCATTACTTGATTTGCTGAGTAACTGCATACCCAGGCAAATACCAAGTAAAGGTTTGCTACCTTCAAGAACAAGTTCGTACAGGTACTTATCCAGAGAACGCTCTTTAATCTTATTCATGGCTTCGCCAAATGATCCTACGCCTGGTAATATAATTTTATCTGCGCTTCTTAAAACTTCATAATCAGAAGACAAATAAATATCGTCGACCCCTAGATATTTCAATGAGGTTGAAATCGATTTGATATTTCCCATTCCATAATCAACAATAGCTAATTTCATATCACATAATCTTCACCAGGTATAAATTTAGGTTGCCATACTCCATCTACTTTCTCGAAAAGCTCTTTGTTAGCATAGTTATCAAGAACAGCATCAAACTCTTCTTTAGTCATACCATAATAATCCAAATAGGTCGGTATTAAATCGTACGGGTAAGCATTATCATACATTTTTACCAAATTTAATGCCTGTTCTCTTGTCATCGAACCTCTGCGGATCTCTATACCAGCATCTTGTGTAGCTCTCCCAAAACCAAATTTCAAATACATCAAATAAGCATGTAAAGCATATAATGCCTGATCATTCTGAGAAAAATTAGTAAAGGTGTCAAGATTGCCTTCATCTTTTTCAATTAAACCGCAATGTTCTTTTGCAACTACGTAATTACGATAAGAATCCCAGGGCTCAAAATATGACCAGTGTGTAAATGAAAGTCCCACTTCAGAAATTTCTTCATCTGTAGGAAACTTGAAGAAAGATAAATCAGCATCTGAGATATCTCCATCTTGCTTGATCCTTTCAAATACTTTTTCATGTCCACCCTCCAGATATACTCTTTTCATATAATTAATATCATATAACGGCTTGTTCTTGCTTTCTGTCGATCCTCCATACTCAATTTCACCGTCTTCTCCGTAAACAAGTAATGGAATTTTAAAATTAGTCGCAGTTTTAATTACAGCAGTCATTATCGCAATTAACCATCCATAATAAGGGAAACCTTTTTCAATAAATCCATATTTATTTAACCGGTCTAATACCTTAGGATTTGGGGTCAGGTGTATATGGTTGTAACCTGAGTGAATAAAATTACTCAGATTTTGATCTCCAATTTCTAATGATAACGCTGGTCTTACAGTAATTGCTAAAGGATTCATACCGTATTTATGCTTTAACGTATAGGCAACATAAGATCCGTCCTTACCACCGCTAACAGGTACGATGCAATCAAAATTGCCAGTTGTAGATTTATGTTTCGACATAAGATCCTCAAGTTCTTTGTTTCTTGATGACCAGTCCATCACTTTTTTTTCCTCCATCCACTGGCAGGCATTACACCAGCCTCTATCATCAAAAGTTATTCTAGGCCTTGTAGACATGTTAAGGCAATTTTTACACCAAAAGATTGTTTTATTATCCATTTTTCGTTACTTCTATATTAAATATAATTTTTAAATACTTGTCCAGCCACCGTCTACTGCAATATTTTGACCTGTTATATATTTTGCCTCGTCAGATAATAAAAACACGACCACCGGTGAGATATCATCCGGCTTTCCCATTCTTTTCATAGGAACCTTATTATTATAATTTTCTACAAAAACAGGATTTTGATTATCAAAAATTCCCCCAGGAGAAACCGTATTCACACGTATATTATCCGGGCCCAGATAAGCAGCAAGATATCTTGAGAAATTTATAATCCCACCTTTTATCGCTGAATAGGCTGCGGGCATAGTCATCGTTGTTCCATTATAAACAGAAAAATCAGGACCAACTATGCCATAAACTGAAGACATATTAACAATAGCTCCATAATTAGCAACTTTCATATGTTTAGAAACTTGCTGAGTAAAATAAAAATAAGTGTTGAGTTGCCAGTCTACGTTATCCTGCCATGATTTATAGTTTATATCCTCAAACCTGTTACCCCAATCTTTAGTTCTGGGATATGCATTATTGACCAATCCATCGATCCTATGATATTTTTCTATAACAAGTTGAATACATTTATCAATCGAATCCGGATTGGTTATATCGCATTTAATCTGAGATAAATCATCTAAAGTTTCGTGGCTTATATCTACGTTTACGCAAAATGCTCCTTCACATTTAAGGTTTTTTATAATCTCACTACCCAGTAAACCATTACCGCCCGTTACTATAATTATCTTATCTTCTAATCTAATCATTTTTCAAACAAATTTTTAAGACTTCTATAGATTCTGTAAAGGTATTCATTGGCTCTTGATTGTCTGATAAACATTTAATAAAATATTCCATCTGAAGTTTATATGTATCTGTAATTTTGAAATTTGCCAAACTAAAAACCGTTTCTCCTTTACTATTTTTGATATGATTGTCTATCATATCAATCGTGAAGGTTTCATCTTCAAATAAAATCTCAATAGTTCTTTTTGCATCCCTTCTGTAATAATTCAATACAATATTCGCAGCAAAATATTCGTACTCAAAAATATAATTGGCGTAGTCTATAGAATCAATATTTAATGATGAGGTAGTGCGCTTAGTAGATTTACTGTTTTTTGGTTTTCCAAACATCCAATAAGTATAATCCAATTCGTGATACAAATCGAGATGTACTCCTCCACCCATTTCAGCTCTGGCACTATACACTTCTCTGAAATTGACATCTGGTCTCCAATCTGGCAGATAAGACCCACAATAAATATTTACTTCATTAATTCTCTTTCCCCCTTCCTTGGATAAGAAATCTTTCATAAACCTTATGCAGGGATGAAATCGCAGATTACAAGCAATATAATTTTTAATACCTTTAACCTCTAATACGGTTGATAATTCATTTAGATTTCCAATTGAGTCCACAGGAGGCTTTTCTATAAATAAATCAATCCCCTTGATTGCCAGAGCTTCTATAAAAGAATAATGCAAATGGGTGGGATTTGAAATAATGGCAAAATCAATTTTAACATCCAGATTATCAAGGCTGTAAATATTTGTTATATTATTATGATTCTGGGCTCTCTCGTCTGACCTTAATGCATAGAGCTTAAATTCAAGCCGGAGTGAGTTCAATGCGGCTATATGCTTCCTAGCTATTGAACCTAATCCAATTATTAGAATATTCATCATAAAATATCAATTTTCCTATTAATGATCAAATACTCCAGAAATTCAAAATCGATCGGATGATCTAAATCAAAACAAATATGATCCATTACAAATATTAAAGATCGCGCTGTTATGGGCGACTTTAGTTCCGTATCAAAAAACATTCTTTTATACCAATAAAATGAAGCGTTCAAATCATAAACATCTGGTGCTTTTTGTCTGCTCATCACATTTCCGTCAGCTGATTTTTTGATAAGATCATAATATCCATCACCCTTGTTTTCTACCATATTGAAATAGGGATTACGTGCTGCGGGGTTCACCGAGAAAAGTGATAATGCATCTTCATTATTATCTATAAGAGCAAAAGAATCCTCTAAATCTTTTAATGTTCTGAGAGGAGACGTCAAATCCAGATCCAAAACATAATCATAGCGGATTCCTGTTAAAGATTCTTCGTAA
>Ga0247813_10000462_pt1 | contig 38568 bp, 32 predicted proteins | sample UWRJL169409C1_FD_180719 | JGI IMG/M metagenome (GOLD analysis project Ga0247813, IMG submission 180719) | Plant litter microbial communities from Arlington Agricultural Research Station in Wisconsin, United States - UWRJ-L169-409C-1 | ecosystem: Environmental > Terrestrial > Plant litter >... | reverse complement strand
GGCTCGACCAGCGCCGCGAGCACGCGCACGCGCACGCGCACGAGCACGGGCACGAGCACGACCACGAGCACGAGCACCAGCACGAGCACGAGCACGAGCACGAGCGCCGGAGCCCGGTCGCGCCCTGAGCGTCTCTCCATGAGGCCACCGGGGCCGAGACGGCCTCCGCCTCCCTGACGGGTCGAGACCTACGCTCCAGTGACAGCTGCGGTCAGGTGAACCTGCGGAGGTTGCGCGGGTGCATCTTCGCGGCGCGCTCGTTGCCCCGCTTGTAGCTGCCGGTCGCCCTGGCCATGAGCAGCTGAGGGTCCGACGTCTCGACCTCGCTCAGGAACGCGCGGGCGGCGTCGCCGCGAAGGCGCGCAGCAGCGCGACCGTGGTGGGTGATGACGACGAGCGCATCACCCCGCACGGTGTACTCGAACCCCTCGGCGTCGGCCATCTCCCCAGTGTGCAGGCCTGGCGCGCCCCAGGGCAGTGCCCGACCGGTGTGGCCTGCACCTTCACCCGGTCGGGTGACCTGGGCCCGAGGCTGATCGCTCGTCTACTCTTCCCGGGCACCGGGTCCCTGGCTGGCTGGCGCCCGGCGTGAGGAAGGCCGACGGGTGGACCGGCCAGCCTCCCAGCGGCACAGGTCGAGCATCACCAGCGGTCGTGCACGTGCGCGCGGATCGACGCGTCGTAGATCTCTTCGAAGCGCGCGAGCTGCTCGTCGGTCAGCGGCGGGAGGTCGGCGGCAGCCGCGTTGGACTCGGCCTGTGCGGCGTTGCGTGCGCCCGGGATCACCGTCGTCACGCCGGGCTGGTCCAGGATCCACCGGAGCGCGAGCTGTGACGTGGTGGCCGTCGAACCCTCGGGCAGCAGCGCCGCGACCTCGCGAGCGGCTGCGACACCGACCTCGAAGGGCACCCCGGCGAAGGTCTCGCCGACGTCGAAGGCTGCGCCCGAGCGGTTGAAGGTCCGGTGGTCGTCGGCCGCGAAGGTGGTGGACTCGTCGTACTTGCCCGACAGCAGGCCGCTCGCGAGCGGGACGCGGGCGATGATCGCGACGCCGGCCTCGCGCGCGGCCGGCAGGACCTCTTCGAGAGGCTTGCGGCGGAAGGCGTTGAGGATGATCTGCACGCTCGCGACGTTGGGGCGGGCGATCGCGGTGAGGGCCTCGGCGCAGGTCTCGACCGAGACGCCGTAGGCACGGATGGCACCGTCGGAGACGAGGGTGTCGAGCGCGTCGTAGACGGCGTCGGAGGAGAAGACCTCCGTCGGCGGGCAGTGCAGCTGGACGAGGTCGAGGGTGTCGACACCCAGGTTGCGGCGGCTCCGGTCGGTCCATTCGCGGAAGGCGTCGAGGGTGTAGGCGGAGGCGTCGTGCGGGTCGGCACGGCGTCCCATCTTGGTCGCGACGCGGACGTCGTCGACCCCGCGGGCGTCGAGGAAGGACCCGACGAGCCGTTCGCTGCGGCCGTCGCCGTAGACGTCTGCGGTGTCGAAGAACGTCACTCCTGCGTGGGCGGCGGCGCCCAGGACACCGTGCGCCGACCCTTCGGTCACCTCGCCCCAGTCACCTCCGAGCTGCCAGCAGCCGAGGCCGACAGGGCTGACGGGGAACGGGAGGCGTGAGGCTGATCGGGTGTCCATCGCCCCAGCCTAGGGGCTGCGCGGCGCCCCGGCCCGGTGCCGGAGCCCGGTGGGGTCCGGAGAGGCGCGCCGGCCCGGGCGACGAGCCCTGTGGCGGGCTGCCGGTGCCGTCTCTTCTGCGTCAGCCGTGGTCGGGCTCTGGCCGGTCCGCCAGGTGCTGCCGCCACGTCTGGGCCGCCAGCCCGGCGGTCAGGAGCAGGGCTGCGGTCCGCCACACGACTCCCCACGTGCCGTCTCCGTCGACCACTGCCATGACGAGGTTGTAGGTCCAGAACCCTGCGAAGGCTGTGTAGCCCCAGGCTGACGCGAGCCGGCGGTTGCGTCGCGGCTCGGGGGAGCCGTCGAGCAGCTCGAGGGCGTACACCTCGGGTGCGCCGAACTCGTCCCGTGGGTGCGACGCCCCGCTGTCCTGCCAGTGGGCGCGTGCGTCGGCCACGTGCTGGCGCACAGCCGCCCGAGGGAGGTAGTAGCGACCTCGGAGGAGCCCGGCGAGGCGGTCGAACCACGCGTCGGCCGTCAGAGCCGACGAGACGTCGGCCGGTGGAGGAGGTGGGGTCCGGTTCACGGCTGCGACCACGAGTGCGACGGACGCGGCGAGCGGGACCAGCAAGGGCAACTCGAACGACGGCTCGTGGTCCTTGAGCGAGACTGCTGCGGCTGCCGAGCCGACGATCCCGACGGCGGCCCCAGCCCACCAGGCCCAGCCGCTGCGCACGAGACCGGCCCGGCGGTCCAGCAGCCCCCACAGCACCGCGACCCAGGACAGCAGGACGCCGGCGAACAGCACCACGTGCGCGGGACTGACACCGGCCGTCCACCCGGAGGTGACCAGCAGGGTGAGGCAGAGGAAGGCGCCGGCCAGACCGACCGTCAGGAGCAGGTGCGTCATCCGGCTGCGGGGTGTCCCTCCGTCGAGGTCGACGCTCGCCCGCTCGTCGACCGGCACGCGCTCGCGTGCTACCTCGCGGGCATAGGCGTCGGCGTCGCCGAAGAGCTCGGCGGCCGGGCGCCCTGACTCGTGGCAGGCATCTCGCGCATCGGCGACAGCCTCGTCGGCCACCCCTGCGGGGACCGTGCTGTCCAGACCGAGGCGCAGCAGGAGCCTGTCACCCCACGCCTGGTCGTCGTCGGTGGGCCAACGGGTGCTCGTCGAGGTCATGAGCGATCTCCTGAGGTGGTCGTGGTCGGCGCAGGGACGACGGTCGCGGTACTCGTCGGCGCAGGCGCGACGGTCGTCGTGCTCCTCGGCGCAGGTGCGCCGGCTGCGTCGGCTGCGTCAGGTGCGTCGAGCAGGAGCCCGACGGTCTCGGCGAACGGTGCCCAGGCGCCGCGGAGAGAGGCGAGGTGTTGGCGCCCGGCCTCGGTCAGTGTGAAGACCTTCCGCCCGGGCCCACCCTCGCCCTCTCGCCACTGGGCGGTCACCGCCCCGTCGCGCTCGAGCCGGTTGAGGACCGGGTACAGCGCGCCGCCCTTGATCGGGCCGAGGCCCGCTGCCTGCAGCTGCTGCACGACGGCGTAGCCGTGGGCGCTCCCACGCGACAGAGCAGCGAGGGCGCAGGTGCCGAGCAGCCCGCGCAGCCACTCCCCGGTGAGGTCGATGTCGTCCATGCGCTCATCGCGACACGGACTAGTCGATAAATCCACTAGTGAACCGGACAAGGTACGGGGGCTGTCCCGTCAGCGCGTGCTCCCCCCGCGCAGGACCCGTCGACATGGTCGACCACGGGGTCGACGGCTCCTGCCAGACTTGAGAGATGGATGCTGCGACCTACACGCTCACGACAGCCCCGCCCCCGCTCGAGGAGTATCTCGCCCTGCGGCAGCTGACCGGGCTGACCCCCAAGCGCGCGGAGCAGGCCGGACCGGCCCTCGCGAACAGCTGGGCCTGGCGGACCGTGCAGACGCAGTCGGGGCAGACCGTCGCGATGGGCCGTGTCGTCGGCGACGGCGGTTGGTACTTCCTCGTCGCCGACATGGCCACGCTGCCCGAGCACCAGAAGAAGGGACTCGGGCGCGCGGTTCTCAGCGCCCTGCTCGACGAGATCAGCGACCGTGCCCCGGCAGGCGCCTACGTGACCCTCATGGCCGACCTGCCGGGCCAGCGCCTCTACGAGCAGCTGGGCTTCGAGAGGCCGACCAACGGGTCGATCTCCATGCACCGGCGGATCGGCTGACGAGAGTCAGGAGCGTCCAGCACCCTCGGTGAGGGCGTCGGAGGCGGTCGTCGCACCCGGGACCGAGGCCCCGGCCAGGACGGGCTCCCGGTCGTCGGCCACAGGGACCGGCCCGAGACCCGTGCCAGCAGCCGAGGCCGCGCCGGAGCTGCGCTCACGTCGCTCGATCGCGACGTTCAGCGCACCCAGCACGACGAGCAGCACAGCGGCTGCGACGGGGAGCACGAGGGCGACGTCGACCGAGACGCGCTCGGCGACGGCGCCGGTGATCGCCGAGGCGAGAGCCTGGGCGAGGGTGAGCCCGGAGGCGAGCATCGTCATGGTGGTCGTCGAGCGGCCCGCAGGGCTGCGGTGCCCGGCGAGGGAGAAGATCGTGACGAGCGCCGGCCCGACACCCAGCCCCATGACGAGCAGCGCGACGACGGTCGCGGAGCGGCTGTCGGCGGTCGCGTAGGCGACCGAGCCGGCGGTCATCACCGCGGCGAAGACGAGCCAGCGCCACCGCTGCGAGAAGCGCTCCGGCAGGGCGGCAGCGGCCAGGGCGAGTGCTGCGGAGCCGATGCCGAGCATCCCGTAGAGCAGCCCTGCCTGCGAGCCCTCCCCCTGCGCCTCCATGTCGGCGGTGAGCGAGGTGAGGACCGCGCCGAAGAAGAACCCGATCGCGAAGGTGCCGCCGACCAGGACCATCACCCGGGGGCGCAGCACGGCCGTGAAGGGGGCGCGCTCGACGGCCTCCTCGGCCTCCGAGCTGGTGGCACGCGCCGTCGGGTGGAGGGCGAAGGCGGTGACGAAGACGAGGCTCAGGGCAGCGGCGATCGCGACAGGTGCCCAGGGGGCGAGGAAGGACGCGAAGATGCCGACGAGGAACGGCCCGATGACAAACGCTGTCTCGTCGGCCGCCGACTCGTAGGACATCGCGCGGGAGTAGGTGCGCTGGCGCTGCTGGGGGAGCAGGCGGTCGCGGATGATCGCGATGACGCGGCTGCGGCTCATCGCGGCGGCCTGCGGGGCGCTCAGCCCGATGAGTGCGGCGAGGCCGAGCACGATGCCCGTCGAGGCGCCGGCGAAGACGACCAGCGGGAAGGCTGCGAGCAGCAGGCCGTTGACCAGCCCGACGGGGACGAGGACCGTGCGCTGCCCGAACTTGTCGACCGCGTCGCCGATGAAGGGACCGGCGATCACCACGCCGATGCCCACGGCAGCCGAGGCGAGACCACCCAGGGCGACTGATCCGTGCACCTCGGTGACGAGCGTGAGGACTCCGACGACCATCATGGCGAAGGGGAGCCTGGCGACGAAGGCGAGCGGGAAGTACCACCGGCCGGTGTGCTGGATCAGGGTGAGGGGTGATGTCTGCTGTGCCAAGAGAGCCTCCGCGGCAGCTGGGTGCCGCCTTGCTCTGTCAGCAGGTAGTTGCACATCGGTACGTCTCGAGCCTGTGAGGCTCAGGTGCGGTCCCTGGAGGACCGTTCGCACCGCAGAAGATCATAGCAGCGCAGGTCCCGCGGGCGCAGGGTGAGACCTGTCACCGTGCAGCCGACGGCTGCGTGGCAGCGGCAGCGTCCCACGCACAGAGGGACCGCTGCTCGTGAGCAGCGGTCCCTCTGGTCAGGTGGTGCTCAGGCTGTCTTCTGGAAGTCCGCGTCGTCGGCCTCGAGCTCGGCGAAGGCCTCTTCGGAGCTCCACTCCTGGGGTGCCAGGCTCGGCATCATGGTGGCGAGCTCGCGGTGCCAGGCCGGGAACTGCTGCGGGAAGCAGCGCTCGAGGAGGTCGACCATCGCCGGGACAGCCGTCGACGCGCCCGGCGAGGCACCGAGCAGACCGGCGATGGTCCCGTCGGCTGCGGTGATGAGCTCGGTGCCGAACTCGAGCACACCGTGCTTCTCGGGGTGGCTCTTCATCACCTGGACGCGCTGCCCGGCGGTGATGAACTCCCAGTCCTTCGGGTCAGCCGTCGGCATGAAGTCGCGCAGCGTCTTGAACTTGTTCCAGCGGGACTTCGTCACCTCGCTGATGAGGTACTTCGTGAGGTCCATGTTGTCCTTAGCGACCGCGAGCATCGTGACGATGTTGCTCGGACGGATCGACAGGAAGAGGTCGAGCAGCGAGCCCTTCTTGAGGAACTTCGTGCTGAATCCCGCGTACGGGCCGAAGAGCAGCGAGGTCTCGCCGTCGACGACACGCGTGTCCAGGTGCGGCACCGACATGGGCGGGGAGCCGACGTCGGCCTTGCCGTAGACCTTGGCCTGGTGCTGGGCGACGAGCTCGGGGTTGGTCGTGCGCAGGAAGAGCCCGCTGATCGGGAAGCCGCCGTAGCCCTTGGCCTCGGGGATGCCGGCCTTCTGCAGCAGCGGCAGCGCGCCGCCGCCCGCGCCGATGAACACGAACTTGGCGTCGACGGTGCTGCGGCGCTCGGCGGCGTTCCAGGTGCGGTCGGCGACCTTGAGGCGCCAGGTGCCGTCCTTGCGCTGGCGCAGCGACGTGATCTCGTGCTGGAGGTGCAGCTCTGCACCCGTCGACTCGAGGTAGTCGGTGAGCTTGCGGGTGAGCGCCCCGAAGTTGACGTCGGTGCCCGAGGTCGAGCGGGTCGCGGCGATCGGCTCGTCGGCCGACCTCTCGGCGACGAGCAGCGGTGCCCACTCGCCGATGACAGCCGGGTCGTCGGCGAACTCGAGGTCGCTGAACAGCGGGTGCACGACGAGGGCGGCGTGCCGGCGTCGCAGGTAGTCGACGTTCGCGGCGCCGCGGACGAAGGTCATGTGCGGCGTCGAGGCGATGAAGCCCTCGGGCTCGGGCAGCAGGTCGGCGGAGACCAGGTGCTGCCAGAACTCGCGAGAGGTCTGGAACTGCTCGTTGATCGCGACGGCCTTGGTGATGTCGATCGAGCCGTCGGCCTTCTCGGGCGTGTAGTTCAGCTCGCAGAGGGCGGCGTGCCCGGTGCCGGCGTTGTTCCACGCGTTGGAGCTCTCTTGCGCCACGGCGTCGAGGCGTTCGTAGATGCGGATGGACCAGGTGGGCTCGACCAGCCGGATGATGGAACCGAGCGTCGCGCTCATGATTCCGCCACCCACGAGGACGACGTCGACCGGGGTGCTGGGGGTTGCTGTGCTGTCTGCCACGGCTTCGATGCTAAGACTCTGCGCGCTGAGAGCAGGGGTCGAGTGATGAATATCACGGCCCTCGCGAGATGCTCCGAGGGCCGTGATCAAGGGTCGGAAGTCCTATGACGTCAGGGCCTTCGCGATGCTCTCCGACTCCGACGTGATGGTGGTCGGGTCGACCAGGTCGCCGGCCTCGTCGGTGAGCAGCGTGGTCCACCGGTCGAGGATCTCCTGGGCCGTCCCGTCCGTGACCAGGGACGACGTGAGGTCGGCCGTCGCCTGGTCGACGAGCGCCGCGAAGTCCTCGTCCGCGAGGAAGCGGGTCACGAGGACGTTGTCACCTCCCATCCCGCCTCCCATCCCGCCGTCGGGACGCTGGCCGCCGGCGGCGCCGGCGGCCCCGTCGGTAGCCGTCGTGCCGTCGCTCGCCCCGGTGCCGTCGGTCGTCGACCCGTCCTCCGTGGTGGTGGTGTCCGCGGGTCCCGGGCGGGCACCCCGGTCAGGACGCGCACCGTCGGTCGTGCCGTCCGGCGAGGTCATGCCCTCGGGCATGGTGGCCCCGTCTGGGGGCGTGAACCCCTCGGGCAGCTCGCCGTCGGGCAGCTCGGCCCCGTCCGGAGGTGTGAAGCCCTCGGGCATGTCTCCGCCGGGCTGACCGCCGCCCATCCCGTTCATCTGCCCGAAGGCCAGGTTGAGGTCCCAGCTCACCACGGTGAACGCACCCGTCTCGGAGTCGTACCGCAGGAAGGAGTTGTTGCCCGGACCGTCGATGTCGTCGACGTTCCCGACGATGTCCTGCATCGCGAGGTACGTCGCGAAGGCGTCGACGTCGAGGTGCTCGCTGAGCTCGGCAGCGAAGGTGGCGTCGTCGGCCTCGTCGAGGAACTTCAAGAAGTCGATCAGCGGCGTGAGGTCGTCCTCGCCCGAGGGGCTCTTCTGGCTGAACACGTCCGTGTACGACTCGGGGTCGTCGCCGCGATAGCCGTAGTCGCCGCCGGACTGCGCCTTGTAGAGGATGCCGTCGGTGTCGAAGGTGGCTGCGTCCCACGAGTCGTCGGGGTCTTCGACCACCAGACGAAGGGTCTCGTCGGAGCCGTTCACCGAGAAGCGCGTGGCGATGGCCTCCTCGGTCGCGAGCCCGGCGGCGCCGAGCATCTCGAGTGCCACGGCCTCGTTGAGCGACGTCTCGGACGTGCTGGACCTCACGACGAAGTCCGTCGACCCGTCGAGGTCCTGCCCGTCGACGAACTTGTCGAGCCGGATGAGCCACGGCACGTCCTGTGCCGGGGGGTCTGTGCTGACCGCACGCAGGGACGAGTTGCCCTTGAGGCGCAGACCGACGTCCTCGAAGGTCTCGCCGTCGATGGTCACCGTGGCGGTCAACCACTCTTTGCTGTCCTCGGCGGAGTAGGTCGCGATCATCGCCGCGAGCTCCTCCCCGTCGACCTCGACCGAGATGGTGTGCACAGCGGTCGAGTCCCAGACCGTGCCCTCCACGTCGCCCGCCGTGCGCACCGAGGAGTCGCCCCACGTCCCCGTGGACTCGGTCCCCGTGCCCGAGGTGACACTCGCGGAGTCGTCGCTGCTGCACGCGGCGAGAGACCCGAAGGCCAGGACGGATCCCACGGCGAGCGCCGTGAAGCGGCGCACTGTGCGGCTGCGGGTGTGGGTGTGGGTGGACGTGCGTGACAGGTCGGTCGACATCTGGTGCCCTTCTGCGGAGCGGTCTGGGAAGGGCACCACCTCACCGCCTGCGCCTTCGCGGACCGTCAGCGTGGGCTGTGCGCAGGCTGTGCAGACGAGAGGGCCCCGCCGTCGGCGGGGCCCTCGGGGTGGGCGGGGGACCGTGGGCTCAGGCCTCGACGGCGTGCGCCGGGGAGATCTGGGAGGCCGTCCCGGCGTGGGAGACCTCGATCTTGCGCGGCTTGGCGTCTTCGCTCACCGGGATGGTCAGGGAGAGGACACCGTCGGCGTACGAGGCCGAGATCTTGTCGAGGGCGAGCCCTCGACCGACGGTCAGCTGACGGGCGAAGGTCCCGGAGGGGCGTTCTCGCACGAGCCAGTCTGCCGACGACGACCGGGCAGAGCGCTCGGCGCGCACCGTCAGGGTGCGGTCTTCGACCGACACGTCGATCGTGCCGGGGTCGACGCCCGGGAGGTCGACGGACATGACGTAGTGGTCGCCCTCGCGCAGCAGGTCCATCGGCATGCTGGTCGCGGTGCGGGCGGTCGGCAGGGCCGAGGTCAGGAGTCGTTCCATCTCCGTGAACGGGTCGATCCGTGCAGCCATCACGCATCACCTCCTCGTCACAGGTCCCGGATCTCGGGACCGGTCGCGGTCTCGGGCGCCTGCCGCCCGAGGTGGCTACAGACAATTTTTTAGCACTCGAGGTCGGCGAGTGCCAAGCCAGGATCCGTTCGCTGTGAGCGAACAACGGCGCGACGGCGGACCATCTCGAGGCGGGTGCTGGCGGCACCCTTCAGCGGGTGTCTACCTGCCGTCCATCTCCGTCCCACCCGGCGTTCCTCGGCTGCACCTACACCCCGCACAGCCGGGTCATAGGTCGGCTGCCTAGACATGACCCATCACGCCAGCACCACCCTCTGAACCCTGGAGCCCTCATGCCGAACCTGTGGATCGTCGCGGTCGACCTCGTCGCCATCCTCGTCCTCACCTATGCCGTCTACTTCCGCCGTCACCGCCGCAGCGAGATGCTGCTCGCGTACATCGGGCTCAACGTCGGGGTCCTCGCCGTGACGAGCGTGCTCGCGACGTCGACGGTGGGTGCAGGGCTGGGTCTCGGGCTCTTCGGGGTGCTGTCGATCATCCGGTTGCGGTCTTCCGAGCTCGCCCAGGAAGAGGTCGCGTACTTCTTCGCCTCCCTCGCCCTGGGGCTCATCGCCGGGCTCCAGCCTGACCCGTGGTGGATCGCGCCGCTGTTCAGCGCTGCGCTGATCGTCGTGATGCTCCTCGTCGACTCGAACCCGAAGACTGCCGGCTACAGGCGCCAGGTCGTCACGCTCGACACCGTCTACCCCGACGAGACCCAGCTGACCGCGCGACTCGAAGAACTCCTCGGTGGCACGGTGCGCCGCGTCGTCGTCCAGGAGACAGACCTGGTGCGAGACCTGCAGCGCGTCGACGTCCGGTACGTGGTCCGGCCCGGGGTGACGACCCGCTCCCCGCTGCTGGCCTCGACCCTGCCGGCCCGCAGCACCGCCGATGCCCCGTCCCTCGGCGCCGGGACCTTCGCCTCCGACGTCCCCGAGTCGCTGCGCCCTGCGGCCCGCCGAGCGGGACACACAGGCCGGGCCTCGTCCGACGCCCGGCTCGCGGCAGACCGCGCGACCGACGCGGCGGTGCGTTCGTGACCACGCCTGACATCGTGCCCTCGGCACCCTCGGCACCCTCGGCACCCTCGGCACCCTCGGCACCCTCGGCACCCTCGGCACCCTCGGCACCCTCGGCCGCCGACCTCAGGCTCACCGCCCTCGTCTCGGGCTTCGGTGCTGTCGACCTCGTCCAGATCCAGGAGCTCGCCGACCTGCAGACTCGCGTCGACCGCAAGTACGTCGTCCCGACGAGCGTGCTCGGCGACCTGCTCGCGGACCACCAGGGTCTGCGAGTCCTCGAGATCGCCGGGCGGCGCAGGTTCGGCTACGAGTCGGTGTACTTCGACACCCCCGCCCTCCAGTCGTACCGCAGCGCTGCCCACGGGCGCCGCCGCCGCTTCAAGGTGCGGACCCGGACCTACGCAGACTCGGGGGAGTGCGTCTTCGAGGTCAAGGTCAAGGGTGGTCGCGGCGAGACCGTCAAAGAGCGGCTCGCCTACGACCGCGCCTCGGCCGTCTCGATCGACCCGCAGGCACGCGCCTTCGCGGCGACCGTGCTGCAGCAGGCGCTCCCCGACGCTCGACGCGTCGTGGCAGCCCTCGCGCCGACGCTCGTCACCACCTACGACCGCACGACCTTCGTCGACCCTGTCGCCGGGACACGACTGACCTGCGACGCGGCGCTGCTGTGCACGCCTGCGCCGCAGGACCGTTCGGGCCCGGCGGCGGAGGGCGGGTACCGCACGGCGGGTCACGCCGGCCTGGGCGACCAGGTGGTGCTCGAGAGCAAGTCGCCCGGCACCGCCACTGCCGTCGACAGGTGGCTGTGGGCACGCGGCCACCGCCCGGTCAGCCTCAGCAAGTACTGCGTCGGTCTGGCTGCCCTCGACGCCGCGCTGCCCTCGAACCGGTGGAGCCGCACGCTGCGACGGCACGTGGTCTGATGCACCGGCGACCGGCGACCGGCGACCGGCGACCGGCGACCGACGTGCTCCGCGCCCACGGCTCAGGCGTTCTCCCGCACCACGTCAGACGGCGACTTGTCCGGCCGCCACCCGCGCCACACAGGGTGGCGGAGTCGCCCCTGGGCGGTCCAGCCGCTCACGGCGACCTCGCCGACCCTGTCGGCGCGGACCCAGTGCGCGTCGCGCGCGTCGGCCGTGGGGACGTCGTCGACCGGTGGCGTGGCACGCGGGTGGCGGGCCAGCTCTTCGGCCAGCCGTCCGAGCGTCGCCTCGGTGAAGCCTGTGCCGACCCGGCCCGCGTACCGGAGCGTCCCGGAGTCGTCGGGCACGGCGACCAGCAGAGAACCGAGGGTCTCGGCACGCGCGCCGTTGCCGGTGCGCCACCCGACGACCACCACCTCCTGCGTCTGCACGTGCTTGACCTTGACCCAGGTGTGGGCCGGTCGCCCCGGCCTGTACGTGCTCGACCTGCGCTTGGCGACGATCCCCTCGAGACCGAGCTCCTTGCTCGCTGCCAGCGCGGTCGCGGCGTCCGAGGTGAAGGCGGGAGGCACGTGCACAGGCCCTGACTCGGTGACGACCTCCTCGAGCGCCGTGCGCCGCCCGTCGTACCCGACCCGCGTGAGCCGGCGACCAGCACGCTCGACGAGGTCGAAGGCCATGTAGTCGACCCGCTGGGCCTTCTGTGCCGCGGCGACGTCCCGGCGGGCCGTGAGGTTCATGCGCGTCTGCAGCCGGCCGAAGTCAGGTCTGCCCCCGCGGTCCAGGGCGACGATCTCGCCGTCGAGCACCACGTCCTCCGTCACGCATGACGACAGCACCTCGAGCTCGGGGTACGAGGCGGTGAGGTCGTTGCCGTTGCGGCTCGTCAGGCGCACCGACCCAGGGGACCCCTCACGGTCCGCGACCACTGTCGCGATCGCGCGGATCCCGTCCCACTTCATCTCGAAGGCCCAGTCGTCCTCGTCGAGGTCCTCGACCGACCCGGGGGTCGCGAGCATGGGGGTGATCGGCTTGGCAGAGCCACTGCTGTCGCTCGCCTCGCCACGCACGTCTGTCGCGGTGTCCTCGGACGCCCCGTCGCCCGCGCCCTCTCCAGACCCGTCCGAGGAGCCAGCCGTCCCACCGCCCGCGCGACGCCGCCCGCCGTGGGAGCCTGCACCCTCGTCGGCCATCTTGTGCACGAGCCACGAGGTGCCACCCCCGGTGTGCGCCGTGTGGATCAGCGCGAGGCGTCGCGACCCACGGTCGGTCCCGCCCGAGCCGTCGCTGTGCAGGGTGACGATGACCTCTTCACCCTCGCGCCACTTGTGCAGGTCGTAGGTGCCGCGGTCCCAGATCGACACGGTGCCGGCGCCGTACTCGCCCTTCGGGATGGTGCCCTCGAAGCTGCCGTACTCGAGCGGGTGGTCTTCGGTCTGCACGCCGAGCCTGTTGTGGGTCGTGTCGACGGGCTCACCCTTGGGCAGCGCCCAGCTGACGAGCACACCGTCGTGCTCGAGCCTGAAGTCGTAGTGCAACGCGCGCGCGTGGTGCTCCTGGATGACGAAGGTTGGCGCGGCAGCCTCGTCGCCGTCCGACGTCGCAGCAGGCCCCCCGGACGGAGCCTCGGGGACAGGCTCAGGTGTCTTCGACGCGTCGCGCTTCGACCTGTACACCTCGAGCCGGTCCGTCCGCTCGAAGCCGGCCATGCGCTCGGCCGTCGGCTCGAGCGCCGCGTGACCTCCGGTGAGCAGCGGCGCGAGCAGGTCGCCGTCACGCTCGAGCCTGGCGACCACCTCGTCGGCGAGGAGGTGCTCGAGGCCTCCCGCCTCGAGCTCGGCCCACGTGCGGGGCGCGGCGACGTAGGGCTTGTCCCGGCCACGCAGCGAGTACGGGCTGATCGTCGTCTTGTTGCGGTTGTTCTGCGACCAGTCGACGAGCACCTTGCCCTCGCGCAGCGACTTCTTCATGTCCGAGACCACCATGTCTGGGTGGTCGGCCTGGAGCGCCCGGGCGAGCTCGTGCGCGACGGCGCTGACGGCGTCGGAGTCGTGGGCACCGTCGAGCGCGGCGTAGAGGTGGATCCCCTTGGACCCGCTCGTCACGGGGAAGGGCTCGAGGTCCATCCCCGTGAGGATCTCCCGCGCCCACAGCGCGACCTGCACGCACTCGTCCAGGCCGGTCCCCGGGCCAGGGTCGAGGTCGAGGACCAGCCTGTCGGGCCTGTGCTCGACCCCGGTCCGGCCGAACCGCCACTGCGGCACGTGGATCTCGAGGGCGGCGACCTGACCCAGCCACGTGAGCGTCGCGAGGTCGTCGACGAGCGGATAGGTGTTGACGTGGTCGGAGTGCTGGATGTCGCGCCTGTGCACCCAGTCGGGAGCAGAGTCGTCCAGGTTCTTCTGGAAGAACACCGGCCCACCCGTGCCGTGCACCCACCGCTTGCGGGTCGCCGGACGCCCCGTCGCGTGGGCGACGAAGGGCTGGGCGACGGCAGCCAGGTACGCGAGCACGTCGGCCTTGGTGGTCCCTGTCTCCGGGTAGATCACCTTGGACAGGTTGGTCAGCGTGACCTTGTGCCCGTCGATGGTCACGGTCTCGCGCTGCGCGTCGCGCCGCGAGCCGCCGGTGCTGTCGTCGTCGGGCACAGGGACCTCCGTCGGGCGTCTGGTACGTGGACCGTCTCTCGGCAGCCGTTCCGCCCGGGTGGGTCCGCCGACGTCGTGCGGCGGACCGTCGCTGACAGACCCATCATGGCCACGGGTGCGACCCTCGGCATCCGGGAGCATCATGGGGTGATGCGAGCGATCTGGAAGGGTGCCGTCACGTTCGGGCTCGTCAACGTGCCCGTCAAGCTGTACAGCGCGACCGAGGACCACGACGTCGGCCTGCACCAGGTGCACGACACCGACGGCGGTCGGATCCGCTACCAGCGCCGCTGCGAGGTGTGCGGCAAGGTCGTCGACTACGGTCACATCGCCAAGGCCTACGACGACGGGGAGCGCACGGTCGTGCTCACCCCCGACGACCTCGACGCGCTGCCCGTCGAGCGCAGCCGCGAGATCGACGTGGTCGAGTTCGTGCCGCGCGACCAGATCGACCCGATCATGTACGAGCACGCCTACTACCTCGAGCCCGACTCCAAGTCGGTCAAGTCGTACAGGCTGCTCGTGCGGACACTCGAAGAGAGCGACCGTGTCGCCGTCGTGTCCTTCTCCCTGCGCCAGCGCACCCGGCTCGCCGCGCTGCGCGTGCGGGGTGACGTCTTGCTCCTCCAGGTCCTGCGCTGGGACGACGAGGTCCGCGAGCCGGAGTTCCCTTCTCTCGACGAGACGCCTCGCATCACCGCGAAGGAGCTCGAGATGGCCTCGGCGCTCGTCGCGAGCTTCGAGAGCGACTTCGAGCCCGAGAAGTTCACCGACGAGTACCAGGTCCAGCTGCGCACCCTGATCGACGCCAAGCTCGAGCACGGCGACGCCGTCGACACGGCCGCGACCTTCGGCGAAGAACCCGACGAGGAGAAGGAGGACGGGGCCGAGGTCATCGACCTCATGGAGGTCCTGCGCCGCAGCGTCGAGCGCTCGCGCGGGTCAGGGTCGTCGGGCACGTCGGGCACGTCGGGCGGCGACTCCGCGGGTGACGGAGCTGCGAAGAGCTCGACCTCCAGGCGCAGCCCGGCCAAGAAGACCCCGGCGAAGACGAGCGCTGCGAAGAAGCCAGCAAGCTCCGGTGCCTCAGGCACCAAGGACTCCGGCTCGGCCTCGAAGGCCCCGGTCAAGAAGACCACCGCGCGTGCCACCGCGACCAAGGCCACGTCAGGCTCCGCGAAGAAGACCCCGGCGAAGAAGACGGGCTGAGGGGAGCAGTCTCGTCGGCGGTCTGCCCGGGGTAGGTCCGCAGGGAGAACCGCGACGGGGAGGCGCATCCACGTCCACGGCAGGACCCCTACCCAGGGCAGGGCCAGCCACCCAGGAGCGCCTCGCTCAGACCGACGTGGTGCCGACGTCCCCGTCGTCGAGCTCGGGCGGGAGGTTCTCGTTCGGGCCGGCCTCGGGCGGCCGCGGCTCGTCCTGCGGGTAGGCCCGCACGGCGACGATCGCGATGTCGTCGTCCGCGCGACCTGGCACCAGCGTCGTGAGCACGTGGTCGCACAGCTCGTCGAGGTCGTCGTCCTGACGGTTCTCGAGCGTGCGGACCAGCGCCTCGACGCTCGCTGTCATCGTCCGGTTGCGGCGCTCGATCAGCCCGTCCGTGTAGAAGATCAACGTGTCGTTGTCAGCGAGAGCGATCGTGAAGTCGTGACGCTGGTGGTCCGGGATGATCCCGAGGATCAGGTCGTTCTGACGCCGCAGCACCTCGACCGACCCGTCGGCGCGCAGGATCACGGGCGGCGGGTGGCCGGCGTTCGACCAGCGGATGGTGCGGACCCGCGACCGCAGGTCGGCACGGTCCTGCTCGATCCGCGCGACGATCGCGCTCGCTGTCGCGGTCTGCCCGAGGTTGAGCCCGTGGATCGCGTTGTCGGATCGCATGAGCACCTGCGAGGGCACCTCGCCGCGGTCGTAGGCGATCGAGCGGATGATGCCGCGGATCTGCCCCATCGCGGCCGCCGCGTGGTGGTCGTGCCCGGTGACGTCGCCGATCACGAGGACCGTCGAACCGTCGTCGGTGAGGAAGGAGTCGTACCAGTCGCCACCGATCTCGAGGTCGTCGGAGGCCGGGTGGTAGCGGACCACGATGTGCAGGTGGTCAGGCTCCGGGGGAGAGGTCAGCAACGAGTGCTGGAGCGCGACAGAGGACTCGCGGGTGCGCTCTGCCTCGCGCGCGGCGAGCTCGGCGTAGGCGTTGAGCAGGTCGATCTCTCGGCGCAGGTCGGTCGCCGCGCCCAGAGCGGCGCTCACCGTGGACGCGACGAGCATGAGGAAGGCACGCTGGGCGGCGTCGTAGGGCCTGCGCACGCTCCCCTTGAGGACGAGGACGCCGTGCGCGGCCTGCTCGTCGGCGCGCGAGAGCGGGGCGACGAGCGTCGGGCTCAGCGAGACGGGCAGCCGGCTCGTCCACGCCCTGCGGACCACCTCTGCGTCGACCAGCTCGCTGTGCACGAGGTCTGTCGCCCCGGCGAGCACCAGGTCGCCGCCCTCGGCCAGGTGCAGCTCGGCCCGTGCGATGTCGTCGCTGTCGCGCAGCACGTCGAGCACAGCCGCCGACAGCCCCGTGAGGCTGCTGCGGTGCTCGGTCATGGTGGCGTGCAGCTGGTCGATGGTCTTGAGGCGGCGGCGGTCGACGACCGAGGCCGTGGTCTCGGAGGTGATGTTGAGGATCCCGAGGACCGCCCCGGTCTCGTCGGTGATCGGGCTGTAGGAGAACGTGAAGTGGGTCTCCTCGTCGAATCCTGACCTGTTCATGACGAGCAGCTCGTCGACCTCGCCCACGGAGCGCCCGGTCTGCTCGACCTCCTCGAAGAGTCCTCCGACGTAGTCCCAGATCTCCGCCCAGACCTCTTTGGACGGACGCCCCATCGCGTTGAGGCGCTTGTCGGTCCCGAGCATGTCCCGGTAGCCGTCGTTGTAGATCATCGTGTGCTCGGGGCCCCAGGCGATCATCACCGGGAAGGTCGTCGAGAAGCACAGCTGCACGGCCTGCCGCAGGGCGGGGTGCCAGGTCGAGGGACGACCCAGCGGCGTCTGGTCCCAGGCGAGCTCTTTGGCCGCCATGCCCATCACGCTGTTCTTCGTCGCCTCGGCGAACCACAGTGAATCCACGTCGACACAGTAGTGGAGCCGCCTGACACCAGCGACCACCTGGCCGGTACCCAGCCGTGACCTGCGGCGTCGTCCCGGTGTCGGGTCGTGCGCACCCGGAGTTGTCCACAGGCGCCGGGTCGCGCGAGGGGGAGACCGCACCTAGGTTCAGGTCGACTGTCCTTTCTCCATGTCCTCCGACGTACGGGAGCCCTCTGTGTCCACGTCTGCCCGCGACGGCGCGCGCACCCTCCCGCTGCCGACCCCTCGGGGGCCGGTGAGCGAGGCGCTGCTCGCGCTGCTCGTCCTCGACCCTGTCGACGCCCCGCAGTCCGCCCGCGAGACCGTCGACGAGGCCGTCCGGTCCGCGCCCGCCGTCGTCGACCCTGACGTCCTCCTGACGCAGGACCACGACGTCCAGCTCGCGCTGTTCTGCCTCTACGAGCTCCACTACCGCGGCATCGAGGGCGTCAGCGACGACTGGGAGTGGGACCCGTCGCTCCTTGCCGCCCGTGCTGTGATCGAGCGTGCCTTCGAGGCAGAGCTCCGCAGCCGTGTCGAGATGCCTGAGCTGCCCGCGCCGGACCGCGCCTCGGTCGCTGAGGCCCTCTTCACCCTCACCTCGCAGGACTCCGGCCCTGGGCTGTCGCACTTCGTCGCCAAGAAGGCAACCGAGGAGCAGCTCCGCGACCTCCTCGTGCACAGGTCCGTCTACCAGCTCAAGGAGGCCGACCCGCACACCTGGGCAATCCCCCGGCTCGGGGGAGCGCCGAAGGGTGCGCTCGTCGAGATCCAGACCGACGAGTACGGCGGCGGCGACCCCGCGCTCATGCACGCAGCACTCTTCGCCCAGACCATGCGCGGCATGGGCCTGGACGACTCCTACGGGGCCTACGTCGACCACGTCGACGCCGCGACCCTCGCGTCGGTCAACCTCATGTCCTTCTTCGGGCTGCACCGCCGGCTGCGCGGGGCCATCGTGGGACACCTCGCGGCCTTCGAGATGACCTCGTCTATCCCGAACCGTCTCTACGGCAACGGCTTCAGGCGCACCGGGCACGACGCCGCGACGACGCGGTACTTCGACGAGCACGTCGAGGCTGACGCCGTCCACGAGCAGATCGCCGGGCGCGACCTGGCCGGGCGCCTCGCCGAGGATGACCCGTCACTGCTGCCCGACATCGTCTTCGGGGCCGCGGCATGCCTCGCGGTCGACGGGTGGGCGGCTGCCGCGCTCCTCGCCTCGTGGGAACGCGGATCCCTCGCGCTGCGGTCTGTCGCATGACCTGGGCCGCGGGGCCGGGGGCGGCACGGGATCTCCCGGTGGGCGAGACGAGCGCGCCGCTGGTCGCCGTCGCGCCTCTCGAGGGTGACGTCACGGTGACCCTGTGCCCGGACGGACCGCTGCTCCTGCGTGGACCGGCCACCCTACTGGGGCCCGACGGTCAACCGTTGCCGCGGTCGCGCAACGTCGTCGCGCTGTGCAGGTGCGGTGGGTCAGCCATCAAGCCCTTGTGCGACGGCACGCACAAGGTCAACGGCTTCAGGTCTGACGACACCTGAGGGTTGATCGGCCCAGCGGGCCGAGGTGGGCTGCCTGGCGCGACCGAGGCCTGAGCCCCGGGCGGGGGCGGACCGTCGTCAGACCGGAGGGAGCTCGGCCGAGGCGCCGGGCCGACCCTCGGGCGTGGCGTGGCCCGGGGAGAACCGTGCCCAGATGTGCTTGGTGGTCTCCGAGACGTACCAGCCGACGTCGAGCGCGAGCTGCTGGGCCAGCATGAGGCCGAAGCCGCCCTCGCCGGGCTCCCGCTCCTCGGCGAGTGCCGGGACGCTCGACGTGTCGTGGTCGGCGACGTCGAGGAGGTGCTCGTCCCCGTTGACCATGAGGGTGACGATCGTCGGCGGCTTCCCGTGGCGCAGCGCGTTGGTCGCGAGCTCGCTCGTCACCAGGACCATCTTCTCGGGGACCTCGTCGAGCGACGAGCTGCCGAGGTACGGGGTGCCCGTGAGCTCGCGGAACAGTGAGCCGCGCAGCTTGGCGAGCCCGTCGACAGAGTCGAGGATCCAGTGGCGCACCTCGGTGAAGTCGGCTGGGGGCCGTGCTGACCTGATCTCGCTCACAAGGAAGGCCCTTCATGCTCTCGGGCGGTCGACGCTCGGGGACGCCGTCGCCGCGCTGGTGTCTGCGGTGAACGGCCATCTTGCCACCGGTCCGCGCCGAGTGCGCGCTCAACGCGGGACGTGGCTCGACCGTCCTGGTCGCGGTTCACCCGGCCTGCGGACGCCCCTGCGGAGACGACTTCCTGGGCAGCGCTGACGTGCACAGTCTCCTGTGGTCGAGGTGGCGAGGGTCTGAGATAGTTGTGTGCCGAGCACCGACGTGCTCGCAGTCGTACCTGGGGAGAGTTCATGGACAACCGCAAGACCACGAGCGGGCGCTTCTCGCTCGACGACGCGTCACCGCACCTGTGGGTGCTCAGCGGCGAGGTCGACGTCGTGGTCAACACGCGGTTCCGTGAGGTGTGGCCCGCGGACCGTCGCTCCCTCGAGCCTGTCGAGGTCCACATGGGGGACGTCACCTTCATCGACTCGAGCGGTCTGCGGATCCTCTACGAGGCGCTCAAGGTGACCCCGGAGGGGCAGCGCCCGGTGTTGGTGGACGTGCCTGAGCGCGCCCAGTGGATCATCGACGTGACAGGGCTCACCTCGCGCTTCGACTTCCGGACGACGTCGTCGACGTCGGACGACGACCTGCCCCTCGCGGACCTGGGCTAGCGCTCCGCGAGCAGCCGCGACCTCCTACGCGGCCCGACGTCGCCTCGCCCGTGTCCGGGCCGGGGCCGGACGACCCGCACGGACGTGCGCCGCTCCCGGTCCTTGCGGCGGACCGACGTCTCCTGCCGTCAGGCGCAGTCGTCGTCGCGGCAGAGCAGCAGCAGGGTCGCGTCGTCGTTGGAGTCGGCCGCATGGGACAGCTCCATCGCCCCGTCGACCCCCGCGCCGCCGGCCAGCGCGGACTGGAGCCTGTCGACACCGACCACGATCGACTCCGTGCGTCGCTCGACCAGACCGTCGCTGAACAGCGCGATCCCGCCGCCCTTGGGGACCGTGACGCGCCGCGTGGCGGGCTCGCTGTCGATGACCCCGAGCGGCGGGGTGCCGAGCGGGCGGTCCCACGTCGACGAGCTGTCCGGGGCGAGGAGGAGCGGCGGCAGGTGACCCGCGCAGGAGTACTCGACCTCGCCCGTCGCGAGGTCGAGCACAGCGACCAGCACGGTGGCGTACTGGTCCGGGAGGGTCCAGCGCGCGACGCGGTCGAGCTCGGCGATCGACCGTGCAGGCGACTCGGAGCCGACGAGGATCGCGCGGAGCGCGTTGCGCAGCTGACCCATCGAGGCTGCGGCAGGCAGCCCGTGGCCGGCGACGTCGCCGACGACCGCAGCGAGCCGCCCGCTCGGGAGGACGAGAGCGTCGTACCAGTCGCCGCCCACGCGTCCACCGTCGGCGGGCTCGTACCGCGCGGTGACCTGCCACCCCGTCGGCTGGGGGAGGGAGGACGGCAGCATGGACCGCTGCATGGCCTGGGCCGAGCGCAGGTCGCGCTGCCCGCGCAGGTACAGCGCCTCGACGAGGTGGGCGCGCAACGACGTGGCAGACGCGACGACGTCGTCCTGCCACGGGATGCTGTGGTCGCGGACGACCTCGCGCCACCGTTCGAAGGACTTGCGCGGGCTCAGGCGGACGGAGTCGTCCTCGAGACGCTCGATGGTCTTGTTGTGCGGGTCGCCGCCCCAGTCGACGTCGCGGGTGGCCTCGTGCCGCAGCCACACGACGGCCTGACCGTCGGGGAGCGTGATCCCGAGGAGACCAGCAGCGTCGTCGGCCCCCGCGAGCTCGGGCACCGAGGCGACGATGCTGTCGGTCCGGACCAGGTCGTCGTCCTGCTCCAGCACCCACTCGGCGAGCTCACGGCTCTTCTGCGCGTCGGGGGTCTCGCCCCGGGTCGAGACCTCGTCGTCGGCGAAGACGACCACGCCGTCGGCCTGCACGAGGTCGAGCAAGAGGTCGGAGCCCGTGAGGGCCTGCCCGAGCGGCAGCTCTTCGTCGCGGCTGCGGGCGACGAGGTCGGCCAGCATCCCTGCGGCTCGCTGCGAGGCGGCGAGGCGGTCTTCTTCTACCTGCGCGACGAGCCGCAGGGAGAGCGTGGACCCGAGGAACTCCGCGGCGGCGCGGACGCCGAAGGGGGGTTCGTGCGGGCCGGAGTAGTGGTGGCAGGCGATGAGGCCCCAGAGCTTGCCGTCGCGCAGCAGCGAGATCGACATCGAGGCGCGCACGCCCATGTTGCCGAGGTACTCGAGGTGGATCGGCGAGACGCTGCGCAGGGTCGCGTGGGTGAGGTCGAGGGGAGCGCCGGTGATCGGGTTGGCCGTGGGGACGATCTCGGACGGGACGTAGTCGACGTCCGAGATGAGCCGGATCCAGTTCTTCTCGTAGAGCGCGCGGGCCTGGGCGGGGATGTCTGTCGCCGGGTAGTGCAGACCGAGGAAGGAGTTGAGACCTTCCCTGTGCACCTCCGCGACGACCTCGCCGTTGTAGTCCTCGTCGAAGGCGTAGATCATCACGCGGTCGAAGCCCGTGAGATCCCGGACGTGACGGGCCGCGATGTCGAAGACCTCCGCGAGGCTCGAGACGCGGTTGAGGTCGTTCACGGCGTCGCGGACGGCCTGGTAGGTGTTGGCGAAGGTGAAGGGGCGCGGGCCCTCGGCAGGCTCGAGCTCGATGACGAGGAGCGAGTCGTCGAGGTCGTCGGGCAGCGGGATCCTGTGCAGGATCGCGTCCATCTCGCGGAGCTGGCCGTCGACCTCGACGGCCACGAGCAGCGGGTTGCGGTCGTGCAGGCGAGGACCTGCAGCCAGGTGACGGCGCACCACGCCCTCGAAGTACGTGCCGAGCCCCTCGCGCAGCGTCGAGCCGAGCAGGGTCTGGCTCGGGCGGCCGAGCAGCTCGGCGACGTTGACGGAGCACTGGACGACGGTGAGGTCGCTCGATCGGACCACCAGCAGGCACCCGCGGGGCTGCACACGGCCCGGGATGTGGATCGGCTCGCGCGCGCAGTTGTCGAGGTCGACAGGGGTGTCAGGGGTCAGCAGCGACTGGCGCGGGGGGAGGGCCGTCACGAGCGAGAGGCGAGGTCGGTGCCGGTGTCCATGCGAGAACGATACCCACCTGCGAGCCCAGGGCGGCAGCAGTGCCACCCTGTGCTCGCAGGCTCGGGGTCCGACGCGACGTCCCGTGTGCCGTGGCCACCCACGGCCGACGGCAGCGCGTGGTCGCGGCCCGGAGGCATCGCAGGCCCGTGGCGGGCTACTGCTCCTCGTGCCCGAGGTCGAGACCCGGGACGAAGACGGGTGCCTCGTCGAGACCGTCGAGGGTCAGCACCAGCACGGTGTTGCGCCCGGCCACCACGACAGGTGCCGGGACGTAGAGCGTCTGCTGGGGTCCGGCGCTCCAGTACCGCCCGAGGTTGAAGCCGTTGACCCAGACGACACCCTTGCCGAGCCGCGCGGCGTCGAGGAAGAGGTCGGCGGGCTCGTCGACCTCGAAGCTCCCCGCGACGAAGGACGGTCCGAGCACGGCGCCGCCCTTGACCACGGGTCCGCCGTGGGCACGCACGTCCTCGGTGAGCGGCCCGACGTCGTCGAGGCCGAGGGGGAGGACCTCCCACCCCGTCACCTCGGTGCCGCCGACAGTCACCGGCCCGATGATCCCCTTGTGCTCGCCGAGGCGCGGTCCGTAGTTGACCCGGCCCTGGTCTTCGACGAGGAAGGTCAGCACACCCTCCGGGCCGCCGGGGAGCGAGAGCGTCCGCTCGTGGCGGGACCTGTCGAGGGTGCCGACGGCCGACCCGTCGAGCATGGCCTGGGCCCTGTCGCGCACCTCGCCGACAGACAGCACGCGCTGCTGCGCGGCGGCGAGCGTCGTGCGGTAGAGGGCGAAGCCTGTGTAGCTGTCGACCTCGTCGGTGGTCGGCACGTGCTCCGACGCTGTCCACGACCCGAGACCCTCGGCGGCGTCGAGGACCGAGAGCGAGAACTCCAGGTCGACCGCGGGTGTCGGCGCAGGGACCCGCTCGGGCAGAGCCTCGTCGGGGACCGGCGCGTAGCGGGCGATGACGTCGCGGAAGGCGAAGAACTTCGCCGTCGGGGTGCCGTCCTCGGCGAGCGGGGCGTCGTAGTCGTAGGACGTCGTGGTCGGCTGGTAGACGCCCTTGTCGTTGGCGCCGCTCGTGAAGCCGAAGTTCGTCCCGCCGTGGAACATGTAGATGTTGACCGACGCACCCGCGGCGAGCAGCTCGTCGAGCTCGCGCGCGGCGTCCTCGGCCGAGGTCGTGTGGTGGTGCGCGCCCCAGTGGTCGAACCAGCCGTCCCAGAACTCTGCGCACATGAGCGGACCCGTCGGCTGGTGCTCGCGCAGGGTGGCGAGGCGCTCGGCGCTGCGCGAGCCGAAGGAGCCCGTGCTGTGCAGCGCGTCGACCGACCCGTCGGCGAGCATCGTCCCGCTCGGCTGGTCGATGCTCGTCAGCGGCACGGTGATGCCGTGCGACCGGGTCAGTGCGACCAGCTTGTCGAGGTACACGTGGTCGGAGCCGTAGGCGCCGTACTCGTTCTCGACCTGCACGAGGACCACCGGCCCGCCCCGGTCCACCTGGAAGGGTGCGACGAGGTCGAGGACGGTGCCGAGGTACTCCGAGACGGCCTCCATGTACAGCGGCTCGTCGCGGCGCACACCCACGGCAGGGTCACGGAACAGCCAGCCCGGCAGACCGCCGTTGTCCCACTCCGCGCAGATGTAGGGCCCGGGGCGCACGATCGCGTGCATGCCCTCGGCCTCGACCAGCCGCAAGAACCTCTCGAGGTCCAGACCGCCGTCGGTCCGGAACTCGCCGCGGCGGGGTGCGTGCGCGTTCCAGGGCACGTAGGTCTCGATCGTGTTGAGCCCCATGAGCCGGGCCTTGTGGATGCGGTCGGCCCAGAGGTCAGGGTGCACCCGGAAGTAGTGGAGCGCCCCGGAGAGGATCCGCACAGGCTCCCCGTCGAGCAGGAAGTCGGTCTCGCCGATCACCATCCTGCTGACCGGCACCTGCGGCGCCTGCGTGCTCGCGCCGCTCATGCGAGCCGCGCCGGGAAGCCGCCCGAGGCGAGCGGGCCCCACGACGTGATGGTCACGCGGATCAGCGACTTGTCCTGCGTGCGCATCGCCTCGCGGTACTCGTCCCAGTCCGGGTGCTCCCCGGCGATCACCCGGAAGTACTCGACCAGAGGCTCGAGCGCCTCCGGCATGTCGAGCACCTCGGCCGTCCCGTCGACCTGGACGTAGGGACCGTCCCAGTCGTCGGACAGGATGCAGAGCATGACGCGCGGGTCACGGCGGGCGTTGGCCGCCTTCGCGCGCTCGGGATACGTCGACACGACGACCCGGCCCTCGGCGTCGAGGCCGCAGGCGACGGGGGAGGTCTGCAGAGACCCGTCACGCTTGTAGGTCGTGAGGACCGCGCGGTGGCGCGGACGGACGAAGTCGAGCAGCTGCTCGCGGGTGGCACGCTCGGCGCGTGCGACAGTTCTGGCCATGCCCACGAGCCTGCCCGGTGCGCTGGGCTGCGGCAACCCGTTACCGCTGCTTGTGGACAACCTCCAGCACCGCGCGGGCCCCAGGCCGCCACGTTAAGATCGACGCGTTCACCAGACCGGGGAGCAGCACAGACACGTCGGGAGAACGCTCGTGGCACAGCACACCAAGGTCGTCCTGACCGACGACCTCGACGGCGGTCCGGCGACCGAGACCGTCCGCTTCGGCCTCGACGGCAGCGAGTACGAGATCGACCTCTCCGCCCAGAACGCGCACGCCCTGCGTGACGCCCTGGCGCAGCACGTCGGCCACGGACGCAAGTCCTCGTCGCTCGGGTCGACCCGCGGCTTCACGCGAGTCGTCACCGGCCACGACCCGGCCGCGCTGCGCGCCTGGGCCGACGCCCGCGGCATCGCGCTGCCCGCCCGGGGCAAGAAGATCCCCGACGACGTCGTCGCGCAGTACCGCGCTGCGGGGAACTGATGACAGCTCCGCGCGACGCCGTCCGACGCAAGGTCTCCAGCTTCTCCGACAGGCTCCCTGTGCTGCCGCGCTGGGTCCGGTACACCCTCGTGGGCCTGCTCGCCGTGCTCTCCTGCCTCTGGTTCGGGATCACCACGGCGTCGACCGAGGCGAGCCTCGGACCCCACAACGCCCGTTACGAGGTCACCACCTCCTCCCTCGTGACCGTCGACCTCGGTCCTCTCGGCACGGTCCAGCTCGAGTCGCCCCTGCCCCTCATGCTCGGCGTGCGCGTCACGATCGAGGAGATCCCCGCCGACCTCACGGCCGTCGACTCTGCGACCACGCTGAACGCGCTCGCGGGTGACGTCGACGGCTATCTCCAGTTCTTCTCAGGCCCTGACGCGACCATCTCCTACGTCACCCGCACGCTGCTCACCGACGCCGCCTGGCGGGCCGCCGGAGCGCTCGCGGCGATCCTGGTGGTGGGCTGTGCGGGGTATCTCGCGCTCGGTGCGACCCGGCGGCGCGAGCTCGGCGAGCCCCTCGCCCGCGCATCGGTGGTCGTCGCCGGAGGGGTGGCTGTCGCCCTCGTCGCGACGACGCTCGTGGTCACCGACCGTGCGAGCACAGCGCTCGACAGGGTCGACGCCCAGGCGTCCCCGGTCTTCGACGGGACGGCTCTCGAGGGGGCGCGCATCACCGGGCGGCTCTCCGGGGTCATCGACACCTACGGCGGCCAGCTGGTCAACGTGTACAGGTCGAACGAGTCCTTCTACGAGACGGCCGACCGCAACCTCGAGACCGCGTGGGCGGACCGCCAGGCCCTCGACGAGCAGCGCACGTCCCTGCTCTGGGACAACGGCGTCTCGGGGCGCGCCGAGCTGCTCGCCGGCGCCGCGGGTGACGACGCGGGAGAGGCCGACGCCTCGGCAACGCCCTCCGACGGCGCGTCCTCGGACGACGCGACGGACGCCGCGTCGGCAGATGCCTCGAGCCCTGCCGAGGGCGACGCGACCGAGGAACCCGGCGACGAGCCCACGCAGACCCCGTCGACGAGCGACCCCGATGACGTCGTCACGATGCTCATGGTCTCCGACCTGCACTGCAACACCGGCATGAGCCCGCTCATCACCACGGCTGCGACCCTGTCCGAGGCGTCGGTCATCATCAACGGCGGTGACTCGACCATCAACGGCACGGCGGTCGAGAGGTTCTGCGTCGACTCCTTCATCGGGGCTGCGCCCGACGGCGTCGACTGGGTCCAGGCCGACGGCAACCACGACAGCTCGATCACCTCCGACCAGGCGCGCTCGGCCGGGGCGACCGTGCTCGACGGCTCCGTCGTCGACATCGACGGCGTGAGGTTCCTCGGGGACTCCGACCCCAAGGAGACCCGCATCGGGCAGGGGTCGACGTCGGTCGCTGGCGAGAGCTACGAGGAGGCCGGGAACCGTCTGCGCGACGTCGCCTGCTCCGAGGACGACCCGGCCGACATCTTGCTCATCCACACCCCGGGCGTGGGCGAACCTGTCATGGCCTCGGGATGCGTCCCGATCCAGCTGTCGGGGCACATCCACCACAGGTCTGGTCCGCTCCAGTTCGGCAAGGGCGTGCGGTACGTCAGCTCGACGACGGCCGGCGCGGCCTCCGGCCAGCCGACCATCGGCCCGCTCAACGGCACCGCGGAGATGACGGTCTTCCGCTTCGACCGCGAGCGTCGCTTCATGCTCGACTACCAGGTGATCGCCGTCCAGCCCGACCGCTCGGTCCAGGTCGGGGAGCGCATGACCTTCCCGCCGATCCCCGGCGGCGCCTCGAGCGGGTCGGGTGGCACCGCGGTCGACGGCTCGTCCGACGCGCCCACGGACGCACCGACCGACGTCTCGACGCTCGCTCCGGGCGACACGCCGACTGCCCCGGGTGCCGACCCTGGCGCGGAGACCCCGGGGGAGGTCGAGACGACGGGCTGAAACCCTCGTCCGCAGGGGGACGACTCGACATCCGGGTGCACGGATGAGAAAGTTCGGTATGCCGAACTTCTCGATCCGCAGTCCCGCCGGCGTCGTGGTGCGCCGTCCAGGCCGTAGACCGGTGGTCGTCGTGGCCGCCACGATGCTCGCCCTGCTCGTCTCCGCCTGCACGCCGACGGTGTCGGTACGGGACGAGGCCGGTGACAGGCTGCTGGTCCTGACGACCTTCACGGTGATCGCCGACATCGCCCGTGAGGTCGGGGGCGAGCACGTCCACGTCGAGTCGGTCACCGCGGTCGGGGCAGAGATCCACGGCTACGAACCGACCCCCTCGGACCTGAGGAGGGCCTCGGACGCGGACCTCGTCCTCGAGAACGGCCTCGGCCTCGAGGCGTGGTTCGACAGGTTCGTCGCCGGCCTCGACGTCCCGACTGTCACGCTGTCGGACGGGATCGAGGCGCTCCCGGTCGTCGAGTCCGTCGGTGTCGAGGGTGAGGCGCCGCCCGGCGACGACCTGGGTGCCCCGAACCCGCACGCGTGGATGTCCCCGGCTGTCGGCGCCCACTACGCGCACGCCGCGGCCGAGGCCTTCGCTGCCCAGGACCCCGAGCACGCGGAGGCCTACAGGGTGAACGCCGAGCGCTACGCCGGCGAGCTGCTCGCAGTGGGGGAGACGCTCACCGCGGCGCTCGCCGAGATCCCCGCCGAGTCCCGGGTGCTCGTCACCTGCGAGGGGGCCTTCTCGTACCTGGCCCGGGACGCGGGTCTCGACGAGGTGTACCTGTGGCCCGTGAACTCCGAGGGACAGTCGAGCCCGCGCCGCATGGAGGCGGCGATCTCCACGGTCCGGGACCGTCAGGTGCCGGCGGTGTTCTGCGAGTCGACGGTCTCCTCGGACTCCCAGGAGCAGGTGGCCCGCGAGTCCGGCTCGACCTTCGCAGGGGTGCTGTACGTCGACTCGCTCTCCGAGCCCGACGGACCCGTCCCCACCTACAAGGACCTGCTCACCCACGACGTCGAGGTCATCATCGCGGGGCTGACCGGCGCGGCCGGTACCGACTCCGTGAGCCGTCCCTCGGCGCAGCCCGCGTCCGCCGGGGCCGGACGATGAGCCGTGCGGACCGCGCGGCGGTCACCTGGTCGACCGCCGTCGACGCGGTGACTGTCGACGACCTCAGCTACACCTATCCCTCGTCCTCGGGCCGGGGCAGGGCTGCCCGACCCGCCCTCGACAAGGCCTCGCTGACCGTCCGCACGGGGTCGATCACCGGGCTGGTGGGCGTCAACGGGGCTGGCAAGTCCACGCTGTTCAAGGCGCTCATGGGGATGATCGAGCCCGACACCGGGGACCTGAGCATCCTCGGCCAGGCACCCCAGGCCGCGCGGCGCGCCGGTCTCGTGGGCTACGTGCCGCAGGCCGAGGCCATCGACGACACCTTCCCGCTGACGGTCCGCGACGTCGTCTCGACGGGACGCTACGGACGGCTCGGCACCACCCGTCGTCTCGGGCGCGACGACAGGCTGGCCGTCGACGCGGCGCTCGAGCAGGTCAGGCTCGCCGACCTCGCGGACCGCCAGATCGGACGGCTCTCCGGTGGGCAGCGGCGCCGGGTCTTCGTCGCCCGGAGCCTGTGCCAGGAGGCCCAGGTGCTGCTGCTCGACGAGCCCTTCGCAGGGGTCGACCGAGGCTCCGAGGCCCTCGTGGTCGCGGTGCTCCGTGACCTCGTCGCCCGGGGCGGCGCCGTGCTGCTCTCGACCCACGACCTCGTCGCGCTCCCGTCCCTCGCCGACCACGTCGTCCTCGTCCACCACTCGGTCCTGGCCTCCGGCACGCCGGACGCCGTGCTGACCCCTGAGAACCTGGCCCGCGCCTTCGGCGGAGAGGACCTGCGATGACAGCGCTCACCTGGTTGACCGACCCCTTCACCTACGAGTTCATGCAGCGGTCGCTGCTGGTCACCGTCGTCGCGAGCATCGTCTGCGCGCTGCTCAGCTGCTGGCTCGTCCTCATCGGCTGGTCCCTGCTCGGCGACGCGGTCTCGCACGCCGTGCTTCCGGGCGTGGTGCTCTCGTACATCGTCGGCATCCCCTTCGCAGCGGGCGCCCTCGTCTTCGGCTTCGGTGCCGTCGCGCTCATCGGGGCTGTACGCGACACGACGCGGCTCAAGGAAGACGCGGTGATCGGGGTGGTCTTCACGACCCTCTTCGCTGTCGGGCTCGTGCTGGTCTCGGTCACCCCGAGCCACATCGACCTGTCGCACATCCTCTTCGGCAACCTGCTCGGTGTGACCGACGCGGACATCTGGCAGGTGGTCGTCCTCGGTGCTCTCACCACGGCGGTCCTCGTCGTCAAGCGCCGAGACCTCACGCTGCTCGCCTTCGACCCCGTCCACGCGCACGCTATCGGGCTCTCGCCGCGCAGGCTGCGTGCCCTGCTGCTCGCGGCGCTGGCGATCACGGTCGTCGTCGCGCTCCAGGCCGTCGGGGTGATCCTCGTGGTCGCGATGGTCATCACCCCCGGTGCGACGGCCTTCCTCCTCACCGACCGCATCTCCCGGATGCTGGTGATCGCCCCGGCCGTGGCGGCGCTCTGCGCCGTGGCCGGGATGTACGCGAGCTACTACCTCGACGCGTCGAGCGCCGGGATGATCGTGCTCATGCAGGGCCTCGCCTTCGGGGTGGCCTTCGCGGCGACCTGGCGGAGCCGTCGCGTGCGCGCCTGAGCGCAGCAACCAGCCGCGCACCCGTGCCGGACATCACGCTGGAGGCCGGTCAGGGTGCCCTACGCTTGACCGGTGACAGATGAACTCGAGCTGACCGCTGTGGCCCAGGACTATCTCAAGGTGGTCTGGGGAGCCCAGGAGTGGTCGGACGAGCCCGTCACCACCAAGCTCCTCGCCGAGCGGATCGGCGTCGGCGCGTCGACAGTCTCCGAGACCGTGCGCCGCCTGACGGCCCAGGGCCTGCTGGAGCACCCGCGCTACGGCTCGGTCGAGCTGACCGAGCTCGGCCGCAGGCACGCCGTGCAGATCGTCCGCCGGCACAGGCTCATCGAGACCTTCCTCGTGTCCGAGCTCGGCTACACCTGGGACGAGGTGCACGACGAGGCCGAGATCCTCGAGCACGCCGTCTCCGACCTCATGGTCGACAGGATCGACCAGCGTCTCGGTCACCCGACCCGGGACCCTCACGGCGACCCGATCCCGGCGCCCGACGGCACGGTCCCGACGCCCCCGGCCGTCACGCTCGCGGCCCTCCAGGCCGGCACGCAGGCCGTGGTCGCCCGCATCTCCGACGCGGACGCCGAGGTGCTGCGGTACTTCGCGGAGATCGGCTTCGGTCTCGACGTGCAGCTCACCGTCGTCGAGCGTCGCGACTTCGCGGGTGTGCTCTGCATCGAGTGGGCCCCGAGCGACGCTCCCGAGAGCACGACGACGGTCGACCTCGGCCTGCGTGCCGCTGACGCCGTGTGGGTCGTGACGCGGTGACGACCCCCGACCCCTCGGTGTCGCTGGCCAAGGACGCTCCGACGGCAGCAGACCCGCAGACGACCAGCAGCCCGGCTCGCGGCAGCCGCCCCGGCCTCGCGCTCCTCGCCCTCGCCCTCGGTGGCTTCACCATCGGCACGACCGAGTTCGCGACGATGGGGCTGCTGACCAACATCGCCGACGACCTCCAGGCGTCCATCCCGGCCGCCGGTCACACGATCACGGCCTACGCGCTCGGTGTCGTCCTCGGTGCGCCCCTCATCACCGTGCTGGCCGCCAAGGTCGAGCGCAAGACCCTCGTCGTCTGGCTGATGATCGCCTACGCGATCGGCAACCTCGTCTCGGCTGCGGCCCCGAACCTCGAGCTGCTGCTCCTCGGGCGATTCGTCACCGGGCTGCCGCACGGCGTGTTCTTCGGGACCGGCGCGATCGTCGGCACGGCCGTCGTGGGCCGCGCGCGTCGCGGGCACGCCGTCGCGATGATGATGGCCGGTCTGACGGTCGCGAACATCGTCGGGGTGCCGCTGTCCTCGTGGGTGGGGGACCACCTGGGATGGCGGGTCGCCTTCGTCATCATCGGAGGCCTCGGGCTGGTGACCGTCGTCGGGCTGCTCGCGCTGCTGCCGCGGACCCCGGCCGCCGCCGGCGCGACCCCCCGCACCGAGCTCGGTGCGCTGCGCAACGGGCCGCTGTGGGTGGCCTTCGCGGGCTGCGCGATCGGCTTCGGCGGCATGTTCGCCGTCTACTCTTACGTCAAGCCGACCCTCATCGACGTCACCGGTCTGTCGGTCGGCGCAGTCCCTGGCATCCTCGCGCTCTTCGGGATCGGCATGACGCTCGGGGTGCTCATCGGCGGCAGGCTGGTCGACCGGGACGTCATGCGGACCGTCTACCTCGGGTACGTGAGCACGGCGCTCGCGCTCGTGGCCTTCGGCCTGGTCGGCGCCTCGCCCGTGCCCGCGGTCGTCGCGCTCTTCGCGATCGGGGTGACGTCGCAGATCCTCGGGATCGCGCTCCAGGCCCGGCTCATGGACCTCTCGCCAGCTGCCCCGTCCCTCGGGGCGGCGCTGTGCCACTCCTCGCTCAACGCGGCCAACGCGAACGGCGCCTTCCTCGGCGGGCTGGTCATCGCTGCAGGCTGGGGCTATCTCTCGCTCGCCTGGGCAGGTGCCGCGCTGACGATCGTCGGGCTCGCGGTCATCGTGCTCTTCGGGCGGCAGAAGATCACCCGGGTCCCGGCCGAGCTCCTCGCGCACTGACGCGTGCGCACCGGCGGCGTGCTGCGGTGCGTCTCCGGTGCGCCGCCGTGCGTGACAGATCGCCTCATGGCAGTCTCAGGAAACCCCCAGCGTCGCTGGCTACGGTGAACCGCCCCGTCCGACCGCTGACCTAGGAGACCGTGTGGCTACCAGGAACGAGCACACCGCTCCCGGCTCGTCCGGGCGGTCCGACGCTGCGGGACGCGCGTCCGGCGCGGAGGCCGACGTCGTCGACCCCGACGCCGACCTCACCGACGACGAGCTGCTCGCCGCCGAGATGGCCCTCCCGCAGGCCCGGAGGAGGACCCTCGGCGACCGCCGCTACGGCTGGGTGCTCCTGGTCTTCGGCCTGATCGGCTTCGCGGCGTCGCTCGCGCTGTCGATCGAGAAGGTGCTCAAGCTCCAGGACCCGGACCACGTCGCGAGCTGCAGCTTCAACCTCTTCCTCGACTGCTCGGCAGCGATGGGCTCGTGGCAGGGCAGCCTGCTCGGCTTCCCCAACCCGTTCATCGGCGTCGCCGCCTTCCCCGTCGTCGTGACCTCGGGCGTCGTGCTGCTGGCCGGGGCGCGGCTGCCGGCCTGGTACTGGCGCTGGCTGCTCGGGGGGACCGTCGCGGCGCTCGGGCTCGTGGTCTTCCTCGTCTACACGTCGGTCGCCGAGCTCGGCAAGCTCTGCCCCTACTGCATGGTCGTGTGGTTCGCCGTGATCCCGCTGTTCTGGTACTCGCTCGTCTACTCGGTCCAGGAGCGCATGGTCCCGGCGTCGGAGAAGATCCGCAGCGTGATCGTCCGCAACCGCTTCGTGCTGCTGGTCGCGCTGTACCTGGTCGTCACGGCGTGGGTCGTCATCGCGCTGGCCCCGGCGATCGCGGACCACCTGCGCTACTCCTGACCGCGGAGGACTCCGGACCGTCCACGCGCTGCCGGGCGGACGGAGCCTGCCCCCGGACGGACGCGGGTCCGAGGCGTCGGAGCCTGGCGGTAAAGTTGTCCGGGTGACCACGCAGGATGCCACCCACGCCCAGACTCCCTCCTCGACAGGACCGGGAGAGCCCTCGCAGCGCTACACCGCTGCCCTCGCGGGCGAGATCGAGCTCCGGTGGCAGGAGCGCTGGGCCGAGCGCGGGACCTTCCACGCCGCCAACCCGACAGGTCCGCTGACCGACGGCAAGGGCCGCAACGCCGACCCGTCGAGCCCCAGCTTCTTCGTCATGGACATGTTCCCGTACCCGTCGGGCGCAGGCCTGCACGTCGGCCACCCGCTCGGCTACATCGCGACCGACGTCGTCGGACGCTTCCGCCGCATGTCCGGTGACAACGTGCTGCACGCTCTCGGTTACGACGCCTTCGGCCTGCCAGCCGAGCAGTTCGCGGTCCAGACGGGTCAGCACCCGCGCATCACGACCGAGGCGAACATCGCCAACATGAGCCGGCAGCTCCGCCGTCTGGGTCTCGCCCACGACGATCGCCGCTCCTTCGCGACGACCGACTCAGAGTTCGTGCGCTGGACGCAGTGGATCTTCCTCAAGATGTTCAACTCCTGGTACGACGTCGAGGCCGTGCGTCCCGACGGCGGGACCGGCCGCGCGCGCCCGATCGGCGAGCTCGAGGCGGAGTACGCCGCAGGGACGCGGTCGGTCTCCGACGGCCGCGCGTGGGCCGAGCTGACGAGCGCCGAGCAGCGCGAGGTCATCAACGACCAGCGTCTCGCCTACGTCTCGAACGCCCCGGTCAACTGGTGCCCCGGCCTGGGCACGGTGCTCGCGAACGAAGAGGTCACCTCCGACGGCCGCTCCGAGCGCGGCAACTTCCCGGTGTTCCAGCGCAACCTGCGCCAGTGGAACATGCGCATCACCGCCTACGCCGACCGCCTGGTCGACGACCTCGAGCACATCGACTGGCCCGACAAGGTCAAGGCGATGCAGCGCAACTGGATCGGCCGCTCCGAGGGCGCGCACGTCGTCTTCGACGTGGTCGGCGGGCGCGAGCCTGTCACCGTGTTCACCACGCGTCCGGACACGCTCTTCGGCGCCACCTTCATGGTGGTCTCTCCCGAGCACCCGCTGCTCGACGAGGTCCCGGCCGAGTGGCCTTACGGCACGTCGGACGCCTGGACCGGTGAGCACGCGACCCCCGCGGACGCCGTCGCCGCCTACCGCGCGATGGCCGCCGCCAAGACGGCAGTCGAGCGTCAGGCCGACGCCGGCAAGAAGACCGGTGTGTTCACGGGTCACCTCGCGACCAACCCCGCGAACGGCCAGCTGCTGCCCGTCTTCACGGCGGACTACGTCCTCATGGGGTACGGCACCGGCGCGATCATGGCCGTGCCCGGCGGTGACGAGCGCGACTTCGCCTTCGCCGAGGCCTTCGGCCTGCCCGTCGTCTACACGGTCGCGACGCCCGAGGGCTTCGAGGGAGGCGCCTGGACGGGTGACGGCGCGATCGTCGGCTCCGCCAACGACGAGGTCTCCCTCGACGGGCTCTCGGTCGCCGAGGCGAAGAGCCGCATGATCGAGTGGCTGGAGTCCAAGGGCTACGGCTCGGGCACCATCACCTACCGCCTGCGCGACTGGCTCTTCAGCCGCCAGCGCTACTGGGGCGAGCCCTTCCCGATCGTCTACGGCGACGACGACCAGCCCATCGCCCTCACCGAGGCGATGCTGCCCGTCGACCTGCCGGACGTCCCGGACTACTCGCCGCGCACCTACGCGCCCGACGACGCGGACTCCTCGCCCGAGCCGCCGCTGGGCCGCAACGACGACTGGGTGACCGTCACGCTCGACCTGGGCGACGGTCCGCGTGAGTACCGCCGCGAGACCAACACCATGCCCAACTGGGCCGGGTCGTGCTGGTACTACCTGCGCTACCTCGACCCCCACAACGACGGCCCGTCTGCTACGGTGCCGGTCGACGCGAGCCTCGACGAGTACTGGATGGGTCCGAACCACAACTCGACCGCTGGTGCTGCCGGCGGTGTCGACCTCTACGTCGGCGGAGTCGAGCACGCCGTGCTGCACCTGCTGTACGCGCGCTTCTGGCACAAGGTGCTCTTCGACCTCGGGTACGTCTCGAGCGTCGAGCCCTTCCACAAGCTCTTCAACCAGGGCTACGTGCAGGCCTACGCCTTCGTCGACGCCCGTGGTGCATACGTCCCGGCCGACGAGGTCGAGGAGATCACGGCCGGTGACGGCTCGAGCATGTACGTGTGGAACGGCGAATCCGTCACCCGTGAGTACGGGAAGATGGGCAAGTCGCTCAAGAACGTCGTCACGCCCGACGACATGTACGAGGCGTACGGGGCGGACACGTTCCGGGTCTACGAGATGTCGATGGGCCCGCTCGACGTGTCCCGCCCGTGGGACACGCGCGCGGTCGTCGGGTCGCAGAGGTTCTTGCAGCGCCTGTGGCGCAACGTCGTCTCCGAGGAGACCGGTGAGCTCACCGTCACCGACGAGCCGGCCTCGGACGAGACGCTGCGCCACGTGCACCGTGCCATCGCCGACGTGCGCGTCGAGATGGAGAACATGCGCACCAACACGGCGATCGCGAAGCTCATCACGCTCAACAACCACCTGACCACGCTCGAGGCCGTGCCGCGCGAGGCTGCCGAGGCGATCGTGCTGATGACCGCACCGGTCGCCCCGCACATCGCGGAAGAGCTGTGGGAGCGCCTCGGCCACGACGAGTCGCTCACCTACGAGCCCTTCCCTGTCGCGGACGAGCAGTACCTCGTCCAGGACTCGGTGACCTGCGTGTTCCAGGTGCAGGGCAAGGTGCGCGGCCGCGCCGACGTGCCGCCGGCGATCTCCGAGGCGGACCTCGAGGCTCTCGCCCTCGCCGACCCCGGGGTGCAGCGTGCGCTCGACGGCCGGGCGGTCATGAAGGTCATCACCCGCGCGCCCAAGCTGGTCAACATCGTCCCGGCGAAGTAGCGGCTCGAGCAGACATGGCGGGAGACCGCACCGACGGGGCCGTGCCGGCAGCAGCCGGCGCGGCCCTGCGCCGCGTCCTGGTCGTGACAGACTCGACGGCCTCGCTGCCTGCGGGCCTCGCGGCCGAGCACGGGGTCGGGGTGGTCCCGCTCCAGGTGGGGATCGACGGCGAGACCTTCCACGAGGGTCTCGACCTCGACTCGGCTGCCCTGGTCGCGGCGCTCGACCGGCACGCAGTCGTCACGACGTCGCAGCCCTCGGTGGGTGCCTTCCTCGAGGTCTACAGGGCGGCCGCGGCTGCCGGAGCCGAGCGGATCGTCTCGGTGCACCTCTCGGGTGAGCTCTCAGGGACGGTCCGGGCAGCCGCCCTCGCCGCGGCCGACAGCCCGGTCCCCGTCGAGGTGGTCGACTCGCGGACCGTCGCGACAGGCCTGGGCTTCGCGGCCCTCGCCGCAGCCCGGTCCGCTGCGGCCGGCGCGCCCGCCGACGAGGTGGTGCGTGTCGCCGAGCGGGTGGCAGCGTCGACCCGCGCGCTGTTCGTGGTCGACTCCCTCGACCACCTGCGACGGGGCGGACGACTGAGTGCTGCTGCTGCGGCGATCGGGACCGCCCTCGGGCTGCGGCCCGTGCTCGGCGTGCGCGACGGTCGGATCGAGGTGGTCCAGAAGGTCCGGTCCCGAGGTGCCGGTGCCGACAGGCTGGTCGCTGCAGCAGAGGCGGCCCTCGATGCGAGCCCGCACGTGCGCTTCGCCGTGCACCACCTGGGCGACGACGCGGCGGCGAGGGGGTGCGCGCGGCGGGTCGAGGACGCGACAGGTCGCTCTGTGCTCGTCTCGCCGGTCAGCGCTGTCCTCGGGGCTCACGTCGGACCGGGGTTGCTCGCGCTCGTGTCGGTCGACGACCCGGGAGCTGTCGACGTCGGGGTTGGGGAGCAGTAGGCCGAGGCCCCTGGGGCCTCGACAGGCTTGCTCTGTGTCCACAGGCCTTCGGGTAGCTGGGGCTTCCACAGACGGCGCTAGGGCGAGTGCCGAGGCGTGCTCCCGGACCTAGCGTCTGGCGGGTGACTGCACCTCGACCTCTTGACGGACCAGACGAGCACGGGCTCCCCGGTGGACCTCCGACGAGGTCCCGCGGTCGCCTGTGGGAGGACGACGGTGACTCGCGCGAGCGGGAGCATGTCCAGGGGCGGGAGCGGCCAGGTGGGCTGGCTGACGACTGGGCTGGCGACTGGTCGGTGGCCTCCGACGCGCGGGACACGCCCGAGGCCCCGGGCAGCGCGCTCGTCCGCTCGGTCGCTGCCGCCTACACCGCAGCCCACGGCCACCCGGCCGAGCACGACACGCTCGTGGACCGCGAGACAGGACGCCGACGCTGGGCGCTCGGGCTGCGAGCGGCCCTCGCCGCTGCCGTGGCGATGCTCGTCGTCGGGGGTGTCGTGGTGGTGCGTGACCTGAGGACCATGTCGGTCGAGCCTGTCGCCGTGAGCCAGGCTGACGGCGCGCCTGCTGGGGCGGGTGGTGCTGCGGCTGAGTCGACCGGAGACGGTCAGGACCGCGGAGAGGACCAGGGTGATGCCGCTCAGAGGACCTCCGGAGAGACGGGAGACGGGTCGTCTGCTCCGGGGGACGAGGCTTCGTCCGGAGCAGGGGCGAGCGGCGAGACGGTGCTGGTCCACGTCGTCGGGCAGGTCAACGCGCCCGGCGTCGTCGAGATCCCGGCGGGCTCACGGGTAGTCGACGCCATCGCCGCGGCAGGCGGCGCGACCGCGGAGGCCGACACTGCGGCGGTCAACCTCGCCCGGCAGGCCGTCGACGGCGAGCAGGTCTACGTGCCTGCACCCGGGGAGGCCGTCCCGGTGCCCGGGGCCGGGCCAGCTCCGGCGAGTGGACCGGGCGGAGGTGACACGAGCGGGACTCCAGGTGCGGCATCGGTGAACCTCAACAGCGCGGGTTCGGAGGAGCTCCAGACTCTCCCCGGGGTGGGTCCGGCGCTCGCGCAGCGCATCCTCGACTGGCGGGAGTCGAACGGCACCTTCGGCTCGATCGACCAGCTCCAGGACGTCTCGGGGATCGGCCCTGTCGTCTTCGAGGGCCTCCGCGCCCTGGTCACGGTATGAGCGGCATCCCGCGGGACCTCCGGCTGATCCCGGCGACGCTGGCCGGCTCGTCGGTGACCTGGTGGTCGGTCGCCTCCGAGGTCCGGCCTGTCGTCGTGGGTGCAGCGGGTGCGGGCGTCACCGTCCTCCTGCTCGTCGTGGTCCGTGCCGTGCTGCTCCGGCGGCTGTCCGCCCCGCCGCCGGTGGTGCGTGTCAGTCTCGGTCAGCTCGTGCTCGTAGGTGCTGTCGTGATGGTGCTGAGTCTTGTGGTCGCAGCCCAGCTGTGGGCTGGGAGCGCGGGTCTCCTGCCCGGTCTTGTCGGATCAGGGGCGAGCGCGACCGTCCGCGGGTCGCTCGTCTCGGAGCCGCGGTCCACCTCCGCCGGATTTGATGGCGAGCCGCGGGTCGTGCGGACGATCGCCCTGACGACGGTGACCGGCTGGTCCGGCGGTGTCCTGTCGACGGGTCCCGCTCACGGGGACGTGGTCGTGCTCGGAGGCACGGCCCTGGCTGACGTCGACTACGGCTCGACCGTGGAGGTCGACGGGCAGCTGCTCGCGGTCGACCCGGGGAGCGCGACGACAGCGATGCTCGCGCTGCGGGAGGCGGCCCCCTCTTCTCCCGCGCTGCGGGTCCTCGAGCCTCCAGGTCCCCTCCTGCGGGCAGTGAGCACGGTGCGGTCCTCCTTCGTCGACGTCTCGTCCACGTTGCCCGAGCAGGCGCGCGGCCTCGTGCCAGGTGTCGCCGTGGGGGACACGTCGATGCTCTCGCCGCGTCTGGACGCCGCGATGAAGACGACCTC
>Ga0247813_10000460_pt1 | contig 38615 bp, 40 predicted proteins | sample UWRJL169409C1_FD_180719 | JGI IMG/M metagenome (GOLD analysis project Ga0247813, IMG submission 180719) | Plant litter microbial communities from Arlington Agricultural Research Station in Wisconsin, United States - UWRJ-L169-409C-1 | ecosystem: Environmental > Terrestrial > Plant litter >... | reverse complement strand
ATGGCGACATTATTTCCAAAATAGATCTGAGGAAGCCGCCCATTACGAAGCAATTTGTGGACAGCAATTTTGTTGTTTTATCGGCAAAATGCCAGAATACAAAACGGCCGTACCTGATGAAATATAGGAAAGTGCTGAATCCATCTGCGGTACCGGGGTTAGACTTTCAAACCTTATCATACAGGTTGGTAGGCGCTTTCCAGGTCAACGATTCGTATACCGAACTGTCTGACGATGCCGCAATACAAGCTAAAGTAAATACCAGCGAGTTGATGGGTACCCCATCTTGCCCTTGCTGTGGCAACCAGTTTGCATTTGCAGTGTGCCAATGTCAAAAGATCCATTGTATTGGTGAGGAAGAGGAAAGCACCTGCCCATGGTGTGGCCAAAAAGGAAGATATGGTTCCGGGGAAGGTGGTTTTGATGTAAACAGGGCTCAAGGTTAAATTAAAATTCAAAAAATGTCAGAAACAAAAAATTATATACAGTCGCTTTTTACACAAAACAAAATCCCGATCAGTATCAACCGCTCACAATTATTTGAGGAATTTATTAAAGCGGAGAAAAATATTTCGGCGGTAAATACAATCAAAGAAAATCAAGCTATGCTGAAAAAAAACTGGGGTATCCAAAATAAAGTAGCCGACATTATGGATAAGCAACTCATCATTCCAAATGGTAACGTAAGCAAACCCTATGATGTTACACTTGATCTTGCAAAAGCCGGCATCAACGGATTAAAGTATACAACGTTTGATGGATTCGAAAAATATGGATTGTCGTACAATAGTGAAACGCAAACTATTAGCGGCATACCAATAGAAAGTGGCGATTTCAAAGTGACGTTCAGATTCCGGATGGAAGAAGAAAACGATGATTCAGAATTGCATAGTAAGACCATCCCGCTGGTAATTAATGCAGATCCCAAATCACTCTGGAAAGAAATTCCCAGCGATCTTGATAAAGATGATGCCTGGAAAACCGCCAATTACTGGAAGCCCGACCGGGCAAATGACTTTGCGCAATTAGGCGCTAAACATCTGGTGGTGGCTTCTAACCGGGGCAGGAGCCATGCCAATGTTGGTTCGTGCAGGGATGATGATTATGCTTTTGCATTTTTGGAAAATACCGGATGGAGTATTGTTTGCGTGGCAGATGGTGCAGGCAGCGCTCCGGTAAGCCGCAAGGGTTCTTCATTGGCGTGTGAAGGAATAATTGAATACTTCAAATATAATTTCACAAGTGAACAGCTTACGCTATTTGATATCGATCTCAAGCAACAGCATGAAAACGCTACGGAAGAATCTTCCAAACGGATAAGCTTTTTTGTGTACGACAACCTATCCAAGGCTGCTCATCATGCCCACAAAAAAATTGAAACCTTTGCGTTGAAGGCAGAACGATCTATAAAAGATTTTCACAGTACTCTAATATTCAGCTTATACAAAAAATATGATTTCGGTTATGCCGTCCTCACATTCGGCGTGGGCGATTGCCCCATCGCATTAGTAAATAAAGATTTCACAGAGGTAAAGCTGATGAACTGGCTGGATGTGGGTGAATTTGGAGGCGGTACCCGGTTCATCACCATGCCGGAAATATTCACCGGCGATAAATTTTCCACCCGTTTCGGTTTTAAGCTTATCGAAGATTTTGCTTATTTATTTATGATGACAGATGGCATTTACGATCCAAAATTTGTGGTAGAAGCACATCTTGAAAAGCTGGAAAAATGGAAAGAATTCATTGAAGACCTGAACGGTAAAAACGAAGAGAACACTAAAGTTGACTTTTCTGCTAATAACAACAATATCGCAAACGAGCTTTCCACTTGGATGGATTTCTGGAGCCCTGGTAATCATGATGACAGAACACTTGCTGTTATTTTTTAAAAAAAAATGTATGCCTACGATAACTGTAAAGTCAATCATAAACTCGAATACTTATCAATACATCGACAATGGTGAGCCGAAAAGTGGCACCGCTAAAAACGTATACTTCAGTCCCGACCGAAAGTATGTGGTGGCTATGTTTAAAGACAAGCAAGACTTTCAGCAAAAGGAACGATTGAAAAGAATTACCTCCGATCATTTGAACCGGATCAGAAATGCACAAGGCGGCGATTATTATATAGAAGAGTTATATCGCTGGCCTACAGATGTGATCGAATCCAACGGCAATATTGGGGTGATCGTCCCCATTTATAAACCAACATACTTTTTCAAAAAAGGTTATGCCAATCGGGATCTGATTAAGGGTGAAGAAAAGAATGGGAAATGGTTTGCCGGATCCAAATTCAGGAATAAACAATTCCCGCTCAGTCTCGATCAAAGTGAACTGGGGAATTGGTTGAGCTATTTCCAGATCTGTATCAATTTAACGAGAGGTGTAAAAAAGCTTCACCAGATGGGATTGGCGCATAGTGACCTCTCGTATAACAATGTGCTGATCGATCCTGTTTCAAAATCTGCAGTGATCATCGACTTGGATGGTTTGGTTGTTCCCGGCATCTGGCCGGCCGAAGTAATTGGTACCGCCGATTTCATTGCCCCCGAAGTGTTGGAAACAAAACATCTGAACAAAGCTGATCCGCTTCGGAAACTTCCCAGTCGCCTGACAGACCTGCATTCATTGCCCTGCCTGATCTACATGTTTTTGCTTTACAGGCATCCATTAAAAGGCGGTAAAGTGCATGATCTGGATACTGAAAAGGATGATCTGTTGAGCATGGGCGAGAAAGCACTTTTCATAGAGCATCCAACTGATAAATCTAACAGGCCCAAATTAAACCAGCTATCGAAATGGGATACGCATTGGGGCGATGTAAACAAATTACCTTACACTATTACAGGCCCCTATCTGAAAGAGCTTTTTGACCAGGCTTTTATAAAAGGCTTACATAATCCGAATGAGCGGCCGCCAGCAGAAATGTGGGAGCAGGCTTTGTTAAAAACAACTGATCTGATGCAACCTTGCCTGAACCCTGCATGTGATCAAAAATGGTATGTTTTCGATAATACCAATACGCCTAAATGCCCCTTCTGCGAAACAAAACACCAGGGCACACTTCCTGTATTGGACCTCTATTACCAGTTTAAGCCCGCCGTATGGAAACCGGAAAACCACCGCCTGATGGTGTATAACAACCAGTATTTATTTCAGTGGCATGCGAACAGGAATATTACCCGCAATGAACGGTTAAGTGCGTCTGAGAAAGCACCTGTTGGATATTTTACGTTTCATCAAAACAAATGGGTTTTTGTAAATCAAACACTGAAAACAATGGTAGACAAAACACAAAATGTGGATGTGCCTATCGGAACAATGGTGGAGCTCACGCATGGTAAGCAGCTATTACTATCCAAAGAAGATGGCGGCCGCGTGGTAGTGGTAACCATGGCCAATCAATAAATACCAAAAAGGTTCACTGACCGAACATTTTCCAAACTATTACTAAAATAAAACAACTGCATTATGAACGACTTAGTACATCACATCTCAGTCCTTTGGCAGGAGATCGTCAACAACCCCGGCGCTTCACTCGCCATCATCGGCAACCTTGTTATCATCGAAAGCCTCCTGTCTGTAGACAATGCGGCCGTGCTCGCCACCATGGTGATGGACCTGCCCGAAAGACAACGGAACAAGGCGTTGAAGTATGGAATATGGGGCGCTTATATTTTCCGCGGGCTTGCCATGATCTTCGCCGCCTTCCTCATAAAGATCTGGTGGCTGAAGCCGCTCGGCGGGCTATACCTGTTATACCTCGTGTACGACTGGTACAAAGGCAAACAGACGGAAAAAACGGAAGATGATTTTATTGATAAAAACAGCAACTGGCTGTACAGGGTTACGGTGGGCTCTATCGGAAATTTCTGGGCCACCGTATGCCTGGTAGAGCTGATGGATATGGCCTTCTCCATCGACAATGTATTTGCCGCCGTAGCCTTTACGCCAAACATCATCCTCGTGTGCATCGGCGTATTCATCGGCATCCTGGCCATGCGGTTCATCGCCCAGTGGTTTGTAAAGCTGATGGAAAAATATGCGTTCCTCGAAACGGCCGCTTTTATAGTGATCGGGATATTGGGAGTGAAGCTGTTGCTATCGTTGTACGAACACTTTTTTCCAGAAGCGGCCACCAGTAAGTTTTTAGCAAGCCATACAGCGGATATTGGAATATCGGTATTGACGGTGGGGATTTTCTTTGTGCCGATTGTTACGAGTTGGTTATTTAGGTGGCCGAAGCGTTTGTAAAAATGCCTCGCAATACGTAAGTGAATTTATGAGAAGGGCAGAACTAAGGAATGCTTGGAAATATAGAAATTGCCAGCACGTTTTAATTGTTATTGAAGTAGAATTTCTAGGAGTTGCTTTTTTGAAATTAAATAGGTAGTATTGTGGCACCGTAACCTTATGTCCTTCACTGAGAATTATTTTTTTTCCAATAAGACTTATTTTGTATTTGCGAAGTTGTATTGCAGTTTTGATATAACTGAGCGGACAATTAGTGTGATAAGAATATAAGCATAATCATTGATAGTTTTGACTTCGTAAATATTTGAATTAGTACAACTTTAATTTGCAGCATTATAAATTTTAAAACAAAAAAGAGAATGACAAATCAACAACGCAGAGACAGGATTAAAGAATTAAGCGAAATGATTAATCCATTAAATCACGATAAACTAATTGCATCACTTCGTTATAATTTTTTGACCAATCCGTATAGACAAACCAATAATGACAACCAAGAAGAAATAAACGCACTTAGACTGGAATTGGAAGAAATTAATAATAAAATTAATCCGATTTTTCTTGAAATGAGAGCACTTCAAGTAAAGTATATTGTTGAATATGATGGAGCAGTTCTTGAAGGAGGAATGTCAACAAATGTTCCTAATAAAAAACTTTTCTATTTATCAACTTTGGTAGACATAGATTCTTATAATCAAACTCCCAACTATGCCGACCCAGATGTTTGGGCTTTATTAAATGAACTAAAAGACTATATCTACTTTAAAGAGTATTCGCAATTTACAATACAACACATAAAAAAAATTTAATCAAATGCCAGCAATAAATCCTCTAATTGAACAATACGAATTAATAAAAGAAATTCATTTTGTTTTTGACAATATTAAACCTAAAATAAAAGGGAAATTTTACAAAATTATATTAGGTGCAAACGCAAAATTTACTTGGGATATAAATTACTATTGCAGACTTCAAGGCGAAGCGGATGTTTATATACCAAGTGGACCTTTTGTTGACAGTTTAGAAGAAATTGAAAATAAGTTTTCGCAATACATTAAAAGATTTGAAAGTGCCGTAAGTTGGAGAGTTAATGAATACTTTTAGACAAAGTATGCAGTTAGCAATATATTGCCAAAAGCTGGCTGAACACTTTCTATTGAACATTTGTGCAACGCTCAACTTTTGTTTGTCAATTGAACTTTTGTGCTAAAATCATTCCCTCGGAAATACCCAACCCGTTAGCCTTAATACTCACATATACCCCATTATTATTCAAATGATAATTGACGACTACAGAAAATTAATTGAAGAAAATCATTTTGAAGAATACCCATATGTTTTGACCGGTGACGAACTTGCTTTGTCATCATTCATTAAATACGAAGAGACTACTCTCGAGTTAAAGATTTATTTATGTAAGCTTATTATTTGCAGATGTTTCTCTCCGACTGGAGGGATTTATTGGCCCGAAAGTCCAAGATGGTTTATAACCAACTTTTTCATGTCATATCAAGTCGACAATCTAAAATCCTGGTTGACAGGTGCGATAAAAGTAGCGAGTGAGATGATTTTAAGCGAGGACACTTTTACAAAGGGAATTATTGGAACAACATTTATGTTTGGTGTTGTAGAATTTTATGCTAAGTATGAATTAGGATTTAGACCTAATGAATACGACTTCTTTGACGAAAATAAAAAGGAATATTTTAGGAAAACTTTTAAAAAGAAAAATAAAACTGCAGGCGAACTTTCTATTGGCAACGCTTTCAAACTATTGCAGGAATCAAATACAGAAATTGGAAATTCACTTAGTGATATTGATAAACATTATACTGAACGGCTAACTGAGGTTGGAATAGAAAAAAAACCTTGGTTTAAAATAAAAATTCGTGACAGACTTTCTTTAGCCCGTAATACTATGCTTCACGGAGAAAATCACTCATTTTACGACAAAGGACAATTGTTACTCATGATTTTTATTTTATTTCATCTTCATCGGACCCAGAAGGGCTAAAAGCTAATTAGAACTAGCAGACCTAGTTTCAACATGCAAATCCTAATAAGATTTTATACTCCTTAAACCAAATTATATATGCTTCAGCTTTTCCCAGACGAACAATTACTCACCGAATCAACAGACGGCGGTGTTACCTTAACAACACATCGTATTGCTTACGAGCATAAAGAATGGGGCCGTTCATACAACCAAAGTATAATGCTTGAACACATAACTTCTTGCGAAAACTCCTACAATACACGAGTTTGGTTACTTATTTTTGGCGGCGTTTGTTTTTTTGGGGGCCTTGTTGCTGCTTTAAACAATAATACAGAAGCGTTGGGTATGGGAACTTTAATTGCAATTGTTTTTGGAGTACTCTATTGGTCATCAAGAAGTAATTTAGTAATCATTGCTTCACCTAGTACGAAAATGTTCATTAATGTAAACGGAATGAAACGTGACAGAGTTCTTGAATTTATAAATAAAGTTGAACAAGCAAAGCATAAAAGAATTTTGGCTTTAAACAACAGACCAAACAATATTATTTAGGTCTTCATAATCATAAAACTAAAAATGAAATACTTAATCAGGCTTATACCAATTCTATTCTGCATTTTAGCGTGCCAGGTGGTATTTGGTCAAGACACTACCAAATCAAAACAATCAAAGTTTGAAGAATTCAGTAGCGAAGATGGAATACTTAAAAAAATCGAAAGTCATAAAATAGGGAAAATAAAAGGTTTTGTGATGTACAAGAAAACGGTAACAAATGTTGAGACTGGTAAATTTTATAATGCGGTGGAAATTTCCGAAAAAGGCGGCTGGTTATCTTTAAGAGTTGGAAATATACTTATGGATGAAGATGAGATTCCATCCTTAATTAAAACACTCAAATATTTTTCAAGTAATGTTATTGGAGATGAGTGCAAAGAGGAATGCCCAAATTATATTTATGAAACGAAAAGTGGCGTGTATGTTCTCGCCAATAAAGTAATAGGAGCTTACGCTAATGCCTGGCATGTTTACATAAGTAAGTCAATGTATTTCATTTCTTCATCAGTAACTAACATTGATATTGATAGTCCTAAAGAACTGGATAATTTGATCAAGCTTCTGGAATCTTATAAATAGAAAAACTGTTGTAATGCGCCGCGGTCCTTGTGTCGAGCGAGCAAGGCAAATCCCAATCTGCCACAGAAGTGTCAATACTTCAAAAATTATAGCTGAAGAAATCATAGTATTGTAAAAAAGAGCACTCCAATGAATAGCAATAAATTTAAGATCTTATACCTCGCGTGTGTTGCAATTCTGTTTTCGTGCTCTGAAACAAAACACAGCAGTGAGCAATCAAAAGAAAATATTGCTCCCAAAAAAACTGACTCACTTTACAACGAAATTGAAAGACTTGCTGCAGAGCTCACCAAAAAAAATAACGTTCCCGGCGTGGCGGTGGCCGTTATCCAAAACGGGAAAGTTGCCTGGATACAATGCATAGGATATGCTGATGTGGCCAATAAAAGACCAGTGACTCCACAAACAATTTTTAACATCGGCTCCATTTCAAAAGTGATCTCCGCATGGGGGTTCATGCAGCTGACCGAAAAAGGCCTGATAACCTTAGATGCCCCGGTGAATGAATCGTTAACCCGTTGGAAATTACCACCCTCGCCCTATGATGTATCAAAAGTAACGCTACGGCGGATACTGAGCCACACGGCAGGTCTTTCGGTGCACGGCTACGGAGGCTCTGAGCAGGGAACACCATTACTGAATTTAGAAGAATCCCTTAACGGGAAAACAAAAGGAAATGGTGAAAGCGTACGCCTTATACATGAGCCCGGAACAACATGGGACTATTCCGGCGGCGGTTACACGCTTGCGCAGCTACTCCTTGAAGAAAAGACAAAAGAAAAATTTGCAGATTACATGAAAAAAAATGTCTTCCAACCTTTAGGGCTTCTTCATACAAATTATGAATGGACGGAAGAAATGCTGGCAAATTCTGCCACCGCTTACGACACTTTAGGCATGCCTATAAAAAATAGAATATTTACAGAACAAGCAGTAGCAGGGCTTCAAACAACCGTGCTGGACTTAGCCCGGTTTGCCGAACTATCCATCACCGCCGACCGCAATCAATTAAAGAAAGTGTTGAAACCAGGAACAATACAATTAATGGAACAACCTGTACTGCCCTCTTCCAGCGAAGGAGAAAGTGGCCTGGGATATCGGTTCATGAATTACGATGGGTTTCGAACGATGGGGCATACCGGCGAAAATGTTGGATGGAGCGCTGGCCTCTTTTTGCATTTACCCACCAAAAGTGGTTTGGTAGTGCTTTGCAATGGCTCAAATGGCGACCATGTGTGGTATCCTGTTTATGAGCGTTGGGTGAATGCCGTAAAAGCACAACAGGCGATGGCGAATTCATCCACCCCTTAAATTTCCGCCCCCTGCAACCGCTTCAAAATAACCTCCCTCAACAGCCCTTCATTTTTATCCGTCCAATTCCCAATGTAGCAATCATTGGAATCAACGTTTCGCCAAACTTCGTTAAACTATACACCACCTTCGGCGGTACCACCGGGTAAATTTTCATCGTGATCAGATCATGATCTTCCCATTCCTTTAACCGGATATGGAGCACCCGCCTCGTAGCGTCCTTCGCTAACGTTGCTAACCTTCCTTAATATTACCATAGGGTCGTTGGCAAAAAAGATATAGGCAATATCAACTGACTTAAATGCCACTTCTCCAATACCGGACGAGGCACGCTGGAAACCACGCTTCTACGTGGCACGTGGGTGCAGATAAGTTCCTGATCATCCAGGCTATCTTCCAATTCTTCACCCTTTTTCACCTCCCGAAAAAATATTTTCAAATTATTTTCCTTTCTAACCTCCTCTTCCTCAACACCATTGGGGGTTGACCAACCGGTTGGTCAACTGTTCTGGCATTCCGCGATTTTGTTCCTTTGTTCTCAGAAACGAAATAACGGTTCGCAACAACTCATCGAACACATCAAAAGGATTAAAATAAAAATCGAAAAAGTTGTGACAGGTGGAGGAGCCCCCGATGAACCACTCACAATTTGTGAGTGATTGAAAAAGGCTTTTGAAGTTGCCACAAATTGTGAGTGGTTTGAAAATGGAAATTGAAACTGTCACACAAAAAAGCAGCAAATGAATAATATAGCAGCCAGCAGAAAATTTATGGAGGATTACAACCTCAGCCATTCCGAGCTTGCTACCCTGCTCAATATAAGCCGCAGCATGGCTTCGATGGTAGTGAGTGGCAGACGGAGCCTGCCGATAGATGCCGAGATAAGGATCTTCGAACTGATCCACCTGATGAAGGGGAATGCTGCACCAACTGCGCGGAAAACGATACCGGTACAAAACAGGTTTGACCAGGAAATACAACAACTGAAAAAGCGATTGCACAGGCAGTATGTAAATACCACCTTGAAGCTGATCAAAATGGATGAAACGATCCGAAGCTATGAAGAAACCTACCAGCATGCCAGCAGCATACTGATGAATATTGAAGCACTATCGCCGGTACTGGCTCCCGGAAGTGCAGAAGCCTGCATGCTGGAAGCGAAACGAAAAGACAAACTGAACAAAATGAACCGGAGCAACGAGGCAGTACGGCTGGAGCTACGGATAAAAAAGGAGTTGCTTTTGGCCGAAGCAAATGTGATATCACAATACCTGGCAACCAACGCATGACGATGGGAAAGTTGCCAAACCGGAAACGACGGTTTCCACGGCAGGTGGGGCGACGGCCCTGCACGCCAATCGGAATTTTATTTTTTAATTTTTAAATCAACAAACATGTTATACCAGGTAGAACTGCTCACTACAATAGCAGACTGTGACCAGAAACTGGCGGAAACCGCCAAAGAAAAACAAGATCTGGAAGTAAAAAAGATCCAGACGGAAAGAAAATACGAAACGGCAGGAGAAAACACGCCAAAGATAGAAACCGATATCATTGGCACCGAAGCCGAGATAAACGCTATCGCCCCGGTGATTGCCGCCCTGCCCGAAGGCGACCTTAAAAAGTCGTACGAAAACAAACTGCGTACGCTGCAGAGCAAACTGTACACGCTCAACCTGCGCCTTGCCAACTATGGCACCATGGCATTGATCGACCAGGCCTTCCAGATCAATTGCCTCGAAAAGAGCATGGTGGAGGCAGATGCGTTGATAGCAGCTGTAACGGCACGGAAGGCACAATTGTAGCTGTCTGCCGGCCGTCGTACTGGTCTTTCGGCCAACGACGATTTAAAAGTCAACAAATGCAATCTTCTTATGCAGCGCCAGGGTAATACCTGTAACAAAAGTGCTGTGAAGGTGCTAAACATTTAGTAATAGAAAGCTCCCGTTTGTTCGATAGTTGTATCGGGCGGCGGGGGCTTTTTATTTGGGTTAGTGTGGTGGATGATGTGCAGTCTGAAAAGTGCTTCAGCAATATTGTCCCGTTAAGCAAAACTGCAGCGGAAAAGATTGCAGCGATCAGGGTGTGGGAAAGGGTGGTGTCGGGGTGGCTTGGGAGAGGTTGGGGGTTGAGAGGGTTTTGGAGGGTTGCAAATTACCTCAAAAATGTAAGTTTTTTACGTTATCCACATAAGTGTATTACTATTTACCTTATTTTCGAACTGAGTTAGATAGTTTTAAAATTCCCAAAGCTAATATCCGCCCGAAATTCCTACCGCTAACTAGTTCAGTTCTTTGATGGAACACCGCCATTTACCCTTATTAACTTTCTTATGCGAGATTTAGCTGATTCGATTGCAGGTATTTTACACGATTACCATGCTTACAATGATTTTGATTTTACTGCCGATCATGTAATAAAATGGGTTGAACAATTCGATGCTGGTGATCAACAATTTATTTTGGAAGAATTTTTGCATTTACTGCAGCAGGGAATATATGTAAGTGAAGATAAAGGAAGGGAATTATTAATGAAATCCATTAATGAATTAGCACGTTTTTATAAATTGACACCAATAAATTTCATAAAAAATTTAAAAGTTCTTTCTTTACAAAAAGCAGGTAAAAGTCAGGCAACACTCATTTCTATTTTTTATGAAGAGATTGAAAAAAATTTTGGTTTAAAAGAATCTATTGCGGAAGTGTTTCGGACAAATATGCGTTGTATCTTGACGATGTCGTTGCTTCGGGTCAAACTGTTTTCACCGATTTTGGAGGCATTTGGGATAAAGAAACCAAAACTTATAAAGGTGGTTGGTTAGAAGAGACAAACGAAGATGGAGAATCAAATTTTGATACGGTTATCAGTAAGAAAGTTATTGTTATTGTTAATGCGTTTTGCATTCATAACTGGCAGATGATTGATTATAGGCTAAAAATGCGGTTTAATGGAGATGATGCAATTCAAAAAAAAATTAGATATTGGCATAATTACGAAATACAAAATCATAGAGGCTTTCCAAATCAAAATTACAACTTCGCTTTTCCTATTGTATCGGTAAAAGGTGAGGAATATTTTAACAGTATCCCTGCAACATTGAAAGCCGAAGGAGCGTTTAGAAAAGAAAATTTACCTCCGATCGAAAGGTTTTTTTCTAATGCCGTAAATCGACAGAGATTTGAAAATATAATTTTGTACAAAGGGATTGAATTGTTAGCAAAGGCACAAAAATTACAAATAAATCATAGACCTTTGGGAGTTACAACCCCTTCGCACAAAACTATGGGTACGGGGACTTTGTTTTTTACCTGGCGAAATGTATCAAATACAACCCCTATAGTTTTTTGGTGGGCAGCTGGGAATTGGTATCCCTTATTTGAATTAATAAACAGAGGTAAACATTAAAAAATGGAAACAAAGCACATAAGAACCTACCTCTTAACAGATAGCATTGTATTTAGAAAAACAAAAGAGGAGTTTGGTGGGCTATCAAATATGGCTTCGGGGTTTTCTATTAAAATAAATGATGTTGTTATTCCTTCAGCGGAGCATCTTTATCAGGCATGTAGATTTCCAGATTATCCTAATCTCCAGTGGGATATTATTCAACAGCATAGCCCAATGAACGCAAAATGGGTTAGTAGAGCAAATACAAAACTGACTCGTTCTGATTGGGATAGCGTCAGATTTAAAATAATGCAGTGGGTATTAGAAGTTAAGTTGTCGCAAAACTGGGAAAAATTTAGTTGCTTATTACTTCAAACGGAAAAGAAGCCAATTGTTGAGGCAAGCCCTAAAGATAAAGTTTGGGGAGCCGTAAGAGATGGAAATTGTTTTGTGGGAATTAATGCACTCGGCAGATTGCTTATGCTTGTCCGAAACGAGTATGTATATAAACTAAAACACAATAGATGTGTTCAACCTTTAGCAATAGAAAATTTTTTGTTTTTGGGAAATAAAATTGATATGATTTGTGTAGACGAATATGCAGATCATGATTGTACAAATTTTTATGATAATATTTTGCAACTTCATTAATATAAAGAGCCAAGTTAATTTGCAGTTTATATTTTATTTATTTTTTTCGGTGGAGAGATATTTAGAAATCCCTTTAAATTTTTTATAAAATTTTCTTCATTTTTACGTTTTAGATGGCAGGCCGCGTAAATTAAATTGTTTTAATAGCATCTTTAAATTACAGTTGGCACAGGAAATTTATGTCCCATCTATAAATAAAGATTTATCTATTTAATCCTTTCAGGAGTTCTTCCCAAGTAAAGAACGGACAATGATAACCCACCTTTAAACTTCACCTTATTTCGGCTTAGTATCCTTCGGATCATATTTCTCTCCTTTTTCCCATGCTTCAGCAATCTTTTCGTAATTCGGGAAATCTTTTGGTAAATCCATCGTCCAGTTTTCAATGAATTTGGGGTTATTACTATTGGGCCGCGGATTAGCAGTATTCATTTTCGCCTGAACTGGTGTTCGGACCGCGTCCCCCATAATCACTACATGCTGCTGTGGCAGGATTGGTAATTGCTGTAGAATATCTTCATTAGCAGCCGAAACCAATTGCCGAACATATTTCTGATCTTCCGGATTTTGGAGCCTATGAATTATAAATGAATTACATTGGGACAATACAGTTTTCGACAATTCCGATGGGCGTTGGCTTGAAACCAACAAGGAAATTCCATATTTCCGCCCTTCTCTGGCAATACGTTCAAAAACCTTTTTTGCTATTGACTCTCTATCCCCGCGATTTTTTTCTGGAATATAATTCTGTGCTTCTTCGAGTGCAACAACTATTGGTAATTTTCCTCGATCACTTTCAGGAAAACGTGATACAAATTCTAAAATAAGTCTTCCGATCAAACCTGTGACTGTCTCTAACACTTCATGTGGCAACAAAGACATATCAATGATTGTAACTTGGCTGGGTTTATCCTGAACTAATTTTTCATGATCATTTTTTCCAAGTTCTTTTTTATAAAATTCCGTGAATAAATCTTTATCGGCATTTTGATAAACTTTACAAAAATCACCCAGTATAAAAGATATGAATTTTGCTAATACTGCATTTATTTTACCGTCGAAATCCAAAAGCAAAGGTTCTGCAATCCGTTCATCATTTAGATAAGATTGCAGTCTTAATTTTAAAGTTGAGACAAATTCCTTTATTCGATTATTAGATGTCTCCTGTTCATCAATAGCATTATCAAAAAAAGTATTAATCAGTTCTTTGAAGTTGTACTGTAAAGGCAAATCAATGTTCTGATCTTGAGTGCTTCTACTTTGAATAATTACACTTTGATAAATTTCTAATTGTCGTTGTAAAATTTCTTTACAATTTGAAACTTCTTTGATGTCAACCTTATTATACCCTTGTGGCTTTATTGCTTGCATTTTTTGAATGCCATCAATTAATGGTTTAGTGTCATAATCTTTTATGTTAAGAGCTAATAAGTATTTAACATAATCTGCTATTTTAAAATTATCGATTTTCCAATAATTATCTATATCGTCGCAAAAATTAATCAATGAATTGATCCAGCTAACATATGCAGGGGGGATTTCGTTTGAAACAATTGCCAAAGCGTTTCCTTTTGCGAGCGCAATAGCACGTTTCAATATTGGAGATTGAGTACCAGATGTCGGCTCAAATAAAAATTCATAGTCTGCAAAATTCATAAACCAAAACGGTACTTTCATACCATTTTTATCTATATGAAATGGGTTAACTAATTCAATATTTTTGTAAGGCTGTTCTTTTGTACCTTGAAAAGCTTGTTTATATTCTCCATTAGTATCAAATATAATGATGTGGGCATTTCGGAGCTTTTTACCATTAAAGTCAAAATCAAACATGCTTTGAATGATAGAGGCAAACGTACAAGATTTCCCCGAACCTGTATTGCCTAAAATTGCTGCATGTTTACCAAAAAATTTATCGGGATTAATCTTAATTTTATAGTCTGAAAATGAAGGAGAAGTGCCAATAGGCAGGTAATAATCTTCTTCAAAATCAATTTTATCTCCGGGGTCTTTTTGCTTTTGATCAAAGATATTATCTAAGTCCTGTCGTGTAACATACCATACCGGGTTATCAAGAATAGGATAATTATACACGCCTTGGATATATTTGCCACTATTTTCAATCGTTCCTATCATTGTAGCCACCAGGTATCTCGCGGACTTTGTTAGAAATATAGCTTCTTTATTTTTTCCCAGTTCCGTTTCATCAATCGCCCTAACGCTGGTAACCATTGCTACAATTCTATCGGCTCCGATGGGAATAATAATATATGAGTTGATTCTTGCGACTTCATAGATATCCTCATACCCACTTTTATGCAAACTTTTTAAGTCGTCATCTAATCTTATGAAAACACGGAAGCTATCTACTGAAATTACTTTGCCAATATTTCTTTCACTCATGGTTCAGTATTTTCAGATGTTTCGGATTTAGTTTCAGAAGCATTATTTGTCTTGCTTAAAAGCTTATTCAAAGTAGATGCGACATCTTCATAATTGTCTACGTTATTAAAATTAGGCATCAACGTATCTGCAAACGTCAAGAAATCTCCAAAGAATTCACCTTCAAGAATAATTACCCTCGGGTCATTTAACTCCTGCATGTTTTTGATATAGGGGCTTCGAGTACCGGCAAAATCAACAATGATTAAAGTAAAAGTAGGGTTAGATAATGCTTGGAATATAATGTCATTAAAATGATCATCTCCAAATGAATAACCAATTGTTATAAGTACAGATTGGGATTGAGTAATTGTTGCAGCAAACTGCCTGAATAATTCAGAATAAGGTAAGTCTAAAGTATAAGATTTTTTAACTGCGGAAGGATAAATTAATATTTCGCCTTTCTTCTTAAGAGAATCAATAAGTTCAAGAGGTTTCTCTTCAATTCCATATAAATTGTTAGCATCCCGTGACTCGGAATTAATCCAAGATAATGAACCATGCAATTTAAAATATCGCACAACCTTTTCTATTCTTTGGACCTTCCCGGAGGTAGTAGAACCCGGATAAAAAATATCGTATTCGAATGTTTCGGGTTTGAAAAACCGCTTGTGAAATCCAGCAAATCCATCTATGTAATGAACCCCTAACCGGTCAAAAGCATATTCAAATGCAAGATCGTAGTTGGCAGTAAAAATGTTCGCTCTTCTTAAGTTCAGAGGCCGTTGGAGTAAGGCTTTAACAAACTTTTCGTGAAAGATATATTTGTTTTGCTTTTCCAAAAGAACACCTTGTTCTTTACTTGGTTCAAAAGCACTTGTTTTCTTACGGTCAATGACACTTTGGGCGACGGGTCGCTTTTCTAAATTACAAACATTAAAAAGACCTTCTTTAATCGCTGTAATAAGCATTTGAATATTGTCTGTCCTTTTAATACTCTTATCTTCACTTAGTACGTAGTCTTTCGCTATTAAATAGTTTAATACCTTTTCATATTCTATTGCAATTTCTTTAGAGTCATTATCTCTTACTATTTTGCCATCTACAAAAAAGTCCCAACCTCTTAAATCCTTGAAAATTTCTTCATCTTTTCTATCGCCAAGTTGTTCTGCTTGCAATGCCTCAATTGTTGAAATAAATTCTGCTTTCAACTCTCCATCCTCAGTGGTTAAAACAAAATCTTCTACTTCCTTTGGAAAGTTTCTGATTGCAACAGCTCCTAAATGAATTGATGTACCAGAACCAAAAAGAAAACTAACATTATCTAATTCAAGGTAGTTTTTCAACAGCAGTTTTATTTTGCTGATAACTTTACCTTGGTTATTTGGGTTTTCGGCTATCCAATCTGTTAGCTTTTCTGTGTTTCCAAAATATATTTTATTCCTGGTTGCGTCAAAATATTCCATTGTATCGGGTTGGGTCGTGATTAATTCAGTATTAAAGTGCCATTTATTTATTTCCTTTCTATCAACTTCTCCAACCTCCCCATCATCTCCTCCTTCTCCTTCAACATCCTTTCATACAGCGCAATCTTTTCTTCATGCAATTGAACTAACTTCTCGATGGGATGAAAATTCATTGTTCCATTGTTAAAAGAATTACCAAAGGCATTATCGCCAAAAGTGTTAGAGATAATATTCACCGCCTGCTCCTCATCAAAATTCTGAAACGCCTCCATCGGTATCTTCAGCACGGCGGATATTTCCTGCAGCAGCCTGGCATCAATGCTCTCCTTCTGTTCCAGCAGCGATATCGTTTTCTGGGTCCATGTTCCTTCGCCATGCTCAGGACTGGCTCTGTCCATCTCCAGGGCAAGGGCTTCCTGCTTGATGCCGAGCATTTCTCTGAAGCGTTTTACATTACGGCCTTCGTGTATGGTGCGATGAGTATTGGTACCGGACATGGGGAAGTTTTAAGTTAACCCGAAAGTTACTGAAAATTATTGCTCAAAGTACGTGTAAAATACCCGTTGGTAGAAAACGGGTTTCCGTAAAGTTTACTATTGACGAACTATTACTTTCGATCACTAAAATAAATAACAATGAAAAAGTATTATGTCAACAAAAATGCCCAGTCGAACGGCGACCACGAAGTTCATCATGAAGATTGCAGGTATCTTCCTTCCGCATCAAACAGGACTTATTTGGGTGAATTTTCAACTTGTAAACCTGCGGTAACGGAAGCAAAAAAACATTACACGAAGGTAAATGGCTGTAAAACCTGCTCAAATGATTGTCATACACAATAAGATCAGCCCGTTTTACTCCGTTCCTCACACAGCAATTGACTAGCTATCCCTATCCCCAAAAGGTTTTCCCCCCGAAAACCTTTTATCTTTTTAATATTACAGCATGGAAACAATCATCTACCTCCTCATCGGTATTTTAGCAGGCGTCATCGGCTGGTTCATCGGCAGATCGACCGGCCGCAGCGAACACGAAAAGAAAACTGCAGCGCTGCAACAACAATATGTAGACCTCGACAAAGAATTCAGCAGCTACCGCGCCACGCACACCCAGCAGCTAAGCAACGCCCAACAACAACTACAGGCAAAGGCAACCGAGTTGACAACTCTGCAACAATCACTCAAAGAAAATCAGCTTCAGCTATCGGAAGCCAATACAACACTGGCCCGTTCACAAGCCGAACTAAGTGCCGCCAATCAACTGGTACAGGATAAAAATAAAGACGCTGAGATACTCAGGGAAGAACTGCAGGTGGTAAAAAAAGACGCCTTAACCTCTTCCCGGCAACTGGCCACCCAAACCGCCAACAACGAAGCCCTGCAGGAAAAGCTCGCCACGCAAAAAGAAGAAATGGAAGCGCTCAATAAAAAATTCAACACCGAATTTGAGAACATCGCCAACCGCATCCTCGACACCAAAACTGAAAAATTTACTGAGCTCAATAAAACCAATCTCCACCTGATACTGGAGCCATTGGGAAAGAACATCACGGAATTTAAAACGAAGGTGGAAGAAGTATACCAAAAAGAATCGGAGCAGCGGTTTTCGTTGGGAGAAAAAGTAAAAGAACTGGCCGAGCTCAACAAAAAGATCAGCGAAGAAGCACACAACCTCACCCGTGCCCTCAAATCGGAATCGAAAACGCAGGGCGGCTGGGGCGAAATGATCCTCGAAAATATCCTGCAACGCTCGGGGCTGGTAAAAGGCCGCGAGTACACTATAGAAGAGCAGTTGCTCGATGAGCACGGCAACCCGATGCGCTCAGATTCGGAAGATAAAAAGATGCGACCCGATGCCATCATCAAATACCCCGACAACCGCCACGTGATCATCGACTCCAAAGTATCGCTCAACGCTTTTGTACGCTGCGTGGAAGCAACGGATGAAAATACGCGAATAGCAGAACTGGGCGAACATGTGTCGTCTATCAAAAGGCATATCAACACACTCAGCGCAAAGGGCTACGACGATTACAACAAAAGCCTCGACTTTGTAATGTTGTTCGTGCCCAGCGAGCCGGCCTACATTGCCGCATTACAGGCCGACCCCGAACTGTGGAACTATGCATACGACAGAAGGATACTGTTGCTGAGCCCTACCAACCTCATCACTTCGCTGAAGCTGATAGCCGATCTGTGGAAACGGGAATATCAAAACCTCAATGCCAACGAGATTGCCGAACGCGGCGCTAAACTGTACGATAAATTTGTAGGTTTTGTCGACAACCTCAAGGATGTGGGCGATCATCTGGATAAAGCAAAAAACAAATACGGCGAAGCGTACAAACAATTAGCTACCGGAAACGATAACCTGGTGCTGCAGGCAACCAAGCTGAAAGATCTTGGCCTGAAAACGAAGAAGCATCTGCCGGAGGAACTGATCAACGGATCGGATGAAAAAATTCCCTTAGATGCAGGAAGTACCAGTAGTGAATAGTGTTAGCCGTTGTAGGTGATATTTATTCAACCAGCACAACGCCCCGGTTTCGAAGAGATCGTGGCTGGCGGGGACGCCATGCCACGGCTTCGAAGAGTATCGCAGCAATTGCGGATGCCATGCCACGGCTACCTGTCCGCCGTTGGTGAAGGCAATGTCTTCCACCAGCACAACGCCCCGGCGTGGCGTCCCCGCCAGCCGGGCAGCATTAAAAAAGCCGCAAGATCAAAAACGGATCATCGTGGCATCAAAAACGGATCATCGTGGCAGGCGGGGACGCCATGCCACGGCATTCGAAGAATATTGCAGCACCAAGGATTAACGGAATGCCAAGGCCTAAAAAATGCATCTATAAAATTTTTACGCGTATTATTTTTCACCCTGCACGCAAACTCCGGCAAGAGCGGATACCCGAAAAACGTTTTGAATACCACTCCAATAAAGTGGATAAATAAATATTCATTTTTTTTATATACTTCGCAGCCCTGCTGATATATTTGCCGCTCATTATTACCAACTTATAACTAACTACAGCTTTTATGAATCGCAGATTTCTACTTCTTGCAGTCATTTTTTCGATGGCTATCTTTTCTTCTGTATCGGCTACTGCCCAAACTATCTTCGTAAAGGTTTGGGATGAAAATAACACCGTGCTTGTGGGCAGCACCGTGCAAAACGGTTATACCCAGCAAACGGAGATCACTTCTTTCGGGCAGGAAAGCAGCACCTGTGCCATTAACACACCATCCTGCACGTCTATTACAGGAAATTTTATCTACAACTTCATCGGCGACCAAACGATCACCGACTACCGCAGGGCGCTTTACCTGCGCAGGGTGTGGAGAAAGGTAGAAATTTCTTTTACCAGAACGAACCCCCAGGGTGGACCGGCGCTCACGTACGAAAAGATCACTCTGCAGGATGTATTGGTTACCGATTTAACCCATTCGGCCACAGAGGGCGGGCCCGCCAGCTTCCAGGTAAAGCTTGACCCCGTAAAAATCAGCTGGACTTTTACGCCTACCAATCAGCAAACAGGCGCGGCAGGTACTCCCCGCACTTTCAACTGGGACAGATCTACCAACTCTACATTCTAATATCAAATGCGGGGTTTTATGAAACAGTTCAACAAAGCAGCATTGCTATCCCTCGTGGTGGCATCAGGGATATTTACGGCAAGGGGGCAGGTTCATTTACCCACTCTTGGCCTTCCCAAAATGGGGTTGCCTCATGTGGCTATCACACAAAAGCTCGACCTGCAGCGGGTAAACCTGTTGCCCATAGAAGAGGCCGTACAATTGCCCCCTTCCTGCTTCCAGTTCAATAATCCCTGCGGCGTAGTGCCCGTGCAGCTGCTCGAATTTACTGCCGCCAGGGCCAACGATCAGTTTGCTGATTTAAAATGGACCACCGAATCGGAAGCCGCCCTGAGAGGTTATTATATCGAACGCTCCCTGCTGCCAGCCGCCGGCTTTGAAACCAGGGGCTTCGTAGCAGCTACCCTGGTAAATACCATCAAAAAAGAATATGCTTTTACCGATGCCAACGACTTCACCGTTATTTCTTATTACCGCCTCCGCATGGCAGATATGGATGGCGCTGTAAAATATTCGGAAGTGCGCCCGGTAAAACCGGTAAAAGCCGGTACTGCTTTACTGGTATACCCTAACCCCGCCACGGTACAGGCAAACCTTCGCGTAACTGTTTCCCGCCAAACCGCGGCAGTGATTACCTGGAGCGATGCTGCCGGCAAAAAAGTAAAGGAACAGCAGCGGGTATTACAGCCCGGTGCCAATTACTTGGCCGAGGATGTATCGTCGCTGGCCGGTGGAAGCTATTTTATTACCGTTGTTACCAAAGACGGCGCGAAGATGAGGGCCAGCTTCTTTAAGCTTACGCAGTAGGCCGGGCATCCCTTGATTACCAGCAATAGCTGAAGCCATAAACAACATGCTGATGTGAAATGAGGGCTGTTTGATCCTTATCCCGGAAGCAACCTGCGGATGATATGGATCCAGATAGCCGTCAGAAGCATTGTACCGGAAATAACCACGATGGTAAGCTGGTACCAGAAATCGCTCACCATTTGCTGGCTTTTTGCCACCAGGCAAAGTACGAGGCTGAACTCTCCGATCTGCGACAGCAGGGCGCCGGCATAAATGCTGTTGCGCCAGTTTTCGCCCACCATCCGGAACACTACCGCATTGATGGCACTGTTTACCAGCAACACCACGGTTACTATGAGCCCGATGAGCAAGGCATGCAACTTCAGAAAATCTATATTGATCTGCAACCCGATCGATAAAAAAAACAGCGACAAAAAAACACCCTGAAAGGTACCAGGTGTTTTTCGAGCCATTGCATGGAATTGGATTGCGAAATAAAGATGCCCGCTATCAATGCCCCGATAGCCGCCGAAAGGTTGATAGCCTGTGTAACCCAGGCAAAGCCGAAACAAAGCAGCAAACCTACGAACACCTGCAGCTCATGATCGCTTTTGAGCACCTGCGGAAAAGGAAAGCGGATAGTCTTTTTTTTGAAAAGCTGCTGCAGCAAATAACTGATCACCACCAGCGAGCCCGCAAGCGACAAGACGGTAGACATCGCCAGCTTTTTTTCGCCCATAAAATTGATGACCAGCAGCATGGGCACCAGTAAAAAATCCTGCAGCACCAGTATTCCGGAAGTGAGTACACCCATGGGCTTATTAAGCTCGTTGTTCTTTTCGAGGTATTCGAGTATGATGGCCGAGCTGCTGAGGCTGATGATAAAAGTAAACAGCACGATCTCTTTCATGCTCCAGCTGTAGATATACCCGATGAGGCCGATAAAGCCGGCACTGAACAGCAACTGGGCCACAACGCCCGCCAGTGGCTTCCTCACCTGGTGTGAAAAAGACTGGATCTCCAGCTTTGTACCAATAAAAAACATCTGCATGATGAGGCCGAGCTCACCAATGGTGGCAATGGTATCCGCCTCCCTGAATAGCCGCAGGCAATACGGCCCCAAAAGTACGCCCGCCAGCATATAAGCTACAAAGTTGGGCTGGTGCAGCTTTTTCATCAACAGCCCTACCAGCAGTATGGCAAGCAGCAGCAACACCAGGCTCTGCAACAGCTGGCCCACACCGCCTACAAACAAGAATGCCATATGAAAGGAATTTTTTAAAAACAGCAAAGGTTGCCTTGTACAAAGCAACCTTTCGCACACCCTGTTTACACATTAAAGGATCTCTATCAGCTTTGGCTGTTTTTGCCTGGCCTCTTCCTTTTTGGGGATCAGCAGGTGTAATACGCCATCTTCGTATTTAGCCCGGATATTGTCCATATCCACCACTTCCTTTTGCAGCGTAAAGGTTCGTGAAAAAGACTGGTAGCTGAATTCGCGGACAGTGTACCTCGGCTCATTTTCCTGCTCCTGTGGTGTGGCTTTTTCTGAACTGATGGTAAGGGCGTTGTCTTCGAGCACTACTTTAAAATCCTTTTTAGACATGCCCGGTGCCACTACTTCCACTTCATAGTGCCCGTCAGTTTCCTTGATATTAACGGCAGGAATGGTGGTGTGAGTAGTTGAAAAATTAGACTTCCCCCAATTAAAAATGTCACGGTTAAGGAAATCATCGAACAAGGCCGGTAAGTGATGGGTGAAATGGCCGTTTCTTTTTAAGAGTGTCATAATTGCCTCCTTTTTAATCTGGTTAAAAATGATTTTTCAGGAGGCGAAAATCAAACGAAATGCCAGCGCAAAAATGGACATACCACCCGGAATTTTTTTCAGGAAAAAATGAAATTTTTGCATTTGAAAAAGCCAGTTTTTCAGTCGGGATAGATGAATCGGATGATAAATAAACGCCGATCACAAGTGATGATAAGATTCCGCTGATTATTTTTTCACTTCGTGAAAAGAAAATGCAGTGCGTGAGAACGGTAAGGACTGTTGCGGCAGAATTTGTTACCGCGGGCATTAGCGTTTTGCGCAGCCAAAAAACCCCGGGAATCTGATCATCTGTTCAGATCTGCGATTTTTTTTAGGATGCTATCTGGGAAAGGTCGATCCCCATTTTTGAAAACTCCTTTTGTCCTTTGTCGGTAATAAAATAGTGTTTGTCTTTAGGATCATCCTTAGCTATCCATTTCTTTTCGATAAATAAATCCATCAGTAACATGCCCAATTTGCCGCCTATATGCTCGTAGCAGAGCTTTGCAGGTTTAGCTTCTTTTTTTGTTGCCATAATTCGGAGGTGATATTTGATGACAAAAGTAGTATTGGTGTGGAAAATAAAAGATGATTTTCGTCATCTGGCGAATCTTTGCTTTATGGTTTTTGCCATAAAAAATAAGGTTGCAAACAGTCCTACGGTCATCGGCATTAACTCTGTCAACTTTCCATGTAAGTCTGAATCAGCTTTTATTTTTAAAAGTGTCAGTATATACCATCCCTGCCAACCGATAAGTAGCAGCGATAAAATTGTCAAAATAGTTATGGCGAGAGAATTATATGAAGTTTTGTTTACTGATGCGCTTTTAGATAAAATTCTTAATCCCGCAAAAAGTAAAATGAGTATTGTCATTAATAGTGGTCCTGCAAAATTTAAAATGGTGAATTCGGGTGCATTCCTGCTTTGATTTAAGTAAGAGAAGATAAATTGTATCATAAGTCCATATACAGAGAACATAATAATCGCAATAATCGTTACTCTTAGGAAAAGCGCAAATACTGATATTTTCATTGATAGAAAGGTTTGTTGTGACATGTCAGCTGACTCCGATATTCGCGAAACCTCCTCTCCCGCTTCGTATATTTCTCAATTGCCATTCTCAGCTGCGCACATACAAAGTAAGTATTATTGAAAATAATTTTATTCAAGTGAAGAGCATAAGGTTACGGTACCCAATACTAATAATTTGATCCGATATACACAAGTATCAGGATGACGGAAACATAAGGTATGGCTGAAAGCATTCGTACTTTTCCCACTTGCTTAGTATCTTCGCGCCAATGAAACCACTCCTCTCCTTCTTAGCAGTACTGTGCATGTACACTGCTGCTGCACAAACAACTTCCTCAACTTCCCGACTTCAGAGTTTTATTAAAGTATGGGGCTTTGCCAAATATTATCACCCTGCCATGGGAACTGGTAAAGCAGATGCCGACAGCCTCTTTATAGCATATGTAGATAAAGTGGCGGAAGCGCCGGACACCAAAACGTACCAGGCATTGCTGTCGGGCATGTGGAAAGAACTGGGGTCGGTACCTGCCGGGAAAGTGAAGTATTCTACAGCCGGTTTGTTTACCCGCAACCTGCACACCGGCTGGATTGATACGGATAAACTTTTACCAGCTGATGTACGCCAACAATTGCGGCAGCTCCGCATGCAGGGTTATACCGATACCCTGCACCGCTACCTGCCCGAAAATTTTCATGAGGGAGATATCCCCGCCGAAGCGGCTTATAAAAACATCAGCTACCCTTTGGTGCCTTACCAGCTGCTGGCGCTTGCCCGCTACTGGAACGCCATCGAATATCTTTTTCCGTACGCCTACATGACAAAAAAGCCTTGGGACAAAGTACTCGCCGAACAACTGCCTGCTTTTAGCAAACCGATGCAGCAAACCGTATTTGAAAAACACCTGCTGCAGCTCAACGCCGCTATCGACGATTCGCATGGGGGCATCGTGGCGGTGAAGAAGTCGGCGCTGATGTATGGGGGCTGGTTTCCACCATTCGCGTTCCGCTTCGCGGGCGATACCATCGTAGTGACCGACTACATCGATACGGCCAGCTGCATCCGCCAGGATATCCGCATCGGCGACAGGATCCTGTCCGTACGCAACAAGCCGGTGGCCAAAGCTATGCAGGATCATGATGCATTGGTGTCGGCTTCCAATAGCCATAAAAAAAGAGCCTTGTTCAGTTCCATGCGGCTGCTGTTACCCTTCCGTGGATTTGACAGCGTAGTGCAGGCCGGCATACTTCGTAACGGCAAGCTGATACAACAACCGTTGCTCCTGCAACCCGCATCACCCGCTTACCTCGCCACACTTACCCTGCTGTACCAGCGGGAGACCGGCAACGGCACCACCACCAAAAACGATTTTGTACTAAAGTCCATCAGTAACGACATAGCCTGGGTAGACGCGGCCAACCTGTCTATCTTCTACAACAGCAGCAACGACGACAGGCCCGTAGATTCTGTATTACAGCTCATGCTGCAGCACAAAAAAGCCATCGTGCTCGATCTGCGCTGTTATGCCACCCAGGCGGTTTTTTACAACAAGTTCCTGCCGGCCCTGGGCCGCAAACTGCAACCGTTTGTAAGGTTGCTGGCGCATGCGCCTCATTACCCGGGTGCTTATTACGAGCATGATATTTCCAGTGGCGTTAACCAGCCGCCATTGCTACCGGCATACACTGGCAAACTGATCCTGCTGGTGAATGAAAATACGCACAGCCAATCGGAGCTCATCAGCATGCTCTTACAAGCCAGCGGCCCCGCCATTACCGTAGGTACCCAAACCTCCGGCGCCGATGGCGACATCATCAATATGCCCATACCGGGCGGCTACACGCTTACCTTTTCGGGCAGGCACGTTAGCTACCGCGATGGTACACCCTCGCAGCAGCTGGGAGTAAAACGGGATGTAAAGGTGGTGGAAACAACGCAGGGTATTGCCGACGGCAAAGATGAGATAATGGAAGCCGCGTTGAGGTTGTTGGGGAAGTAAATATTTTACCCCCGATCCATTTGAATTAAAAAGTATGCTACATCCTCATCACCTTATGACTGCCGTTTATCCGGGGATCAGACAGCGGCGAAGAGGGGGTTAAAAACTGATGCTATCATTGCTCAAAAGTTGCGGATGCCCCCGTCTGGTGCCCAGACCAACAGCGGAACTCTCTCCGAAATGATATGTTATAATTATCACCGTAATTGCCACAACTTCTACCTTTAGGCTTCAACTAACCCAATTCAACCACGTGGACATCGTCACCTACTTTCCGCAAAATAAATTATTACAGCCGTTCATCGACCGTTACTATTTTTTGAAAACTGCTGATACCAGTTTCAGCAGCCGCTATTATGTTTTCCCTTCGATGATAACACCATTGAACATACACAAAAATGTAGCGGTGCGCATGAAAGAAGATCATATTATGGTAGCTGGTTCACGAGGCCCCAATTATCAGCTGATACTGCAAGGCATGCGCAAAAAGCCATTGGCCGTAGAACTTGCCGGGGCGCTGGATAAGATCACCATTCTTTTTAAACCACTCGGGCTGAATCATTTTATACAAAAACCTTTCAGCGAAGTTGCCCGCGAAAGCTCACAAGCCTTTACCGAATGGAACGAGCTGGAAGGCTTCGAAGAATTCATCGCGTCGTTTTATGCTACTGATGATAACAATACGAGAATAATTATTTTAGAAAACTTTCTCTTGGGCATCTTTGCGCCGGTAAAAAACTATTCGGCTTTCAGCAAAGCTGTGCATCAGCTGGCCGATTTTGAAGAAGAAAAAAGCATTAACGATATCACCGAGGGGCTGGGCATGAATGGCCGTACGTTCGACCGGCACTTCAAATCGCTGATGGGTATTACCCCGGCGGGCTTCCGCAAGATCGCACGATTTCGCCATTCATTAAATAATAAAGTATTGAACGAACGCTTCACTTCTTTAACCGCACTGGGCTATGAAAGCAATTTTTACGACCAGGCCTATTTTATCAACGTGTACAAAGAGATCACCGGCCTGAACCCGGGAACGTTCTTCAAGAAAATAAGCGCTCATTCGGAAGCCGGCCTTTATTTCCAATATTATTAAGATTGGCTAAAATCTACAATTTCACGATAAGCCATAGCTTTTATTTTGTAAAAAAGTAAATTCATGTTCAGACTATTATTGGCACTCCTGTTTGTTTCAACCCTGGCAACCGCCCAGGGCGTTGACACCATTTCCATTGCATCAAAAGTATTCAACGAGCAACGAAAAATAAAGATCGCCCTGCCCGATGAATATTACGATAAGCCCGACAACCGCTATATGGTGGCCTATTTATTCGATGCACAATCTGAAGACTTTTTTAATTTTTATACTGCCACTATCCGCTACCTGTCGGCACAAGGGTATATTCAACCGATGATAGTGGTGGGCATTGCCTCCGGCAACCGGCAGTACGAATTTACACCCACACCACAGACTCCCGCAGGTGTAAAATATTTTCAAAAAAGCGGTGGCGCCGCCTTGCTGGCGGAGCATCTTAGCAGCGAGGTACTGCCGATCGTTGCTAAAAAATACCGAACCATTCCTTATAACATTGCGCTGGGCCATTCGCTGGGCGGCACATTTGTAACCTATTGCCTGCTCAACAACCCGAAGTTGTTCAATGCCGCGATAGCCATCAGCCCCAATTACCAGTTTGACAATTTGCAGCTCGTACATAAATTCGACAGCCTGGCCACCAAAGAAAAGCTGGACCATAAATTCTTTTACCTGGCGCATGGCAATGGCGATAATTACGAAGACAATTTTAAAATCGGGTCAGGAAAAATAGACAGCCTGCTGGTGCAAAAAAATATACCCGGCCTGCTTTGGGAATATAAGAATATGGATAACCACAGCCACGGCACTACCCCCATGGAAGGTTTCTTTAAAGGCCTCGTATCGCTCGACAGCCAGCTCAGCCTGCCGTACGAGACAATGATGTCTTTTTTTAAAGATACACAGGCGGTATTTATCGAACAGGTAAAAGCGTATTACAAACCGGTAACGGCATGGGCGGGCATCAACCTGCCGCTGGCCGACCAGGTGAATACGATGGCGTATAATTGTTTTTACAGCAATAAAAAATCAGAAGCGATAGCGCTGCTGCAATGGGGCATTTCGCTGCATCCCGACAATATCAACCTGTACGACAGTATGGGTGAAATAATGCAGGACGCTGGTGATAAAACCAGCGCCGAAGCCGCATATAAAAAAGGGCTGGAAGTGTTGGCAAAGCAAAAAGACCGGTATGATACTACAAAGTACCGGACGCTGCAGGAAGGTTTTCAAAACCGGCTTCAAGGATTAAAGTCGGCGAATGCCGTGCATTAAAATGCTGTTATCAGTAGCCTTCCCTCCCGCTTTTGTACCTTGGCAAAGTCTACTTGTCCCCCTCCGTTTGCCCGTCTTTACCTGGTAAAGTGCCCGCAGGTGCCGGTTCTCCGGGGTTAGGTTCGCCTTTGGCGAAATCACCATCTACTTCGGCATCGGCAGTAGTATCGCGGTCCATGTCGGCATTTTCTTTACCGCTTTTTCCGGGGCCGGTACCCGGGGCTGGTGGCTGTGGTTGTTGGTGGGGCTGTGGATTGGTCATGATGAGAGTTTAAGTGTGATCAATAAGTATCCTAAAGCATGCCAAATGATCTATCTATGATGTATGATGTAAGATGGATGATGATTTGAAAATATCTTTTTATCTCAGTAAATTCTTTCGGATTGTGAGAAACCCAGATCATACATCATAGATCATACATCACAGATTGTCCTTACCTTGCCTCCATGATACACAGCGTTATTGGCAGAGAAAAAGTAAAAGGCGACATTAAGCCTCTTCATTACAGCAAACGAAAAGCGCCCGAACTGAAAGTGGGCGGCGAATATTTTGTGTGTTATGTAAACAATGATACTTATCCCTGCGTGGTAACGGCCATCATTCCGCAACCCGGCGGAAAGGATAAGGTAGACATTGAAATACCGGTAAGGGCCGAGTCGAAAAAAGGGTTTGTGGATGCCGACGGAAATATATCGCACCATTGGGTGGCAAAGAAAACGGTATATGCCGATGAGATAGGCCTTACAAGAGAAGCATCCGTAGAAAACAGGGTGATGAGGAAATGATCTGTGATGTATGATCTATGATCTATGATCTATGATTTATGATCGAGCATCCTGCATCAAGCATCCTGCATCCAGTATCCCCCTCACCCCTCCAGCACTTTATCCGGCGTCATCGGCAGGTCCCGCAGCCTTTTGCCGGTAGCATTGTAGATGGCGTTGGCTATGGCGGCGGCGGCGCCAATGATGCCCACTTCGCCCAGGCCCTTGGAGCCGGTGGGGTTGATGTTGGGATCGGTTTTGTTGATGAACGCGGTTTCTATAATAGGTGCATCTGCATTAACGGCAAAGTGGTAACCCGCCAGGTCGTTGCCCAATATGGTGCCTAAGCGGACATCTATCAGTTGCTCTTCCATGAGTGCCATGCCTATACCGCCTACTGCAGCACCGGATACCTGGTTGGCCGCGGCTTTTTCATTTACGATCTTACCGCCATCTACCACACAAACCATCTTATCTACCTTTACCTTGCCGGTTTTGCTGTGTACTTTTACCCGGCAAAAATGTGCCGCCGATGAGCAAAAGGCATACTTCTGCCGCTCTTCTCCCGGGCCCGAAGTAGCTTCTACCTCCAGGGTGTCGAGTTTGTTGGCTTCCCAGAGAGAGGCATAAGAAATAAACTGATCATTGGCTGTTTTGAACGAAATGCCTGCATCGGATAAAACGATATCGGCGGCTAGGGCATTTTTATAAATCTCATTTTGCAAAGCGGCATAACCCGCCAGTTTCAGTTTAAGCGCATTACACACCGCCACCACTGCCCCGCCGATAGACGAGAGGCCATTGCTACCGCCCTGGCTGGGTGCAGGTGGCAGGTTGGAATTGCCCAGCTCTACCCTGATCTTATTTTTAGAAATATTCGTGTTTTCGTGCGTAATGTTTTGCATGCCTGTACCGGTGCCGGTGCCAATATCCGTCATGGCGGTTTTTACGGTGATGCTGCCGTCTTTTTTCATTTCGATACCTGCGCCCGAATTTCCACGGCCGGCATTCCACATACCCACAGCCATGCCGTAGCCTATCTTCCAGTCGCCCTCGGTTTGTTTGCCAGGTGTGGGCCGGCGGTTTTTCCAGCCTATCATTTCCGCCCCTTTAACGATGCATTCGTTGAGATAATTGGTAGACCATGGTTTGCCGCTGTCGGGTTCTTTATCGAGCGACAGGTTTTTCAACCGCAGCTCTACAGGGTCTTTTTTCAATTGATAACTCAACTCGTCGATAGCGCTTTCGATGGCAAAATCTCCCGAGCAATCGCCGGGGCCACGCATCCAGGTAGGGGTGCTCAGGTTCAGCGGCACGGTGGAAGATTCGGCCTTGAGGTTCGGAAATTTATAAATGAGTCGGGCAACACGGGTGATGCCTTCGGCAAAGTTTTCGTACATCGAAGTGGCGTTCTTTGCCTGGTGATGAATGCCGGTAAAATTTCCTTCGGCATCGGCCCCTATCCGTATCTTTTGCCACGACTGTGGCCGGTAGCCTACCAGCGTAAACATCTGCGGGCGGGTGATGGCCAGCTTTACCGGGCGGTTTACCTGCTTCGCGGCAAGGATGGCTGCAAAACAATTGGGCCATACCCGCAGCCCCGAGCCAAAGCCTCCGCCTACAAACTCGCTGATCACTTCGATACTATCGGCGGGAATGCTCCATATCTTGGAGATGGATTTTTGTACGTTATTTACCCCCTGCGTTTTGTCGTACAACTTCAGTTTGTTATCACTTACCCAATGGGCAATGGTGGCGTGCATTTCCATGGGGTTGTGCACTTCGTGCCGGATGGTATACTGCTGCTCTACGGCAAAGGGCGCATCCTTCCAGGCATCGATGGTGCCTCGTTCCTTGCCTGCGGCATTGAGCGCAACAGAAGCTTGTTTTTTATCAAAATCTATTTCAAATTTATCTTCCGCATATTCAGCCCGCACCAGCGAAGCCGCATAAGTAGCGTCTTCCAGCGTTTCGGCCACTACGATCGCTATCGGCTGGCCTTTAAAGAAGATCTTATCGGTGTGGAGCATCGGCAACCCAAACCGCGATTCTTTTATTTTAGCTTCGTCCGAAAAGCCCGGTACCAGTGGTTTGCGTTCGTGGCTAAGCACATCTATCACCCCGTCTACCCGCAATGCGTTGCCGGTATCGATGCTTTTGATAGTACCGGCGGCCACGGTGCTCGTTACGAGCACGGCATAACATAGCCTGTCTACCTGGTATTCGGCAGAGTATTTTCCCCGGCCGGTCACTTTTTCAAAACCTTCTATCCTGCCTTCTGGCGGATTGGCGGCATTGTCAAACAATTTGAAAAAACCCATAACGATACATTAAGCGGTTAAACAATTTTGCAACGCCACTTCTATGGCGCCCTGCAGCATCAGCACTTTAAATTTGTTGTGTGGCAATGGCTTTGCCGTACCGGCCGCGATGGCCGCGGCCTGTTTGAAATTGGCGGTGGTAGCTTTTTTTCCTTTAAGAAATTGCTCGGCCTCATACCATCGCCACGGCTTATGCGCTACGCCACCCGATGCCAGCCTGGCTTCCCTTATCACCTGTCCATCGAGCTGCAACGCGGCCGCTACCGACACCAGTGCAAATGCATAGGAATCGCGGTCGCGGACCTTTACATACGCATGGTGTTTGGCAAAACCGTTGGCCGGAATTTTCACCGAAGTGATGAGGGCGTTTGCGGGTAAATTATTATCGCGGCCGGGAGTGTTCTCCGGCAGTTTATGAAAGTCTTTGAACGGTATCGACACCTGCTGCTGATCTTGCCCCGTCACTTCTACGGTAGCATCCAATGCGGCGAGCGAAATACAAAAATCGGAGGGGTGTACCGCTACGCATTGATCGTTCCACCCCACGATGGCGCTCATGCGGTTGTCGCCCTGCAGGGCGCTGCAGCCGCTTCCCTGCTTACGTTTGTTGCAGGGCAGGGAGATATCGTAAAAGTAGGGGCAGCGGGTGCGCTGCAATAAGTTGCCGCTGGTGCTGGCCATATTCCTTATCTGTGGCGAAGCGCCGGCCAGTATGGCTTTGGCCACCAACGGGAAATTTTTAACCACCTGCGGGTCTGCTGCCACGGTACTGTTTTTAACCATAGCGCCGATGGAGATCCCCTGCTGATCGGTAACGATATTTTGCGACAGCGATTTATTTACGTCGATCAATGTTTCGGGTTCGGCGATATGTTTTTTCATCAGGTCGAGCAGGTTAGTGCCGCCTGCGATGAACTGTACCGCATCTTTTTTTGCTGAAAGCGCCTGGCTGATAGTGCCTGGTTGGCTGAATGTAAATGGCCTCATCCTGCTACTTTTTGAATGGATTCAACAATACCGTTGTAAGCGCCGCACCTGCACAGGTTGCCGCTCATGAATTCTTTTATTTCTGCTACCGATCTGGTATGCCCTTCATTTACACATGCCACGGCCGACATGATCTGCCCCGGGGTGCAATAACCACATTGAAAACCGTCGCACTCGATGAACGCAGCCTGCATGGGGTGCAGTTGGTCGCCATCGGCAAGCCCTTCGATGGTGGTCACTTTTTTGCCGGGCACCATTGCCGCCAGTGTAAGGCAGCTCAATACCCGCTGCCCATCCACATGCACGGTGCAGGCGCCGCATTGCCCGTGATCGCAGCCCTTTTTAGTACCGGTAAGATGCAGGTTTTCCCGCAGCAGGTCGAGCAATGTAGTGCGGCTGTCTGCATCAAATTTGTAATTTTTATTGTTGATGGTAACCGATAACGGAACCGTCTCCTTAGATGGTATGAGAAAACTTTTCGTACGCTCATACAAGGCTTTTACCTTATCGGGTATCAGCGCCAGCGCTGAAAGCGCGGAGGACGTCTTTAAGAAAAAACGCCGGGAGACATTGTACTTCTCACTCATAGACAAATTTTTTTGCGGTATTACCAGTAATGAATGGCTGCTTCAATTTAAACATTTTTTCGCGGACTGCACTTTTGTTCTGAAGCAAGTTCTGATCGTACTACAAAAACTGGGCTATTTAATGGGGTGGCGAGGTATTGGTTGTTTTGCCGGGAAGACGGGAAGAAAGGCAATTATTGCCCTTGCCGGTTGTTAAGCTGAAATGGCGGGTATAAAAGCAGCTAACTGTTCTCAGGGCGATGGCGAAGAAGGAGTTAGCACAATTATTTAACTTCAAAAAAATAATTGTGCAGGGATGAAGTAATATTTTTTTCTGCACAGGGGGCAGTTGTGCAGAAAATTTGTGCAGTTGCCCTTCTGCACAAAAAAGCTGCACAAGGTGGGCTTGTGCAGGAAAAATTTTTTACGACGGGCTGCACAACTTTTAATTTGTTCTTACTTCTATCATCCAGCCAGCTTCGATAATACGCATCATTATGCTGCGCCATTTCATTATTTCTCTCACCGTATAACTACCGTCGATACTTTCCCGGCTAAGTGCCGCTTCCATCAGCTCCTGCAATACTTCTTCCCAGTTGGGTATGCTCTCCAGTTTGCTCACTGCCCAATATGGATCGAGGTATTCTTCGAGAGATAAATGTTTGGGATAACATTCCCATGGTATGCAATGGGGATTGTCTTTCCTATAGTGGGCGGGTATCAGCGTTTGCGGGGTTTCAACAAGTATCGCTTTCATCTTTTTGCCGGTGCTATAATTGATGATCTCCGCGGCGGTAAAGAGGTGGTGAAGCTGCTGTACACAAAATATAATATCTGCCGGCGACGATTTTTTGTAATACCTATTCTTAGCCGCCCAATTGAAGAGCCTGTCTGCTTCTTCCAGGGCTTCGTGAAGGTGGTAACAGCTAAAAAAATCGTGGATGGACTGGTAGGCTTGTTTAAGTGTGTGGATGCGCTGCTGGTAAAGTTTCATGTGTGTATTATTTGATGGTGGGTGGTACATCAAATGATAGTAGTAAAGTTCCTGCATCGTCATGCAAGAACTTTAGGCTTTCCTGTGCGAAGATGTACCAGATTTCAGAACGGAAAGTTTCTGAAATGAAGATACAAAATTTTAATCACTTTTAAGGTATTAAGCTAATAAATATTTTTTTGTCTATTTGTTGTACTATGGCAGATATCAAAAATGTAGAATTACTAACCAAGATTGGATTAGTATTAAAAGAACTCCGGACAAAAAAAGGTTTAACGCAGGCAGATGTGATTGCGGATACGGGTATTCATGCAGGGAAATTAGAAACGGCGGTAAGTAATATGTCGGTGAGTACTATTTATCAGCTTGCGGAGTATTTTGAGATTAAGTTGTCGGATTTTTTTAAGCTTGTTGAGAAACAGAAGTAGCCCTTAGATTTACAGAAAAATCCCCTTATCTTCTGTTTTTCCCCAAGCTACATCTGGCCGCTCCCTTAATTTTTAAAAAACTAAATATGCAATATTCAACTTTAATGAAGCAGGTTTTATTCATTGCATTATCGGAAAAATGCGACCGCGGTTTGGATAGCTATTTTAGAAATTCTTTTTCACTATCTTAATTCACGTCCGTAATATCAAGAATTTGAAGTATCATGAGCCCGCTTTGCTCATTTATAGTGGAAAATGAAAATAGAGTTCTACATTCTTTACAAATAAAATTTTCATCGAAATCAGGATCTACAATAAGTTCGTCACAAATAGGACATTCTAGATGAGTTGAATAGCAAAAAACGCAGTCTCCATATTTTGCAATAGTTGCTTTAGCCTTTAATTTAACCTCATTTGTAAATAGATCAATTTGATTAATATTCATGGAATCGCTTTCGCGAACGACTTCCATATTTCCATCTAAGTAACCGAACCTTGTAAAATCGTCTTTCCCTTCACAAAACATACTTTTACATGCGAAGGATATGCTATCATAGTAAGCTTGTTTCCGATAAAATTCTTCCATCTCCTTTATAATAACTTCACTATGTTTAATTGCAGCTGGGAGATACCTTTGAAATTTAATTCCATCCTGAGGCAACAATTTTAGTAAATCGGGATGAAAGTCCTCTTTGTTTTTGTTGTCTGTAAAATCGTCTGTATTATTTGTAATAAATATTGCCGAAACATCCTCTTCATGTAATAAGTCATTCAAGTACTCCCCAGCACTCAGCAAAATACTAGCATCTGCGATATTGTTTTTTTTGTTATGAAAGGGAACCTGCTTAGATATAGACAAGTCAAAAACCTTAATCTTTAAGGTGTCTGAGATCGGAATTTTTTTGCACTTCGTCAATATAAATTTTTCAACTTCAGTAATATGTTCTTCATTGAGCATGGTTTGAATAGTAAATTTTTCTTCTATGACTTTACTAATTTTAATTATTTCTGAATCAACCTCTTCGCCTCCAACTTTTTTAACATGATCAAGCTGCAGCTTTTGTTCAGCTAACTGATTTTTTAATTTTTTGATATTGATAAATGCATGATCTTTATTTCTTTTCCATTCCTCAATTATTATGTCGTTAACTAACACGGTTATGCTTCCATTTTCTGACATGTCAATTAGAGCCTCTAACAATTTGAAGTGATGGCTAGGGTGGTGTTTTTGTTCACGGATATCTAATCCATTAGCCAAGTATAACCAGATATTAGTATCTAAAATAAAATATACCATTTTGAAAATCTTAAATTTGAAAGTTAATTAATATATAATGAAATATATAACTCTTGATACTAACGCCTGGGTTTATTTAGCTAACGGAGCCGAGCCTGCTAAACTTTTAGATTTTTTGGTTAAAGAAATCACTGCGGGAAATATTACACTATTATTACCGGAAACAATATGTTCTGAATGGAACGCAAAGAAAGTTAGAACCGTGCAACAAGGGGGTCTCAAACACTACAATGATGCGGCCGCCGCCGTAGATAACCTCAAAAAGGTATTCGGAAATAAGGCAGATCAAAGTCCTTTCAACTTCCTAATAGACGAATCAAAAAATTATGAAAACTTTCTCCAATTCTGCGAAAGCTTCAAAAAAATCAAACCAGAACTGGAGGCCGCGATATCACGTAACATTAAGACTATTGAAGAACTCTTTAGGCATCCCTGTGCGAAAATATTACCCATTACTACAACACTTAAATTGAAAGCTGCTGATTATGCAGTCGCTAAAAAAGCTCCTTTTCACACTAAAAATAGCTTTTCCGATGCATTAATACTTTTTTCATTTTTAGACTATGTAAAAACCCAAAATATTGAAGATGGTATTTTCATCAGCTGCAATATAACAGATTATTCTAAATCTAAGGCTGAGCCTAAGGAAATCCATCCTGATTTAGAGGCAGATTTTGTAGCAACCAAAAGCAAATATTTCGTTTATATTGGTGAAGCGTTTAAAACGATTCAAGATGATATTATTAGCCTTTGGGAAATGAAAATGATCGAAGATGTTAGAGAGCATGATGTAACCTCTCATGAAATGCACTTTTGTGAAGTTTGTCTTGAAGCCCATGATCGATATAATGAAATATTTTTTCAAGAAATAGTAGATTTATTAGATGAGAGGATTAATATAAATGATGAGTCAGGTGATTCTTATAGGCAAAATATATGGTCTCCTTTTTATAATAAATTAAAAATTGGTTATTGTGAGTACTGCAATACTGAACATTTTTTGTGTGCTAAATGCGGTTGCATCAATTCAATAGAAGACTACAATTATAATGAAGAAATTGAATGTAATGGCGGATGTGGATTAACTTATATTGTAGAAAATGAAAGTATTCCGTTCGAATATGAAGATAAAAGTTACAGAATAATTGTACGTAAGGAGAAGTGTGCCATTTGCGATAATGAATTCGTAGATACTGGTGGTGGGTTAAACACTTGTCCAAGATGCGAAGACGAAATGAATAATAGATAGTTAATAAATCTAAAAAAAGAAAAAATAACCATGGAACTCAAAATAATAAAAACAAAAAAACAATACCACCAATACCTCGACTGGGTAGACGAAATGTTTGACGCAAAAGTAAAACCCAACTCCCCCGAAGGAGAAAAAGTGCAGGTAGCGCTGTTATTGATCAAACAGTATGAAGATGCCCATTATGCTATTCCGCTGCCAAACGCCATAGATGCCATTAAGCTGAAGATGCAGGATATGGGATTGAAAAATAAAGATTTGGTGGGCAAGGTGGGTAACAAAGGATATGTATCGGCCATCTTAAATAAACGTAAGCCGCTTACATTGGAACTGGCAAAACTCTTTCACCAGGAGTTGAGTATTCCGGCGGAGGTTTTATTGTCGTAAATATTCATTCGGATCATAACTGCCAGAGATTACCGGGATTTACTCCCTGCCGTTATCGCACCAATAAAGCCTCCGCAGAAGTAACATAGGAGTTACCCAGTGTGTTGAGCACAGCTCCATTTTTCCAGATGATGCCTGTTTCTCCTGCACTAACGGTAACCCTGCCCGCTACATACACATCCCCATCTTTTATAAATAATTTCTGTCCATAGATGTCACTGGCGGCTCCGGGTGCGTAGGTGAGGCCGTGCAGCAAGAGACCATTTTTATACACGGCAGTAGAAGAAAAAGCAGGGCTTGCCAGTACGTACAGGTCATTACCGGTCAGCACCATATCCTGTATCGATTTAATACCCGCAGGCAGTGTTTGCAACACGTTATTTTTCTTTACCCAGGCACTGGCATTTCCTTCATTTACGGCCAGGTATACATCCGGGCCCGCTACCTGTACGGCTACCACTGTTGAGGACAGGCTACCATCTGTAAGCACCTGCGGACTGCCATTTTTCCAGAGTACAGCTTTGGTAGGCCCTCCGGCAGAACTGGCCTTTTGTTCTCCTCCAATATATACATCGTTGCCTGAAACCTGCAGGCAGTACGCCATTGCGTCGCTGGAGCCGTTGGTGATATCCTGCTTCACGCCGTTTTTCCAGAGGCGGATGATGCCATTTCCGGCCGTACCCAATGTTTCTGTGCCTGCGATATAGCGATCGCCGTCCTTGCTAATATTTATTCTGGCTTTCGTTAAACCGGTAAAATCTACGGAAGACAACAATTGTTTCTGGTTATTCTTCCATAATATAAGGCGGCAACTATCCGTGAGCTGCACCTGGAAGGGCGACAAACTCCGCCAGCATTCGCAACCTGTGGTATATACATCCCCATTGTTAGCTATGGCTATATCATTCACATACACATTACTGCCGCTGTCGCTCAGCAATTGCTCCACTCCGTCGTGCCATATCCTGGCCTTCCGTTCATTATATTGAGGCCCGGTAGAATAGGCAGCATATATGCCGCTGCCGCCTGGTAAAACGGGCTCGTCACTGTTTGTTTTACTGCATGACATGAATGAAATGCCCACTATTGATATCATTGCGAAACGGGTCAGTAATTGTAGCATAAGTAATTGTGTTTATCACTTATCGCAGAAAAGCAAAAATGTCATCAAAAAATGAAGTAACTCATGATTCGATTTATAAAACAAGAAAGGCCAACATTACTGTTGACCTTTCTTTCAGCTCCCCCTTCTGGACTTGAACCATCCCGTACCTACGGGATGATTAACTGTCGAAGCGAACTCTAACAAGCTGAGCTAAATTTCCATCCAGCAAATCGCCATTGATCATTTTTTCTATTAACTTTCTACTCTTTTGTTTTTTGATGAATTTCTCTATTTTCATTGCATCGCCTTCGCTTTCACCACATTCAAATACAGCCGCTAGTT
>Ga0247813_10000459_pt1 | contig 38659 bp, 39 predicted proteins | sample UWRJL169409C1_FD_180719 | JGI IMG/M metagenome (GOLD analysis project Ga0247813, IMG submission 180719) | Plant litter microbial communities from Arlington Agricultural Research Station in Wisconsin, United States - UWRJ-L169-409C-1 | ecosystem: Environmental > Terrestrial > Plant litter >... | reverse complement strand
GTTACAGGCAGACGAAGTAAGTGCTACAGAAATGCAGGCCGCTACAAAAGACATGTTAGGCGGTTTAGGCGGCATGTTTGGTAACTAATATTAAAACAAAAAAAAATGAAGTATACTTATTATGGCCAGTCTTGTTTTCTTTTGGAGGCAGACGGCAAAAAATTTCTTTTTGATCCGTTCATCACGCATAATCCACTGGCATCGGCTATTGATACTAAAACTATTGAAGCTGATTATATCCTGGTCAGTCACGGTCACGGTGACCATGTGGCAGATCTTGAGTTGCTGGCCAAGCAAACAGGTGCAGTTGTCATTGCGATGCCTGAAGTAGCTGCATGGGCAGAGAAACAAGGAATCACTAACATTCACCAGATGAATTACGGTGTGGCCAATTTTGACTTCGGCAGACTACGTATGGTCTGGGCAACACATTCCAGCTCCATGCCTGACGGTAGTTATGGTGGAAACCCTGCTGGTTTTGTACTGGAAACTGCAGGCAAGACCATTTATTTTGCAGGTGATACCTCCCTGAATGCTGATATGAAAATTTTAGCTGATCTGTATACGCTGGATTACGCGATCTTACCTATAGGCGGTAATTATACTATGGATGTAGATGATGCATTGATTGCAACCAAATACATTGCATGCGATAAGGTGATTGGTGTACATTACAATACTTTCCCGGCAATAGCAATTGATACTGATGCTGCTGTGGCGAAATTCGAGAGAGAAAACAAACATCTCTATTTACCAGCAATTGGTGAAACGATTGAATTATAAAACAAAAGGTCCCGGAAAATTCCGGGACCTTTTGTTTTAATGTGCTTCCAGCCAGGTATTACCCTCGCCTATTTCAATTTCTATCGGCACCGTTGTTTTTATGGCCGTTTTCATCCGGTGCGTAATGATCTTGCGCATAGCTTCCACTTCTGTTTTTAGGACATCAAAGACAAGCTCATCATGTACCTGCATCGTCATTTTAGACTGCAGCTGCTGGTCTTTCATATCCTGATGAATGTTGATCATTGCTATTTTAATCATATCGGCAGCAGAGCCCTGGATAGGTGCATTGATCGCATTTCGTTCTGCGAAGCCGCGGACAGTTTGATTAGCAGAATTGATATCCCTTAAATATCTTCTTCTTCCCATCATGGTTTCCACAAATCCATTTTCTCGTGCAAAATTCATGGTGTCTGACATAAATCTTTTTATTCCCGGATACTGGGCAAAATATTGTTCAATTATTTCGGCTGCCTCTTTACGCGGAATACCCAGATTTTGTGACAATCCAAAAGCAGACTGCCCATAAATGATCCCGAAGTTAACTGCTTTCGCATTCCGTCGCTGTGTAGATGTCACCTCTTCAATGGTAATGCCATACACTTTAGCCGCCGTAGCGGTGTGAATATCTATGCCTTTGTTGAAAGCATCCAGCATATTCTCTTCCTTACTGATATCTGCAATGATCCTTAGCTCTATCTGCGAATAATCTGCGGATAACAATACATGATCTGCATCTCTTGGAATAAAAGCTTTACGAACCTCTCTGCCCCGCTCAGTACGGATCGGAATGTTCTGCAGGTTTGGGTTATTTGAACTTAACCTGCCTGTTGCAGCAACTGCCTGGTTATAGCTGGTATGCACACGACCTGTCTTGGGGTTAATCAGCAAAGGCAGGGCATCTACATAGGTAGATTTTAATTTCTGCAACTGACGGAACTCCAGAATATCTTTAACGATATCGCTTTTGTTCGCTAATGCCAGTAAAACATCCTCCCCTGTCTGGTATTGACCGGTTTTTGTTTTTTTTGCTTTAGGATCCAGCTGTAACTTATCAAACAATACCTCTCCCAATTGTTTTGGGGAAGCAAGATTGAAAACAACACCCGCTTTATCATATACATTCTGTTCAAATTTCCTGATATCAATTTCAAGCTCTTTTGAATAGTTGATGAGCGTATCCATATCTATCCTAACACCTTCTTTTTCAATATCAGCTAATACGTAAACCAATGGATTCTCGATATTGGTGACCAGTTCTTCTGCATTAAGCTCTTTTAAGATCGGCCTGAAAACATTTGCCAGCTGTAGGGTTACATCCGCATCTTCCGCAGCATAGTCCACCACTTTTTCTACAGGAACATCCCTCATTGTACCCTGGTTCTTTCCTTTGGGTCCAATCAGTGAAGTGATAGATATTGGTGTATATCCCAGATAGTTCTCCGACAGCACATCCATATTGTGACGGGTATCAGGATCAATCAGGTAATGTGCCAGCATGGTATCAAACAACTTGCCTTTGATATTTACGCCATACCATTTCAGCATCAGGATATCATATTTAATATTCTGGCCGGTTTTGGCGATATTTTCATTTTCAAGTACTACACGAAACTCATCTACAATGGCCTGGGCTGCTGTTCTGTCTTCCGGCACCGGAATATACCAGCCCTCGCCTGGCTGAATACAGAAGGAAAGACCAACCAGATCAGCCAGATTGGCATCAGTACCGGTGGTTTCAGTGTCAAAAGAAATACTCTCCTGCTGCAGTAACAGGTCTATCAGTGCTTTCCGCGTTTCGGCAGTATCTGCCAGATGGTAATTTGGATTGGTATCTGCTATCGTTTTTGCCGTAGCAGGCTGTTCAAATAAATTAGGCAAAGTATCAAACTTCTTTATTTTATTTTCAGGCATATCTACCACTGCACCGAATAAATCCGTTTGTTGCGAGCCGCTGTTTTTGGAGTCGCCGATGTTAAATCCATCGCCAAATACCCTGCGTCCCAGTGTCCTGAATTCCAGTTCAGCAAAAAGCGGCTCCAGTAATTCCCTGTCCGGTTCTTCCAGTATCAGTGTAGATTCGTCAAACTCAACGGGTACATTTAGAATAATGGTGGCCAGTTTTTTGGAAATCATTCCCTGATCAGCAAAAGCCTCTACATTCTCTCTTTGTTTACCTTTGAGTTCATGAGAATTTGCAATAATATTTTCTACTGAACCGTATTGTTTGATCAGCAATTTGGCTGTTTTTTCTCCTATACCAGGGATGCCGGGGATATTATCTACAGCATCACCCCACAAACCTAATATATCAATTACCTGCTCCACATTTGCGATATCCCATTTGGCCAGGACTTCAGGTACGCCCATGATTTCCATGTCATTACCCATCCTTGCAGGTTTGTAGATAAAGATGTTTTCCGATACCAGCTGTGCAAAATCCTTATCAGGTGTCATACAAAAAACCTGAAAACCTGCACGCTCACCTTCTTTAGCCAGTGTACCGATAATATCATCCGCCTCAAATCCGTCTTTAGTAATTACCGGGATTTTAAATCCTTCAATCAGCTTAAAAATATAAGGTAGCGCTGCAGCAAGATCTTCCGGCATGGCCTGTCTGTGCGCCTTATAGGCTACAAAATCAGTATGCCTTTCAGTAGGTGCTTCTGTGTCAAAAACTACCGCAATATGGCTTGGCTTCTCTTTTTTAAGCACTTCCATTAAAGTATTTGCAAAGCCCATTACCGCAGAGGTATTAATACCTGTAGAAGTAAATCTTGGGGTCTTGCTTAATGCAAAATGCGCTCTGTAAATCAGCGCCATACCGTCAAGCAGGAATAGTTTTTTCATCGGAATATAGTTATTTTTAGAGTGATGAAGCTATCATGAAATGTTCATTGCTATAGTTAGCCATAAACCCATGATGGTTTCATTGAATATATTTTAATTTTCTTTGGAATCCCTCATTAGCTTATTCTTTTTGCTGTTAAAGGTTTCACGTCCAAAGTTAACATCTGGCAGTTATCAAACCTAATCAGGTTAAGCTTTAATGTTTTGAAAAAATGAAGAGCAACACCGGGAAGAAATTATATAAGCCATGAAGGATCATCGCATATTTTAATCCATAATTCATCCTGGTATAGCCCAAAATGAGACCAATAGCGAGCTGGGGCAAGGTATACAGGAGGCCGAAAGGCAGCAATGAAATTCCTTTTTCAAAGTTGCCCAGATGGATCAATGCAAAGCAAATTGCCGTGAAATGAAAATGCCAGGGGAAGACTTTCATCCAGAAGCTATATTTCAGGGCAATGCTGCCTGACAGGTTAAGTCTGTAGACAAGAAAGAGGATACTAAATAGAAATGGGCTGACCATATAAGCCCAGCTTGTTCCGGTGAGCTGAGTCAGGATAGCCCCCGGAATGAGTGCAATAAAAAACAGCGTGAGCGTGAATCGTCTGAGCTGAGCCCTGAACAGTAACTCCTCACCAACGGGGCCAACGACCACGGCCATCAGGAAAAAGATGCCCATTGGCATCGTCAACTGCTCCATCCTGGATGGCCCCGGACTGGACAGCAGTTTTAAAGCAACCAATCTGTCTATAAATACACCAGAACCTATGCCCAATACCAGGCAAATAAGGGTTAATCGCCACAGCAGCCCAAAAGGATCTTCAACTTTTGCCGGAAGTCTCGCCAGATACGGATGTTTTAAATAGGCGGCAATATCCCGGATTAAAGAAATCATCTAACGGGCAATACAACCTGACACATGATCATTCACCATTCCTGTTGCCTGCATAAACGCATAACAAATAGTCGTACCGAAAAATTTAAAGCCCCGTTTCTTCATGTCTTTACTTATCGCGTCAGAGATATCCGTACGAACTGGCACGCCGCTAAAATTTATAAAGTTGTTAATTATAGGCCCCTTATCCGGCATAAATCCCCAGATATAATCAAAGAAAGAACCGAACTCTTTTTGGATAGCGATGAATAATTGAGCATTGCTGATGGCTCCGTTCACCTTTAATTTATTCCGGATAATTCCCGGGTCCTGCATTAATCTGTCTACATCAGCAGCAGCAAAAGCCGCCACTTTTTGTACGTCGAAATCAGCAAAAGCATTGCGATAACTTTCACGGCGCCTTAAAATAGTAATCCAGCTCAGCCCTGCCTGCGCACCTTCCAAAATTAAAAATTCAAACAAGACATGATCGTCCTTCACCAGCTTGCCCCACTCTTCATCATGGTATTTTATATACAGCGGGTCGTTTCCGCACCAGCTGCACCTTACTATTTCTTCGGTCATAAGAATCTTTACAAACTTAATTCATCCCAGTATTCTACTGCCCGGCGATAATGCGGGATCACAATAGAGCCTCCTACCAAATTAGCAATCATAAATACCTCGTTGATTTCGGCATTGCTAACCCCTTCGTCAAAACATTTTTCCAAATGGTACTTGACACAATCATCACAACGCAACACCATAGAGGCCACCAATCCCAGCATCTCTTTGGTCTTAACTTCTAACGCACCTTCTGCATAAGTTGTCGTATCCAATGCAAAAAAACGTTTGATGTTCGTATTTGCTGTTTCCATTATCCTATCGTTCATCTTTGAACGGTAGTCATTAAATTCTTCTACTAATTTTCCCATTATTATTTGATTATAATCATTTTACAATTCAGTTGCAGGATCCCAGAAATGCACTTTAAAGTGCTGGATTTTATCCTCAATAATCACCAGCCCTTCATTTTCCAGTAATTGTTGCATCAGTCCGGGTGGACTAAAATGAAACTTGCCCGTCAGCAAACCATTTCTGTTTACCACTCTGTGTGCAGGTATCTTTGGTACGATACCATGCGCATTGTTCATAGCATAACCAACCAGTCGCGAGGAACCACCGGCACCAAGACTCTTTGCAATTGCACCATACGAGGTTACTCTCCCTTTTGGGATTAACCGTACAATTTCATATACCTGATCGTAAAATGAAGGTTCCATTAGACTAAAGAAAATTGTATATAGTTGATGTTTTTATCTTGTTTGAGATAGATTCGTTCATAATGTGTTTTGATCTTCAACACTTCATCATAAAACTCAGAAGTATATAAATGATCTGTTTTCTTGTGGCAAACCAATCCCAGTTCTTCTACTTTTTCAACCGTATAAGCATATAAACCATCATTGTCTGTCTTCAGGTTAATCTTTGCACCTGGTTTTAAAAAGGTTTTGTATTTCGCGAGGAATCCCGGGAAAGTCAGCCTTTTTTTCTCGCGGCTGTCTTGTGGCTGCGGATCAGGAAACGTAATCCAGATTTCATCAATTTCCTCTTTATCAAAGTACTCCACAATATCTTCAATCTGAATCCTCAGGAAGGCCAGATTTTCGATTTGTTCATCTACACCTGTTCTGGCGCCTCTCCAGATCCTGTTTCCTTTCAGATCTATGCCAATAAAATTCTTTTCAGGAAAGGCCTTAGCCATATTTACAGCATATTCCCCTTTTCCACATGCCAGTTCAAGAACTACAGGATTATTGTTTTTAAAATGTTCAGCAGCCCATTTTCCCTGTAATGGTTTGCCTTCTTCCATCTGGTAAACGTTGTGAAAAGTATCTATTTCAGCAAATTTCCTTAATTTATCTTTACCCACTCTATTAAAATATTTTTACGCAAAAATACAATTAAATCTTCTCTTAGTGATGCTGGTTTCTAATTCGTATTTTTGTAGAAAAAAAGGAGGACATTGGAAAAGAATGCAAAAATTTACATCGCTGGCCACCGGGGAATGGTTGGTTCAGCCATATACCGTAAACTGGTTAAGGAAGGTTACTCAACAATCGTTACCAGAACTTCATCAGAATTAGATTTACGGGATCTACAAGCCGTTACAGACTTTTTCGACCTCGAAAAACCAGATTACGTTTTTCTTGCTGCGGCAAAAGTTGGTGGGATTATCGCTAACAATACTTACAGAGCCGATTTTCTTTACGAAAACCTTGCAATACAAAACAATGTCATCCATCAGGCATACAAACATGGTGTAAAAAAACTAATGTTTTTAGGATCGAGCTGTATCTACCCTAAAATGGCACCGCAGCCGTTAAAGGAAGAGTACCTGCTGACCGGTTTACTGGAAGAGACCAATGAGCCTTATGCCATCGCCAAAATTGCTGGTATAAAAATGTGTGATGCTTACCGCGCACAATACGATTGTAATTTTATATCTGTAATGCCGACTAACTTGTATGGCTTCAATGATAATTACCATCCTCAAAACTCTCATGTATTACCGGCACTGATCCGTAAATTTCATGAAGCAAAAGAAAATGGCACCTCAGAAGTAACGGTATGGGGTTCAGGTTCACCTATGCGTGAATTTCTTTTTGCGGATGACCTTGCGGAAGCCTGTTATTTCTTAATGGAAAATTACAATGAGCCTAACCTGATCAACATTGGTACAGGTGAAGATCTGACCATTAAGGACCTTGCACTGCTGATCAAAAAGGTAGTCGGCTTTGAAGGAACGCTGACTTTCGACAGTACTAAACCGGATGGAACACCAAGAAAATTAATGGATGTTTCCAAATTGCATCAACTTGGATGGAAACATAAAGTGGAACTGGAGGAAGGAATTGCACTGGCATACCAGGATTTCATAGCCAAAAACACATAATTACACGTTACTATAGCTAAAGTTTATATCTTTGAAAAAGAGAATAAACTTTAGCTATATGACTTTAGTACAACTGGAATATATTGTAGCGGTAGATACTTACAGAAGTTTTGTAGGTGCCGCAGAAAAGTGTTTTGTTACGCAGCCTACCCTGAGTATGCAGGTGCAAAAACTGGAAGAGATGTTGAATGTGAAAATATTTGACAGAAGTAAACAGCCTGTAGTCCCGACAGAAATAGGCTCACAGATTGTGGAGCAGGCACGCCTGGTCTTACAGGAAAGCCAAAAAATAAAAGAAATCATCAGTAGTCAGCAGCAGGATGTGGTTGGTGAACTTAAAGTAGGCATTATACCTACGGTAGCGCCTTACCTGTTACCGCGGGTTATTTCTTCCATGATGGAAAAATATCCCGACCTTAAACTGCTGATCTGGGAATATACTACAGAAGACATCATTCATCATTTAAAAACAGGTGTGTTGGATTGCGGAATTCTGGCCACTCCCCTGGCAGATCCTGCGATTACGGAAATTCCGATGTATTACGAGAATTTCGTTACCTACATCAGTAAGAACAGCAAACTTTTCAAAAAGAAAACTATTGACGCCAATGACCTTGAGGATGAAAATATCTGGCTGCTCAATGAAGGGCATTGCATGCGTTCCCAGGTATTAAATATTTGCAGGTCTACAAAAGATAACCGTCTTCAGGGACTTACCTACAATACTGGCAGCGTGGAAACCCTGATCAGAATGGTAGACGTAAACAACGGTGCAACATTATTACCAGAACTTGCGCTTGCAGAGTTAACCGCAAAACAGCTGAGTAAAGTCCGCTCATTTAAATCCCCGGAACCTGTCAGGGAGATCAGTCTGGCTACGCACAAAAATTATATCAAAAAAAGAATGCTGAATGCACTCCGGGAAGAAATACTTGCCGTTATCCCAAAAGCAATGAAGCAGAAAAAGAAAAAAGACGTAGTAGGGTTATAAAATAAGAAGGCCTGTAAACATGGTGTTTACAGGCCTTCTTCATATGTAATCTCTGCGATTATCCTTTTGCTTTTTTGAAACGTTCAGCTACAGCATCCCAGTTTACCACATTCCAGAATGCAGCAATATAATCAGGACGTTTGTTTTGATATTTCAGGTAGTAAGCGTGCTCCCATACGTCCATTCCTAAGATTGGAGTACCTTTAACTTCAGCAACATCCATTAATGGATTATCCTGGTTAGGTGTAGAAGAAACTACTAATTTATGATCAGCACCAACGCTTAACCAAGCCCATCCAGAACCAAAACGTGTAGTTCCGGCTTCAGCGAATTTAGTTTTAAAATCAGCGAAAGAACCGAAAGCAGATTTAATTGCTTCAGCTAATTCTCCTGTAGGCTCGCCACCTTTGTTGTGTCCTAAAACTTCCCAGAATAGAGAGTGGTTATAGTGACCACCACCATTATTTCTTACAGCTGCAGGGAACTTAGATATATTTTTGATGATTTCATCAATGCTTTGTGAAGCTTCAGGCTTACCTTCTAAAGCCTTGTTCAGGTTAGTAACGTAAGCTTGATGATGTTTATCATGGTGAATTTCCATGGTTTGTTTATCGATATGCGGTTCTAGTGCATCTGTTGCGTAAGGTAACGCAGGTAATTCAAAAGCCATTTGATTATGATTTAAGTTTAAAATATATTTCTCAGACAAATATAACATTCAAAGGTTAAGTTTTGTTCAATAGTTTGTCAACTTAACCGCGTTTATTTGCAAAAAACTGCTTCATCAAGGCCGCACATTCAACGGCCAGAACGCCACTTTTCAATATTGTTTTAGGATGGAGCACCTGACTGCTCTTTTTAGTAAAACCTCTTTTTTCTTCATCAGCCCCGTAAACGATCTTTCCTATCTGCGTCCAGTAACTCGCACCAGCGCACATGATACAGGGCTCTATAGTAACATACAGCGTGCAATCTTTAAGGTATTTACCTCCTAAAGTCTGACTTGCCGCAGTGAAGGCCTGCATTTCTGCATGTGCGGTTACATCATTCAGCTGCTCTGTAAGGTTGTGCCCGCGACCAACAATACGACCATGACTTACAACTATAGCTCCAATAGGAATTTCATCGAGTTTAAATGCTTTTTGCGCTTCCTGCAAAGCAATGCCCATAAAATATTCATCCTCCTGTACAGGATCCTTTTCTTCTGAAAAATTATAATAACTCATTTAGATCATTTTACTGCCGTTCGGCACATTACCATTCAAGGTCGTTAATACAATATCACCATTTTCATCCGCGAAACCTGTCACCAGAAACTCAGACATAAATTTACCGATCTGCTTCTTAGGAAAATTGACAACCCCAATAATTTGCTGCCCTACTAATTCCTCCGGCGTATAGTGTTTAGTGATCTGTGCACTGCTCATTTTGATGCCCAGCTCGCCAAAATCTACCTTCAGTTTATATGCGGGTCTTCTTGCCTCCGGAAACAGTAAAACTTCCACAATCGTTCCTGCTCTTAACTCTACTTTCTCAAAATCATTCCAGCTAATTTCTTCCATTATTTCCTGTTTTAACAAACATGGCTAAAATTACAAATCTCATCGTAATAAAATCTCCTTTTTACCGAATCCCTTTTTATTACCTTTGCAGCATGATTGATGTTGTACTTAAGAAAGGCAAAGAAAAAGCCGCATTACAAAGACACCCATGGATATTCTCGGGAGCGATAGATAAAGTTAAAGGGACACCAGTAAATGGGGAAGTTGTTAAAGCTTATGCGGCTGATCAGACTTTTCTTGCTTATGGTTATTATAACAATCAATCAAGGGTAGCCATCAGACTCCTGGAATGGGAAGAAGACCAGGTGATCAACAAAGAATGGTATCACCAGAAAATAAAAAAGGCAATTGCTGCAAGGGCTCACGTGTTAAATGATCAGGATACGGATACCTGCAGACTGGTATTTAGTGAAGCTGATTATCTTCCGGGATTGATTGTAGACAAATATGCAGACTTCCTTTCGCTGCAGATTCTCAGCGCAGGAATGGAAAATGCCAAGGCAGAAATTATTGAGATTTTAAGAGAAGAATTAAACCCGCTGGGAATTTTCGATAAAAGTGATGCCAATGCACGTACGCATGAAAACCTGGAGGTTTCACAAGGCTTACTTTGGGGCGAAAACCCACCTGAGTTTGTTGAAGTAAAAGAAAATGGCGTTCGTTACCAGATCAATATTGCTGACGGACAAAAATCAGGTTTTTATTGTGACCAGCGCGACAACAGGGAAATCCTGGCGGCTTATACAAAGGGTAAAAATGTACTGGACTGTTTTTCTTACAGTGGGGGATTTACGCTGAACAGTCTTAAAGTTGGTGCGGCACACGTAACCAGCGTGGACAGTTCTGCTTTAGCGCTGGAGACTTTAAGTCATAATCTGAGCTTAAACGGTTTCGATACCGTTCAGCAAACCAGCATACAGTCAGACGTTAATAAACAATTACGTATCTTCAAGGAAGAAGGCAAAAAATTTGATATCATTGTACTTGACCCGCCTAAGTATGCGCCTTCAAGGTCGGCATTAGATCGTGCAGCGCGTGCGTATAAGGATTTGAACAGGTTAGGCATGCTTTTATTAGAAAGTGGCGGATTACTGGCTACCTACTCTTGTTCTGGTGCCGTGGATTTGGAGACATTCAAACAAATCATTGCCTGGGCTGCATTAGATGCAGGAAAAGAAGTACAAATCATCAAACAATTTCACCAGCCTGAAGATCATCCTGTGAGGATTTCCTTTCCTGAAGGTGAGTATCTGAAAGGTTTATTAGTGAGAGTTTTATAGTTCTCTTTGTAAGAAAGTATGCTAAAAAACAGTGCTGATGGCTAAAAAATTGCTTTAGTAAACTATTTACATTATTAATTTTATCCAGATGCTCGTTGCACAAAACATCAAGATTAGCAGAATACTCAGAGATACCTGGCAGGTAGACATCATTATGATTGTGTCCTGTACAGGAGCTTACCTGGTGAGGGAATTTTTAATTAAACACCATTTCGAAATACCGGCAATCATCCCAACAGTATTGGGTACAGCCATTGCCTTTTTCGTGGGTTTCAATAATAACCAGGCTTATGACCGCTGGTGGGAAGCCCGCAAGGTATGGGGAGCGCTGGTTAATGACTCCAGATCATGGGCCAGAAGTGTGATTGCTTATATCTCACAGCATGAATTGGAAGACAGCCAGTTTACGATACTGAAAAACAGATTGGTTTGTCGTCATATTGCCTTTTTATATGCACTGAAAGCTAATTTACGCGGTGCTGTAGATGAAACGTATTCACAATACCTCGATGAAAAGGATATCAAAGAAATAAACGGTCATACTAACGTTCCAAATGCCATCCTTACCATTCAAACCAGAGAATTGCAGACCCTTAGTGCGTCTGGAATGATTGATGGCTTCCGTTTTATGGAAATGAACCAGCTGCTGGTCAAATTTACCGATGAGATGGGCATGTCTGAGCGCATCCAGAAAACGGTATTTCCGACCACTTATAATTACCTGACCAAGGTTTTTATCTGGTTGTTTGTAGTATCCCTAACGCTTGTGATTAGTCAGTATGCAGGTCTATGGTCTATCTTCCTGGGCTGGCTGGTTGGTTTTGTGTATGTTTCTACACAAAAAAACGGAATGAGTTTAGTCAATCCGTTCGAAAATAATTCTGCTTCAATCCCTTTAAATCAGATTACAAGGAACATAGAGATCAATCTGCTCGAAATGATCGGTGCCGATAAAATCCCTAAACCTATACAACCTATTAATGAAGAATATGTGCTTTAAGCACTATTCTTCTTCCTTAAAGAAGACCTTGTAATAGTTCATCGCCTTGTCGTCATCGAATCCCTTTTCAATCAGGTCTTTGTCGCCATGAATATAGATGTGGAAGTTTTTGTCCAGTTTTAACACACTCTTGAATGCGCGCGACTGTTTTTTAACAGCAGCACCGGAAATCTCAAATGCATCCTGAATAGGGGTATCAAATTCTTCTTCATAACTTTTCTTATAGTTTTTGAAAGACTCGATGCCATCACTATTTCCAATCACTTCATTGGAGAACTCATCCAGATCAAAGGTTTCCTTCTCTTTAAAGTACTTCATAGAGCGGTTTAACAGATCTATCTTATCTGCCTTGGAGATTTCATACTCCTCATCCATTTTCTCCGTCACAAAGCTCTTATAAACGCCCAGCACATTATTGGTCTGGTTGTAATTGTCGTTCCTGACTTTAAGCTTCAGGAATTCATCTTTCCAGTATACCGCCTCTGCGCTACGGTTGGTCTGATCAATCACAGCTACTTTAAAGCCTTCTTCTTTTTCCGTGTTAAAGATGAGGCAGCCTTTATCGAGTTTACTGATATTGATAGCCCCTTCTTCATAGCTTAAGCCAAATCCCGCCTGCTCCGGATAAACTTTAAGATAAGTCTCTTTAGTTTCCGATTTAAATATACCTATGGCATCATGCAAATCTCCCTCTATCTGGACATTCTCGAAGTAAGCTACATAAAGCTCTCCTGCTTTAATTTTAGGGTGACTAGAGATTTCGAACAGGTACTTCGCTAACTCCTGACTGTTTTTATGAAAATGCTGCCCGTTTTCAAATATCTGCTCCACAAAATGATAGACCTCATTCAGATTCAGATCATCATTGACATGGGTGAAGCGATAGATTTCATTTACTTTTTCATAGGGACTCAGGAAATATTGGATCAGCAGATTTTTTAAGAATTCATCCTGGATCTGCAAAGAAGCTTCGGATAGTACATAAAATTCATCCTGCGACTTATTACCTATCCTGTGTATAGAAAGCTCTGCCAGAGATGCTTCGAAAAAAGTGATCATATTTACCTTGTTTTAATTATAGCGGCCGTAAAAATACTCCTTACGAATTGAATAATTAAACAATTGTGAATTTCAGGGATTATATTTTTTCCTCTTCATTTGGACTATTCCTCAGCTTCAGTGGAGTCCTGCTATTTTTCTTCATTTTTAAATTGAGCATTTCCACCAGAATAGAGAAGGCCATCGCAAAATAGATATAACCTTTAGGAATATGCTGATCCAGACCTTCCGCCAATAAGGAAACACCAATCAGCAACAGAAAAGATAGTGCGAGCATTTTGACTGTCGGGTGGTTATTTACGAAGGCACTGATTGCATTTGCCGAAACCATCATAATCAGTACGGCTATAATAACCGCAGCAATCATAATTTCCACATGTTCGGCCATACCTATGGCAGTGATCACAGAATCCAGAGAAAAAACGATATCCAATATCAGGATCTGAACAATTACTCCGGCAAACGAATGCACTTTAGTTTTGCCTTCTTCATCTTCTTCCCCCTCTAATTTTAGATGTATTTCATGCGTACTTTTGTAAATCAGGAATAAGCCGCCCAAAATAAGAATCAGATCTCTGCCCGAAATGGCCAGCTTCTCCAGCCACTCTTTATTATCAAGACTAATCCACGATCCTATATTGAACAGCGGAGAAGTTAAGCTCATTACCCAGCTTAAAGAAAGCAGCAACAGGATTCTGGTAATCATAGCCAGTCCAAGACCTAACTGCCTTGCCTTTTTTTGCTGATCCGCGGGAAGTTTACCAGAAAGAATAGAGATAAAAACAATGTTATCTATACCCAGAACAATTTCTAAAAGGGTAAGCGTTAACAGGGATATCCATGCTTCGGGGGTGGTAAAAAATTCCATATAAATTCTTGTATAATGGCTAAGATATAAAAAAAGCTTGCTGAATAATCAACAAGCTTTAGCTGTATTAAGTTTTACGTTTTTTACCTGAAGGTGAGGGATCCGTATTCGGTTTTAATACGAACATTTCCCGTCCCGCCATTTCCAATTTTACCGGTATAGTTTTTATTCGATGAATCATCACTATCCCCACTGATCCGCGCCTTTACATTTGATCCGTATTTGAATCCCCCGTAACTTCTCTGCACGGTAAAGTCGCCGTTATAACTGTCATTAAAAGCCATTGCAATATCCACATACTCGGCATCAATAGTCAGGTTCCTGCAGGATTGACTGATTTCATTTATCACCAGGTTGTTATAGCTCATATTGAAATTGCCATCGCCCCTTAAGGCACCGATAGTTACACCTGCATATTCAGAGCGCAGGTTTAGTTTGCCCGCAGATCCGATTTTTAGTCCGTTATATTGCTGATCAATAGTCGCATTTCCTTTGATCGTACCAATCGTTGCAGTTGCATATTGGATATTCAGGTCAAGATTATTAACTGAGCCCACTTTGAGGCTCTCCCCATACTGTTGTTTGATCACTGCATCTCCCCTGATCGTAGAAATAGCCACTTTAACATATTGTGCATCCAAATCCAGCGTTCCAACAGTCCCCACTGATAATCCGGCACCATATTGCTGTTTGATTACAGCCCGGTTCACTGAAATAATAGTGGTTTTCCCATATTCCACAGCCACATAGTTATTTGCGGATGATAAATTTCCAGCATTAAAATCACCATACTGCACTTTCGCAGAGAGAGGTCCGTCATAATCCCCCATGATGACATTACCAAACTGCTGTGAAACAGTCAGCGGATTGCCTGAAGGAAGATACACCTCATAAACAATTTTAATCTCCCGCCTTTTGTTTCTGCCCCCGCGTCTGCTCCCCTGACCAATCGATGTTTTGCAGGAAACCACATCGCCATTTTTTTCGGCAGCAATATTTACCTGTTCAATTAATTTTCGTGCTTCCCCGTCATTGGTGCTGTTAGCGCTGATGGTTATATCTATCTTCACCTCTTTCCGATCCCATGTTTTGAGCAGTATAGAGCCGAATTGGTTATTCAGGTTGATCTTATCTGCACGGTCTACCGCAAATGTTTTGCTAAACTTCCTGACCTGAACGGGCTCATCTTCATCCTGCACATCCACTCCTGCATCAATCACGTCATTTTGCTTTATATTAACAGCATAATCAACATTAACCGGCACCCTGGCATCCACATTCACTTGTGCTGCTGCACTACCAGACCAACACAATGCAAGACCGAAAAATATTAAGTTTTTCATATACTGTTCTCCTTTTTATATTGACTTACTTCATTGATGATAGATAGCTGCTGACTTACCACCTGTAATTGAATTTCCAGGTTTTTAACCATTGCTTTGACAACCAGTTGCTGATTAGGACTTGCAGGAAGTTCTTTCTTTAATTGATCATAAGCCAGTTCCAGTTTTTCCAGATCAGCACTAAACTTATGATACAGTTCCGGGTTAGCTTTCGCAAAAATCTGCAGGCTATCCCGTTTCTCTTCTATCAACCCCGCAAATCTAAGCTGCTTTTGTGCGTAGGATGGATTTACATCGGCCACAGTCATATGATGCTGTTTTGCTGGCAACAGATAAACAAATGTAATCCCCAGCAGCACAAGAACCGCAGCAGCTATCCCAGCCCAAAGCCGCAGATCAATTACTGGTCTTTGTTTTTTTTTATTAAGCTCCGCATCTATCTTATCCCATAACTTGCCCGAAGGCATGTCAGTATCAAATGCTTTTTTATTTTCTTTAATGAAATCTTCTAGTTTAATACTCATCTCTTGCTCCTTTCTTTTCCATATTGTTTTTTAATTTCATTTTCGCCCTCATCAGCTGCGAACGTGAAGTGGCTTCAGTTATTTTGAGGATATGCGCAATCTCTTCATGGTCATATCCCTCAAAAAGGTAAAGCGTCAGCACCACTCTGTATCCGTCAGGTAATAATCTTACTGCAGCTTTTATCTCCTCTACTCTAAGCGTCAGGTCCTCATCAGACCCTGAAATTTCATCCGGCAGATCAACCCCGTCAATGCTTACAAATTCCGCTCTTCTTTTTCTTAAGCAGTTAATCGATTTATTGATCACGATCTGTTTGAGCCATAAACCAAAAGTAGTATCTCCTCTAAAATCAACTATTCTTGTAAAAGCCTCCAGAAACGCTTCCTGTAAAACATCCTCCGCTTCTGCCTCATGGTTAACAATTCGTAGCGCAGCACTATACATAGCACGCTCATACAACTTGTATAATTCAAATTGTGCTTTCCGGCTTCCTTTCCGGCAGTCGTTGACCAGTTCAATATTCTTGTCGATGTATACGGCTTCCAATGTTTTTCTTATTCGCTATAAATGACACTCAGCTTTTTAAAACGTTGCACCATAATGAAAAAACTTTTGAATATACTACGCTAAATCAATAAGGCTTTGAAATATATGGGTCAAAATCAATATTTTTGCGACTTAATCCGATTGATAATGTTAAGAACAACAACTTGCGGAGCACTAAACATTGAAAATTTAGGCGAAAGCGTTATACTGTGCGGTTGGGTACAGAAATCCAGAGATTTGGGAGGAATGACTTTTATAGACATCCGTGATCGCTATGGCATCACTCAGCTGGTTTTTAATATGGACGATAACCGTGAGTTATGTGAGATTGCCCGCAGCTTAGGTCGCGAGTTTGTGATCAAAGCCAGCGGATTAGTAGTTGAGCGTTCAAATAAAAACCTTAAGATCCCTACAGGAGAAGTAGAAATTAAGATTACTGACCTGGAGATATTAAACTCTTCAAAGATTCCTCCATTCATGATTGAGGATGAAACCGATGGAGGTGATGATTTACGTATGAAATACCGTTACCTGGATTTACGCAGGAACCCGGTAAGAAATAATATGGTACTGCGTCATAAAATGGCACAGGCGGTAAGAAGATACCTGGACGGACTCGATTTCATCGAGGTGGAAACTCCTGTCCTGATCAAATCTACACCAGAGGGGGCGCGCGACTTTGTTGTTCCCAGCAGAATGAACGCCGGCGAATTTTATGCCTTACCGCAATCCCCGCAAACATTTAAGCAATTGCTGATGGTTTCGGGATTTGACCGCTATTTCCAGATCGTAAAATGTTTCAGAGATGAAGATTTACGTGCTGACAGACAGCCAGAGTTTACACAGATCGACTGTGAGATGTCTTTCATTGAACAAGAAGATATCCTCAATACATTTGAAGGCCTGATCCGTACTTTGTTTAAAGAGGTGAAAGACTTTGATTTGCCTGAGGTGCCTAGAATGCAATATGCTGATGCGATGCGCTGGTATGGTTCAGATAAACCTGATACACGTTTCGAGATGAAATTTGTAGAATTGAATGATATTGTAAAAGGACAGAACTTCCCGGTATTTGATAATGCGGAGTTAGTTATAGGCATCAACGCGAAGGGCTGTGCTCATTACACACGCAAACAGATGGATGAGCTGACCGACTTTATTAAACGTCCGCAAATCGGCGCTACTGGCTTAATTTACTGCAGACATAATGAAGATGGTACGATAAAGTCCTCAGTAGATAAATTCTACAGTGAGACTGAACTGCAAAAATGGTCTGAAGCTCTGCAATCTGAGCCAGGCGATTTACTCTTATTGATGGCTGGCACAAAAGATAAAGTACGCAAACAATTGAGCGAACTGCGTCTCGAAATGGGTACCAGACTTGGCCTGCGTGATAAAAATGTATTCAGTGCATTATGGGTATTGGACTTTCCATTACTGGAGTGGGATGAAGAATCAGAGCGCTACCATGCCATGCACCACCCTTTTACCTCTCCAAAGCCAGAAGACATCGCACTATTGGATACCCATCCTGGCGACGTAAGGGCTAATGCTTATGATATGGTTGTAAACGGTACCGAAATAGGTGGAGGCTCTATCCGTATCCATGACAGAACCTTACAGGCACTGATGTTTAAACACCTTGGTTTCTCTGCTGAAGAAGCACAAAAACAATTTGGCTTCCTGATGGATGCTTTTGAATTCGGTGCACCACCGCATGGTGGTATTGCATTTGGTTTTGACAGGTTATGTTCAATATTTGCAGGTCTGGACAGCATCAGAGATGTAATCGCTTTCCCTAAGAACAATTCGGGTAGGGATGTGATGATTGACAGCCCTTCTACTATTGATGAAAAGCAATTGAAAGAGCTAAAAATAAAGACAAATTTATAAGTCATAAAAAAAGGAAGCCTCACAGCTTCCTTTTTTTATTTAAGATTTAATAGGTCTCGCTATCTGGAGGTATACCGTAATCAACATACACGCCCGCTTTCTCTTTTTTCTTTTTTGAGCCAAATAACCCTTTTACCGAGTTAAATATTGCAGATAAATGTTCTGCATCAAGCGTCTTTCCAACTTTGCTTGTGGCCAGCCCAACCAGTGTTTTGGTAATAAAACCAGATCCTCTGAACAGCGTACTGTTCATCAGTACAGGAAGGACAAATGACATCAGCTTACTGCTGATATTCAGCTTGTCATCTACCTTTAACAAGGAGGAAGGCGTAGCATATTTTTTGATCAGGCTACCAAAGGTGAATTGTTTTGCATAAGCTTTGACGTCATCTTTAATGACTACTTCCTGCATCTTATAATCCACTTTAAGACTAAGCATCCTTACCTGCAGATCATTCAGGTTTTTGATATTATACTTTTTGCTCATCTTCTTCCTCCTCCTCTTCTAGTTTATTGAAATATTTTCTGATAGTGAAGTTAACGATAGCTTTTTCAATGAATTTATCTTTAGCAAGAAAAACAACAACTGCAATCAGGAGATAAATTAATGCGACTACGCCGAAACCAGCAGTAGCACTATTTAATACAGAAGCCAGATAAAGTGCCAGTGTGATTGTACCTAGCAGGAAAGCAAGGACAAAGCATACCACTACCACTGCACTGGTTACAATGTCTGCAAATAATTTAGATGCCCGCTTAATAAAGAACAACCGGGTATATTCCACCCGTGTATCCAGATAGGTCTTGGCTTCTGAGATTATTTCCTCAAAATTCTTTTCTTTCTTCTCCTCCATTGGTATTGTTTTTAGCTTTTATTGTCTTAAAATCTAGGCGTGCTCAACATCGTCAGCAAACTCATCTTCAGTCTCATGAAGTTTACTTTTTACCGAACCTACTACTTTATCTTTCATAGCAGTAAGGTTTTCAATTTCTTCAGCAGCTCTGTCTTTAATAGAATCCCCAAGGTCTTTTAAAGACTGGCTTAATCTATCGCGCGTTTCACTTCCCTTTTCCGGAGCAAACAACAAACCTAATGCAGCACCTGCAGCTAAACCAGTTAAGAGACCAATTAATACTTTTGAATTATCGTTCATGACTTTAGTTTTTATGTGTAAAATAATATGTAAAAAAGTAATTTGCGCTTTTGTTACTGATGATTATAACTCTTCTGTCTCAGAAATTGTTTTAATTCTTTCCAATCTTTCCGAAGCCATTGCACTGGTTTCATAAATTTTGATCAGCAGAATAAAATACGACAATAACAGGGGACCAAACACGAGGCCCAATATACCAAATAAGGGAATACCAATAACTACACCAATCACAGTAATGATTGGATGAATATTGCCCACTCTTTTTGCAATCATAAATCTGATTACATTATCTATATTAATGATGACTACGAAGCCAAATACCAGCATCGCCCAGCCTGCAAAATTATTCCCATCTGCAATCTGCAACAGCGCTGCAGGCACAAATATAACTGGCGGTCCGAGAATGGGTACAAAAGAAATAAATGTTGTAATTACTCCCCAGAAAACAGGATCCTTATAACCCAGAACAAAAAAAGAAAGGCTCACCAATGATCCCTGTACCAGTGCAATAAAACCCTGCCCAATTACATTGGCATAGGTTGTATTTCTCATCTCTTCCGCAAAACGCTGCGCATTCTGCGTTCTGAATGGTGCGTACTTAATCAGTGCTGCTTCAAAGCGTTCATTTTCAACCAGCATGAAATACAACAGGAAATACATCAGCAGGAGTCCGAGTACAATATTAAAGGCCCCGGAGATTAGCGAAGGAAATAATTCCGTAGCCCATTCACCAGCCTTTTTTAATCCCTCTTCTATCAGGTGCTGTGAATTTGTTCCTACCGGAATAAGGTGTTTAACCTTAAAGACGAGGTTACTGAAGTAGATATGGTCATTTTGTAACTCTGCAATCTTTTGCAAAACCATCGTGCTTAAAGCATAGAATGGCAAAATGATCAGAACAATGGAAACAAATAGCAAGACTACTGCAGCAAAGCTCCTGTTTAACTTTTTCTCTTCTACAAGAAAAAGAAAAACAGGTCTTAGTATAGTATACATCACCAGCGTACTCAGTATAGATCCAAAAATCCCCTGAAGCGAATAAGCAATTACACAACCCAGGGCAATGATGATCACCAGGTTAATTGTATTCCGTTGCTTATACGTGAAGATCGACATAAAAACGTCTAGGTGTCCAGATTGATCGCTTTCATTTTATTATAAAGGGTCTTTCTGTCAATATTCAGAATTTTTGCAGCCTTTGTCTTGTTGAAGTTTACTTCTCTGAGAACTTTCAGAATAGCATCATACTCCGCCTCTGAAGCCGCATTTTTAAGATCCCTGGATTTCTCCGGATTACGGTGAATCGTATTTTCTATAGCGGTCACTTTAGCATCCGTTGAGATTTCTAATGGCAGCGCTTTCAGTTGAATTTCATCAGATTCAGTGAGTAATGTAGCCCGTCTAACCACATTCTTTAACTCACGGACATTTCCCGGCCAATTATAAGTAAGGAAACATTCTTCTACATCTTTCGAGAATCCCTGTACATTTCTGCCCAGCTCTTCATTAGCAAAATCAAGAAAGTTCCTGGCAAAGATCATGATATCCTTTCCTCTCTGGCTCAATGGAGGCAGAATGATTGAAAATTCATTAAAACGGTGGTATAAATCTTCTCTGAATCTTCCTTTTTGTATTGCCGTACCAAGATTTTCATTTGTAGCAACAATGATCCGCACATCCAGATCAATCTCTTTAGTACTTCCAATTCTTTTAATCTTCCGCTCCTGAACAGTTCTTAAAAGTGCTGCCTGAATTTCATAAGACAAGTTACCTACTTCATCAAGAAATAAAGTCCCTCCGTTCGCCATTTCAAAGTGGCCTATTTTTGTATTCAGTGCACCAGTAAAGGAACCCTTCTCATGTCCGAAAAATTCACTGCCTGCTAGTTCTTTTGTTAAAGAACCACAGTCCATTGCCACAAAAGGATTATCTTTTCTGGGACTGTTTAAATGTATCGCTTTGGCAACAGATTCTTTACCTGTTCCACTTTCCCCTGTAAGAATCACACTGTAAGTGGTCGGGGCAACCAGCTGAATCTGTTTCAATAACTCTTTTGAAGCCTGACTTTGTCCGGCAACAAAATTCTCCACCTGAGTATATGCAGGTTTTGAGGCCTTTACTTTTGGTGCTTCCTGCCTGGTATGACTTTCTGCGAAAGCATCATTCAATGCTACCTGAGTATCAATCGCCTTATTAATTGTATTTAAAATTTCATCCGGATATAATGGTTTGGTGATATAATCATACGCACCAAGTTTGATCAGCTCTACTGCAAGCTTGATATCTGAATAACCTGTAATTATAATTACTCCAGTAAGCGGATAGCTGTCCTTGATTTTAATAAGCATTTCCTTGCCATCGGTGTCTTCAAGCCTGTAATCACATAACACCAGATCATAAGTGTCCTTTGCGAGATAGTCGAGCGCAGACAAACCACTGGTAGCAGTGTTAACCGTAAAACCATTTCTTGTTAAGAATTTTGACAGCAATAGCCCTATATTAACTTCATCATCTACTATTAATATCCTTTTCATATTTGGCACCTAATTCTGAAAACCTAATCAGATGATAAATATAAAGAAATATTTTATATGGGAAATAATTTCTACAGTTTTATGTCAAATTTCCCCTTTTTTATTTAAAATAGATTAAAAAATGACCTAAAGGCAATAACACCTGATCAGAAAATAGTACGCTATATATTCTTATTATGTTAGCAAAATGTTAAGCTCCTTTAAAATTGGCTTTTCGCTTTTCCAAAAATGCCGTTACCCCTTCTTTGAAATCAGCTGTTCCAAAACATTGACCAAATTCTTCAATTTCTACTTCGAATCCATCCACGGCGACAGCCCCTGCGGCATTGACTGCCCTGATTGCAGCAGCTACAGCAAGCGGCCCTCTCATTTTTATTTTATTCAGAATCTCTTCTGCTTTTCCCATTACTTCTGTGGGCAATACTACATAATTGACCAGTCCTATCCGTTCCGCTTTTTCTGCAGAGATCATATCAGCGGTAGTAATCATTTCAATTGCCCTTCCTTTTCCCACTAATGCAGTTAAACGCTGGGTACCGCCATAACCCGGAATCAATCCTAAGGAAACTTCTGGTAATCCCATTTTTGCAGTATCTGCGGCTACCCTGATATGACAGGCCATAGCCAGCTCCAGACCACCACCCAATGCAAAACCATTGATTGCGGCAACCACTGGTTTCGGACAATTTTCTATTGCATCGAAAACAGTCACGTGTCCGTTTCTTGCCAAAGCTTCTGCCTGATCTGTGGTATAACTGGAAAATTCAGCAATATCTGCACCGGCAACAAAAGCCTTATCTCCTGCTCCGGTTAAAATGATACCTCTCACTTCTTTTTCCGTAGTTGCAAATGCAAAAACATCGGCCAGCTCAATTAAAGTATCTTTATTTAATGCGTTTAATTTCTGTTCACGATTAATAGTGATATAAAGCAGGTTATTTTTAAGCGTTGATAAAATGTTCTGATAAGTCATGATTTAGAATTTTCTATGTTCAAAAACCCATTCCTGGATATAATTTACGATAGTTTGCATGGTGGTACCGGGAGCAAAAAGCGTTCCTACACCAATTTTATGAAGCTGATCCATATCTGCTTCGGGGATGATTCCGCCACCGGTTAATAATACATTGCTGAGTTGTTTTTCTTTCATGATGTCAACAATTTTCGGAAACACGGTCATATGTGCACCAGAGAGGATAGAAATGCCTATCGCATCAACATCTTCCTGCAATGCCGTATTTACTACCATTTCAGGAGTTTGTCGTAATCCGGTGTAAATCACCTCCATACCTGCATCTCTAAGGGAAGTGGCAATCACTTTTGCTCCCCTGTCATGCCCGTCTAATCCTACTTTGGCTACTAAAACACGAATTGGTCTATTTAATGTTTTGCTCATAAATTATACCGGTAGTAGATCGTAAATGTAAGTGAAATTAGCTCTTTTATGTTAACTTTGGATATAAATTTACAGTTTTTATGAGTGAGGAAAGATCATTGAACTTTATTGAAGAGATCATTGAAAACGATTTAAAAGAGGGAAAATACGAAACATTAGTTACCCGTTTCCCTCCTGAACCTAACGGATATTTACATATTGGTCACGCAAAGGCCATTTGCTTAAATTTCGGGCTGACCAAAAAATATGGCGGCTATACTAACTTGAGATTCGATGATACCAACCCGGTAACAGAGAAAACTGAATATGTAGATAGTCAGCAGCAGGATATTAAATGGCTTGGTTTTGAATGGAAAAACGAATTATATACCTCAGATTATTTTGATACGCTGTATGATTTTGCTGTTACGCTGATAGAAAAAGGTCTTGCCTATGTAGATCATGGTACTGCAGACGAAATTGCTGCCCTTAAGGGTACACCTACAGAACCGGGAACCGATAGCCCATACCGCAGCCGCAGCATCGCAGAAAACCTGGAGTTATTCAGTAAAATGAAAGCTGGTGATTTCGAAGACGGAGTCTGCATCCTGCGTGCAAAAATTGACATGACCAGCCCGAATATGCTGATGCGTGATCCTATCATTTATCGTATTAAGCACGCTGAGCATCACCGTACAGGCAATAAATGGTGTATTTATCCGATGTACGACTTTGCGCATGGTCAAAGTGATAGTATTGAAGAGATTACACACTCTATCTGTACGCTTGAATATGTTTCTCACCGTGAGCTGTACGACTGGTTTATTGAGAGACTGGGAATCTTCCCTTCCAAACAATATGAATTTGCCCGCTTAAACCTTACTTATACGGTAATGAGCAAGCGTAAATTATTGCAGTTGGTAAACGATGGAATTGTTAGCGGATGGAATGATCCACGTATGCCTACCATCAGCGGTTTGAGAAGAAGAGGATATACACCAGAAAGTATCCGCGAATTCTGCGAAAGAATTGGTATTGCTAAAAGAGAGAACCTGATAGAATTGAGTCTACTTGAATTCTGCGTGCGTGAACATTTGAATAAAACCTCAAACCGCGTAATGGCAGTTTTAGACCCTATTAAACTGATCATCACGAACTACCCTGAAGGCAAAGAAGAAATTCTGATCGGAGAAAACAATCCTGAAGCTGAAGATAAAGGCGGAACAAGAGAAATTCCATTTAGCAGCGAGCTCTGGATAGAACGTGAAGATTTCATGGAAGAGCCTGCAAAAAAATGGTTCAGATTAGCTCCTGGTGCAATGGTACGACTTAAAAATGCGTACATCGTGAAGTGTGACGACTTCAAAAAAGACGCCGACGGGAATGTAACAGAGATCTATTGTACCTATATCCCTGAATCTAAAAGCGGTGAAGATACCAGCGAAATCCATGTAAAGGGAACTATTCACTGGGTAAGCACAGCACATGCTAAAACTGCAGAAGTAAGAATTTACGATAGATTATTCTCAGTAGAATCACCGGACAGTGAAGAAGGTGATTTTAAAGACTACCTGAATAAAGATAGTGTAAAAGTGATCAAACAAGCATATATAGAGCCTTACCTGGCCAATGCAGACCTTGATTCACGTTACCAGTTTATCCGTAAAGGCTATTACTGCCTGGATACAGACTCTACTCCTGAACAACTGGTCTTTAACCAGACTGTTGGATTAAAAGACGCCTGGGCTAAAGCTAAAAAGTAATTGTCTCAGCTATAAATAAGAATGCGGATGTATCACAATGATACACCCGCATTTTTGTATCCATGTTCCCGACAAAACCTGTACTTTTCTTAATATTTTTTGTACAGATTAAACAGGATCATCATTTCCGATGCTGATAGCACGGGTGTAATATTTGTTTGTATAAAATGTCTCTTAAAAGCGATGATTGCTGCATTGAGATTACTCACATCATAGCCGATCACCCGTAATGCGAGTGCCGGACTAAACTCAGGTGGCGGAATCTGCAATACTGTATCATACCATAAGCCATAACCTTGGTCAGCTAACTTCTTCCATGGAAAGTTATTGGGGTCCTGTTTCCTTTTTGGTGCGATATCAGAGTGTCCTATAAAATTTGCAGTCGGGATATTATATTTAGTCTTCAGCGTAGAAAGCAAGGTGATCAGACTGGTGATCTGTACATCTGAGTATGGTTCATTACCATTGTTATCCAGTTCGATACCCAAAGAGGAAGAATTAAGGTCCGTATCATTTCCCCATTTTGCAGCTCCTGCATGATTGGCTCTCAGGTAATCGTTCACCATTTGTATCACTTTGCCATCACGGCCAACAATATAATGGGCACTGGTCTCTGTTTTTTTGATCAGAAATGTCTTTATGGTCTGAGCGGTAGAATCCTGCGCAGTATGGTGAAGAATAACAAAATTGGGTTTGCGAATACCAAAATTCACAGAACCAATAAATGTCTGTTCATTTACCGGCATTGAATCTATCATTTGCTTCGGCGGTGGCACGGTTGCCAGCGTTTCGCCAAACTCCTTTGCCTGATCTTTATATATTTTATTAGTCGCAGCATATTTGTTTGTAGAACAAGAAGTAAAGGTCAGTGCCGCCGAAAATGCGATAACGGATAATTTTTTGTAACTGTATTTTTTGATCATTTTGTAATTGTGAGCCGTTAAATTACTTTTTTTTATATAAATGCACCTGATTTAACTAAAGTTTATGCCTGATTTATATTTTTTCCTAATTTAGTTGCGTTGAAAAAAGCAGCTTACTTTAAGCAGGATAAAAGACACAACAAATACCAGGAAAAACGCAATACATTCTAAATGAAGAACATCAACAAAGCAACCCTGTGTTTTATGGGAAGCGCACTCCTTGCAGGCTTTACCTCCTGCACCAATACAACTGGCACTAAAATAGTTAAAACTGAAAAAAATACAGCCGTTGCAGCTAAAGACAGTCTTCAGGACTATGTTAATCAGAGATTAGCGATCTATGAACCTGTGAAGCTGACTACAAATCTGAATGCGCTCAGCCCAAATCAACGTAAAGTATTGCCTTTGCTTATTCAGGCTGCGCAGATCATGGACGAACTCTTCTGGAAACAGACTTATCCGCAGAGGGATAGCCTGCTGGCAAAAGTAAAAGACGAAAAAACAAAAGCATTCATAAAGATAAACTATGGTCCCTGGGACAGGCTGAATGGTGATAAACCATTTATTGCAGGTATCGGACCGAAACCAGAAGGCGCCACCTTCTACCCGGCTGGTATTACCAAAGAAGAGATAGAAAAGGCAGAACTGAAAGACAAATTCAATGCCTATTCGGTGATTCAAAAAGACTCCCTGGGAAAATTGATTACAGTTCCTTATCGTGTGTTATTTGCAGCAGACCTGCAAAGAGCATCAAATTTATTAAAACAGGCTGCTTTGCTTTCTGAAGATGCTGGTTTTAAAAAATACCTCAACCTGCGGGCTGATGCATTGGTAACAGATAATTATTCACCGAGCGATTACGCATGGCTGGATATGAAAACCAATGTCCTTGATATCATTATCGGCCCTATAGAGAATTACGAAGATAAGCTGTTTAATGCCCGCAGCTCTTTTGAAGCCTATGTACTGGTAAAAGATAAGGTATGGAGCAAGAAACTCGCAAAATATGTGAGTATGCTCCCTGAATTGCAAAAAGGATTACCTGTTCTAGAGAAATATAAAAAAGAAAAACCTGGTACCGATTCAGAACTGAATGCTTATGATGTAGTTTATTATGCAGGTGATTGCAATGCGGGCTCTAAAACGATTGCTGTGAATCTCCCTAATGATGAACTCATTCAACAAAAAAAGGGCACACGCCGTTCTCAGCTTAAAAATGCAATGAAAGCCAAATTTGATAAGATCTTAGTGCCAATTGCGAATGAACTGATTGATAAAGACCAGCAGCAATATGTAAATTTTGATGCTTTTTTCTCGAATGTAATGTTCCATGAAGTTGCACATGGGTTGGGTATTAAGAAAACGGTTAATGGTAAGGGCTTTGTAAAAGCGGCACTAAAAGAGCAATATAGCTGGCTGGAAGAAGGAAAAGCAGACATCCTTGGTTTATATATGGTAACAGGCTTGCTTAAAAAAGGAGAGTTAAAAGGGGATATCAAAACTTTTTACACCACTTTTATGGCAGGGATCCTGCGGTCAGTACGGTTCGGCGCAGCGAGTGCACATGGACAAGCCAACATGCAGTGTTTTAATTATTTTCAGGAAAAAGGTGCATTCATCAGAACTGAAAGCGGCACCTACAAGGTAGATTTCACCAAGTTCGCGACCGCGATGAACGGGCTAAGTAATGTGATCCTTACGCTACAGGGTAATGGGGATAAAGCCGGGGTAGAAAAACTACAGAAAGAGAAAGCTGTCATCAGTACAACACTGCAATCAGATCTGGACAGACTAAGTAAAAAAGGTATTCCGGTCGACATTGTTTTTGAACAGGGTGTCGACGTATTAGGGGTCAACTAAATTATAAAAGGATTAAGCTGGAAGATGTTTTAATATAATATCTTCCAGTTCATGAATATCAAAAGGCTTAGACAAATAGCCATCAGCACCGGCCTGATCTGCGAGAGACATCACATCGTTATTAGCAGAGAAATAGATTACAGGAATATTCTTTAGATTTTCGTCACTTTTCAGCTCCCTGGTGGCATCAATTCCCCCAACATCAGGCAACCAGTTATCCATAAAGATAATGTCTGGTATATAAGCTGAAACCTGGTCTATAATATTGTTAGAGGTGGATGATGTTTTAATCTCATATCCTGCATCTTCCAGAATAATCGTACACAGTTCCAGAATGTCAGTATTATCATCAAAAATGAATACTTTTTTTTGCTCAGCCATTTATATCAAATCTTTAGGACAACAAATTTATAAAATCTGCCATATCTTCTATGGGTAAAATGTAATCAATTTTTACCTGCGCCGCAGCTTGGGCAGGCATGTAAGAAACCTGGGCCGATTGCGGGTCCTGAATCACCGCTGTTCCTCCCCATGCTTTTACACTTTTTAAGCCGTTCACACCATCAGAATTTGATCCTGACAGCAATAAACATACTAGTTTTTCTTTATATACTTCTGCCGCAGTTTGAAATGTTGCATCAATTGCAGGTCTCGAATAATTAATTTTCTCCGAATAGTCGAGAGAGAAAGTATGATCCTGCTCAATCAATGTATGGTAATCGGAAGGTGCAATGTATACTGTTCCCGCTCTCAGCACCTCTTTTTCATCTATTTCTTTCACTGTTAGCTTCGTGCGACCGGATAGTAATTCCGGCAGCAAGGAATCAGCTCCATTTTTTCTATGGATAACAATTGTAATTGGAAAATTCAGATCAGGTTTGATCAGCGGCAGTACTTTGAGCAGCACCTCCAGGCTTCCGGCAGAACCGCCAATTATCAGCGCGTCACATTTATTCATCAGTTGGTCTTCCTCCAAATTTTTTCTCCAGGCAATCTTTTATAACTTTTTGAAATCTGCGAAAAATCCAGCGTTTCCTTTGTTCCAAGAGCAAGATAACCTAATCCTTCAAGACTGTCATCAAAAAGCTCCAAAACTTTATGCTGCAAATCACGGTCAAAATAAATCAGCACATTTCTACACAATATCAATTGGAACTCATTAAATGAATGATCTGATACCAGGTTATGAGTAGAAAAAATAATCTTGCTTTTTAATTCCTCATTGAATTTTGCCAAAGAATAATTAGCCGTATAATAACTGGAAAAATCATTTGTACCACCTGATGAAATATAGTTCTCCGAATATTGCTTCATCTGACTCATCGCAAACATGCTTTGTGCAGCTTTCTCCAACACCACAGGATTGAGATCTGTGGCATAAATAAGCGATTTGTGCAATAAATTCAGCTCTTTCAACAAGATAGATATAGAATATGCTTCTTCCCCTGTAGAACAACCCGCTACCCAGATCCGGATAAATGGATAAGTTCCAAGTTTAGGAAGTACTTCGTTTCTTAGTGTTTTAAAAAAAAGCGGATCCCTGAACATTTCTGTCACGTTTACTGTGATCTGCTCTACAAAGCGCTTAAAATAACCATGCTCACTTTTAATCTTATACCTGAACTCGGCAAAACCCGGGATCTTGTCAAGCGAATATAACCTCAGTATCCTTCTTTTTAAAGAAGCCCTGGAATAACCTGTAAAATCATACCCATAATACTCCAGCAGATCTGACAATAAAACCTCTACCTGCTCATCCGTAATTACGGGTAATTCTATGCTCATTAAATATATTTTACAAGTAAATCCGTTAAACTATCTACGTTAATGGGTTTAGATACATAACCAACAGCACCCGCTTCAAGGCAGCGCTCTTTATCACCAACCATGGCCTGTGCCGTGACAGCAATAACGGGGATATCTTTAAGGGCAGGATTTGCATTCATCACCGCCATGGCCTGATAACCATCCATCCCTGGCATCATCATATCCATCAGCACCACAGCAATGTCCTGCTGCTCTTCCAATAGCTGTAGTCCTTCTACTCCACCTATTGCAGACAAACAGCTATATCCCTTTGCTTTTAAAACAGCTGTCAGGGCAAATATATTCCTGTTGTCATCATCAATAATCAGTACTTTTTTTGTATCTGGCATATCGCTAAACCTTGTTTTTTTTAATTTTTATCATAAAGCCAAACCCTGAGCAGTGAGATCAGCTGATCCACATCTACCGGTTTGGAAATATAATCCGACGCACCTGCTGCTATACATTTCTCCCTATCTCCCATCATTGCCTTCGCAGTAACAGCCAACACTGGTAAATGTTTGAACTTACTAATTTTTCTGATTTCCATCGTACTTTCATACCCATCCATCTCTGGCATCATCATGTCCATCAGCACAATATCAACTGAAGGATTATCCTGCAAGACCTGCAAAGCTTCTTTACCGTCAGTAGCGGCCAGAACTTTCATCTTGTGCTGCTCCAGTGCTTTGGTAAGAGAAAAGATATTTCTTACATCATCATCAGCAATCAGAACTGTTTTATGATGCAGCACCTCATATAGTCCACCTAATCCTTCTGTCAGTTTTTTACTCTTCTTCTCTCCATTGTTTTCTTCTACCAAATGTAGAAAAAGTCCTGCTTCATCTAAAATACGCTGGTAAGAATGAGCCGTTTTCACAACGATAGAATCAGCATATTGCTTGATTCTGATCTCTTCTCCTTTTGAGAGGTTTTTACCGGTAAAAATAATGATAGGCAAATTTTCAAGGCCTTCACTCTTCTTGATCGTTTCCAGCGTCTCGTAAGCATTTTTGTCTGGTATGCCCATATCCAGAATTACACAATCAACCTCATTGTTCTGCAGGGCATCAATGCTCTGAGAAACATTATTGGCCACCTGCGTCTGGATATTATAGGTACTGAGGAAATAGCTCAGCGCTTTTGCATGCTGCTCATTTTCTTCCACGATCAGTACTTTCTTGGGATGTCTGCTCAGCGCATCCTCCAGTTTCTGGAAGATCTGCTGCATATGCTCAATTGCGAATGGCTTATTGATAAAATCAACCGCCCCCATGAGTAAACTTTCTTTCTTAACCTCCAGCGAAGACATGATATGCACCGGAATAGGTCTGGTTGCAGGATTTGCTTTCAGCTCCTCCATTACCTGCCAGCCATCCTTAATAGGCAGCTGTATATCCAGCAGGATAGCAACAGGTTTATAATGATTGGCCATCTCAATTCCAATATCCCCTCTTACAGCTACAATTCCCTTGTAATTACGTTTTCGGGTAAAGTTTAAAAGCGTTTTGGCAAAAGCAGTATCATCTTCAATAATCAATATGATTTTATCATCAGGAAGAATATTGTTCCTGTCATCCTCTACGTCCTGCGGGATATAGTCTACGGTAAAACGTTCGGGTAACGCGATTGCCGACGATTCAACAAAGGCTGGAATTGGTACATATTCCCGTTCAGCTGGAATATTAACAGCAGCAGCTTTAACGATTGGCAACGACAGCGTAAATATACTTCCGGTATTTTCCTCACTGCTGAGCAGGATTTCACCGCCCAGTAATTTGGCTAATTCGCGACTAATAGAAAGCCCCAGTCCTGTACCGCCAAATTTCCTTCTGGTAGATCCATCAGCCTGCTGAAAGGCTTCAAATATTATCGCCTGTTTGGCTGCGGGGATACCTATACCAGTATCTTTAACTTCAAATACGATCGATTCTTTGTGCTCATCTTTGTGCACATCCATCGTCACGCTACCCTGCGCCGTAAATTTAATCGCATTGGATAGCAGGTTTTTAAGGATCTGCTCCAATCGCATTTTATCTGTTTCAATGGTAGGCAGATTGTCTGCAACAACGATCTTCAGCTCCAGCTTTTTATTTTTCGCCAGGGGATTGAAGAGTGACCGCATATCTGTAGAAACCTCTGTCAGGCTAATATCGTCAAATTCCAGCTTCATCTTCCCTGCTTCAATTTTAGACAGGTCCAGAATCTCGTCAATCAGCCCCAGTAATCCCTGACCGGAACTTTGTATCACTTCTGCGTATTCTATATACTCCGGATCCAGTTCTTCATTTTCGGACATGAGTTTAGAGAGCAATAATATCGAGTTTAGCGGTGTCCGCAGCTCGTGCGACATATTTGCGAGGAATTCTGATTTATATTTTGTACTCAGTTCCAGTTGTTCTGACTTCTGCTGAATTTCAAGATTATGTTCCTGGATCAGCTGATTTTTTTCTTCCAGCAGGCTGGTTCTCTCTTCCAGCTCCTGGTTTGCCTGCAACAGTTCTTCCTGCTGCACTCTTAACTCCTCTTCGGAAGTCTGAATTTTCTGTGTCTGCGCTTCAAGTTCCGCATTTAATCCTTCCAGCTCACTGTGTTGTGCCTGTAATTCCTCCGCCTGTGCCTGTGTTTCTTCCAGGAAATCCTGTAAGCGTTTGCGGTTCTGAGAAGACTGTACGGCAATACCTATATTACCCGATATACTGGTAAAAAATTCCAATTGCAGCGGCGTAAAGATATTCAATGAGCCAAACTCCATCACACCTACTACCATTCTGTCACGAATTACCGGCACCGCAACGATATTTCTTGGGCGGGTATTTCCTACGGCATAGCTGATGGTCAATTCCCCTTCAGGAATGTCATTCAGCAAAATCATTTTTTCTGATTTTAAAGCCTGGCCTGCGAGTCCTTCTCCTGCTTTCAGCATTTCTTTACGCTGTTCATCAACCAGGGCATAACTTCCTGTGATATGTAATAACCTGTCTTCTTCCAGCAAATAAAATGCTGCAACCTGTGCGCCTGTATGTTCAATAATATTTTCCAGGATATCATTTGTGAGTGTGCTTACACTCTTATCACCAACCATTTTATCGTTTAACCTGGCGATACCTGACTGTAACCATTCCTTATCTTCCAGTAAAGAGAATGAATACTGAAGCGATTCTGCCATTGCATTTAATGATCCTGCCAGACTGCCTAATCCATCCTTTTCATCCTGATCAAGTCTCACTTTATAATCACCACTCGAAATCTGACTCGCAATTCCCTGGATTACCTGTATCCTGTGGTCAATCTCATCATTTTTATCCTGCAGTTCCTGCTGAAGTATTACTCTCGTATTAAAATCGGATGATACCCTTCGATAGAAAAATATGGTAATCAAAATAGCAAAAGCAGCAGCAAGAATAATTAACATCGGCGTATAACCCGCCAGCTTATTCTGATCAGAAGTCCTGGAGATCAACAGGTTATTTTCATCAGTCTGCATCGTCTTGATAACCGTTCGCGCATTATCCATGTACTCCTTGCCTGTAAGCAAATCACCTACACTTACCGACCCACCAGCTTTCTTTATCTGAATAGTCCGGTCAAGCACACTCAACCGATCCTGAATAATGGTCCTTAATTTTTTAACACTGCTCTGTTGTACAGGATTATCTTTTGTTTCCTGCTCAACATTGTTCAGTAAACGTATAGCTTCGTCCTTTGCACCCGCATACGGTTGCAGAAAGAGATCTTCGCCGGTTAAGAGATAACCACGCTGCCCTGTTTCCGCATCTTTTAAGGTGGAGATAATTCCATCGAGGTTAGACATAACCAGGTTACTATGGGAAACCATTCCTGAACTTTTAATCAGGTTCTGTATACTCATGTAAGAAGCGAGAGAGCTAATAAAAAGTATAATTAAAGATAGCCCCAGTCCGATACGAAGGTTATTTTTTAAAGTTTTTTGCATGATGATAATGAAATATATTAATCCTCTTCAGCTAATGAAACTAACGGAATATTAAAGTAAAACTCAGAGCCTTCACCAAAAATGCTGCTTACGCCAACATTTCCCTGATGTCTTCTGATAATTTCAGCAGAAATATATAAGCCAATTCCTAATCCCTGAAAGTGTATTGCCGTTTCTTCGACTCTATAAAATTTATCGAACACACATTTCTGTTGTTCAGCCTCAATCCCGATCCCAAAATCCCTAACCGCAACATGAACAGTTTCCCCATCTGTTTTTACATTAATATGCACCTCAGTCGTACCAGGAGCATATTTAATAGCATTTGTCAGAAAGTTAACGATAACCTGCTCAATCCGCATTTCATCTGCGTAAATCTCCTGCCCAACTACTCCGTTCCTGATAATTTTAAATTCAGGATTGGACTGATGAATAATTTCAATAATGCTGTCTAAGAGCACATCTAAATTAAAATATTTTTTGTTGAATTTCAATTTCCCGCTTTCAATCTTAGAAATGTCCAGCAGGTCTGCAATAAGATCGTTTAGTTTATCCAGCTGAACCTGTGCCTTCTGGAGGTGCCTCTTCACCGTTAACATATCGCCTTTATCTATACTCCGCTCCAGCAGCTGTACATATCCCTTCACACTGGTTAAAGGAGTCTTTAACTCATGACTGGCAATACTGATAAATTCGTCTTTTTTACGCTCCGCTTTTTTCCGGATTTCTATTTCCTCCAGTAAGGCATTCTGGATTTCAATCAGTTTTCTGCTTTGTTCATATATCCTGTAAAAAGTTTTCACTTTTAACAGCAGAATATTCATATCAACAGGCTTGGTGATATAATCCAGTCCGCCGGAAGAATAACCTTTAGTAATGAAATTCAATTCTGTATTAACAGCTGATAAAAATATGATGGCTGTTTCTTTTGCCTTACTGTAGCCGGCAATGGCTTCGGCGACTTCAAATCCATCCATGCCAGGCATCTGAACATCAAGAATGATCAGTACATAAGCATTTCGTAAAACTTTCTTCAGGGCCTCTTCGCCGGAAGACGCTGTATCTACTTCAAAATCGTGCTTTTCGAGAACTCGTTTTAGAGAAATTAAATTCTCCGGTGTATCGTCTACAATTAGGATCATTAGTAAGAATAAATAGTAGGACTAATAAATGGTGTGGCTGATTTCTCCTGTGTTAATTTCCGGCTAAAGTTATACAACTTTAAAGAATAAACAATAGGTAAAATGGGTTGTCCGATGAATGGAGATTTGTCGAGTTGAGCCATTAAAGAGCGTTACTTTTAAAAGTGTCTCCCTGACTGATGTCTCCTGTGTCGAATCCCTTTTTAAACCAGTATTTACGTTGTGCCGAAGTACCGTGTGTAAATGCATCAGGAACCACCTGTCCCTGAGATTGTTGCTGAATCTTATCATCGCCAATGGCATTGGCAGCATTTAAGGCTTCTTCAAGATCTCCTTCCTCTAATGCGATATTTTTCATTGATTGCGCATTATGCGCCCACAAACCGGCAAAGAAATCAGCCTGAAGCTCCAGCTTTACAGAAAGTTTATTATATTCCTTTTCACTCATAGAAGACCTTGCGCGATCCATCTTTTCGGAAATTCCTAGTAAATTCTGTACGTGATGCCCAACTTCATGTGCAATCACATAAGCCTGGGCAAAATCGCCGGCTGCGCCAAAACGGTCTTTTAATTCTTTATAAAATGCTAAATCTATATAAACTTTATGGTCAGCCGGACAGTAGAATGGTCCCACTGCTGAGCTGGCGAAACCACAGCCCGATTCTTCTCCATCGGTAAATAATCTGAGTACAGGCTGTTCGTATTCTTTACCCATCTGCTGAAACTGCGCTTCCCAAACCTGATCTGTGGAAGCGAGCACATCTGCAACAAATTTTCCCTGCGCATCAGCCGGGGTTCCTTTTTGCACAGCAGTCTGTTCGGTATTGCCTACAGGCATTTGCGAAACCAGGCCGCTAAGGTCTTTTCCGAAAAACAACCCAATAATAACGACAATGACACCAATTCCCCCTCCAATAGCTCTTCCACCGCCAGAGCTTCCCCGAGCGTCTTCGATATTACCACTGCTTTTCCCGAAAAATTTCATAATAAATCTGATTAATTTGGTATAACAATGACAAACCTCAATTGTTATACCAAATTAATAAATTGTTTAGGCATCAAAAGCAACCAGTGCGGCAGCGATTCTGTTTTTAGTTTCAGCAATGCCTAAAGTGAGTGCGATATCAAAAATACCAGGACCAAATTTGCCTCCGACCAGCATAATGCGGAAAGGCAACATCAGTTCTCCAGGTTTCAAAGCATTTACTGTTGCGAGTGCCTTAAAGTTCTCTTCCATTTCTGCCGCAGTTAACCCTTCAGCTAAATCTGATTGATAACTATTGAAAAATGCCGTTTTTTCTGGTGTCCATTTACCTTTTACAGCAGCCAGATCATACTCAACCGGCGCCGTAAAGAAATATCCGCTCTGCAAGATAAAATCTGTCAGCAGGTTACAACGGTCTTTAACAAGATCGATCACTTTTAGGGTATAGGCATCATCATTCAATGTTGTTCCCTGCGCTGCGAATTCCTGTTTTACGACTTCCAGTAACTGAATGGCTTCGGCATTTTTGATCCATTCATGGTTATACCACTTTGCTTTCTCAAAATCAAATTTAGCACCTGCTTTACTGATCCTTTCCACACTAAATTTCTCGATCAATTCAGGCAAAGTAAAGATCTCCTGATCTGTACCATCGTTCCAACCTAACATACCTAATAAGTTGACAAATGCCTCAGGCATAAAACCAAGTTCTTTAAATCCCTTGGTCAGATCGCCACTTTTCGGATCAAGCCAGTTCTGCGCGTAAACCGGGAACCCTAAACGATCACCATCACGCTTGCTTAACTTTCCATTTCCGTCTGGTTTCAGAATCAATGGCAAATGTGCCCATTGCGGCATTTCATCTTCCCAACCCAGGTATTTCCACAGGAGGATATGGATTGGTGCTGAAGGCAGCCATTCTTCACCTCTAAAAATATGGCTGATCTCCATCGCCCTATCATCTGCAACTACAGCCAGGTGATAAGTAGGCATACCGTCTGCTTTCAAAAGCACTTTATCGTCTACTAAATTTGTGTCAAAGCTAACCAGTCCACGAATCATATCTACAAAAGATACATGTTCATCTTCCGGCATTTTTATCCGCACCACATGCGGTGTGTTATTTTTTAAAAGCTCCTCTACCTCCGCTGAAGAGAGGGTAAGTGAATTCTTCATGTCCATCCTAGAAGCCTGACCATACAGAAAATTAGGAATTTCCTTCCTTTTTGCATCAAGTTCTTCAGGGGTATCAAAAGCGTAATAGGCAAAACCATCAGCAATCAGCTGTTCTGCGTATTGTCGGTAACTGGATTTACGCTCGCTCTGGCGATATGGCGCAAATGGCCCTCCTGCTTGCGGACTTTCATCCGGATGAATACCACACCATGCTAAACAGGAAACAATATATTCTTCTGCACCTTCAACAAACCTTGTCTGGTCTGTATCTTCCACACGCAGTATAAATGTACCGTTGTGCTTTTTGGCAAATAAATAATTAAATAAAGCCGTACGTACACCCCCTAAATGAAGGCCGCCAGTCGGACTAGGGGCAAATCTTACTCTAACTTTCTTTTCCATATAATCACTGCAAAGATATATTTTTTAAGCGCTTACCGTTCTATTGATGTCTTTTTGAATGCTAATTCGTAATTTGCCTTCCTATTCTATGAATCCCTACGAAAAAAAACGCCGCTGGAAATTATTTTTACTGGCCTTCGCTATACTTATTGGTGCCGCTTCTGTTTTTTACAGTGACTTTTTTGTCAAGAAAATGGAACGTGAAGAAAAGGTACAATTCCAGATCTACGTCAAAGTAACCGAACAGGTATTGGCGATGTATGATGATGACAGGTTCACCGACCTGATCGAAACCATTACAAAAAACACAAAATTGCCGGTAATCATGACCGATGCGGAAGGTGTGATCAATTCCTACCAGGGGCTTGATTCTACAAAGACCAATTACGATGTTGAAAAACAGGACAAAAGGACTTATGATCCGGCTTACTTTAACCGTGAACTCAGGAAAATGAAAGAACAGCATCCAGGAACACCTATTATTGGGCTGGACGGCAAAATATGGCATATTTACCATAAAGATTCTTTCATGCTTACACAGCTCAGGTACTTTCCCTACATCCAGCTGGGTGTGATCGGATTATTCCTGTTGACGGCGTATGTAGCTTTTAGTTCAGCGAGAAGATCCGAACAGGATCAGGTTTGGGTAGGTATGGCTAAAGAGACAGCGCATCAGCTGGGCACACCTATTTCTTCTTTAATGGCCTGGGTAGAGCTGATGAAATCCCGCTTTGATGCAGAAGACGATCCGCTGATTGCAGAAATGGAGAATGATATCAAACGACTGGAAGTAATTACTGACCGTTTTTCAAAAATCGGATCCAAACCTATTCTGGAAGACCATGTAGTATATACGGTGATCTATAATTTCATTCAGTATTTTAAGCTAAGAACCTCAGACAAGGTGATTTTTACGATTACGGGTGATGATCAGGTGCGTGCATTGCTGAATGTTCCGCTGTTTGACTGGGTAACAGAAAATCTGTTAAAAAATGCAGCAAATGCGATTGAAAATGAAGGCAGTATCACTGTAAATATTATAGAACACCTGGCT
>Ga0247813_10000458_pt1 | contig 38695 bp, 39 predicted proteins | sample UWRJL169409C1_FD_180719 | JGI IMG/M metagenome (GOLD analysis project Ga0247813, IMG submission 180719) | Plant litter microbial communities from Arlington Agricultural Research Station in Wisconsin, United States - UWRJ-L169-409C-1 | ecosystem: Environmental > Terrestrial > Plant litter >... | reverse complement strand
GGCGCCCCCCCCCCCCCGGGGGCGGCGGGGGGGGGGGGGGGGGGGTGCTGCGGCACCCTACGGGTTAGGGGTACCCCCTAACCCAGCTCCCCCCACAGCCATGCTAACGCAAGAAGCGTAGGATAAGGGTAAGTAATGATCAAATAGCAAATGATTATTTAAAAAAGAATATCATATTTATGCCGGCTTTCTGTTGCCGGAGGCAGGGCTTAGGCCTTCCCGGGCTACGCCGGGGGTGGGGTACCCCTCGCATCGTGTTTCAAGCATAGGGCTTCAAGCATCTGGGGTACCCCACATCAACTAATAAATATGTCATATTATAATAACAATTAACACTAGACTAGAGCAGGGGTGGCGTAGCCCCCCCCTACAAGCCAGGGTTCCACAGTCACGCGATAGGGTACCGGCATCCTTCGCATCGCTAGTTCGGGTCACCCCAAACTAGGAAACCACACCCCCCCCCGCCCAGCGATAGTATTAATCTAAATAAATTATGGTGCTTAGCCGTACCCTCAAATAGAAATATAAAAATGTTAAAATTATTATTATTAATTCCATTAATAGGTTGTTTACCTTTAATTGCCATCAATACAAATTCTGCGTCTGGTGCTGATTCACAGGCCAGCAAAAGCACAAATTCTCTTATGAGAACAATCGCTTTATCTTTTTCTCTATTAAACTTATTAGTATCTATAGTAGTATGGTTACAATTTAATTCTATGAGTACTGAATATCAGTTTGTAGAAGAAATAACATATATAAGTAGTTACCATTTCAATATCGGTATAGACGGAATATCTCTATATTTTGTATTATTAACTACATTTATCACACCAATATGTCTTTTAAGTAATTGAACAGATATTACAACAAATCTTAAATATTTCTTAATTTCATTTTTAATATTAGAGACCTTGCAATTAGCAGTGTTTATGGTATTAGATTTATTATTATTCTATATTTTCTTTGAAAGTGTATTAATTCCATTATTCTTAATAGTAGGTATATGGGGAGCTAGTCAAAATAAAATCAGAGCAGCCTTTTTATTATTTTTATATACATTAGGTGGATCTTTATTTATGTTATTAGCCATAATGGTGATATACTATAATGTAGGAAGTACTGATTTTAAATTAATAAGTTTATTAGAAATAAGTTTAGAAAGTCAAAAAATTCTTTGATTAGCATTTTTCTTAAGCTTTGCTGTTAAAACACCTCTAGTTCCTTTCCATATTTGGTTATTTAAAGCTCATGCGGAAGCTCCTTTAGGTGGAAGTATAATACTAGCAGCTGTTATCCTTAAATTAGCTACTTATGGTTATTTAAGAGTTTTAATTGAAATATTACCTGATGCTACTGAGTATTTTTCTCCTTTAGTACAAACTATTGCTATTATTACTCTTATTTATTCTTCTTTAGCTACAATTAGACAAATTGATACTAAAGCTTATATTGCTTATTCTTCAATTGCGCATATGGCTGTTGTTTTATTAGGTCTTTTCTCTAATACATTACAAGGTATCGAAGGAGCACTTTTATTGTCTTTAGCTCATGGTTTTGTTAGCCCCGCTCTTTTCATTTGTGTAGGTGGAATACTTTATCACAGATATCACACTAGATTAATATCTTATTATAGAGGTATGGTTTTAGTAATGCCTGTTTTCACTATCTTATTCTTTTGCTTTACTTTATTCAATGCTGCTGTTCCTTTATCTTTAAATTGAGCTGGAGAATTTTTATCTTTAACAGGTATTTTCCAAAAATCTCCGTTTATAGGTGCTTTAGGAGCTTCTGGTATAGTATTGTCTGCTATTTATAGTATATGGTTATTTAATAGAATTTCTTATGGAGAATTTTCTAAACACTTAACACCAACTAAAGATATTAGCAGAAGAGAGTTTATGCTATTATTGCCTTTATTAATTGCTACGGTATTACTAGGAATTTATCCTAATGTAGTACTAGATACTTTACATGTAACTGTATCATCTTTACTTTATAACTAATATAAGTTATATCCGCTTTTCCACTCCCCTTATGGGTGGGGCTGCTTCGCCGCCCTACCCCGTTGTTTAGCTAGAACCTCATAAGCGAAGTAGCGGTAGGGGCTGTTTCTGCCTGGTGCTTAAGCATCCTTCCTTATTTAAACTAGGCTAGGCTGCGCTCCCTATCCCTATCTCTATCCCTATCCCTATCCCTATCCCTATCCCTATCCCTTGCGGGAAGGAAAGGGAAGGGAAGGGAAGGGAAGGGAAGGGTGCGCGGCTAAAGCCATAATTCTAAATATAGGATGCCCTCCATGCCCCGGGGTTACCCCATAAAAGAGATACAATAATATAAGAATATATAAATTATATATAGTGAGGCGGCTGTGGGGCTGCTTCGCCGCCCCACAGCCTTAGTACCATACTCTTATTTTGATTTTTTAGGTCTTTTAGTATAATGGTTAGTACTATAGCCCTTCACGCTTTCAGTGCCAGTTCGAATCTGGTAGAGACTAAATATATGCTTCTGAGGCAGTATGGGAAGCTAATTATTATTTTAGGATACTAGGGCTGTGGGGCTGCTTCGCCGCCCCAGGGCTACGCCACACTATCCCTTGTGTTAGGTATCTCACGGAGTATCGTATCGCTGGACGGGGGCTACGCCACCCTAACCTATTTAAACTTAGGCTTCCTATCCCTTGCGGGAAGGAAGCCTAAATATAGGTATAGGATAGCGCAGCCACAAGCCGCTCCAAACACAGGGGAGGGAACAAAGCAAAGCGATCGGGAGGAGTCCTTAACCAATAATTTAAGTCGGAGTAGTTCAATTGGTTAAAACAGTTTCCTTGTAAGAATCAATTGGTGGTTCGAGTCCACCCTTCGGCATTTCTTAAACGATAAGGTCTTAACCCTTCCCGCCTCCCCCCCCCTCCGCCCAGCGATACGAAGGGGGCAATTAGCATTAATGAGTTGTAGTTTAATTTGGAAAAACACCATTTTTTGGTAGTGGGTTATACCAGTTCGAACCTGGTCGACTCAGTTTATTGGGTGGGGCTATGGTGATGGCGGAGGGGAGCGCATCGCTAGTTCGGGTCACCCCAAACTAGCGATGCTGGGGTACCCCTAACCTTAACCCTGGGATACCTCAGCCCGTATCGTATCGTTGGGCGGGGGCTACGCCACCCTAATATATTTAAACTAGGCTAGGCTTCCTATCCCTTGCGGGAAGGAAGCCAAAGCCACAGTTTTAAATATATAGGGGTTGGGCTTTTTCGCCCCCCCCCCCCCAGCAAGCCGAGCGTAGCAAGGGATACAAGCCTGTGGGCTGTTTCGCCGCCCTGGGGCGGCGAAGCAGCCCCACCATAAATTAAAGGATGTAGAACTCGGAAGGTTGAGTGTCTCCCTTTTAAGGAGAAAGTCAGTGGTTCGAGCCCACTTGCGTTCAAGAATAATGACAGGTACCGCTGGGGCAGTGCGATTGCTAGGCAGCCTGGGGCTGCTTCGCCGCCCCGGGCTACGCCAGGGACACGCCAAGCAAGTCGTACCTCACCCCAAGGCTAGGCTGCGCTCCCTTACAGGTGCGCGGTCAAAAGCCATAGTACTAAAGGGAGTCGCTAGCCCTTTGCATAAGACGAGGTGGTGTAATGGTATCACTACAAACTCATGATTTGTGAATTTAGGTTCAAGTCCTAACCTCGTCTATTTTTAATTAGTGCTAGGCCTCCGGGTCTGGCTTAAATTCTAATTTAAACATATTAATATACTTGTCTGGTGCTTAGGTATGGTACGCAACCTAGCTTGGCTGCGTTCTTCTACACCTCTGTCTACCTTATCATTTATGGCTCAGGGTTGTTACGCCATAGCGTAACAACCAGCCGTATTAATATATGCGAAGTTTTAAGACCATAAATAAGAAGCAAATTATCTTATAGAAAGTATAGATTCAAAAAAGGAAAAATTATTAATAAAAAAGTGTAGTAGCGCTAGCTCCTGGTGGGCTTGGGGCTGCTTCGCCGCCCCAAGCTATACCCAAGAGCGAAGGAAAGGGCCGCCTCCTCGCCCTATTTATATAAATAAGGCACAATGACTGTGGGGTCCCAACCTAGCATCGCTGGCTCCGTCATCTTACTCTGTCGCTAGGCTAGGTTAGGCGGGCTACGCCACCCTAACCTGATTTAAACAGTTAAAGCGCAGGGAGAGTATAAAGCCAGCGGTGCGCAGAACATTATACATTTTTATTAAATATATTAAGAAAAATTACTTCATAGACTGGTGCCTAGCTAGGCTATGGTTCTCTATAGCATAGCCAGGCACCTTACTTATCTTTTTTCCTTTATATATTTTATGGATTGCAGCCTAGCTAGCTAGGCTATGGTTTGGCTATGCATCCATCTCTATAATTATAACTATGGCTTTGGCTTCCTTCCCGCAAGGGATAGGAAGCCTAGCCTAGTTTAAATTAGGGAAGGAAGCGCGATAGCTTACCACAGCCATAGCGCAAGGGGCTAGTAATATATCCCATTATAAACAGGTAAGTATGTTTATCCTTTAATACCAGGCCTAGCTACGCTAGGCTATGTCTTGGCTACGCATCCATCTCTATAATTATGGCTTTGGCCGCGCACCTGTAAGGGAGCGCAGCCTAGCCAGTTTAAATTAGGAAGGATAGCTCAGCGATAGGATGGGGCTGCTTCGCCGCCCCGGGCTACGCCAGGGACAGGATAGTGGACAAAGGTGAAATTAATAAGAAAAATATTCTATTAGGGTATTCTAACGTTTTGACTCGTTGGTTATATTCTACAAATGCTAAAGATATTGGAACATTATATCTTATTTTTGCTTTATTTGCTGGTATGATAGGAACTGCTTTTTCAGTTTTAATTAGATTAGAATTAGCAGCACCTGGAGTACAATTCCTACAAGGAGATCATCAATTATTCAATGTAATAATTACAGCTCACGCTTTCATTATGATTTTCTTTATGGTTATGCCTGCTTTAGTGGGTGGTTTTGGTAATTATTTATTACCAGTTCAAGTAGGAGCGCCTGATATGGCCTTCCCTAGACTTAACAACATTTCATTCTGGTTATTACCTCCTTCATTAATATTATTATTATTAAGTTCTCTAGTAGAAAATGGAGCAGGTACAGGATGGACAGTTTACCCCCCATTAGCCGGAATTCAATCACACTCAGGTGGATCTGTTGATTTAGCTATCTTTAGTCTACATTTAGCTGGGGTTTCTTCATTATTAGGAGCTATTAATTTTATAACTACAGTTCTTAATATGAGAGCACCAGGTATGACATTGCATAAATTACCTTTATTTGTATGGGCTATTTTTGTAACTGCCATTTTATTATTATTATCACTTCCTGTATTAGCTGGAGCGATAACTATGTTATTAACTGATAGAAACTTCAATACTTCATTCTATGACCCAGCAGGAGGTGGTGATCCTATCTTGTATCAACATCTTTTCTGGTTCTTCGGTCATCCTGAAGTTTATATTTTAATTATACCTGGATTTGGAATAGTTAGCCATATTATTTCAACATTCTCAGGGAAACCAATCTTTGGATATCTTGGTATGGTTTACGCTATGTTCTCTATCGGTATCCTTGGATTTATCGTATGAAGTCACCACATGTATAGTGTTGGGCTTGATGTTGATACTAGAGCTTATTTCACTGCAGCAACTATGATAATTGCAGTTCCAACAGGAATTAAAATCTTCTCATGGTTAGCTACATGTTACGGTGGATCTTTAAGATTTACAACTCCTTTAGTATTTGCTTTAGGATTTGTAGCTTTATTCACTATTGGAGGATTGACAGGTGTAATACTTGCTAATGCTTCAATGGATGTTGCATTACACGATACTTACTATGTAGTAGCTCATTTCCATTATGTTTTATCTATGGGAGCAGTATTTGCTTTATTTGCTGGTTTCTATTTCTGAGCACCTAAAATTATAGGTTTAACATATAGTGAATTACTAGGTAAAATTCATTTCTGGACATTGTTCGTAGGAGTTAATTTAACATTCTTCCCTCAACATTTCTTAGGATTGGCTGGTATGCCAAGAAGAATCCCGGATTATCCTGATGCATTTACTCACTGGAATACTGTTTCTAGTTTTGGGTCAATAATTTCAGTATTTGCTACAATTCTATTTGGATATATTATTTATGATATATTTGCAAATGGTCAAAAAGTTTCAAATAACCATTGAGGATTCCCTGCTTATTTCATGACAAACCAGTTATTTGAGTCTGAATGCGTAAGTTCTAATACATTAGAATGGTCATTACCTTCTCCAACTCCTTTCCATGCTTACGAATCTTTACCAGTTCAAAGCTAGGCTAGGGCTGCTTCGCTGCCTCAGGTATGGGTGCGCAACGCATACGCGATCCTCACTATCCCCATACCTATATTTAAAACTATGGCTTAGGCTTCCTTCCCGCAAGGGATAGGAAGCCTAGCCTAGTTTTAAATTAGGTATAGGTGGCGTAGCTCAGGAAGCCAAACCCATATCTTTTCTTTATTTATCAGGCTCCCCTTATCAGAAGTATAATAGTTTATTTTCAGATTTATTCTTTAAAGCTCAAAGGGCGTAGATCATTTAATTGCTTAGATGGGAGTGCTGGGGTACCCCGTACACCTGGTACATTTATGGCTATATCGTTAATAAACTTTAATAATTCTTTATGTTCTTTAAATATACCACTGTGGGGTACCCCATACCTTTGGCATTAAATATTTCAAGGTATAACTTTGGCATTAAATATTTACACACCCCATATAAGTATAACTAAAATATGAATACTTATTAAAAGTAATTAAAGAAGTTATTAAGGATATTAGTGCAAATTTATTAAAAAGGAGATTAAAATCAAAATTCACAAACTTAGTAGTTTAATTCTTTGGCTGGATTGTTAATGGGTACTTGAAAGGGTATTCTGCAACCAGTAAATTTATTAAAACTACTTAGCATAAATTTTTGTGGGGCTCCTAAGGGAAACCTTATATTATTACTTCCTGAAGCAAAACATTGTATTAAGGAAAGGAAAGGAAATCAACCGAGACTCTGAAAGTAATGGTGAGTGAAATCAGATTAGCCTAACAATAAACTCTAAAATTAGAGCAATTAATCGAATCTCTTTTGTTGTAGTAATTAACATTAGTATAAGAATATAGCTAAGGTCCTAGCCTCTTGCGTTAGCAATAACGCGACAAGCCTGGTAATTAGCTTAACCATAGAAGGTTACAGTCCTGTAGATTAAAGCCATAGGCATAATTATTGTTATAAATCAGTACGATGAGAGAAAACTTGTCGGAACATAGGGGAACCATCCTCTAAGGCTAAGTATAATAAATTTAGCGATAGCGCAAAGTACTGTAAAGGAAATATTGAAATAGTAGGTAGTTGACCTTTTGAAATAGAAATTGAATTAGTAACTTTATAAGCAATCGAAATTAGATACAAAACTAATGACGATGTACCTTTTGCATAATGGGTCAGCAAGTTAATGAGAGTAGCAAGGTTAAAAGCCCTAGCGAAAGCGACTGTACTCAGGCTCCGTGCCCTTAGGGGATAAGCGGTAAGCATAATGAGTAGCGGGATTAGTTGCTCTTATTAGACCCGAAGCGAGGTGATCTTTCCATGGCCAGATTATAATGGATCGAACGGTTGAATGTTGCATAATTCTCCGATGAGCTGTGGAAAGGGGTGAAAGGCCAATCTTACCTCGTGATAGCTGGTTTTCCACGAAACATATGTTAGTATGACATCTACATTGGCTTGCATCCCTGCGTACCGCTCCCTAATAGGGCAGCGATGCGGGGGGAGCATAGCCATAAAGATTTATGGAGGTACAGTACTCGTTTACATTCCTGTGAAAAATTTATTTTTCGCAAATTTGGGGGGCCTAGAAATCCTACCTTTGTAAGCATAACTCGGAATTACATAAATTGATATTAGATATTCAGACTGCTCATGATAAGGTGTGTAGTCAAAACGGAAACAGCCGTGAGCATATATTAAGGTCCCAAAATTGATTATTAAGTGAAATTAAGGAAGTTATTCTCTAAATGCAACTATGAAGTGTGCTCGGTAGTGGCAATCTTTTAAAGAACGTGTAACAACGCAGTAGTCCATACTTTTACTTTAATTTATCTATTCTTATGGAATAAATGAATTATAGTAAATAAATTAGAGCTTGGCGCCGAAAATTTAACGGGTCTTAAATAATCTACCGAAATAATGCCGCTTTAAGAATAGAGTAATTCGATGCTATCTTCTGTTTTAAGTGATGTGTGCTGATAGTATATATTAGTTAGTGGGGTGCGGGGCAACCCCATCCCCATACATACACGGAATTAGATTGAAAATCCTCTATAATAAAGTTGGGTAGTGGAACATTCAGAACGGTGGATAAACAGTGTTTCATTGTTTGGACGTCTCTGAAGAGATAATGCTGACATGAGTAACGAAAAAAGAAGTTATAATACTTCTCGCCGAATACGAAAGGGTTGTAAGGCCATGTTAAACATCCTTATTTTATAGCGGCCTCTAAGGTACCTAGGCTAAAGCCTTGGTCTGATGAGTTTAAGGCAGAAAATCTTATTTCAATAAAAAAAGGTTTATAATGGTGTTGGGGAAACCCATAATTATTGCTAGACAATATTATTTATTAATAAGATCAAGAAAAGAATGTCTTATAACTACCGTACCCTAAACCGACACAGGTTCGTAGGTAGAGAATACTAAGGCGTAGAGATAATACTTGTAAAGGAACTCGGCAAGTTGTCTTCATAAGTTTGACGATATGAAGAACCATTTAATAATTTATTGTTAGTGCGCGCATGGCTTAGGCCTAGCGATGCTATTAACATATAATTTACTATAATGGTGTCACAAAATCGGAGGCCCCGACTGTTTACTTAAAACACAGACATCTGCAACGATTAATTTCTTTGTATAGGTGTTGAATTTTGCCCGATGCCATTAATATAAAGTTGATAAGCGCATGCGTATTTATTGACTGAAAATCTGGTCAATGGCGGTCTTAACTATGAGGATCCTAAGGTAGCAAAATTAATTGTCCATTAAATGTGGTCCTGACTGAATAAAGTAACGATGGTCTCACTGTCTCTACAAGTATCTCAGTGAAATTGAATTAGCCGTGCAGATGCGGTTTGCCTCCAGGTAGACGGGAAGACCCTATGCAGCTTTACTGTAGCTAGTTATCACATTCTCACAATCTAGGTGTAGCGTATAAGGTAGTCGACATGACAAAGGTGAAACACCTTAACTAGTATTGCGTTAATGTTAATTCTTTTTATTTATAAGGCCTGTAGCTTACTCATTCTATCCTCCTGTCGCGCAAGCGCACGCGGAGCTAGAATAGAGGCGCTATTAGGCAAGGCTTATTTTCACTCTAAGGCTAGCTGGTTGAAGCTTAGGCTAAGATCGACTAAGCAATAGAGCAGAAGTAAGCTTAAAATATAAGGTTAAAGAAGAAAAATGGCTAGTTGGCAGTTTGTCTGGGGCGGACGTTTTTAATAGAGTATCAAAAATATCCAAGATTAATTTCTTTTGCTGTGCTCTTCTATTTACCCTAGGGTTAGTAGCTGAATATAGTAAAAATAGAAATTAGGGACTTACTGAAATAAAGGATTAAAGCCTAACGGCATAATTAATTTTTTATTTTACTTTATCTTAATGTGGCGGAGCCAGTACGGTAACGTAGAGGGCCCCACACATTATTATGAAAAATTTTTTCCCTTTAATTAAAATAAGGTATGTTATAAAACGGATGGGGACCGAATGATCATGAATGATCTAAAAAAATGTAATGATTTAAGCATGCTTGACTGAGAGACCTATAAGTCGAACAGATACGTAAGTAGGGCATAATGACCCGGCGGTATATTATGGAATAGCCGTCGATTAATAGATAAAAGTTACGCTAGGGATAACAGGCTGATAGTCCGCGAGAGTTCACATTGTCCGGACTGTTTGGCACCTCGATGTCGACTCATCCTATCCTCCGGGTGTAGGCGCTTGGAAGGGTTCGGCTGTTCGCCGATTAAAAGGGTACGCGAGTTGGGTTTAATACGGCGTGAGCCAGTATGGTCCCTATCTTCTGGAGGGAATAGTAGTAAAAAGGGTTTGACCTCTCAGTACGAAAGGATCAGAAGGTTGTGTTTCTATAGTGTACCAATTGTTGGGTGAATTTAAAATTGATTTTTCTTTTTTATTTGTTCTCTGGCATAGTTGGGTAGCCACAAACATAACGGATAAGCGCTGAAAGTATATAAAGTGTGAAACCGCACCCTGGATACTATCAACAATTTAATCTTTCTATACTCCGGCTAACGCTGGAAGCAGAAGCTTAGATTGTAAGATAAGAAATAGATCATTTCTATTTAGGATAAATGTGAAAGTGTTGTAAAACATTAAGCTTATTATTACTAATTTATCATTTGACTTTTAATTTTCATATTTTTTTTTTTCTTCACTAATAATCATAATCATGGTGGGGTACTCCATACCCTGGCGTAGCCCTACATTTGATTTGATTGCGCTAGCGTGAGGCTTACTAGGGCTGATACTTCTATATCTACTCCCTATCGCTAGGCTGCGCTTATCCCTAACCGTTAGGTAGTCCTAAAGGAGGGAATCGATAGCATCGCACCACTGGCTCACGCCGTACAGTAATTAGCGGTGCAGGGCAGGATAGCCACCCCTCCCTCTGGCTAGGTGTGGGGTACCCCACCATACCAAGCCAGGGATAGTATTAAAGCGAACATGCTGAAATTGGTAGACAGTCTTTTGTTAAGTAGAAGTGGAAGTGATTCCGTAAGAGTTCAAGTCTCTTTGTTCGTAATGTTTACATTTGTCAGTAAAATTTTTTTATATTCTATTGTCTGGGGCTGCTTCGCCGCCCCACCCCCTCCCCTGTGTGTATGGCTACGCCATAACACAATACAAGGGATGCTGGGCAAAGCAATAGCGTATACCATTTTATTCCTTCCCTCCAAATTTTTTAAATTTATTTTTACCCTTTCTAATTTTGTCCTGCGGCTCCGGGGCTTGGGTGGCTGGGCAGCCTAGAGCCCGGGGTACGCCAGGGGCTGCTTCGCCGCCCCACCTCAAGTTTAAAATTTAAAAAAGTAAAAAAAGAGAAAAAATAAATTTAAAAATAAAATACTAATAGAGAACTAATGGTTGGTTATTTGTTTTGGGAACAAAGTATAGTGAGTTCGATTCTTACCTGTTAGATTTATATTCTATGGAGGCGGTGGAGGGGAGGGCTTACGCCATCCCCAACCCTACGATTGCTCTTCTCTGTGGTACCCCGGGGCGGCGAAGCAGCCCCATACCTTAAGGTAGGGATACGGATGGCGTATGGTGGGGTACGGGGCGGGGTAACCCACCCCACCATACTATAGCCCTATAGAGAGGCAACAGAAATATTAGGTAGTATAAGAGATTAAACTTAATATTTATAAAAATATGCTGTATATAGAGAAGACTGGTAATTAAGTTAGTCTAGTCTGTCTGTAACAGATAATTAGGAGTAAATTAGTTATTTTCTTGGAGAATAGATGATGGTAAAAAATTGTTAGGGTGAGGGTGAAAAAAAGTAATAGGAATGAGAATAAGAATAAGTCTAAGGGGATGTAATCATTAAAGTAATCTTGCTAACAATTATCTAAGGACAACTAAAACTTCAGGATACTTACTGGAGGTTTAGGAGGAAATTAGATAACATCTTAGTGTGGCTTAAGCTTAAGTGTTGATTCACCGTCTAAGAAGGTCACAGGGGAAAGGAGAGTTTAGTGAGCTACAACCTACCTAAAAGTTTAAGATCACTGGTTCAAAAGAGTAAATAAAGATGATAGCTAGCCCAGAAGTTCTCTGATAATTGACTATTAATTCTTTAAAATAATGAGAAGAAGGGGGAAGTCTGAACTTAGTAGTTATAACGCTAAGAGTTACTCTTCAGAGTTTTCTTCGCCTTCTTCGTCTGATGCATCGTCTTCTTCATCTTCAGATAAGATACCTTCTTCAACGGGAATATCAGAAGTGAATATCTTTGGTCCAGATGGTTTTTCAAGGTTTAACTCTTCAAGGGGTTTAGAAGATGCTACTACGGAAGTATACCCTTCGTCTCGTACTTCAGGTGAAGAAGGTAAATCTACTAAAGTAGTATTAACCTCTTCTCCTTCAGATTCCTCAGACTCGGGTAAAGGATGATCTTTTAATCATTCTTTATAAACATCTGATTCTAATGCTGCGGGGTCATTTTCTGTTAGTCATTCTCTGAATCCTGATGGATCCTTTTCGGCTAAATGGTGAACAAAAGCTAAGTTTGGAACATCCTGTGTTTTAGACTCTAGGTCAGGTGCTGATTTAGAATCAAGAGGCCCTCAATCAGGTAGCACGTCTTTTAAACTCCAGGTAGTTCCGTCGTTAGGACCTTCAAAAAGGGGAGTTGGTAATTCAGAGTTTGTAGCTTTAGGAGTTACACTATTGGCTTGAGTAGGTGTGGTAGCCCCATCTACGGGATTTAGACTAGGTGCTAAAGTCGTAGCCGTGGGAGATACACCTGTATCATAAGTATTAGGAGCTACAAAGTAAACTGAAGACTCGTCTAAGGTTCCTGATGTTACCTTTGAGGCTGTAGGTTCCAGAGTTACTCCTTTAGCTTTACCTGCTCATTCACTTTGAGCTTCTTGAGCTAAAATTTCCGAACCGGAGCTTGATACGCTAGCAAGCGAATTACTTCTAGGTCTAGTTGTATTAGGTCCCATCTCATCTCCAAAAACTCTAGCCACCCAAGAAGGTTGGGGGCCAGCGCCTGATGTAGAAGCTGTTATAGGTTCTTCTGGAACCTTAAGACCTGAAGTTTTAGGCCCAAACTCTTTTTCTAATTCTAGAAGCTCGGATGAGGCAGCTCAAACTGTGTGCGATGCAGAACCTTTGGGGCCTGAACGGTCTAAATCTTTAGGAGTGTCTCCTGCTGGGTCTGAGAAGGGATCCTTTATTCTTCGGATTATCTCCTTTTGGTCAGTAGGTTCTTCTAAGATTCTTGCATGACCATCTTCATTGAATAGTTTATTTGGAAGATTTCCAGGCTCTGAGTTTAATTTAAAATCTTTAATTCAGTTATCTGCTTCAACATCACTAAGGAATATTCAATTAAAGAGAGAGACAGATATCGTTGCGATTAACATTTTTAGACGAGTCAAGTCTTTATTGGGTAGACCCTCTACGGCTTCTTCCACAAGTTTACTTGCTTGTAAATCATACAGGTAAGTTATACCGGCTGCAAGAGGTATAAATAGTGCCCATAAAATAGTGAACCCTTTAAAGAATAATTCCTTTTGAGGCACATCATTTAAAGTATCATCGTTATTTGAGTTAGCTCAAGGAGTCTGAGACCTAGTCTGTTTATGTGGGGATCCTGAAGATCCAGAAGTATCTGAGTCTTTAAGTCCAGAAGTAGCACCTCATACCTTATCGACTATTTTGTCTCAATATTCTATCGCAGCTCCTTTAACGAGGCCTAGTATTTGAACGAGGTCTTGAGGTAGAGCTGGGATCATATCGAAGGACATAGCCGCGAAGTGTGCAGTACTCATTAGAGAAACTAGTAAAATTAACTTACCAAAAATGTTTCATATTGTAAGTACTAGCACAGGAATTAGAGCAGCAGACATTAGAAATTTAAGAATAACACGTATAACTAGCATTGTAACAGCAGTTCTATTTAAAGGACCTATAATCTGTACGAAGTCTTTAACAAAAGACAAACCTCACGGATGATCTTTAAATCTGAACTCCCATTCTGGGGCTAAATTATATCCGGTTGCTTTAGTCCATTTCATGTTTTGTAACTCTATTTTTATTAACTGGTAGGTTCTCCATACTCCTACTAGACCTTTTTTATCAAGTATTTCAGCATAAACTTTTATGCATTTAGTTAGGAAGGCTCCAGGTGTTAATTTACCGTGACTGATACCGTGAAACAACCCCCCGCCTAGCCTTAAAAGATGGAAAGAGGAATAAAACTAGCTTTGGTAACTAGACACTAAATTGTTTAAATAAGTTATATATTATGTTAACAGCAGCAAAATATATTGGAGCAGGATTAGCTTGCTCTGGTTTAATCGGAGCGGGAGCCGGAATCGGTTTAATTTTCTCTTCATTAATCTCTTCAACAGCTAGAAACCCTCAAATCAGAGGACAATTATTCAGCTTTGCTATCTTAGGTTTCGCCTTAGCAGAAGCAACTGGATTATTCAGCCTTATGATTGCTTTCTTATTATTATACTCATAATTATAGGTTTAGCAACTCACGCCTAGCTAGCCTTAGTAGACAAGCGTAAGCTATAATACAAGGTTGGTGCTTAACCGTACCTGCCAGGTGAGAGCGGTCAATCTAATTTTTAAAGAAATTATAAAAAGAAAAATAAAAAAGATCCCTCCCTTAATTTATAGTGGCGTATGGGGTACCCCGGGGTACCCCACAGGCTGGGGAGCCGTAACAATTAAGGCTTTAACTCGATGATTAATGATCGATTTATGGGGTACGGGGCGGGGTAACCCACCCCACCATAAAATAAAAAAAGAATTAGGGGAAATAGGATAATGGTTAGTCATTCGTGTTTGCAACACGAAGGTAAGAGTTCGAATCTCTTTTTCTCCATTATTTTAATAGGGCTTGGCGTGGGGTATGGTGGGTATGGTGGGGTACCCCACACCGTACCCCACCATACCTTAAGGTAGGGAGCAAGTAAGCGCATGGGCCCCATCCTTACTTAGGTAGGGAGGGACATATTTAAAATCTAATATTTAAAATCTAAAGCTCCGATAGCTTAGTGGTTAAAGCACTATTGTGAAGTAGTAGTGACGGGCGTTCGATTCTCTCTCGGAGCATTTATTTATAAAAAGGCTAACTAGCACCTGTTAGTGGCGTATGGTGGGGTGGGTTACCCCGCCCCGTACCCCACAGGCTGGGGCCCCAGAGCACTTATACCTTATCGTTAGAATTACTAACGATAAGGGAGGGGGCTCCACAACGTACCCATCCATAAAAACAAAAAAGGGATAATTAAGAGCTGATGCTAGAATGGTAATTAGGATTTTCTGTAAAAAAATTGATCATTTGATCGGGAGAGGTTCGATTCCTTTTCAGCTCATTAAATTATATGCGGGGCGGCTTCTATCCCTCTCTCGCTACCATAGGGTACTGGGGCCCCACCATACCCCACCATACCCCACCATACCCCCGGGGCGGCGAAGCAGCCCCACAGCGACATATTAATACAAGACTGTAGCATAATTGGTTAATGCCACTCGCTCATAATGGGTCTAATGAGGGTTCGAGCCCCTTCGGTCTTAAATTACTGGCGTAGCCAGGGCCCCCCCCCCCCCTGTACCTACCACTAGGTTAAGGTACGGGCGCGCGATGCTAAGTGTACCCTATTCACGGTAACTAACTAGTTATATAGTTAAACGGAGGCATACCTGTAGGGGTACCTTACAATAAAAAAGTAGAAAGTAACAAGGTGTTAGCTGAGCGGTTTTAGTGCAAAATTTACACTTTTGAGACAAGGGTTCGATTCCCTTACACCTTAAAATATTTCAATGGTATCTCTATCCCACACCAGCATCTGGGGTACCCCAGGGCGGGGGGTGGGGCCCTATCCCCGGGGTACCCCATACCCCACCATACCCCACACCTAGCCAGGGAGGGCAGCGAGGGACGGGGTGCTTTACCCGCCCAACTCATCGTTTAGGAATGGTTTACATTGGCAAGTTAAGACGGTTGCTAACTGTTCGAGAAGATATTCTCTTAAGGGTTCGACTCCCTTCTATTCCGTAATTTCTTTTGCTCCCTAACATCAGGTACGCTGTGCAGGGGTGGGGCCCTATCCCCAAGGTAGCACTATGTTAATAAGGGTATATAGCTTAATGGAAAAGTATAAATTTGTCAAGTTTAGAGATATTGGTTCGAATCCAATTATACTCGAGTTTAAAAAAAGAAATTTTAATTATATCATTAAAGTAGTTCCATATTTTAATAGCAGCCTCCGCTCCGGGGTACCCCAGATAGTTAATCTATAAGGCTATGGGGCTGCTACTGGCCCGATCCCTACAGCTGGCGTATGGGGTACCCCATACCGCTAGGTTTAGGGTTACAAAGTAACCAAGTAAGGATGGGGGCCTCATCCCCACTACCTTAGGTATGGTGGGGTACCCCGTACCCCACAGCGATAAGAAGGAACTCGGAAAGGTAAAGCATATAAACTATAAGCCGGCCCATTCCCTTGTTAAGCGGTAAAGGCACGTTGCTTTCTAGGTTATTAATTTACCTTTTTAATATACAATGATATGTAAATAAAAAATTAAAAAATGTTAAATAAATTTTTTAATTCTAGTATAATTTTACTAGATTCACCATCTCCTTGGCAAATTGGATTCCAAGATGGTGCTGCTCCAGGTTTTGAAGGAATCACTGATTTACATGATTCTATCTTTTTTCATTTAATTGTTATTTCTATATTTGTATTTTGAGTATTATTTAGTGTAATATTTAATTTCAGTTATAAAAATTCTCCAATAGTGTATAAATACTCTAATCACGGAACATTAATTGAATTAATTTGAACTATAACTCCTGCATTAGTATTAATTGCTATTGCTTTCCCTAGTTTTAAACTATTATATATGTTAGATGAAGTAGTAACACCTGCTATGACTATTAAAGTAGCAGGTCACCAGTGGTACTGATCTTATGAATATTCTGATTTTATTAGTGAAAGTGGAGATTCTATAGAATTTGATAGCTATATGGTACCAGATTCTGATTTAGAATTAGGACAATTAAGATTATTAGAAGTTGATAATAAAATAGTTGTACCAGTTAAAACTCATATTAGATTTATAGTTACATCTACTGATGTAATTCATGATTTTGCTGTACCTGCTTTAGGTTTAAAAATTGATGCTGTACCAGGTCGTTTAAATCAAACATCATTTATAGCTTTAAGACCAGGTGTATTTAGAGGACAATGTTCGGAAATTTGCGGAGTATATCACGCATTCATGCCTATCGTTGTTGAAGCTCTACCTAAAAACGAATTTATTTTATGATTAGAGTCTGTTTCTAACTAACTATACTTGTTAAGGCTGCTTAGCCTGGGGCTGCAGGGCCTCGCTACCTTGCGCAACGCTCCCTAATAAGGCAGCGATGCTGGGGTACCCCATCCTCGCTATCCTTTCCCATCCCCCTTGCTTGCTTTGGCTTCCTTCCCGAAAGGGATAGGATGCCTAGCTAAGTAATAACGCGATACGGGCTGGGGCTGCTTCGCCGCCCCAGCCCTATAAATAATCTTATTCTATCCCTGGTTAAAAGTGATAGGCCTTAATGTACAGGGGCTGCTTTGATGGCTACGCCATATTATTAAGAAAAAGCCGCCCCATTGATTGAAACAGTATTTCCGTCTTCGCCGCCCCGGGCTACGCCAGGAAGGCTGCATCTGGCTTGGCCCCTATCGCACGAAGTATCGCTTCCTAATTTAAAACTATGGCTTAGGCTTCCTTCCCGCAAGGGATAGGAAGCCTAGCCTAGTTTTAAATTAGGATAGCGCAACCTAGCGTAGGGTTGCCCGGCCATGACCGCAGCCTCTTGCTTGCTTTGGCTTCCTTCCCGCAAGGGATAGGAGGCCTAGCTGGGCCTGGGGTACCCAGTAACTCGGGAATTCGTGCTAGATAAGGATAAAGTATTACTTGTATAGTAATAAAAAGTCAAGTAAAAAAATTATGATAAATACTCTTTACAATTTATTAGAAGTATTAATCGTTGTAGTGCCTATGCTATTAGCAGTAGCTTTTATGACTATAATAGAAAGAAAACAATTAGCAGCTATGCAAAGAAGAGTAGGTCCCAATACTGTTGGTTATTACGGAGTATTACAACCTTTTGCCGATGCTTTAAAATTAGTATTAAAAGAAACAGTAATACCAGCTCAATCTAATAAAACTTTATTTTATTTAGCTCCTATAATGACTTTAATATTTAGTTTATTAGGATGAGGAGTTATACCTTTTGGAGAAGGATTAGCTTTATCAGATTTTTCATTAGGTATTTTATATACATTAGCTTTATCATCTTTAGGTATATATGGTATATTATTTGCAGGTTGATCTGCTAATTCTAAATACGCTTTTTTAGGTTCTTTAAGAAGTACAGCTTCTATGATAAGTTATGAATTGATATTAAGTACAGCTGTTATAATAGTAATTTTATTAACTGGTTCATTTAATTTTTCAGTTATTATAGAGAGTCAACAAGCTATTTGGTTTGTAGTTCCATTATTACCTGTTTTTATTTTCTTTTTTATATCAATATTAGCTGAAACAAGTAGAACTCCTTTTGATTTACAAGAAGCTGAATCTGAATTAGTAGCTGGTTTCTTTACTGAACACTCTTCTATTATTTTTGTGTTTTTCTTCTTAGCTGAATACTGTTCTATTGTTTTAATGTCTACATTAACGGCTATTTTATTCTTTGGTGGTTATAACTTTACTGAAATATTTTATAATGATTCTATAATTAATTTACAAAGTATTATCTTAGGAGTTAAAACTTGTGTTTTCTGTTTCTTTTTTGTATGATTCAGAGCCACTCTTCCTAGATTAAGATATGATCAATTAATGTTATTCTGCTGAACAGGTATGTTACCTATAGCTATAGCCTTTACTATTTTAGTACCAAGTATTCTTATCGCTTTCGATATTGCTCCGTACTAAAATAATAGGGCTTGGGCTTTGGGATGCTACTGGCTTCGTATCCATCCCTATATTTATAACTATGGCTGTGGCATCTTTCCCGCAAGGGATAGGATGCCTAGCCTAGTTTAAATAAGGGAAGGAAGTGCGAAGCCTCCATAGCTTCGCTAGCTTCGCTAGTTTCGCTACGGAGGGGCGGCTTTATGGCGTAGCCATAGCCCCAGTAACCGCCGCTTAGTCCCAATTTCTCGGGACATTTTCACATTCTCCCCTTAATAGGATGCCTGGGGTATGGGGTACCTGTTCCCATCCCTCCCTAATTTAAACAAAATTATTTACTGTAGCTGTGGTGGCGGACCCCGGACGGGTACCTCATACCACAGCCATAATCGCTGAGTTGGTTATTGGCTGCAAGGGCTCCGCCATCAGAGCGTTATAAGGACATGTGGTAGAGTGGTTTAATACGATCGTCTAGAAAGCGTTTACCCAAAAGGTCGTGAGTTCGAATCTCACTGTGTCCGTATTTTTATACATTTTAATCTTATGGGGCTGCTTCGCCGCCCCAGGGCTTAGGCGTGACCCATTAACCGCCCCTCCCTGTGCTATGGTTAGGGGTACCCCTAAGCACAGCAAAAGGTGAGCACGGATGGGCCCCTTACAAGCCACCCCAGTCATATTCCTGGGGTACCCCATAACCGCTGAGTTGGTTATTGGCTGCAAGGGCTCCGCCATCAGAGCGTTATAAGGACGAGGAGTAGTCTTATATAAGAGCTTATTAGCCATCTAAAAGATGGAAAGGCTTTATTATTTTATGGTGCTTAGCCTATGGGCTCCGCCATCAGAGCGTTATAAGGACATGTGGTAGAGTGGTTTAATACGATCGTCTTGAAAACGGTTACCCAAAAGGTCGTGAGTTCGAATCTCACTGTGTCCGTATTTTTATACCCTTCCGCCCCACTCCTCGCTATCTCTGTACTCTCGCACCGCAGGCTACGCCATCCCTCCCTCTCGCTGTGGTCACGCATCGCGTATGCGTTACCATAGCGCAGGGACAAGGTGGCGGAGTCCGCGGTGCGCAGGGAAGGATACAAGGAACAACAGTATGGGGTAGCCCGGCGTAGCCCGGGTTCTTTTATACAAATTTAAGTATACAAACTAGGTATTATTAAAAATTAAACTAGCTCCATGAGAAGGTATTAGTTAAGCAGAAGGCTACTCACCCAGCCACGGTCTTGTGGCTGGGGGGTGTATCTTTATAGGATACTAGTCAACTTCTCAGTAAGAATGTGTATTTTGCATCCTTCATATTCGGATAATGATATTGCCACTCCTCGCTATCTTACCCATCCTATCCCTCGCATCGCTCGGCTTGCTGGGGCTGCTTCGCCGCCCTATATATTTATAACTATATTTAAAACTATGGCTTTGGCTTCCTTCCCGCAAGGGATAGGAAGCCTAGCCTAGTTTAAATAAGATTAGGGTGGGATACCCCGGCATAGCCCTGCGATGCTAAGGACAAGGATAGGGAGCGAGGGATACCTTGCTTTAAAAGCTAATCTTAATAGCGGCAATTTGATTTAGTCTACTAAAGGTGCAAACTATTAGCAGGGCTATTTTTAATAAATACAAAATCTCCTAATCTTCTGTTGGTACCCCACCCTAGCTCGTTACGGTAGGGTACCCCCGCACCGCAAGACTACGCCATCCCTCCCTCTCGCTGTGGTCACGCATCGCGTATGCGTTACCATAGCGCAGGGACAAGGTGGCGGAGTCCGCGGTGCGCAGGGAAGGAGGAAAGATAAATTTAATAAAGATAAATTGTAAATTGATAAGTACAAATAGTAATATTAATACAATTAAAAAACAAATGCAACTTTTCCCTTATCATTTAGTAGAAACATCTCCTTGACCTATTTTAACTAGTTTTTCTTTACTAACTATGGCAATCTCTGCAGTGTTATATTTCCATGGTTATGCTTTAGGAGGAGAGTTATTATTATTAGGTTTAACATTAACAGTATCAGCAATGATATTATGATTTAGAGATGTAATTACAGAAGGGACATATCTTGGAGATCATACTTTACAAGTTCAAAAAGGACTTACAATGGGTGTAGCTTTATTTATTGTAAGTGAAGTTTTTGCCTTTTTAAGTGTTTTCTGAGCATACTTTCATTCTAGTTTAGCTCCTAGTATCGAAATAGGTAATACATGGCCTCCTCAAGGTATAACAGCCTTAGATCCTTTTGCTATTCCTTTACTAAATACTATATTATTATTATCATCAGGAGTAACTATTACTTACGCACACCATGCTTTAATTCAAGGTAATAGAAAAGATGCAATTATCGGAACATTTTTAACTATTGTATTTGCTTTAGTTTTCACAGCTCTACAATATGTAGAATATTTACAAGCTGGATTCACTATCGCTGATTCAGTTTTCGGGACTGTATTCTTTGCATCTACTGGATTACATGGTTTACACGTTATAATAGGAACTATATTTATAACTGTAGGTTTCATAAGAATAATTTTATATCATCTTACTGATTTACACCATTTAGGTTATGAATCTGCCATTATATACTGGCATTTCGTAGATGTAGTTTGATTATTCTTATTTATTGTAGTTTACTGGTGAGGAGGTTAATGAGCCATCCCCTTATGCCAGGGTGGGGTACCCCATATAAGAATTATGGGGTACCCCACCCTGGCTCAATAATGGGGCTTAAGCACAATATAATTAACAGAAATCCCTTTACCGCATCCATGCTACCTAACTTGCGCATCGCGTATGCGTTACCATAGCGTGGCTAAAAAGGGGTACCCCACCCCGGGGGTGGTTACTGGCTCCTTAGCGTTAGTGTAAACTAGCGAGAGAGGAATACGCCATATTACTGGGGTACCCCATAATTCTGCTACAAAGTATTACAAACCCAGTCCCTAACCTCCCTCTCGCTGTGGTCACGCATCGCTAGTTCGGGTCACCCCAAACTAGCGTTGCTGGGGTACCCCCTAACCATGGCGCAGGGGCGCTAGGACGCTCTGGTCGCATATTTCCGGGCTAACGCTTCCCTGTGTTAAGGCTAGGCTGCACATCCGATCCTATATTTAAAACTATGGCTTTGGCTTCCTTCCCGCAAGGGATAGGATGCCTAGCCTAGTTTAAATAAGGAAGGATGCGTGGCCAAAGCCACACAAGGGATACTGTCAATCTTAGCAATATGGGGTGTGGCCAAAGCCACACCCCATTGCATAAATAGCAGCGGAATAAGCATGTAATCAACCCGAAAGGGGAAAAGTTCCTTCCTAAATTTACGACTCTGGAGGGAGGCATGGCGTAGCCATAAAGCCCCCAAGCCAGCAAGCGTATCCCTATCCCTTGCGGGAAGGGACGGGAAGGAACTAATATTTAAATTAACAAATGAACAAAAACCAAAACTTAATTGCAACAACTAATGCTGCCGCGCCAGCGCAAGATGTGGCGGTTACCCAAACTAATACTAACGTATTAGGGCCCCATACAACAATAGATACTAATTTATTAAGATTAATAAAAAATATACCTGTTTCTAATATCGCAGGAGTATCAGCTGGTGCTGGAAAAACTAAAGGCTCTGCCTCTAATTTATTATATAATTTTCTTCCTAGAGGTTATTTTAACACAGGGGCAGCGTCCACACAAGGATTATCCCAAAGAAAATTATTAAATAATATTAACACTATTTTAAATTATTTTTTTGCTTCTTTCTATATTTTAATTAGTAAACCTGTTTTATTATTTACTCCAGGTAAATTAGTAATTAGTCTTAATTACTATAAACCAGAACCTAATAGTAAATTAACTAATAGATATATATGAAAATATGGTAAAGTTCCTTCTAGATCTGGAACAGGGTTACATTCAGAATTTACAGGATTAATTGATATTTTATCTAAATTAACTAATAAAAAAGTAGAATTACAATTAAACCAATTAAATTATCCTTTCCATGATAGCACTATCTTGTCTAAACTAATCTCTTTAAATTCTAATAAAAAAAAATTTGTTAGAATAATAAGAATCCTTATGTCTAAAGCTACTATTATAACTAAAAACTTCTCTAGCGTAAGCCAGGGCCCAATGGGGCTGGGATTGGGTAACCCCACACCCATCGAATCAGCTGATGCCGCAGGCCTAGGATTACCTTTTTACACTGTAAAAAATGAAAAAGGTCAAAATATATCTATTCATACTTCAACTCCTACTGTATTATCTGGAATTCGAATACAAATTTCAGGTAGACTGGCTACACAAAGAGTAGTTCCTAAAAGAACTATTAATAAAAAACAAAAAGGAGGTTTTGCATGTACTAATAGAAATATAGTAGATTTTGCTCAATACACTAATAAAAACAAAAGAGGAGCTTATACAGTAAAAGTATGGACTTCTCATAAAATTATAAATTAATGGTATGCCTTGCGTAGCTAGGCAGGGGCCCTATCGGCCCCACCCAGCTCTCCCTTCTTACGCTACGCTAGTTTGGGGTGACCCGAACTAGCGATGCGATAGGCAGGGGCTGCTTCGCCGCCTCAGGGAATAAGGCTCCCCCATATAGCTACTCCCCCATGCGGGATATGGCTGGAGGGGGGAGTAGCTCTGGATAAGCATGAACAGATGTCTCATTACTATTTTGCGGCTCTGCCGTTATAGTATCGGTTTGCTGGACAGTGTGTGTGGTGCAGGAGGTCTTGGCTAGTCTGGTGTGGGCTATGGTAGGCTATGCTACCCTACGCTCCCTATGGGGCCCTATCCCTCTTGCGTTAGAAATAACGCGATACGGATGGGGCCCCGCAGGGAGCGCGATAGGGATGCAAGCCAAACCTAGAAGCCTGTGGCGGATATGCCTGGGTGCGCTATGGTCTGGGGTATGGCGTAGCCATACCCCACAACCACAGCGATATCCCAGACTGGCGATGGGGTACGGGTGCGCTAACGCGATCCCCACCCCCGCCCTGGGGTACCCCAGATGCCACAAACCCCCAACCACCACTTATACTTAAATACCCCAGGAAAGGCGACAGAGATAGTACAAATTAAAAATTAATTTAATATGCCTCAATTACTTCCATTTTATTTTATAAACCAATTTTCATTTGCATTCTTAAGTTTAATAGTTTTAATAGTTTTTTTATCTAAATATGTTTTACCATTATTCACATATAGAAACGTAGTTAGATTATATATTACTAAATTAACAAATAAATCTTAATCCTCCGGCTACGGCTATGGGACGGCTTTAGCAGCCCCCAGCCAGCCAGGGTAAAAGTATGCCTGGCTGCTTATAGGATAGCTAGGCTACCCCGTGGAGCCAGGGGTTTAATGTAGCTGATAAAAGTTCCACACCCCTTTATTTAATTGTGCTAGAGCTAGGGGCTAACTACTGGGGTACCCCAGCATCGCTAGTTTACACTATAGCGTTGCGAGGGGTACCCCACCACAGCCCCCACAACAGAAGCCGCCCCAATAGTAGGGAGCCCCATAAGCGAGTATGCTGAAATTGGTAGACAGGTGGGTCTTAGGAACTCATAATTTATAATTGTAAGAGTTCGAGTCTCTTTACTCGTATTATTTGTAGGGCCAGGATCCCTGGCTAGGGTGGGACGGCGAAGCAGCCCCTGGCGTAGCCCGGCTGGGGTGGTGATGCAGCCCAAGCGTAGCTAGGGAGGGGTCGGTTACTGCGCTTATTATAGGGTGGGGTACGGGGCCCCCGGCTAAGCACCGTACCCTATATATTTATAACTATGGCTTGGCTGGCATCGCATATGCGATGCCAGCCTAGGTTAGGGATAGGATAGCATACGCGATGCCTATGCTTAAATTAGGGAAGGATAAGCCCCTTCAAAGAGTTAAGTTTACAGTATGGTATTGTAGTCAAATTGCAAATTTGATGGATATTTTATATCTGACAGGGTTCGATTCCTTCTTAGCTCTAACATCTTGGCTGGGGGTATGGCTACGCCATAAACTCCCCCTCCCTGACGTAGCCCGGGGCGGCGAAGCAGCCCCACCCTAACGCTTCCTTAGGTTATAGATGGGGGCACAGGGTATTGCGTGTCCCTGGCGTAGCCCGGGGCGGCGAAGCAGCCCTAGCCTATCGCATCGCTAGTTCGGGTCACCCCAAACTAGGAAGCCACACCCCACCCAGAAATCTAAATTTTTTTAGCTTAATGGTAGAGCTGCATTCTTCTAAAGTGCTGATTTTGGTTCGATTCCAAAAAAAAATAATGGTATAGGGCTAGGGTGGGGCGGCGAAGCAGCCCCTGACGTAGCCCGGCTTGCTGGGGCTGCTTCGCCGCCCCAGGGTTAGGGGTACCCTTAACCCCAGCCCATTCTCCACACTACGCACGGGATAATATAGTCGTCCCGGGGGAGCTTTATGGCGTAGCCATAGCCCCCAACCAGCGCACGTGCGTAGCCTGGGGCTGCTTCGCCGCCCCGGGCTACGCCAGGGAGGCGGTGGAGGGGAGGGCTTACGCCATCCCCATCTCAGCCCTATAATAAAAGAACGTAGTATAGTGGTAGTATGTGGATTTCCAAAATCCCCGGTAGGTGTTCGATTCTCCTCGTTCTTGTAGTTAGCTATCCACTTTTGTTTCAATAAAAAAAAAAACAAAAAACAAAATATAAGAGATAAAAAACAAAAATCACATTTTCCAGTTTATATATTACCTTATTAATCTGAGAGGTTAAATTCTGTAAACTGAGCGCTAGATATTTTCTCTGCCGAATTGGTGAGGTGGGTAGGCAAGGTAGGCACCCTGGCGTAGCCCGGGGCGGCGAAGCAGCCCCATATACGTCATAACCCCAAGCCATGCCCCACCCAGCCATCCCCGGGCTACGCCAGGGAGGTGAAGGATATCTAACTATTAAGCAACATTTAGTTTTTGATTTATGTCAATTATTCAAAATTTAGGGGTGGCTAGTGTTACACAAGCCTTCCCCATTATTTCACCTTTAGATCAGTTTGAAGTAACTAATCTAATTGGTTTTAACGCCCCATTATTAGGTTATATTAATATAAGTTTAACTAATTTAGGTTTATACTCATTATTAATATTATCTGTAATTGTTTCTCTACATTATTTTAGTAACAATAATAATAAAATAATACCCTCAAAATGGTCTATTGGATTAGAAAGCTTGTTTGCAAGTATAAATGCAATGGTAAGAGACCAAATAGGTGCCTCATATGAAGTTTATTTACCTTTCATCTACTCATTGTTTATCTTTATAATAATAAGTAATTTAACAGGTAATATTCCGTATAACTATACAATAACAACTTCTATGATAGTATCTATAGGATTAAGTTTCACTATTTTCATGGGTGTAACTATTTTAGCATTATATACTCATAAACTACATTTCTTCTCATTCTTCATACCGTCTGGTACTCCTTTGGCTTTAGTTCCTTTATTAGTTCTTATTGAATTAATATCTTATGTAGCCAGAGCTTTTTCATTAGGTATAAGACTTTTTGCTAATGTAGTAGCTGGACACACATTATTAAAAATCTTAGCAACTTTCTTAGGACAAATGTTTGCTTCTGGTTTAATAATGTCTGTAGTTACTTTAATACCTTTCTCTATATTTATTGCTTTAATAGGATTAGAATTGGCTGTTTCAGTAATACAAGCTTATGTATTCTGTATATTAACTTGTTCTTATATTAAAGATGCTATATTATTACACTAATAAAGCCTTAAATTCTGCGCTTGCTCCTACGGATGGGGTAACCACGGGGGATTGGGCTGCTTCGGGCTTCCTTCGCATCGCTAGTTCGGGTCACCCCAAACTAGCGTAGCGTGGAAGCCAGAAGCCATGCCCCACACCCCCGCATCGCTGCCTTATTAGGGAGCGGTGCGCAGAAAAGGAATTTTTAACTGCCTCCCCTTATTTCATTTTAATTACGTTTGCCCTCCGTTATGATATTGAAACATCTGTCCTAAACCGGCGAGTCCCTGAGGCGGCGAAGCAGCCCCAGGCTACGCCAGGGTATGGCTGGGGCCCCATATGCCACTCCCACCAACCATAAAAGAGATATGTAAAGAATAATTTCTTTATTCGTGTCCGGTTGGGGGTGGCGTAGCATCTGGGGTACCCCAGGGCGGGGGTGGGGATCGCGTTAGCGCACCCGTACCCCGTATAAAAGCTCATAATTTAAGGGTAGAATGATTTCTTGATGAGAAATAAGTAGAAGTTCGAGTCTTCTTGAGCTTAAAAATTTGAATTACTAGCTTAATAAGCTAAAGCAGTGGTCTGGGGGGAGTTTTATGGCGTAGCCATACCCCCATGCTGCTGGGTTGTGGGGTACCCCATCCATGGCTACACGTGTGGGGGAGCTTTATGGCGTAGCCATACCCTCATGCGATGCCAGAAGCAGCCCCACCCTCCCTATCGCATCGCTAGTTCGGGTCACCCCAAACTAGCGTAGCGCAGGGAGGGGGAGCCAGCCATGGCGTATGGAGCCCCAGCCAATACTTTAAAATCTATCTTTTTAATATAAAAAAAAGTAAAAAATTATACTTTTTAAATTAACTTATGCGTTTATTAAAAAGTCATCCTCTACTAAGTCTTGTAAATTCTTACTTAGTTGATTCTCCTCAACCTTCTAACATCTCTTATTTATGGAATTTCGGTTCTCTATTAGCTGTATGTTTAGGTTTACAAATAGTAACTGGTGTATTCTTAGCAATGCATTATACTCCTAACGTTGAATTAGCTTTCATAAGTGTGGAACACATTATGAGAGATGTAAACATGGGATGAGCTATAAGATATGCTCACGCGAATGTTGCTTCATTTTTCTTTATCTTTGTGTATTTACATATAGGTAGAGGATTGTATTATGGTTCTTATAAATCTCCAAGAGTTTTACCATGGTCTATTGGGGTAATAATTTTAGTAGTTATGATGGCTACAGCCTTTTTAGGTTATGTACTTCCATACGGTCAAATGTCATTGTGGGGTGCTACTGTAATTACTAATTTATTAAGTGCAATACCTTACGTAGGACAAGACTTTGTACAATTAGTATGAGGTGGTTTCAGTGTAAGTAATGCTACATTAAATAGATTCTTCTCATTGCATTATTTATTACCATTTGTTTTAGCAGCTTTAGCAGTTTTACATTTATTAACATTACATCAACACGGAAGTAGTAATCCTTCTGGGGTTACAGGAAATGTAGATAGATTGCCAATGCATCCTTATTTTGTATTTAAAGATTTAGTTACAATTTTCTTATTTTTCTTAGTACTTTCTATTATAATATTCTATTATCCTAATTTATTAGGGCATAGTGATAACTATATTCCAGCTAATCCTATGAGCACTCCTGCTTCAATTGTTCCAGAGTGGTATTTATTACCTTACTATGCAATTTTAAGATCAATACCTAATAAATTATTAGGAGTTTTATCTATGTTTGCATCTTTATTAATATTATTAGTAATGCCTATTGCTGATACTTCTAGAATTAGAGGTAACCACTTTAGACCTATAATGAAATTCTTCTTTTGGATTTTTGTTGCTAATTTCTTTATATTAATGTGGATAGGTAGTCAACACCCTACAGAGCCTTTTGTTACAATAGGACAAGTAGCTACAACTCTATACTTCTCTTGGTTCTTAATTATAGTTCCAGTGACAGGTATAATTGAAAATACTTTAATGGATATAGCTTTACCTTATAATAAGGAAAACTAGTTATGGATACCCCATAAGGCATCACTTTCCTCCTTCGCATCCACTCCCCTTACCTAGGATGGGAGGGCTGCTTCGCCGCCCCGGGCTACGCCAGGGACACGTAAAAGCTCCCCGTATCCCTGCCTTGCTGTTGCGTTAGCGGGGCGGCTTAAAAAACAAAAAACAAAATATCGGTGTTATAGCATAGTGGTTATGCGGAGTACTGTTAATACTCATCACAGTGGTTCGATTCCTCTTAACACCTCTAATTAATTCTGAGGTTATTCTACTCTTTATGGGGTGTGTGCGCTAGCGCGATACGCCCTCCATCCCAACTTGGCTTTCTTGCTTTCCAGGGGCGGCGAAGCAGCCCCATCCCCACATAAATTTAAGGTAAAACCTACTGCCAGCCCTGGCTATGGCTGGGTATCGCGTTAGCGCACCCACAACCACACTAGGGATTACAGCGCCACCTCTCTCCCTCGCTTTATTGTTAAAGCGAGGGAGAGATACTATAGCTGTTAGGGATCTAGTTAAAACCTCTCGTCGTATTGTAATATAGAACATTATTTAATGCAAGGCTACGCCCTAGCAAGAAAAATAATTGTAGGTAAAATAAAAAATAAAACTATGAAAAATCTTTTTTTAGACTTATTAGCTTTCGGTGCTATTCTTTCTAGTGTTTTGGTTATCACTTCTAAAAATCCAGTTATATCTGTACTTTTTTTAATCTCTGTTTTTATTAATACAGCAGGTTATCTTATTTTAACAGGTATAGGTTTTGTAGGTATAGCTTATATTTTAGTATATATTGGAGCAATAGCTGTTTTATTCCTATTTGTAATAATGATGATTAATATTAAATTAGTTGATATTTTAGAAACAGGAAGCGAGTATACTAAAAACTTACCTTTAGCTTTGTCTGTAGGTGGTTTGTTCTTATATGAAATATTTACTATTACACCATTCTCACTAAATAATGTTATAAATTTACCTCAAATAGGTTTAGAAATTTTAACTCAATTAAATAAAATTTTATTGTTTAATAACTCAGTCTTAAATGCGGATACTTTGGTTGGCGGTATGGGGTACCAGGCCTCTGGCACAAACCCACTAATTAATACTATGTCTAATTCTATAGGAGTAGACAGTACTTTTACTAATTTTTTACAAATAGAAATGTTAGGACAAGGTTTATACAGTTATGGTGCTTTATGGTTAATATTAAGTAGTATTATTTTATTACTTTCTATGATCGCGCCTATTATATTAAGTACAAGATCTAACACTAATTAATACTATGGGGGCGGAGCCCGTATGGCTAAGCACCAGCACCGCTTCGCTTGTGGGACTAGGGCTATGCCAGAGGTACCCCACCCTAACCTAGGCTTAGGGGTACACTAGCGTTGCTGGGGTACCCCTAAGCCAGGGATAATATCATTTTACAAGGTCTAAAGGCAAACAAACTAAATAAAATTTATGAATTTATCTTTATTTTTATTCATCGTAGGCATTTTAGGTTTTATATTAAATAGAAAAAATATAATCTTGATGTTAATATCTATAGAAATAATGTTACTAGCTGTAACATTCTTGATATTAATAACATCATACGGTTATGATGACAATATAGGTCAGACTTTTAGCGTATATATTATAGCTATTGCAGGAGCAGAGTCTGTTATAGGATTAAGTATAGTAGTAGCCTATTATAGATTAAGAGGGAATATATCTTTAAGAAGTTAATGTATTTATCAATAATTTTATTACCTTTATTAGGTTCAATTGTTTCAGGTTTATTAGGTAGAAAAATAGGAGTAACTGGAACACATATAATAAGTACTGGTTGTTTATTACTAACTTCAATATTAGCTACAGTAGCTTTCTATGAAGTAGGAATCTGTTCTTCACCAGTAACTGTACAATTAAGTAGTTGGTTGGATTCTGAGTTTTTATCTATAAATTGAGAATTTTTATTTGATAGTTTAACAGTATCAATGTTAATACCTGTTTTATATGTATCAACTTTAGTTCATTTATATTCAGTATCTTATATGTCAGCAGATCCTCATAACCAAAGATTCTTTTCATATTTATCATTATTCACATTCTTTATGCTAGTTTTAGTAACAGGATCAAATTATTTAATAATGTTTATAGGTTGAGAAGGTATAGGTGTGTCTTCATATTTATTAATCAATTTTTGATATACTAGAGTACAAGCAAACAAATCTGCTATATTAGCCTTTACTATGAATAGAGTAGGTGATATGTCTTTATCTATAGCCTTTTTCTCAATTTTTTGAGTATTTGGTAATTTAGATTATGCGAGTGTATTTAGTTTATCACCATATATTAATGAAAGTTTAATAAGTATAATTGGTTTATTATTATTATTAGCTGCAATGGGTAAAAGTGCTCAAATAGGTTTACATTCTTGGTTACCAGGTTCAATGGAAGGTCCAACACCTGTTTCAGCTTTAATCCATGCTGCTACATTGGTAACAGCTGGTGTATATTTATTAATGAGATCTTCACCTTTAATAGAATACGGGTCTACTTCTTTATTAGTTATTATGTGAACAGGATCAATTACAGCATTTTTTGCTGCTTCTTCAGGTTTACTTCAAAATGATTTAAAAAGAATAATTGCCTTTAGTACTATAAGTCAAATGGGTTATTTATTTATGGCTGTAGGATTAAGTCAATACAATGTAGCTTTATTCCATTTAGTAAATCATGCTTTCTTTAAAGCGTTACTATTCTTAGCCGCAGGTTCAGTAATTCATGCTATGGCGGATCAACAAGATGTAAGAAGATTAGGTGGTTTAATTAATTTCTTACCGTTTACTTATACTTCTATATTAATTGGTTCTTTATCATTAATGGCTTTACCTTGATTAACAGGTTTTTATAGTAAAGATTTAATAATAGAATTGGCATATGGTCAATATAAATTCAGTGGTATAGCAGCATATTACTTAGGTACAATTACGGCTATATTTACTGCGTTTTATTCATTTAGACTTATTTCTTTAGTATTCTTAACTTATCCTAATGCACCTAAACTTGATTATTTAAATTCTCATGAAGCAAGTACAGCAGTAGTAATTCCATTATTCTTATTATCTTTATGTAGTATTTTCTTTGGATTTATTTTCCACGATCTATTCATAGGTTTAGGTACTGATTTCTTTGCTAATAGTTTATTTATCCACCCGGATCATATTACTATGGTAGAAGCCGAGTTTTCTTTACCTTTAATGATGAAACTTTTACCTACAATAGGAAGTGCTTTAGCTGCTTTAGCTGCTGTATTATTGTACCATAACTATTCTTCATTTATGATAGAACTTACTGATTATAAATTAGGTAGAAAAATATATACTTTCTTTAATGGAAAATATTTAATAGATATTATATATAACAACTATATCATTTTAGGTGGTTTACACTTAGGTTTCACTATAGCTAAATTATTAGATAGAGGTGTGATCGAGGTTGTAGGACCTTATGGTATATCCGATATTTTAAGTAATACAAGTGCTAATATGGCTAAATGAGACACAGGTATAGTAACTACTTATGCTCTGTATATTGTTTTAGGACTTATAGGTATTTTATTCTTATTATTTGCTCCTATTATCTTGAATATGGCTTCTAGCATGGGGCCCCATAACTCAACATTAGGTGCGGACCAAGATATTAACTTATTTAATTCTATTAGATTATTATTTATCTATATTCCTACTTTATTTTTTATAATCCAAAAATAAAAATTTTTTAGCCTAGCCATCGCTATATAGCGATATGGACTACGCCATCATAACTTTCTACTCCCCTTTACTAGCAACGCTACCGCACCAGCCTACTCCATACCTTAATAGGTGTGGGGTACCCCATACCTAGCCTGGCGTATGGGGTACCCCACCATACCTTAAGGTAGGGTCAGCGTAAGCTTAATATAAAAGAGGGAAAAGAAGTTAAAATGTGGCGGTGGATGGGGCTGCTACTCCCCGACTTGTAGTATCGCACCACTTGGCTGCCCGATCCCTACGGCTGGCGTAGCCAGGGATGGGGCCCGAATCCCTGGCTACGCCAGGCTTGTGGGGTACCCCATACCCTAGCCCAGCCCAACCTATATATAGTAAAAATAGTTTAATGGTAAAATAACGTCTTGTGGCGACGTCAGATCTTGGTTCAAATCCAAGTTTTTACCCTTTAAATTCCCATCCTCTTGCGAGCTGCCGGCTTCGCTCCTTGCATGGGGCTAGGCTGTGGTAAACTGAGGCTAGGGGACAGGCGTAGCCAGGCTGGCTCTTCTCCTTCGCTTTGTTCCCCCCATACCTTAGATATGGGGTACCCCAGCAAGGAGGGATAAGGGAGCGTATGGTGGGGTGGGTTACCCCGCCCCGTACCCCACAGCATTAAATAGGCCTATATTTAAGATATCTAAAACTGGAATTTTATGCGAAGAAAGCTTGCCAATATCTGGAGTAGTTCAAGGCCTCCGGCACACACTTGCAATTTTTAATATTTTTAAGGGTAGCAAGCCAAGCGGCGCATTGTCTACTTAGTTAGAGTAGCTAAGTAGATAAATGAGCTTATACAATTAAAATTTAGTCAAGGTCCGGGGTAAATACTGAGATAAATATAAGAGGAAACTCTTGGTAATAACACAGAAAGTTTAAATTTGTATATATAAAGTTCTCTGACTAACACCAAGGGCTACCCATAAAAGTGAGGTAGCCCACCTTCGCGATTTACATGCTCTCGGCCTTTAGGCGATATGTAAATGCGGTACTGATTACTTAGTCTAGGCTTATGGTGGGGTGGGTTACCCCGCCCCGTACCCCCCACATTATACTTTATTTCAATAAATTTGCAAATCTGACTCCTATCTCCTACCTTTAAATTTTTAGACTCAATCAGTTATTTTAAATATTCTAGGGCTACGGACTAGGCTGCGGGGCTGTGTTACCGCCCCAGCCAAGCCTTGCGCTAGCGCAGCGATGCTGGGGTACCCCATACCGCCCCGAAGCAAGTACCAGCCCCATTATTTAAATTGTTTACATAATCCGTCTTACAGATATTTTACTTAAATTTTAGGCCCCTTTCTTATTTAGGCTTAAGCCATAATGTGTGTGGGGCTCTCCTTACCTTAAGGTATGGTGGGGTACCCCATACGCCAGGCTAGGTATGGGGTACCCCACACCAAGCCAGGGGTAGTCGCCCCATCCACAACCATGTTGATTAATGATTAACAAAGCGCTGAAATAGTTTAATTGGTTAAAACATCTCATTCATGATGAAAAAAAAAAGGTTCAACTCCTTTTTTCGGCTATTGTTTAATCCAAGCCTCGGCCTGGGGATGGGGTACCCCATAAAAATCTCACACCTTTAGCTGAATTGGTACAGCATTTGCCTTCGAAGCTTACAGGTATTGGTTCGAGTCCAATAAGGTGTTATTGGGCGGTTCAATAAAAGAATGTAGTATAGTGGTAGTATCGTGGTCTTCAAAACCATCAGGTAGGTGTTCGAATCGCCTCGTTCTTGTAGTTAGGCTGGGGTACCCCACAGCCCTATAAATATAAGAGAATAAATATCGTGAATAACGAATATAATACGACAAAATTCTACTTATATTAATTTGTTTAATTAAGGAAAATTTTTGTTTAAATCTTAGGACAGAATTTAATTTTGGTTCTGATTGAACGTTGTCCAGTAGTCTAAGGCATGCAAATCGCTGATTCCTAAGGGGATTAGGGTGTACGGGTGAGTATAAACAAATAAGATAACCTATAGTCTTCAGAAATAGAAGATAAAAACTAATCTTAAAAATTTTAAGAATAAGTAATAAAGGAATTTTTCTGTTATAGGATTCTATTTGTCTTGAATAGGTAGTTGGTGGGGTAAAGGCCTACCAAGCCAATGATCAATAGCCAGCTTGAAAGAGGGATTGGCCACATCGGGTATGAAATTTACCCAAATTGCTCACGCAATCTGCAGCCGAGAATCTTTGTCAATGCTCGTAAGAGTGAACAAGCTAACTGGAATCTAATATTGCGAAGAAATTTTCAATAGTAGATAATGTAAGGGAGGATAATGACGTTACCTTACGATGAGTGTCGTCTAAACCTGGTGCCAGAAGACTCGGTAATACCAGAGACGCGAACGTTAGTCATCTTAAATAGGCGTAAAGGGTTTGTAGGCAGCTTTTTAAAATGTCCTTAAGGATATTTTAAATATAAAGCTAGAATCAGATAGAGGAAATTGAATAATATTTAGGGTAAGGCTGAAATCCATAAATGCTAAATAGAATACTAGTAGCGAAGGCTTCTTTCCAAGTAATGATTGACGCTGAGACACGAAGGTGTGGATAGGAAATAGGATTAGATACCCCGGTACCCCACACTGTCAACGATGAATGGTAGATATTAGTTCGATGCATCCTATCCCTATCGCATCGCTAGTTCGGGTCACCCCAAACTAGCGTAGCGCTGGGTAAGGAGGATGCACATAAAGCTAGTTTCGAAGTTAACTGCGATTACCATTCCGCCTTGTGAGTATACTTGCAAAAGTGAAAATAAAAAAATTAGTCGGTCCTAGAGCAAACGAAGTGAAGCATGTTGTTTAATACGATAATCCGCGTATAATCTTACCACTTCTTGAATAGCTATTATTATATATTTAGAGTCTTTGTCTAACCTTCTAGTAGGTATAACTTACCAGAGGGAGGCATTGTACCGAATTTATAGGGTAATTTTTACAGGTGTTGCATGGCTGTCGTCAGTTCGTATCGTGAGAACTGAGGTTAATTCCACAAACGAACGCAATCCCTACAATTAATTTAAACTTAATTTTGGTTTTCTGATAAAGAGGACCTCTTATGGGACTAAGACAAGCCGTTATGGCCCTAATGAAGTGGGCTACAGACGTGCCACAAAAACTTTAACAAAGTGACGCAATACATTATTTAAAATATGAGGAGCTAATCATCAAATAAAGTTATAACCAGATTATTGCCTGAAACTCGGCAATATGAAGCAGGAATTTCGAGTAATCGTTGATCACTACGCAACGGTGAATTTTTAATTTAGGATGAACTAACTGTCTGTCAATTGGAAGAAGCTTTCCTTTTAGGAAGAAGTGGCGAAAAAGATACTTTTACAATAATTACGTTAAGGTCGCTGAGATGCGCATCTTAACCTTATTGATCTTTAGTTTATAGATTAAGACTTCGGTCTATAATTTAATAAATTAATGAGAATAAAACCTCCTAGCTGTTTCCAGTATTAGTAAGTAACATTTAATAAGTCATAGCAAGGTAGCCGTACTGGAAAGTGCTGCTGTAATATCTCAAGAATAATAAAGAAAGAAAAACCCCTTATAAGTGGCTTGGCTAACGCCATGGGCCCATATATCAAAGCGACAAGCGAAAATAGTTAAATTGGTATAGCCTCTACCTTCCAAGTAGATATTGAGAGTTCAAATCTCTCTTTTCGTATAAAAAAAGTACAATTTTATCGCTGGGTGTGGGGTGTGGCTTCCTAGTTTAGGGTGACCCGTACTAGCGATGCGAAGGATGCTGGTACCCCATACCCTAGGGCTGCCTATGGCTAACACCTAGGAGGAGGTACCCCAGGAACAGGCACATTAAAGCAAAGCAATACTACAAATGCTTACATTAAGTATAATTTATTTAATTATTACAATAGCATATCATTCCTCAACCGTAAAAGGGTTTGTAGGATTATCTCCAATTTTAATTAGTCGGCTTACTTCTATAATTTTTCTATATTCCGGAGCTTTAGCTTTTAATGCTCTATATGTTCAGTCAATTGGATCAGGAATAGGTCTATATAGTGGTAATTTCCAGGTAACCTTAATTTCTCAAAGTTTAGATTTATTTCTTTTTATCATGGCTTCTTTAATTTTGATTCCTTGATCAAACAGAGCTAGCTTGGTGGGGGGTAACAACCCAGAATATATTTCTAATGGTCCTAACATTTCAGAATACTCTTTAATAGTTTTATTTAGCACTCTAGGTAGTTCTTTATTATTAAGTTCTGTAAATTTAGTGTCTATGTATTTAGCTATAGAATTACAATCTTTTGGTGTGTATATTTTAGCAACAATATATAGAAACTCTGAATCAGCTACAAATGCGGGATTAAAATATTTCTTATTAGGAGGTTTATCTTCATGTTTAATTTTATTAGGTTCAGGTTTAATATATAGTTACACAGGTATAACTTCTTTTGAGGGATTATATTCATTAATTACTGTATGTAGTACTGGCTTGGGTACCCATGCTAGTGAAGTAGGGCCTGGAGTATTACAAGGAGTTCAATTAGGTTTAATCTTAATCTTTGTAGGATTATTATTTAAAATTTCAGCAGCACCATTCCACAATTGGGCACCTGATGTATATAATGATGTGCCTACTATTGTTACAACTTGGTTAACTATCATGCCTAAAGTGGCTTTAATGATGTTATTAGTAGAAATAGTAAGCAGCTTAGGAGGTTCTTACACTGGCGTTACAGCATTAGCTGGGGGCCCTAGTCCAGACCTTATAAAAAACTTATTTTTAATCTCTTCATTATTTTCATTATTAGTAGGAACAATACTAGGATTAAGTCAGGTAAAAATAAAAAGACTATTAGCCTATAGTACAATATCTCATGTAGGATTTATGTTATTAGCTTTAGCTATTAATACTGAAGATTCTTTAGAATCTCTATTATTCTATTTAATACAATACTCTATTACTAATTTCAATGCCTTTTTAATTTTACTATCTTTCGGTTATTTACTTAAATCTGTGAGAAACTTCTCTGGCGAAAGTACAGAAAGCCTAGGTGGAGTAAGCAATGGCTTGAGTGGAGCGCTTAGCGATACCCCATCCCATGCCACAGATATATCTTTCATTAAAGAATTAAAAGGTCAATTTTACAATTATCCTTTATTAACCTTAAGTTTAGCTATTTCTCTATTCTCTATGGCAGGTATTCCACCTTTAGTTGGATTCTTCGCTAAACAGCAAGTACTTTATTCTGCCTTACAAGGGGGATATTACTTCATTTCTATCATAGCAATATTAGTAAGTGTAATTAGTGCTTCTTATTATCTACAAATAATAAAAGTAATGCACTTTGATGTTAATAGTGGCGACGGAGGGGGTAACCCCAACCCAGCCACTGTAGCTACAAATGCTACAGACGCCGACTCATCTGCCGGTGCGGACGCAGGCATTAAAGTTATAACTAATACTCATGCTTTCTTAATTTCTTTATTTACATTATCATTATTATTGTTTATGTTAAAACCATCTATCCTATTAAATAGCACTAGTCTAATGGCTTTAAATATTTTCATTTCATAATGAACTCATTATTTATGTTATTTATATTTATACCAGTATTAGTTGTTATATTATTAGCTCTTAATTTATTATTAGCTGTACATAGACCTGATACTGAAAAACTATCTCCTTATGAGTGTGGGTTTACTCCTATTTATGGACAAACTAGATCTCAATTTTCTATACACTTCTACATTGTTGCAATTCTATTCTTAGTTTTTGATTTAGAAATTTTATTGTTATATCCTATAGCTGTTACTTTATATCAAGTATCTACTTATGGTTTTACTATAGCTATTATTTTCTTCTCAATTCTAACTATAGGGTTTGTATATGAATTAGGTAAAGGAGTATTAAAATTTACAGATCACAAATCTCAAATTATATAGTCCTCCCTCTTACTTGCTAGGCTACCTCTAGCAGTGCGATAGCCTGGGAGCGCTATATAGCCTAGCCTAGGCTAAGCACCATACCCCGCCCCACCCGTCCTTGTGAGGCTACGCCATAACACAGGCTGTGGGGCTGCTTCGCCGCCCCGGGCTACGCCAGGGTGCCTACCTAGCGCAGTAACTGCCCCACATTATTTATGTTCTGCTCCCCTTTATCCCTAAACGATTTAGCACCTTTTAGTAACCGCCATACTCTATATAAGTGTAATTATACTTTAGAAAAAAGTTTGCAGAAAATATTGTGAAACATAATATCCCTTCCTATCACGCTGGTGGGGCTGCTTCGCCGCCCCGGGCTACGCCAGGGGGGGGGGGGGGGGGGGGGGGGGCCCCCCCCGGGGTAGGGGGAA
>Ga0247813_10000457_pt1 | contig 38793 bp, 40 predicted proteins | sample UWRJL169409C1_FD_180719 | JGI IMG/M metagenome (GOLD analysis project Ga0247813, IMG submission 180719) | Plant litter microbial communities from Arlington Agricultural Research Station in Wisconsin, United States - UWRJ-L169-409C-1 | ecosystem: Environmental > Terrestrial > Plant litter >... | reverse complement strand
TCCTTCGGACTTCGCTGCTGCTCCTCACGAAAGGCGGGGTCCGCGCAAACTCGCTTCGCTCAAACATGCGCGGCCCTGATCCGCCTTTCGCTGCGGTGCTCGCCGCAGCCGGACAGCCGCCCGCAGGCCTACCGCCCGCCGACGCGGGCACGATCGTTGGGCATCCGGCGAGCGCAATCGCCGCGCGCCCACCAAGCCTGGCATGCAGTGCGGCCCGGGCGATCCCTCTGCGCCGCCGAGGAGCGCAGCGCCATCGGCTGCGCGCGCAGCGCGCTTCAACCTCTGACTCGTCGCAGCTGTTTGAGCGCAGAGAACGAAGTGAACGCAGCGAGTTCTGCGACGCAGCCGATGGCGCGAGCACCGCAGGGAAGCCGCGCAGCGGCCGGCGCAGTGGGCTCGCCCGGGCCGCACTGCCTGCCAGGCGGCCTGCCCAAAGCCAAAGCCAGAGCCAGAGCCGCAACACATAACTGACGGAGAAGAACACCATGCTCACAGTCAAGAACATCCACCAGTACTACGGCGGCTCCCACATCCTGCGCGACGTGAGCTTCACCGCCACGCTCGGCAAGGTCACCGTGCTGCTCGGCCGCAACGGCGTCGGCAAGACCACGCTGCTGAAGTCGCTGATGGGCCTCGTGCCGATCAAGAGCGGCAGCATCGAGTTCGACGGCCAGCCGATCCAGAAGAAGACGCCCTACGAGCGCGCCCGCGCCGGCATGGGCTTCGTGCCGCAGGGCCGCGAGATTTTCGCGCGGCTGACGGTGGAGGAGAACCTGCGCATGGGCCTGGCCTACAAGAGCGGCAGCACGCCGATTCCGGCCGAGCTGTTCGAGCTGTTCCCGATCCTCAAGCAGTTCATGAACCGCCGCGGCGGCGACCTCTCGGGCGGACAGCAGCAGCAACTGGCCATCGCCCGCGCGCTGGCGCCCAAGCCGAAGCTCCTGATCCTCGACGAGCCGACCGAAGGCATCCAGCCAAGCATCATCAAGGACATCGGCCGCGTCATCCGCATGCTGGCCGACCGCGGCGACATGGCCATCGTGCTGTGCGAGCAGTACTACGACTTTGCGCAGGAACTGGCCGACGACTACCTGGTGATGGAGCGCGGCGAGGTCATCGCGCGTGGACTGGGCAAGGACATGGAAGCGCAGGGCGTGCGGCAACTCGTCGCCATCTGAAGAAAACCGGCGTGCCGGTTCGTGATACGGTCGCAACCCTAGGGTAAACACCTGTCCGTGGCACGCCTGCCGCGGGGATGCCGGCCCGACGCACCCGTTTCATCATGACTCCCGCCAGCGCTCCCGAGCCCGCCGATCCGGCCGGCAATTCCGCCACTCCCAACGCAGGCACCGACGCCGACCGCGACCGCGTGCTGTTGAAGGCCGTGCTCGCCCTTGGCGTGGGCGGCTTCGCCATCGGCACCGGCGAATTCGTCATCATGGGCCTCTTGCCCGAGGTTGCGCGCGACATCGGCGTGAGCATTCCGCAGGCCGGCCACGTCATCAGCGCGTATGCGCTGGGGGTGGTGGTGGGCGCACCGCTGCTGGCGGTGCTGGCCGCGGGCTGGCACCGCCGCGCCCTGCTGATCGCGCTCATCGCCGTGTTCGGGCTGGGCAACTTCGCCACCGCGCTGGCGCCGGGCTATCTGTCGCTCAACCTGCTGCGCTTTCTCACCGGGCTGCCCCACGGCACCTACTTCGGTGTCGCGGCGCTGGTGGCCGCCACGCTGGCGCCGCCGGGGCGTCGGGCGCGCGCGGTCGGGCTGGTGATGCTTGGCCTGACGGGCGCGACGCTGGCCGGCGTGCCGATCGCGGCCTGGCTGGGGCAGATCTTCGGCTGGCGGGCCGCCTTCGTGTTCGTCGGGCTGGTGGCCGCGCTGGCCATCGTGATGCTGCGCCGCGCGATCCCCGACATGCCTGCCGCCGACGGCGCCAGCCCCATGCGCGAATTGGGCGCCTTCAAGCGCAAGCAGGTCTGGCTGACGCTGGGCATCGCGGCCATCGGCTTCGGTGGGATGTTCTCGGTATTCAGTTACATCAAGCCGACCCTGACCGAAGTCACCGGCCTGGCCGTGGGCGGCGTGCCCGTCGTGCTGGCGTTGTTCGGCCTGGGCATGGTGGTGGGCAACCTGGTGGGTTCGCGCCTGGCCGACAAGTCGCTCATGCGCACCATCGGCGGCCTGCTGCTGTATGCGGTGGTGGTGCTCACGGCCTTCAGCTTCAGCGCGCACTACCTCGTGCCCGCGGCCATCAACGTGTTCCTGATCGGCACCACCGTGGCCATCGGCCCGGCACTGCAGATTCGCCTGATGGACGTGGCGGGCGACGCACAGACGCTGGCTGCCGCGCTCAATCACTCGGCCTTCAACATGGCCAACGCGCTGGGCGCCTGGTTGGGCGGCGTGGCCATCAGCGCGGGTCTGGGCTGGACGTCGACCGGCTGGGTCGGCGCGCTGCTGGCCATTGCCGGTTTCGGTGTGTTCTGGTGGTCGCTCACCGTGCAGCGCCAGTCGCTGCGATCGGCGCAGGCACGGGCCTGAGCCGGGCGCGCAACGGCCGCGTCGTCAGTGCTGCAGGATCTTCGACAGGAACTGCTGCGCGCGGTCCGAGCGCGCGGTCGTGTTGCCGAAGAATTCCTCCTTGGCGCAGTCTTCCACGATGCTGCCGCCGTCCATGAAGATCACGCGGTTGGCGACCTTGCGGGCAAAGCCCATTTCGTGCGTGACGCACATCATCGTCATGCCTTCGCGCGCCAGGCTGACCATGACGTCGAGCACCTCGGTGACCATTTCCGGGTCGAGCGCCGAGGTCGGCTCGTCGAACAGCATGGCGATCGGGTCCATTGCCAGTGCACGCGCAATGGCCACGCGCTGCTGTTGGCCGCCCGAGAGCTGCGACGGGTACTTGTGCGCGTGCGCCTGCATGCCGACGCGCTCGAGCAGCGCGAGCGACTTGGCGCGTGCCTCAGACGCCGAGCGCCCGAGCACCTTGCGCTGCGCCAGCGACAGGTTCTGCTCGATCGACAAGTGCGGGAACAGTTCGAAGTGCTGGAACACCATGCCCACCCGCGCGCGCAGCGCGTTGAGGTCGGTCTTCGGATCGCCGACGGACACGCCGTCGACCTTGATGCTGCCCTTTTGGAAAGGCTCCAGCGCGTTCACGCACTTGATGAGCGTCGACTTGCCCGAGCCCGACGGGCCGCACACGACGACCACTTCGCCCTTGCGGACGGTGGTGGTGCAGCCGGTCAGTACGCGGAAGTCGCCGTACCACTTGCTCACCTGTTGAATCTCGATCACTGCGCGGGCTCCTGGAAATTGCTTGAAGGGGGAAAAAAGGGGCTCAGAGAAAGCGGTCGATGCGGAAGGGCCGCAGGTCGACCTCAGTGCGGCCGTCGACCAGCAGATCGGTCACCAGCCTGGCGGCGATGGGCGCGAGCGTGTAGCCGTTGGACGTGACCGCGTTGTAGAAGCCCGGCACGCCGGGCACGTCGCCGAGGATGGGCGCACCGTCGATGTTCACGTTCATGCCCGCCCAGCACCGCACCAGGTGCAGTCCGCTCACCGCCGGCAGCACGCCACGCGCCACCCACAGGCTGCCTTCGATGCTGGCGCGCTCGGCGCGGTTCAGGCGCATGCCGGCGTGGAACGCCGCGGTCCAGCCGCCGCCGATGATCAGCCCGCCGCTGGCCGCCTGCTTGAGGCTCAGGTGCCGGTCGGCATGGGCAATGAGGTGGTCGACCAGCGGTGGTGCGGGCTCTGTCACGATCATCTGCAGCGGTGCGCCTTTCACCGGAATGCGCACGCCGAGCATGTCGCCAACCGTGCTCGACCAGGCGCCGCTCGCGTTCACGATGCGGCCCGCGCGGATCGGTCCGCGCGAGGTGTGCACCACGAAGCCGGCACCTTCGCCGGGCAGCCGTTCGATGGCCGTCACGTTGCAGCCGCGCTCGAAGCGCGCACCGCGTTGCGCCGCGCGTGCAGCCACGGCGTAAGTCGCGCGCAGCGGGTTGATCTTGCCTTCCATCGGGCACAGCTCGGCGCCCAGCAAGGTGCCGGACAGCGCAGGCGAGAGGCGACGCAACTCGGCACCATTGATCACGTGCGCATCGATGCCGTGGCTGCGTTCGAGCGCCGCCTTGGCTTCGATGAAGCGCATGCCCGCTTCGCTGTCGGCCACCATCAGGCCGCCAGTGATCTTGATCTCCAGGTCTTCGCCGCAGTCGGCCTCGATCTCCTGCCACAGCCGCACCGACATCGGCCCGAGTGGCAGCGTGGCCGCGGCCGGGCCGCCGCCGGCCTCTGCCTTGGCACCGAAGTCGAAGGACAGCAGCTGCACGTGCAGGCTGCCCGCGTTGGCGCCGGAGGCCTGCAGGTTGAGCTCGTCGCGGTCGATGACCACCACGTCCTGGCCCGCTTTCGCGAGGTAGTAGCCCAGGCAGGCACCGAGCACGCCCGCGCCGATCACCAGCACGTCGGCCTGCATCGCCAGGGGTGCGCTCTGCACCACGGGGCGCGCCAGGTTGGGCGTGATGGCGGGCTTGTGGCCACCCCATTCGGGCTTCTCGAAACCGAGCGCGCCTGCAGGCACCGGCCGCGCGGGTGGGCGCGGCGCGAAGTACTGGTCGACCGCGGGCGAACGGCTCGTCATTTCCGTGACCAGGCGCGCCGCCGTCACCGCGCAGTAGCGGCCCTGGCAGCGGCCCATGCCCAGTCGCGTGTTGCGCTTGAGTGCGGCCAGCGTGTCGCGGCCGGCGCGGATCTGCGCGCGCACCGACCCGAAAGTGATGTCTTCGCAGCGGCACAGCAGCGTGGCGTCGCTCACTGCGGCCAGCGACACGGGTGGCGCGGCATACAGCGACCACAGCGCCTGCTGGAAGCGCTCGGCCTGGTGCAACTGCGCGAGCGTGAGGTCTGCCGGCGCCTCGGCCTTCAGGCCGAGGGCTCGCGCCGCGGAGGCACCAGCCAGCATGCCGCGCGCCAGCGCCACGCGCGAGCCGCCCAGGTCGGCACCGTCGCCGACCACGAACACGCCGGGCAGGCTGGTCGCGCCGTCCTCGCGCGTCACGGTGGCCAGGTGGCCGACGTGGCGATCGACGGTGCGGTGGTCGCAGCCCAGCATGCGGGCGAGCTCGGTCGATGGAATGAAGCCGTAGCCCAGGCAGAGCGTGTCGGCCTCGAAGGACAGCGGCTCACCCTCGGATTGCCCGGCCGCATCCAGCGCGGTCGCCACCACGCGTGCCACGCGGTCCGTGCCGGTGGCTGCGGTCACCTGATGTCGCCACAGCACCGGCACGCCATGCGCGCGCAAGGTGCGCAGGTATTGCCAGCCTTGCCACAACAGGTCGGGCGCGGTGCGCGCTGCGGCAACGAGTGCGCGCGCGTCGCGCCACGTGGGCCGCGTCGCCGATTCGAGCACGGCGACGACCTGCGCGCCCCCCGCGAGCAGTTCGGCGGCGAGCTGCAGGTTGAGCGGGCCGTTGCCGGCGATGAGCACGCGCTGGCCCGGCGACACGCGGTAGGCGCGCGCCAGCGTCTGGCCGGCGCCGGTGGTCATGACGCCGGGCAGTGTCCAGCCCGGGAAGGGCACCGGGCGCTCGTAGGCGCCGGGCGCGATCACCAACTGGCGGCAGGTCACGACATGGGCGCGGCCGTCGATGAGCGCGCCGACCTCCGTCGGCGAGAACGCGGCCCACACCTGCGCACCCTGATGAACGACCACGCCCGACGCCCGCACCTGACGTTCCAGCGCCAGGCCGTCGGCGAACTGGCGGTCGGCGGGGGTGGTGGCCTGGTGCGAAGGCCCGAGCGGCTTGTAGAACTGGCCGCCGCTCTGTGGACGCTCGTCGAGCACGACGACCTGCGCACCCGCGCGGCGCGCGGTGAGCGCGGCAGAGAGGCCCGCCGGCCCGGCACCGATCACCAGCACGTCGGTCTGCAGGCTGGCCGGCTCGGCATCGGCCGGCGGGGTGAGGGCGCGCAGCGGATCGTCGGGCGTGCCCGCGGGCATGGCCGAGCGCACCTGCTGGCCATCGACCGCTTTCGTCAGGCAGGCGCGCTGGCTGGCCTGGCCATCGACGGTGACCAGGCATTCGAAGCACGCGCCCATGCCGCAGTAGACGCCGCGGCGTTCGCCCGTGCGCGTGGGCCGGAGCGATGCGATGTGGGCGGCAGCGAGCGACGCGGCGATGGTCTCGCCGGCCAGGGCGTCGATGGGCTGGCCGTCGTACCAGAAGCGGATCGGCTGGCCGCTGGCCGCGATGGAGGAATGGACAAGGCGGGACAAAAAGATTTTTGACTTCGTATTCGGTATACGTATACTACACGTATACATTCATCCCGTCATCCGAATTCAGACCCAAGGACGCTCATGGCCGCCTTCCGTGGCACCTATACGGTGCTCATCACCCCGCTCACCGAAGACGGCAAGCACGTCGATGTGCCGGCGCTCAAGAAGCTGGTCGACTGGCAGATCGAAGAGGGCATTCACGGGCTGATCCCGCTGGGCAGCACGGGTGAATTCCTGTCGCTCGACCCCGAGGAGCGCAACCTGGTGATCGAGACCTGCGTCAACACTGCAGCAAAACGTGTGCCTGTGTTGATCGGCACCGGCGCCGAGTGGACCGACGAGTGCGTGCGCCTGAGCCGCGAGGCAGAAACCATGGGCGCCGATGGCGTGATGATCATTCCGCCGTTCTACAGCTCGCCCACCGACGACGAGCTGTTTGCGCACTACCGCAAGGTGGGCGAGGCGATCAACGTGCCGATCATGGTCTACAACAATCCGGCCACGGCCAACGTCGACCTCAAGCCCGAACTGGTCGCACGCCTCTCGCGCATCGACAACTGCAGCTACATCAAGGAGTCGACGCTGGAAGTCACGCGCGTGCGCGACATCATCGAACTGTGCGGCGACCGCATGACGGTGTTCGCCGGCATCCTGGGCTACGAGTCGTTCTGGCTGGGCGCGCAGGGCTGGGTGGCGGTGTGTTCCAACCTCATCCCCAAGATGTCCGCGCGCCTCTTCGAACTGGTGGCCGACGAGCGCAACATGCCTGCCGCGCTCGCGCTCTACAAGGAAATGCTGCCGATCGTCCGCTGGGTCGGCGGCCATCGCTATGTGGCCGCTTCCAAGGACGGCCTGGGCATGATGGGCCTGCCCGTCGGCCAGCCCCGCGCACCGCGCCTGCCGCTGCCCGAAGCCGATGCCCGCGACCTGCGCGCCGCACTCGACAAGCTCGGCCTGCTCGACTCGATCGCCGCCTGAACGCAGGCCGCATCGCCCCATTTCGACCGCCTTGCCGCCTTCTCCGCTTTACACGCTTCCCCGCCTTTCATCTTTCTCTCTTCCAGGAACCGCCATGAAACTGCTCCCCGCCATCGTCTCGGCCGCTGCGTTCTTCGTCTTCTGCATGGGCAGCGCGAACGCACAGGCCTGCAAGTCGCCCGTGCCCGATGCGGCCCTCGTCAAGAAGGGCACGCTCACCATGTCGGTCAACCCGACGCTGCCGCCGATGCAGTTCGTCGACTCGACCGGCACGCTCAAGGGCATGCGCGTCGAACTGGGCGAGATGATCGCCAAGCGCCTGTGCCTCACGCCCGAGTACGTGCGCATCGAGTTCTCGGCCATGGTGCCGGGCCTGCAGGCTGGCCGCTGGGACATGATCAACACGGGCATCTTCTACACCGAGGAGCGCGCCAAGATCATGCAGATGCTGCAGTACGAAGACCAGGCCATCAGCATCAGCACGGCCAAGGGCAATCCGCAGAAGATCAGCAAGCCCGAAGACCTGTCGGGCAAGACCATCGGCGTGGAGATCGGTGGCTTCGAGGAGCGCAAGACGCGCGAGCTCGACAAGCAGCTCACCGACAAGGGCATGAAGGGCATGAACATCCGCACGTTCGAGAACTTCGCCATGTCCTTCCAGTCGCTGCGCGCGGGCCAGGTCGAGGTGGCGCTGTCGATCGACTCCACTGCGGCCGAATACCAGAAGCGCGGTGACTTCGACCGCGTGCTCAGCGGCCTGTTCCCCACGCCCGTGTCCCTGGCCACCAAGAACAAGGACCTGGCCAACGCCGTCGCCAAGGTGCTCAACGACATGAAGGCGGACGGCAGCTTCCAGAAGCTGCTCGACCAGTACGGCGTGAAGTCGACCGACGGGCCGGTGGTGGTGCGCGGCCCCGCGGCCTGATCGACTGACGAAGAAGAAGCACATCCATGGCACAAGGCTGGAACTGGCAAGGGTTTGCCGACTATCTGGTGAACCCGTACATCCTGCAGGGCGCGATCACCACGCTGTGGCTGACGCTCGCCTCCATCGCCGGTGGCCTGGTGCTCGGCGGCGCGCTGGCGCTGGCAAGGCTGTCCAGCCGGGCCTGGCTGCACGCGCCGGCGCACTTCTACATCTGGGTGTTCCGCGGCACGCCGCTGCTGGTGCAACTCATCATCATCTACACCGGCCTGCCGCAGCTGGGGCTGAAGCTGTCGGTGGTCGAGTCGGCGCTGCTCGGGCTGATCCTCAACGAGGCCGCCTACCTGGCCGAAGTGATCCGTGGCGGCATCCAGGGCGTGCCCGCAGGGCAGGTGAACGCGGCACGCGCCGTCGGGCTGAGCGCCAGCCAGTCGATGCGTTTCGTCGTGATGCCGCAGGCCATGCGGCTGATCGTGCCGACGCTGGGCAACAGCATCAACGGGCTCTTGAAGACGACGTCGGTCACCTCGGTGATCTCGATGGAAGAACTGCTGCGCCGCACGCAGGTGCTGATTCAGGAGAAGTTCATGGTGCTCGAACTCTTCGTGGTCGCCGCGCTGTACTACCTGCTGATGACCACCGCGTGGGACTTCGTGCAGCGGCGCATCGAGCGGCACTACGGCCGCGCCTACCGCACCAGTTCGGCGGCTGCAGTGCCGGCCGTGGATGCAGGCGCAATGGCATCGCGCTGAAGCCGCAGGGCAGGGCGGTGCTTGCGCCCATGGTGGTGGCCAGGCACCTCGGCCAGCCTGCTAAGCTTTTGGACCCGCTCCCGGAAACCGCCCGCATGCCCAGCCTCCCCAGCCCCGCCCAGCCCGCCACCATCACCATCGCGCCGCTCGACGTGCGTTCGGCCAGCCTGGCCGAACAGGCGTACGACCGCCTGCGCGGCCTGATCCTCGACCGGCAGATTCCCGCCGGCAGCCCGCTGCAGGAAGCCCGTCTGGCCGACGAGTTGCGCATCTCGCGCACGCCCATGCGCGAAGCCTTGGTACGACTGGCCGGCGAGGGCTTGCTGGTGCGCCGCGACGCCCGCTCGTATGCGGTGCGCGCGCTCGGCACCAAGGAATACTTCGACTGCATGCGGGCACGCGAGGTCATCGAATGCGAGGCCATCGGGCTGGCCGTGGGCAAGGTGTCGGACGCCGAACTCGATCAGCTGGCAGGCGAGGTCGATGCGCTCAACGCCGGCGAGCACGACGAAACCGAGCACTGGCATTTCGACGACCGCTTTCATGTGCTGATCGCCAGCGCGAGCGGCAACGTGGTCTTTCCGCGGCTGGTCGAGGAACTGCGTGTGAATGCGAGGTTGTTCCGCCTGCACAGCCCGCTGCACCGGCAGCGCGAAAACCACGACGAGCACGGCGAGATCATCCGCGCCCTGCGCGAGCGCCATGCCGGCAATGCCCGCGACGCCATGCGCGCCCACCTGCGCAGTCTGCAGGAAGACGTGCGCCGCGCGATCACCGAATGACAGGCGCCTCGAAGCAAGCCGCCGCGCCGCGCTACTGGCTGATGAAGTCCGAGCCCGACGAGTGCTCGATCGACGATGCGCTGGCCGCGCCCGACGCCACCGTCGCATGGACGGGCGTGCGCAACTACCAGGCGCGCAATTTCATGCGCGACGCCATGCAGGTGGGTGATGGCGTGCTGTTCTATCACTCCAGCTGCGCCGAGCCCGGCATCGTCGGCATCGCGCGCGTCGCATCGGGCACGCGGGCCGACCCGACGCAGTTCGACGCCGCATCGCCTTACTTCGACGCCACGGCCAAGCCCGACGATCCACGCTGGCTGCTGCTGGACGTGCAGGCCCTGCGCAAGACCCGCCTGCTCGGCCTGCCCGAACTGCGCACGGTGCCTGCGCTGGCCGACCTGGTGGTGCTGCGCAAGGGCAACCGGCTGTCGGTGATGCCGGTGGAGCCGGCGCATTGGGAACGGATCGTGGGCGAGTTGCTGGCCTGAGCGCGCGAGCATGCCAACGCGTGCCGTGACATCATGGCGCTCCCCCATTTCCAGGTCTGCGCCATGCCGTTTTTCATGCCTTCGTTGTTCCCCGCCTTTGTCCTGTGCGCCGTCGCCAGTCTCGCCTCTGCCCAGGTGGCCGAGCCCCCGGTCCGTTTGCGCGGCACCGTGCAGGCCGTCACGCCGACGACCCTGACCGTGAAGGTGCGCAGCGGCGGCGACACCGTGGTGCTGGCGTTGGGCGACAAGCTGGCGGTGCAGGAGGTGTACCCGATCGCGCTGGGCGACATCCGGGCCGGCAGCTTCATCGGCACTGCGGCCACGCCGATGCCCGACGGCACGCAGCGCGCCATTGCGGTCACGGTGTTTCCCGAATCCGCACGCGGCCTGGGCGAAGGCCACCGGCCCTTCGACCTGCAGCCCGACAGCACCATGACCAACGCGACCGTGGCCGACCTGGCCGAGGCGCCGACCGGCCGCACGCTGCGCCTGAAATACAAGGACGGAGAGAAGACCATCGTGGTGCCGGCCGACGCGCCCGTCGTCACGTTCCGACCGGGGGACCGCAGCCTGCTGGTGCCTGGCGCGAGCGTGTCGCTGACGGCCCAGGCGGTCAACGGCACGCCGACGGTGCTGCGCGTGAGCGCGGGTCGCAACGGCTTCGTGCTGCCGTACTGACAGCGCCGCCGGCTCACGACGCCTTGCGGCGTGTCGCCTTCTTGGCTGCCGGCACGGCGGGCTTGGCCGGCGCGCCAGCGGCGAGCTGCATCTGCTCGATCGACAGCAGCGCGTCTGCGTACGACATGAACTGGTTGAAGTAGGCCGGCGACAGCTCGCGCATGAGCGTGAGGGAGCGGTGCAGCAGGTGGTGCGAATTCAGCGGCCCGGCGTTGTCGGGCACGGTGGCCAGCGACTGGGTCCAGCGCCGATCGGCACTGAGGCGGGACCACGTGCTGCGGAAGTAGGTAAGTGTCTTCAGCTCCTGCGCGTCGCCGAAGCGCGCGGCGGTGTCGGCCGGCGATGGCTGTTGTTGCTGCGCGATGGATGCGACCAGTTCACCGAGCGGGCCTGGTGGCGGTGGCGTTGCGACCTGCCGCGCGGCGTTGCGCGGTGCCGGCGCCGCCGTTGTCGTTGCTGCTGATGCCGCAACGGCAGGCGTCTTCTCGACCACTTCGGCAAGCGCCGCCAGCAGCGCGGCCAGCCTGTCTTCGATCACGCGCCGTGCCGAACCTTCGTGCGCCGTCAGGCGGCGCGCCATCGCCTCGATCACATGGAACCGCACCGGGTCCAGCCGCTCTGCACCCCGCGCCCGCCAGGCGTCGATGCGGGCATCGAGGTCGCTGGCACTGGCACCGACGTGGGCGCTGACGTCCGGCAGGTCCACGGTCTACTCGCGCGGCTTGGCGGAAGTGGCGGAAGTGGCGGGCGTGGTCGGCGTGGCGGATGGCCGCGGCGTGGGCGCCATCTCCACGCGGCGGTTCTTCGACCGGCCTTCGGCGTCGGCGTTCGACGCCACGGCCTGCTCCGAACCGAAGGCGGCGGCGAAGATCAGTGGCGACGGAATGCCTTCCTCGATCATCACGCGCGTCACGGTCAGCGCGCGTTGCGCCGACAGTTCCCAGTTGTCGGCGAAGCGGCGGTTGCCGTCGCGCACCTGGCGGTCGTCGGTGAAGCCGCTCACCATCAGGATCTCGTTGCGCGACTGCAGGTAGGCCGTCAGCGGCGCCGTCAGGCTCTTCAACAACTGCCGGCCCTCGGGCTGCAGTTCGGCCGAGTTGAGCGCGAAGAGCACGCTGCCGTTGATGCCGATGCGGCCGTTGGTCAGCGTCACCCGGCCGGCGGCCAGCGGCGTGGCCAGCGCCTTCTCCAGCGTCTGCAGCCGCTGCGTTTCGGCCTGGCGCTGCTTGACCTCGGCTTCGAGCTGCGTCGCCAGTTCGAGCTGGATGCCCAGCGCGCAGACCAGGATCAGCACGAAGGCGCCCAGCAGCCCGGCCATCAAGTCGCCGAAGACGGCCCACACCGGCACCGCGGATTCGAGCCCCACGTCGCCTGAGTTGAAGTCCTCGGTCATCATGCGTCGCTGCCTGCGGCTGCCCGGGTGGTGGCGAGTTGCTGCAGGTCTTCGACGATCTGCTTCTGCGACATGATGCTCAGGTCGATGACCTCGCGCGCCTGTGCCACGTAGTAGGCGAGCTGCTCGTCGCTGCGCGCCATCGACTTGCCGAGCGCGCCTTCGATGCGCTGCAGCTGCGTGCCCAGCTTCTCGCTCGATTCGCTGAACAGCTGCACGGCCAGGCCGAAGGCCTCGCCCAGGCTGGCGACTTCCACCGCGCTGCCGGTGATCTGTGCGGAGACGTCGGCCATGCGGCCGGCCTGGGTGTCGACGCTGTCGGTGAAGCGGCTGCCCACGCGGTCGAGCAGGTCGGCCGACGTGGTCACCAGCGCGTCGATGGCCGCACGCTGCTCGGTCGACGCATGGTTGACGGCATCGAGCAGGGTTTCCAGCGTGCCCAGGATGCGGCTGCGTTCGTCGAGCATCGCGTTGTCGCGCACCATGCTGTCGGCCAGCTTCTGGCGCAGCTCGACGATGACCTCGGCCGCTGCGCGGGGTGCCTCGGCCGCGGCCTGCATGAGCCGGGCGACCTCGGCGATGGTGGTGCGCGCGTGCGCGTCGGCCTGGGCCGTGATGTTGCGCGCCGCGTCGGCCAGCATCCGTCCGATCGCTTCCTGTTGCGCGGCCGCGTGCGCGCCGGCCTGCTGCCATTCCTGCTGCAGCGACGCGGCCATCGCGGCCAGCGATGCGGTCCAGGCGGCCAGGCGCTCCGTGTCGCGCGCGGCGAGTTCGGTTTGCAGGCCGGCATGCGACTGGTCCACCGTGCGCAGCAGCGACGTGGCGTGTTGCTCGAACGTGGCTGCGGCGGCGGCCAGCGCGCGCTGGGTGTCGGCCGACAGCGCCTGGCTGGTGCGTTCGTGCTGCGCCAGCGCGCCTTGCCAGGTGTCGGCCACGCTGCCGACCGTGTCCGTCAGGCGCGCGGCCACGCCGTCGACCAGCGACGCCGAGCGCTGCTCGAAGGTCGTCGCAAAGCGGTCGAGCATGCCGCGCAGGTCGGCCGCCTGCACCTCGTTCGTACGCTGGTGTTCGGCCAGCGCCGTCTTCCAGATGCCGGCCACGTCGACGGTGGTGGCTTCGAAGCGCGTCGAGAGACCATCGAGCTGCCGTTCGACCGCTTGCGCCACGCTGTGGTGCAGCGTCGCCGTTTCGCGCGCGATGCCGGCCATGGTGGCTTCGACTACGGGCTGGATGGTCGCACCCGCGATGCGCGCGCCTTCGGTCAGGCTTTCCTTGAGCGAACGATCGACCGACGCGGCCAGGCCCGCATAGACGGTTTCGGCGCGGCCGTGGAAGCCGTCCTGGCTGGCGAGCAGGCGCTCGTTGAGCGCGGCGCTCTGGCGCTCCATCGCGTCCATCATGCGTTGCAGCCGGTCGACCAGCTCGGGCATCAGGTGGCCTTGCTGTTCGAGCAGCTTGAAGGAGGCTTCGCGCTGGTGCGCCAGCGAAAACACGCGCAGCGTGGTCGCGATGCGGGTGTCGAGCAACTGCGCGGCCTGCAGCCGGTCGCGCCGGCACAGCGCCGACACCAGGCCCAGCATGGCCGACGCGGCCACACCCGCCAGCGAGGTGCCAAAGGCCAGGCCCAGGCCGCGCACCGGTGCGGCCAGTGACGAGCGGATGGCCAGCAGGTCCGACGCGCTTTCCAGCGCCAGGCCGGTGCCGTTGAGCGTGACCACCATGCCGAGGAAGGTGCCCAGCATGCCCAGCAGCACGAGCAGGCCGGCGAGGTAGGGCGTCAGCGCCGGGCCGGGCAGCCCGACGCGCTCGCCTTCGACCCGCAGGCGTACGGCATTGCGCAGCGACGGGTGCAGCGTGTCGAGCCAGGGGCCAAGGCTCGCGGCTTGCGAAGGGGGCGCTGCGGCCGGTGCCGGCGTGTCGGCGACGGCGCGTGTGAGCGTGGCGGTCGCCTGGTCGAAGCGCCGCAGCTCGGCCGCGCCCATCAGGTAGAACGCGCCGATGAGCAGCGTGATGAGCAACGCCAGCGGGTTCGAGCCGATGTAGCCGATGGCCACCCAGCCGATGGCCGCCAGGCCCAGCACGAAGGCGATGTAATGAAGAAGTCGGGTCATGCGTTCTGCGTTCAGTTCACTTCATGCGAAGGGCTTCCAGGAGCCCCTCGACCGGTTGCAATCGAATATCCAGTTCCGCCAGCAACACGCCTTGCATGTCCTGGCAGAACACCTCCAGCCACGCGCCGTCGGGCAGTGCGCTCGGGCCGGGCGCGCTTTCCGCTGGTTCCGCGGCGTCCTCGGCCGGCGCGGCGCGCTCGCCGCCGTTGGCCGTGCGCAGGCGGGCGAAATGCTTTTCGAGCAGCGCCGGCACCGTGGCCAGCAGCGCCTGCTCGCGCGCGCCCATCGCCTGCTCCATGACCACGTCCACCGCGGCCAGCCGCGCCATGTCGGGCGACCGCGTGGCTAGCGCCGCACGCACCCGGCTGCGCAGCGGACCGATGCGCGTCTCCATGGCCTGCTGGCGGGTCAGGTAGCGCCGCCGGTATGGCGCAAAGGCCGCCGTCGCGCTTTGGGACGCATCGGGCGCGGGCGCCGGGGCATGCCGCGCGACCTTGCCGGGCCGGGGCGCGAAGTCCTCGGCGATGTCGTTCGCCAGCATGGTACGGACGCGCTTGTACTCGGTCTCTTCTGCATTCAGAGAGGCCGGTCGCACGCCCGTCGGCACGGCCAGCAGGCCGCCGTCGAGCGCCGTCGACAACGCGATCGCATCCGTCCAACGCAGCCATTGGCTGAGTCGGTCCGCAAAGGATTGACGGGGTTCGGGGGCGTCCATGTCCCCCAGTCCACCCAGTCGAGCGAGCAAGCGAATGAGCGCCGGACCGGTGAAACGTTCGCGCCTTGACACTTGCACCATGCTGCCGGATCGAAAAACCAGGCAGTCTACACCGCCGACTTTGCCGCAGCCGTGGCGCCGTAGGCTTCGCGTGCTGCCGTTACTGGTTGTTGCGTCGAGGATGTCACGCCGCCGAAGACGGCGTTTTGAAGTGCCGCGGAAGCGACGGCGAGGCGCTCGGCCAGCCGGTGCATGGTGCCCGCCAGGGCGTCGCGATCGAATTCGGGCCACCCGTCGCCTTCGTTGTCGTGTCGCGCGCAGCCCATGACAGCATGGGCGGTCAGCAGCAACTGGCGCACGGCGTAGATGGCGTTGCCTTGCGCCTCGATGAGGGTGGAGGCCGGGTCTTCCGGTGTTGCGGCGGCGCGGTACGCACACAGCGCCAGTGACGCGCAGCGGCGATCGATGTCGAGGAGCTGGTCGGTGAGGTCTTGCAGCGTGGCGTACAGGGTGGCGGGTGCGAGGTCGGTGATGGCGTCGGCGTTGACGCTGGCGCAGTCGCCGAGCAACTGGAGGAAGTCGCGGACGGGAGCGAGGGTGTGGACGAGATGGTCGACCTGGGTGAACAGGTCTTCGTTTACTGAGGGTGTGAGGCGGTCGTCTGCATCGGCATCGGATGCAGGCGTGCGAGTGGTGTCAGCCATGGATGGCCTCCAAGAGGTGCGGTTTGCTGAAACCGCCGCCTCCGCTTCCAAACGGTGGCGGCAGCTCGAACAGGTTGGAAGACCGGGCACCTCTTGCGAGAACCGGCAGGACTCGCGCCCTCCCGCTCGAGCCGCCATAAAAGGGGCGCGAACGAAAAAGCCGCAAACCATGTGCGGGGTTGTGCGGCTTTCGTCGCAGAGGTGCTGCGGGCTTCCAAACCCGATCACGTCTTTGTGTGGCGTGACGAAGGCAGTATAGCGAGGGGTTTTGCCGTCGCGTGGCTCGCGCTGACGGGCGGATCGGTCGATACGTTGAATCGATTTTGGACAAGCGGACATTCGCTTGGGCCGCGGGACAAGGTCGGGGGCTACCTCGACGCCAGTAGCAGTGAGCGCTGCCGCCGCTATGGCAACCGGTCCAAAGCTGCCTTCACATTGGCGACTGGCGACGGCGGCTTTACAGCGATTGCAAAAGCTGAAGCTCCCGCCGTAGACTTCTGCATCCGGCCAATTACCGACCTTCATAGATGAGTGCGACCGCTTCCCCCGAGTCCATGCGCATACGCAAAGCGACGCTCGACGACGCTTCGGCAGTCAGCGCGCTGATTCTTTCGTTGGCACACCATTTCCTCTTGCGAGACGACGGTTCAGGTGCAGAAGGTTTTTTGCTTTCGCTTGAGCCCGAGGGCATTGCACGAAACATCGCCGCCCCAGAGCTCGATTACTACGTTGGCACGGCGGCCGGCCAGTTGATGGGCGTGATTGCCGTTCGCCACAGAACCCATCTATTCCACCTTTTCGTTGGCCAACCGTTTCAACGAGGGGGCGTTGCAAAGGCGCTTTGGTCTCACGTCAAGGAGACGTATGGATGGCCGTCTGCCTCCGTCGCGACCACGGTCAACTCAACGCCCTCTGCACTGTCTTTTTATGAGCGCATGGGGTTTCACACGGTCGGTGCACGCGTAGAAACGAAGGGCATCGCTTACATCCCGATGGAGCTCGCTCAAAATGAGCCGTTTAGCTGACGCGCGGCAGGAACATCGTCGCCTACAAACCGCTTTGGATAGAAAGCGGATCCTCGATCGGCAGGATCAGTGCTCGCGAACAGCGGTCGGCGGCTGCATGAACTCGATGGTCGCGCCGTCAGGGCCAACGACGTAGATCACCCGCGTTCCAGCCCGAGCGCCACCCGCGATCGGCTGCGGCGTGCCTTGTGCCTTCCAGCCGTAGGTGGCGATCCGCGCCAAGAGCGCGTCGATGTCGTCGACCACGAGGGCGAGATGCGCGAAGCCTGGGTCGAACGGCTTGGCCGGTGCGCTCGGCCGATCTACGCCTTGATACTCCAGGAGTTCGATCGTCTGATCTGCCAGCGACACGATTGCGATGCGTACCTCCGCCCCATGCGCGCCCGTCACCTGGCCGAGGAACTCGCCCCCCATCTCGCCCGTGCGCACGAGCCGCGCGCCAAGTCCATCAAGCCAAAACCGAAGAGCCTCATCGAGGGAGGCGACCGCGAAGCCGACGTGGTCGGCACGGCGCACCTGGAAGCTTGCATGCTCGCTCATACGGACGATCCTACCGGCAAACGGGCTGCTCGTCTGCTATGGGCCCGAAGCTGACGCTAATCGTTGGATAGCATCGGGTCTGGAAACGGAAGCTGGTCGCTCGCTCCCGTTGCCTGTGAGGCACGCCAGCGCCCCCCGCTTTGGTAGAAATCAGCTCGACCCTCAACGGTCGCTCCCGGCGCCCTTAACAGAATCGAGCAGGTAATTTGTCCTTTAGCCGGCGCGTTTGTGGCAGGAACACAGGTGCCCAAGATGAGTTGGGCATTCTTGAGCATATTTTCAGGAAACATGACGGAAGCAAGCGCAGCCTTGGCCTGGGCCTCAGACGGGCGCTTCAGTTCAATCGCCTGGGCGACAGCGAGCGACGCGGGAATGAACAAAAGAACAGTCAAACGTCTCATTGATTGGCAGGGAAGTGAAATTGTGAGATCTGGAGTGAAGGTCGACTTATGGCCGTCTGCCGTCAGCGCAACCACGCAGGCACGGGGACATCGGGCAGTGCAGGGAGGTCGAAGGAGAGGTTCGGCTCGCGCGGAAACCGGATGGTCCCTTGCTCGGCGAATCCATAAAGCCGACTCGTTGCTTCTGCCCACCGAGCGAACAGACTTGGGTCATGCTGGTTCGGAATCGCAAAAGCGAAAAGCTCTCGGCCGTCAGGTAGCTGCACGCTGACGTCCTCAGACCAACCGTAGTTTTTCGCAGCATCGTTGGCTTGAATCCAGGCCGCGAAAAGCGCGCTCACCGCGCGCCAACGTTCGCCTTGTCGGGCCTCGATGAATCCGATGTTTGCCATTACTGCTTTCTTCGCACTGCCCGAGCCAAGTTGGAACGCACGACAAGCCTGTGGAAGGGACCAATCACGAAGAGATAGAAGTGTCCAAAGCGGTTGTTACAGTGGACGACCGTTGTTGCGACAAGCTCGTGTCCCGTGTCATCAGCCAAAGCTCGCACAAGAACCGAAGCCTTGAAGTTGAGATGCTGGTCGTTCTCCCCCAACACGAGTTCATGTTCAGACCTCGAAAGAACCGGAAAGAAATCGATGTGCGCTTTGCCACTCGCCTGAATTTCGGCGCGGAGCGCGTCCGACGACTTGACCCCAAATGGCGCAACCAGAAGGTCGCGGGACTTCAACAGCAAACGAAACCACCAGGACGGGTCACCAAAGACCGCTTGCGCCAAGGACTCAATCGTCAACTGGGTGCCAGTCGGGAGCGTGACCGCAAAAGCGTCGGCTAGATGGGAACTCTCGAACAGCCCGGCGATGCGGCTTTCCCGGGGCAATTCGACGGCTCGGACGACTGGCATGGGAGCATATTATCCGCCGCTCTGGACCCTGCATGGGCCGGTCTGCCCATTGCGCCAACGCGAGGCTTAGCCGCTCGATTCTGCAGCCCGCTCGACCGGCCGCTTTTGGCCGCATCTTGCCGTCGTGCTCAAGCGCCAAGCCTAACCAAGTCGCTGAACGAGTTCGACGCTTCGAGGTCCGTCGCCGTCATCGAAACGGTGACCCTGCCCCCTCGCTGGCGCGCACGGACCAAGTACGAGCCCGGCTCGGCATCGAAGAACACGTTTCCATACTCGGCTTCCGGCTCCAGCCCAGCGGATGTCATCATTTCGCCCGCACCGAAGAAGAAACGCCCGCTGATGTTCCGCACGACCAATTCCACATCTGCGTCCGCTAGCTCCGCTTGAGACGAGACCTCGAGCTCATATCGGCCGTCGGCTTTGACGTTCATGAACGCAGCGTTCGCCCGATTGACCTCGAGCAGTTCTTCCTGGGGCAACGACCACCAATCGGCATCTTCGTTGAGGCGATGACGCATGCACGCGGGGTCGAAAAGGACGATGGTCGCAGTGTCGGTTGTTACGGTTGTACGCATCGCTCAATGTCTGGTGTTGGCCGACTGTAGCCGCTCGCGCGTGGAGCCTTCTCGACCTGATGCGATCATGGTCGCTGTTTCTTCAGTCGGATGTCTCCGTCACCAATCTCGACCTCGCTACCCCATCCGAGGTGACGATAGAGCCGCGCAGCACGGCTCCCGTTGGCGGTTTCGAGCCAGGCGGCAGGGTGCCGCTCGAACAACGCGTTTTCACACGTCCGGGTCAAACGCGTGCCTATCCCGCAACCCTCATGTCCGGGCAACACGAACAGGGCGAACAGGCACGCGTCGTCCAAGTCGACCATCGCGAAGCCAACAACCTCCTCGTCGATGGTCGCGACCCACGCACAAGGTGCGGTACTTACGGCAAGGGCGATGGCTTCCGGCGTGACGCCTATCGCCGACAGCTCATCGGGAGTCATCGTGTTTTCTCCGACCGATGCCCTGACTTTGAACATTGCGCTCACATCCGTGGCAGAAGCAGGCCGAATTTCTGGGGACAAGGTTCTCATGAAGGAGTACTGGTGGCAAACTTCTGCTTCTGGCCGACTGTAGCCGGATAAGGCACAAGCCGACGACGGTGCGCTAGTCATCCTGGCCGGGGAAAATCTCGAAAACATCTCCGTTCGTGGGAGTCGCAGACTCATGGAAGATGTCGTAGAGATACTGCGGTAGTTCAGCGTGGGTTACGTCGGACGGAATCGCGAATCCTGCTGGCCGGCGCTTTCCCTCGTTGCCCATCACGTACGTAGCCCAGGCGTCACCGACCCGCTCGACGGCAATGATTCGTCCGAAAACGTTGAAGCGGTAGCGCATGGTCCGTTCCTTTCGAGCGGTCGCAATTGCCGATGCCCGCTGCTTGCCATATTCTGCCGGAGAGCCGCCCGGTCAAACATGACCGGGCGGGTTGCGGCGCTATGCGTCAGTCTGCTCCGCAAGCTCCAGCGCATCTTCGACCTCGATGCCCAGATAGCGCACCGTGCTCTCGAGTTTGCTGTGACCCAGAAGAAGCTGCACAGCGCGCAGGTTGTTCGTACGCCGGTAGATCAAGGAGGCCTTCGTCCTGCGCATCGAGTGCGTGCCATACGTCGCGCTGTCGAGGCCAATTTCCTCGACCCAGCTGTCTACGATGCGAGCGTACTGCCGGGTTCCAAGATGTGGCGACTCGTGAACGCGACTTGGGAAGAGGAAGTCGCCAGCCTTCAAATTTGCATCGGCAATTCATGCTTCAACAGCTTGGCGAGTTGGGCTCGTCATCTCGAACTGGACTGGCTGCCCCGTTTTCTGTTGGATCACCTTGGCGCGGGCGGCCAGGTGTCGGCATCGGGCGCGGCTAAGGCCAAATCAGGAAGTCAACCTATCTTGGGAAGAGCAAATCCTAGCTGACAGACGGCGTCTAGTCCGCGCCTGCACGCGCCATCAAGTGGTCAAGGTGGGACGACCAGCCGCATGCCGACCACTTGAAAGTCCTTGAGCTTGGTGCGGTGGTGCGGGCGCTGTCCGGTTCAGGCCGGATTCTGGCGCTTCGCCGAACGACCGGTCCTGGGCGATAGCCGGCTTACAAAAAAACAGCAGGAATGTTCGCAGGGATGGGCTTTCCCATGCTTACGCGCGGCTCGGTCACGAAACCCAGTGCCTCGTAGAACGCAGCAACACTTTCGTTCCCGCTCACGACCTGTAAATTGACTTTCATACAGCCCCGAAGTGCAAGTTCACCTTCAGCATGGCGTACGAGAGCCGAGCCGATGCCCCGCTTTCGATGCTCGGGATGCACGGCGACGCTGTAGAGCCAACCTCGATGTCCATCGTAGCCCGCAAGCGTGGTGCCGATCACCACCCCATCCCGTAATGCGACGAAGAATAGACCGTCATCGACTTCCAATTTTTTGTCGATAGCCAGTCCGGCATTGTTATGTGCGGTAGCGTGACCAAAAACGGCATGCCAAAGTCTGACAACTTGTGCCCGGTGCTTTTCGTTCGAGTACAAACCGATGTGATTCATCTGCATTTCCTGAACTGACACTTGGTGCATTGAAAAATTTGAGGTGTCCCGTTGACGTCCGCTTCTAGCTGAGGCTGTGTGGAAACGCACGCCGCCTCGACCTCCTCGTATGCCGTTTGTGCCAGCACGGTGGCATCGAAAGCGGCACCGATATCGCTGACGGAGGTCCACTCGGTGTACCTTCCTCCGTCGCTGCGGATGGCTGGGTCGTATTTGGTAACTCGATACTCAAGCATCGTTGCCTTCTCCTCGAAGCTAGTCGTTTATGGTCCTTGGGAGCGAGTAGCTCGCACTGGATGCCTCGGCGCAATATCCGGTCTGGGTCGGCAAGCGTCAGTGCTCCGCGCCTGCGTACATCCACATTGGCTTCGTGCGGCCGGCGCGCTCAAAGCCAAGTTGCTTGTAAAACTCGACGGACCTTGATGCAGCCACGCCGGCAAATGTCTTGGACGTCCGGTTCTGGCCGACTGTAGCCGGTCAGACCTCCGCCGCAAAGAGCCCAAAGTGGTCGTCGCCGGAGCGCGTGGCAGACTCGCACTCCATTCAAATTCAGTCATCGGCGACCTTCACGTGAGCACCTCTGAGATTTTTCTGATCGCGATGCTGATCATCTTCTCGCTTCCATACTTGGTCTGGCGACTGGGTCGAACCGAGTACTTCGCACCGCTGGTGGTGGTGCAGATCATCACGGGCATCGTGCTGGGGCCCGGCGTGCTGGGCGCGGTTTTTCCCGACTACTACAAATTCGTTTTCAACGGGCCGGTGATTCAGTCGCTCAGTGCGGTCGCGCAATGGGCCGTCATGATGTTTGTGTGGATCGCAGGCATCGAACTCGACCTGCGCAAGGCCTGGGAGCATCGTCGTGAGAGCGGGATTACCGCGGGCTTGGCGCTCGGAGTGCCGCTTGCGTTCGGTGCAGTCGCTGCAGTTGTGCTGCTCCCCTTTCCGGGGTGGACGGGGCCGAACGCAAAGTCCTGGCAGTTCGTCCTGGGCATCGGCATGTCATGCGCGGTGACGGCTTTGCCGATCCTCATCCTTTTCATGGAGAAGTTGGAGATTCTTCGCCAGCCGATGGGCCAGCGCATCCTTCGCTACGCGAGTCTGGACGACATCGCCATCTGGGGCGTCCTTGCGCTGATCCTCTTGGATTGGGAGCGGGTGGGCAAGCAGGTAGGCTTCCTGGCGATCTTTGCAGTCGCCTCAGTCGCTTTTCGGTGGTTGATGATTCGTGTGCCGGAGCGTGACCGCTGGTATGCGGGCCTCATCTGGCTGGCCGCCTGCGGCCTGGGCGCAGACTGGTCGGGGTTGCACTACATGGTCGGAGCCTTCATAGCGGGTGCGGTGATGGACGCAGAGTGGTTCGACCAACAACAAATGGACTGGCTGAGGCACAACGTTCTGTTGGTAGTGATGCCAGTCTTCTTCCTCAGCACCGGTCTTCGCACCAACTGGCAGGTAGGCGGCGTCGCTGTCTTCTTGGTCGCTGCAGTGCTGTTGGTAGCGTCTGTAGCGGGCAAGCTGATCGGTCTGCGCCTGGCAGGGCGGATTCTCAAGTGGCAGCCGGGTGAGGGATCACTGATGGGCTGGCTGCTTCAGACCAAGGCCCTCATCATGATCATCTTCGCCAACGTACTGCTGGACAAGAAAATCATCACCAACGAGACCTTCACCGCGCTTCTCATCATGGCGGTCGCAAGCACCATGTTGACAGTGCCGGTGGTGACTCCAAAGCTGCGCCGGATGAAAGACATCGTTTTTCGGTCACGTTGATGAACGCCAGTTTCGCGGGCCTGTTCAAGCGCGCCGTATGTCCCGCGGGGCTGATGCCGCGTCGCCATACCGCACGGCCCTGACCTGGGGCCGTGCTGGCGCAATCCGAACGCCCCGTCGTCTACCTCAGACCTCAGTCACGAACTGATCCAACGGCCGCCGAACTTTCTCCAACCCCGCCAGCCAATCCCCACTCACCTCCCGATACCCCAGCGGCAGGATCGCGACGCTGCGCAGCCCGCGTGCCTTCAGTCCCAAAATCTCGTCCAGCGCCGCAGGGTCGAAGCCTTCCATCGGGACGCTGTCGACCTCTTCATGCGCGGCGGCGATCAGCGCGGCGCCCAGGCCGATGTAGGCCTGGCGGGCGGCGTGCGCGTAGTTGACTTCGGCATCGCGCTGCGGGTAGCTGTTGAGCAGCATGGCGCGGTAGTTTTCCCAGCCTTCGTTCTTGAAGCCGCGCACGGCGTTGGTCAGGTCGAACATCGCGTTGATGCGGTCGGCCGTGTAGTTGTCCCAGGCGGCGAAGACCAGCAGGTGCGAGCCGTCGGTGACCTGCGCCTGGTTCCACGCGATGGCCTTGATCTTCTCGCGCACTTCGGGGTTGGTCACCACGAAGATCTCGAAGGGCTGCAGGCCGCTCGAGGTGGGTGCCAGACGCGCCGCTTCGATGATGCGCTCGACCTTCTCGGCGGGCACCTTGCGCGTGGCGTCCATCTTCTTGGTCGCGTAGCGCCACTTCAGTCGTTCCAGAAGGCCCAGTGCGTTGGATTCGTTCGAGGCTTCTGAAGCTTCATTGACGGCGGGCGTGGTCGAGGCGATGTTTTTGGACACAGGTTTTCCTTGGAACAGATGGGTCGGAAATTATCGGGGTCGCACCGCGACCACACGGCCGACGCCGGCACCGCTGCGTTTCAGCCGCAGAAACAATGACCGCGGCTCCGGCAGAATCCCGATCTGTTGTTGCTCCCATATCCGTGCGGGGAACGATCGAGAGCGTCCAGCCCATGTCTTCAGCATCGCCGTCGTCCCACTCCCTCTGGTCCCCCCTGCGCCTGCCGGTCTTCCGGGCGCGCTGGCTGGGCAGCGCGATCTATTTCGTCGGCAACGCAATGCAGGTCATGGCCGCGTCGTGGCTGATGGTGGAGTTGACGGGCTCGTCGTTCCTCGCGGCGCTGGTGCAGACGGCGGTCTTCCTGCCGATGTTTCTGCTGGCGCTGCCCGCCGGTGTGCTGGCCGACACGACCGACAGGCGGCGCCTGATCCTCGTCGCGCTCGCCGTGCAGGTGGGCATCGTCGTGCTGCTGTCATTGCTGGCGCTGGCAGGGTGGGCGGGGCCGGTGGCGCTGCTCACCTTCACGTTCGCTGCGGGCTGCTGCACGGCGCTGCTGTCGCCCGCATGGAACACGAGCGTGGCCGACGCGGTGCCGCGCGAGGACATGCCGCAGGCGATCACGGCCATGTCGATCGCGTGGAACAGCGCGCGGGCATTGGGGCCGGCCATGGCAGGGCTGCTCTTCGCCTGGCTGGGGGCCGGCAGCGTCTTCGCGATGGCGGTGCTGAGTTCGGTGGCCTTGATGTTCGTGGTGCGGCGCTGGCCGCCGTCGGCGCACGCCGAATCGCCCCTGCCGCCGGAACGGCTGTGGAGCGGCACGGTCGCGGGCCTGCGCTACGCGAGGCACTCGCCGATCATCCTGGCGCAGCTGTTGCGCACGGTGGCCTACAGCGCTTCCGGGTCGGCGTTGTGGGCCCTGCTGCCCGCCATCGCGGCGCAGCAGCTGCAGCTGGGCGCGGCCGGCTTCGGCAATCTCATGGGCTGCCTGGGCGCCGGTGCGGTGAGCATCGGCTTCGTGCTCGGCAACCTCCGCGCCCGGCTGGGTCTGGAGCGCCTGGTCGGCGCGGGTTGCGTGGTCTTCGCGGCGGTGATGCTCGTCGCGGGGTATGTGCGTGTGCCCGCGGTGGTCTTCCTGTGCCTGGCGGTGGGCGGCGCCGCCTGGATGGCGGTCATGGCCACCTTCAACACGGCCACGCAGACGAGTGCGCCGCCCTGGGTGCGCTCGCGTGCCGTGGCATTGCACACGGTCAGCGCGCTGGGGTCCTTTGCGATCGGTTCTGCCTTCTGGGGCGCCATGTCGAGCATTGCGGGGCTGCCTGCGGCGCTGAGCGTGGCTGCGGTGTTCATGGCGTCGGGCATGTTCCTGGGCCGCTGGCTGCCGCTGCGCGTGGGCGACGTGCAAGAGGTGACGCCCGGCGTGCTGTGGGAAGAGCTGCTCCTCAAGGACCAGCCGCTGCCAGGCGAAGGGCCGGTGGCCGTCGAAATCAGCTACCGCATCCGCGAGGGTGAGGCCAAGGAATTCCTGCAGGCCGTCAGTCTGCTGAGGGCGCTGCGCCGCCGCGACGGCGCCAGCTTCTGGCGCGTGTACCGCGACCTGCAGGACCCGAGCCGTTACGTCGAGCGCTTCATCGTCGCGTCGTGGGCGGAGTTCCTCCATCAGCGCGCTCGCACCACGCTGGCCGACGAGGACATCGAGAAGCGCGTGCGCGACTTCCTGCGCGAGGGCGAAACCGCCAGCCCGCAGCACTACATCGCCGAACGCTGAGGGTGCGCGGTGGGCCGGGGCCTGCTTCTATCTCGGCACCCTGCGTTCCGAATGCACCGGTCGGGGCGCCACCGGCATCGCCGTCGCAGGTTCTGCCTCCGCAGGGCGTGCGGCATCGCTGAGGGTGTCCATGGCGCCGTCTTCCTGCGGCGGCGCCGGGTCCACTGCGATGTCGAGGGGGACCGCCATCGTTTCCAGTTCAGGCTCGCTCTGCGCGGCCGTCGTGGGCACCTCGTCGCGGATCGGCGTACCGCCCCGCCACATGGCGCCGCCGATGGACACGACCAGCATCAGCGCCCAGATGCCGCCGATCTTCATGCGGCTGGGGGTCTTGCCGTTGAAGCGGAACCAGTGCGGCTTGATCATGCTCGCCAGCAGGCACATGAAGCAGATCTGCGAAATCAGGCCTAACCCGGCGCCCATCGATGTCATTCGTTTCCTTTGCGGTGACCAGACGCAAGAATGCCAGATCGAGATCGGAAGGTCGCATGTGGCTCAAGTCCCCGCAGCGCCGGCCTTCTGTTGCCCGAGGTGCCGCAGGATGTTTTCCGCCGCCCCGACAGCCATGCCGCGCAGCCCGCCGTCGGTGGTGCCGCCGATGTGGGGCGTGAGGACCGCGTTCGGAGTGTCGAGCCATGGCGAGTCGTCGGCCATCGGCTCGACCGCGAAGCAGTCCATGCCCAACTGCAACTCGCTGGCCTTCAGCTTTTTCTGTATTGCCGCTTCATCGATCAGGCCGGCGCGCGCGGTGTTGATGACGATCGCGTTCTTCCGGAGCAGGTCGAGGCGGCGCGCGTCCAGCAGGCCGCGGGTGGCGTCGTCCAGCGGGCAATGCAGGGAGAGCACGTCGCACAGCGGCAGCAGTTCGTCGAGCGCGCACAGGACGACGCCTGGCGGCAAGGTGGCCGCATCGACGTACGGATCGCTTACCCGCACCTTCATGCCGATGGCCAGCGCGAAGCGCATCACCCGCGCGCCGATCGAGCCGCAACCGACGATGCCCAGCGTCGCGCCCGACAGCTCCAGCCCCATGTAGCCGGCCTTGTCCCAGTGGCCGTCGTGCATCCGCCGGTCCAGCCAGGCGATGCGGCGCGCGCAGGCCAGCATCAGGCCCAGCGTGTGCTCGGCGACGGCCTGGCTGTTGGAGCCGATGGCGGCCACGGCCGCGATGCCCAGTTCGCACGCGGCCTGCTGGTCGATCGCGTCCATGCCCACGCCATGGCGGCCGACCACCTTCAGGCGGGACGAGGCCGACAGCACGCGGCAATCGATCCGGCCATAGCGCGCGAGGATCGCGACCGGCTGTTCACGCTCGCACAGCGCGACGAGTTCGTCCTGCGTGAACTTGGCGCCGGTGTAGACGAGCCGGTATCCGGCCAGCAGCGCGACGGCATCCGGATGGATCTTCGCTTCGGTGACGACGATGGTGTCGGTGGCCATGGCGTTCATTGGTTCCCTGCAGCCGCGCGATGCAGCGCCAGGCCCGGCACGCCGGGTTCCGCGCGCAGCACCGTGCCGTGGGTGGAGTCGGTGACGTACAGCGTGCCGCGCGCCGGGCCGCCGAAGGCCAGGTTGGTGATCGACGCACCCGGCGTGCCGCGCAACACCAGCTCGGGCTCGGCGCGGGTGTTCAGCACCCAGACGTAGCCGAGGCCCGGGTTGGCCACGAGCAGCCGGCCGCTCTGATCCACCGCCAGGCCGTCGGGCCCGCTGGCGCCGTACGAGGTGAAGAACTGGCTCACCTTGGCGACGCTGCCATCCGCGAGCAGCGGCACGCGCCAGACGCAGTTGCCCCGCGTCACCGCGAGATACAGCACTTTCTCGTCGGGCGACAGCGCCACGCCGTTGGGACTGGGCACGTTGTCCAGCAGCAGGTCGAGCTGGCCGGAAGGGCGCAGCCGGTACAGGCGGCCCGTGGGGTCGTGCAGGCCGGTCTGCCCCTGGTCGGTGAAGTACAGGTTGCCCTGGCTGTCGAACACCAGGTCGTTCACGCCCTTGAAGCGCTCGCTGTTGCGGCGCTCGAGCCAGGGCTCGACCCGTCCGCTCGCGATGTCCAGGCGCATCAGGCCGTTCTTGTAGTCGGTGATGAGCAGGGTGTGCGCATCCATCAGCTTCATGCCGTTGGGTTCGCCGTCGTACTGGGCGACCAGCGTCCACTCGCCCGCCGCGTCGATGCGGAAGATGCGGCCGAACGGAATGTCGGTCACATACAGGTTGCCCTGGTCGTCGACCACGGGGCCTTCGAGGAAGGAATCGGTTGGCTGGCCGCCCCGGTTGGCCCGGCTCCAGTCGCTGTGCTGGCGCTCGCGGAACCGGTCCGGCAGGCGGGTGAAGGGCTGCAGGTCGGCGACCTGGGGTGGCTGGAGCAGGAACATGGCGGTGTCGTGTGTCGGTGGGTCAGTCGAAGCCGTACAGGGCGGGGGGGTTGTCGACGAGGATGCGGTCCATCTGCGCGTCGTTGGCGCACCAGCTGCGGAACCGGTCGAGCAATTGCGCGTCGTCGATGCTGCCGGCCGGAGCGACGGTGTGAGGCCAGTCGCTGCCCCAGAGCATGCGCTCGGGTGCCGCGGCCAGCAGTGCTCGCGCCACCGCGTCCTTGGCTTCTCGGCCCGGTGCACCGGTGTCCGCTTCGATGTACGGGGCGGAGAGCTTCATCCACGTTCGGCCGCCATCGAGCAGCGCGCGAACGGATGCGAACGCGTCGCCGTCCGCGCCGTCCATCGAGCCGATCAGCCCGAGGTGGTCGATCACCAGCGACACCGGCAGCGACCGCAGCACCGGCGCGAGCTCCACCAGCGTGCCCGGCCGCGCCAGCACCTGGATGTGCCAGCCGAGCGTGGCGACCTTGTCCGCCAGCGTGGTCAGCATCTGCGGCGTGGTCATGCCCCAGGACTGCGGGCTGAAGAAGTTGACGCGCAAGCCGCGGATGCCGTGCCGGTGCAATCGCTGCAGTTCGGCGACGTCGACGTCCGCATCGACCACGGCCACGCCGCGTGCCTGCGGCCCGAGTTCGTCCAGCGCAGCCAGCGTGCAGCGGTTGTCCACGCCATAGGTGGACGGCGTGACGACAACGGTGCGCGACGTGCCGAGCCGCCGTTGCAGCAGCCGGTAGGCCGGCACGTCGGCGACCGGCGGCGTGCGCTGCCAGTGCGGCGAGGGCGCAAAGCGCGGATCGAAGATGTGCATGTGGCTGTCGCACGCCCCCACCGGCAGCACGCGCGATGGGGCGGCGGTGCCGGCCGAATGCGGGACGACGATACCCACCATCTCAGTTGAATCCGACATGACCGAAGCCAGGAACACCGCGGAACCGGCTTTGCCGGGCCGCCGGTGTTGCCCCGGCGAGGGGGTTGGCGAAGCGACACGCAGTGCGCGAAGACTGGGGGAGAGCCTCATTCAATCGACCTTGATGTTGCCCTTGCGGATCACAGCCGACCATTTGGCCGATTCCTTCTGCAGGAAGTCAGCGAACTCGGCGGGCGTGTTGCCCACCGGTTGGGCGCCCATGTCGGCGAAGCGCTTCTTCACCTCCTCTTCCTGCAGCGTTTCGGCGACCGCCTTGTGCAGCTGCTTCACCACGGCGTCGGGCGTGCCGGCCGGCAGCAGCAGGCCGTTCCATTCGTAGGCTTCGTAGCCGGGCAGCACGGACTCGGCCACGGTCGGCACGTCGGGCAGCAGCGCAGAGCGCTTGGGCGACGTGATCGCCAGCGCGCGCAGCTTGCCAGAGGTCACCAGCGGATTGCTCGCGGCCAACGTGCCGAACATGAAGTCGACCTGGCCGCCCATCACGTCGGAGATGGCCGGGCCGCCGCTCTTGTAGGGCACGTGCAGCATGTCCAGGTTCAGGCCCTGCCGGTACAGCTCGGCCGCCAGGCGCTGCACCGTGCCGCTACCGCCCGAGGCGAAGGTGAGCTTGCCGGGCTCGGCCTTGGCCTTGGCGACCAGGTCCTTCTGGTCCTTGATCGGCGACTCCTTGCGCACGATCAGCACATTGGGCGAGAGCGACACGAGCGACAGCGGCTGAAAGCTCTTCACAGTGAAGCTCAGGTTCGTGTAGAGCGAGGGGTTGATGGAGAACGGCGTCGCGTCGTAGAGCATCGTGTAGCCGTCGGCCGGGGCGCGCGCCACGAAGGCCTGGCCGATGGTGCCGCTGGCGCCCGGACGGTTGTCGACGATCACGCTGGTGCCCAGCTTGGCGCCCATGCGAACCGCCAACTGGCGGGCCAGGGCGTCGGCGGCGCCCCCGGGCGCGTAAGGCACGACGATGGTGATCGTGCGCTCCGGGAAGGCCGCATGCGCGACGCCGGCGACCATGGCGCAAGCCACGACGAGGGATTTCAGGATCTTGTTCATCAAGCGTTTCAGTCGATCTTCAGGTTCAGTTCACGCGCTGTTTTCGAAGCAGCCTTGATCTCACCGTCGAGTTGGGCGGTGAAGGCGCTGCCGCAAATGTTCTGCGGCTGCATGCCGAGGCCGCGCAGCTTCTCGGCCGTGGCCGGTGCGCGGGCGAACTCGGCGGACGCCTTGGTCAGCTTCGCGACGATGTCGGCCGGGGTGCCGGCTGGCGCGAGCAGGCCGTACCAGGCATCGGCCGAGTAGCCCTTGACGCCCGATTCCTCGAAGGTCGGCACCTCCGGCAGCAGCGGCGAGCGCTGCGGCGACGCCACCGCCAGCGCCAGCGCGCGCAGCTTGCCGCTCTGCACCTGCGGAAGGACCGAGCCGAGCGTGGCGAAGGAACTGTCGACCTGGCCGCCCATGAGGTCGGTCACGGCCTGCGCCGCGCCTTTATACGGGATGTGGTTCATGCGCGTGCCGGCCAACCGGTTGAACTGCTCGCTCGCGAAGTGCCCCCCGCTGCCGCTGCCGGGCGTCGCGTAAGTGCGCTCGCCGGGCTTGGCTCGCACTGCCGCGAGGAACTCGGACAGCGTCTTGACCGGCATCGACGGGCCGACCACCAGCACCGTGGGGCTCACAGCCATCGAGCACACCGGCGCAAACGAGCGCAGCGCGTCGAACTTCACCCGGTTGCTGTAGAGCGCCGGGATCATTGTGTGGTTGAGCGCGCCCAGCAGCAGGGTGTAGCCGTCGGCTGGCGCGGAGGCCACGGCTTCGGCGGCCAGGATGGTGTTGGCGCCGGGCTTGTTGTCGACGACCACGGGCTGGCCGAGCGCGCGCGCGGCGAAGTCGCCGAAGGCCCGGGCCACCACGTCGGTCGGGCCGCCGGCTGGAAAGCCGACGACGAGGCGGATCGGCTTGTTCGGATAGTTGTCTTGCGCTTGCGCAAGGGGTGCGACGGCGCTGAGGCCGAGAAGGGCCAGGACGGCGGTGGTGCGGACGGGGAAATGCATGTCGTGTCTCCTTCGGTGTTCGGATGCCGCCCGGCTCCTCTGCGAAAGCCTGGGGCGGCGCTGTCGGGCTGCGTGCCCGTTCAGGCGATGGCCGAGGGCTCCACGCCCTCGACCACCGAGCGCACGTTGCGCGCGGCCGCGGTGCCCATGTTCACGTAGGCATCGCTCGTGACGCCGCCAATGTGCGGGCTCAGGATGAACCCCGGCTGGCCCTTGAACACGTTGTCGGCCGCGAGCGGTTCGACGGCGAAGCTGTCGAGGCCTGCGGCGCGCACTTGCCCGCTTTGCACGGCGGCCAGCAGCGCGGGCTCGTCGATCAGGCCGCCACGCGCGGTGTTGACCACGATCACGCCCTTCCTGCAGCGCGACAGGCTGGAGGCGTTGAGCAGGCCGCGGTTCTCGTCGGTCAGCGGGCAGTGCAGGGAGATCGCGTCCGACTCGCGGAAGAGGGTCTCCATGTCCACGACGCGGATGTAGTCGGGGAGGTCCTTCGCGAACGGGTCGAAGCCGATGACCTTCATGCCCATGGCGTCGCACATCTTGGCGAAGCGCTGGCCGATGGCGCCCAGGCCCACCAGGCCGATGGTGCGGCCGCCGAGCTCCAGGCTCTTGTGCGTGGCCTTGTCCCAGTGGCCGGCATGCATGCGGTCGTTGAGCTGCGTAACCGACTTGGCGCAGGCCAGCAGCAGCGCCAGCGCCTGCTCGGCCACCGCGGCTGCATTGGCGCCGACGGCCGCGCGCACCGCGATGCCGCGCGCTGCGGCCGCCGTCTTGTCGATGGTGTCGGTGCCGCTGCCGTGCTTGGAGACCACCTTGAGCGACGGTGCCGCGTCCATGGCAGCGGCATTGACGCCGTTGTAGCGCACGATGACCGCGACCGGGTCATTGGCGCCGCAGAGCGCCACGATGTCGTCGGCCGACGGCGTCTTGCCGGCGTAGACGACGTCGTAGCCGTCGAGCAGCGCCAGCGCCTGGGGTGCGAGGTCGGCGCCGGTGACCAGCACCACCGGCCGCTTGGCAACGGATTCGGGCAGGGCGCTCACAGCGATTCGCCTTCCTTCAGCACGCCGGCCGCGCGCAGGGCGGCGGGCAGCCATTTGCTGGCGGTGTCGCCGCGCCCGATGGCTTCCAGTCGCGCGGCTTCGTCGGCCACCTTCTTCACGGCGAGGTCCATCATGGCAGGCGCCTTCGCGCGCTCGATCACCGTCACGCCATCGGCGTCGCCGACGACCAGGTCGCCCGGGTTCACGGTGATGCCGCCAGCACCGATCGGGTGGTTGATGCGCCCGGGCACGTACTTGGTCGGGCCGGCCGGGTTGAAGCCGGCGCTGAAGACGGGGAAGTCGAGTTCGAGGATCTCGAGCTTGTCGCGGATCGCGCCGTCGACGATCACGCCGGCCAGGCCGCGCTTCTTGCAGGCGCTGAGCATCAGCGTGCCCATCAGCGCGGCGGTCTGGTCGCCCTTGCCGTCGATGACCAGCACGTCGCCGGGCTGGGCCAGCGCGATCGCGGCGTGGATCATCAGGTTGTCGCCCGGGCGCACTTCGACGGTGAACGCCGGGCCGGCGACGATCATCTTGTCGGAGACCGGCGCGACGCGGGCATGCATGGTGCCGCGGCGGCCGGCCACGTCGGCCAGGATGGCGGCCTGGAAGGTCTTGGCCTTGGCAACGACTTCGGGGGCGACACGTTCGATGTCGCGGATGATTTCAGGGAGTTGGCTCATGGGAGTGATCCTTTAGGAAAACGGGCGGGGATGGGAGAGAAAAAGAGAAAACGGAAGCTCAGTCGAGCTTGATGTTTCCGTCGCGGATGACCTTGGCCCACTTGGCGGAGTCGGCCTGCTGCGGGTCGCCCGGCTGGTGGGGCGTGCCGCCGACCAGCGTGACGCCCGGCAGGAGCCTCGAGGACCTCAATCGATCGTCGCGCCCGATTCCTTGACGATCTTTCCCCAACGCGGAAGGTCGGCCTTGAGCAACGCTGCGAACGTTTCCGGGGTGCCACCCATCACTTCGCCGCCGTCGGCCTTGAGCTTGGAAGCCGAATCCGGGTTCTGCAGCACCTTGTTGATTTCGGTGTTGAGGGTCTTGACGATGGCAGCCGGCGTGCCGGCGGGCGCCAGGATGCCGAACCAGGAGACGGCGTCGGAATTCTTGTAGCCCGCCTCGGCCAGCGTGGGCGTGTCGGGCAGTTGCTCGGAGCGCTTGGTCGAGGTCACCGCCAGTGCGCGGATTTTCTTGTTGCGGATCTGGCCGATGAGCGTCGGGATGGAGGATGCGTAGATGTCGATCTGGCCGCTGACCAGGTCGGTCAGCGCCTGTGCGGCGCCTTTGTAAGGCACGTGCTGCAGCTCGATGCCGGCGGCGTTCTCGGCGATTTCGCTGGACAGGTGGGCCACCGTGCCATTGCCCGAATAACCCAGCGTGAGCTTGCCGGGCTTGCCCTTGGATGCGGCGACCACGTCGGCAAAGGTCTTGTAGGGCGAGGCTTCGGACACTGCGAAGACGATGGGCGAATTGCTCACCAGCACGACCGGCGTCAGGTCCTTCAGCGGGTCGTAGGGCAGCTTGGAATACAGCGCCGGATTGATGGCCAGGTTGCTGGTCTGGCCCATCACCAGCGTGTAGCCGTCCGCCGGTGCCTTGGCCACCTGGTCCACGCCCAGGTTGCCGCCGGCGCCCGGACGGTTATCGATGACGATCGTCCACTTGAGGGTCTCGGTGAGCTTTTGTGCCACCGTGCGGGCAATCAGGTCGGTGCCGCCGCCGGGTGGGAAGGGCACGACCAGGCGGATCGGCTTGTTGGGGTAAGCGCCTTGCGCGAACGCTGCGGGCGCCGCAAGGGAGCCCAGTGCCATGGCGGCGGCGATGAGGCAGGCGCGACGGCCGAGGGGAGTGCGTACGGTCATTTTTGTCTCCAGTAAAGGGTTGATGGCTGTCGCTGTGCAGCCGTGCCCGGACTGTAGATAGGCGTTTCAATCCATACAATATGGTTTCGACTGTCGAAACATGGGTCAATATGCGAAACGGATTTAAGGGCAAACCCGAGGCCGAAAGTGGTCTGGCGCCGGCCGGTGAACCGAGCACAGGCAGCGTGGTCGCGGTGGCCAGGGCCGTCCAGTTGCTGGGGGCTTTTGCGCTGGGCGAGGCGCAACTCAGCCTGGCGGAATTGAGCCGCCGCTGCGGCCTGCACAAGACCACCGTGCTGCGCATCGCACGCACGCTGGCCATGCATGGCTACATGGTCCAGCGCGAGGACGGTGAATGGCGCCTGGGCCCGGCGTCGGGCTGGCTGGGCGCGCGCTACCAGTCGGCCTTCGACATGCAGAACGTGGTCGAGCCAATGCTGCGCGACCTGACCCGGCTGACCGGTGAAAGCGCGGCGTTCTATGTGCGGGAGGGTGATTTCCGCACGTGCCTCGTGCGGGTCGAAGGCCCGCACCCGTTGCGCCACCACGCACGCATGGGCGAAGCGCTGCCGCTGGACCGCGGCTCGCCGGGCCGGGTCATCCTGGCTTTCTCAGGCGAGCCTGGCGAGGTGTACGAGACGATTCGAGCACGCGGCTACCACCTGTCCATCGGTGAGCGCGAGAAGGGGGTGGCCACGGTGTCGGCGCCCGTGTTCGCGCTCAACTGGCGGCTGCTGGGCTCGGTGTGCATCTCGGGCCCGGCGTCGCGGCTGTCCGAGGAGCAACTCACCGCCATGGCCCAGGACGTGATGAGCTCGGCCAACCAGCTTTCCTACAGCCTGGCCGGAGCGGCCTCGACCAACACGCCTTCCTTCATCAGCACGTGGCACCCCTGACGCTGCTCTCGCTGCTTGTGCTGCTGTCGCTGCTCAAGCTTCTGACCTCGGCGATGCACGCCGGCGGCTAATCAGCAAAGTTTTCGGTGTATCCGAGCAGGAGCGTACGGCGGCCTGGCAGCAGCGATGCGAGCGCGTCCCATGCAGCAGCTGCCGCGCCTGCGTCCTCGGAGGGGTAGATCATTGCGAGGTCGCGCACGAGCGCCCGCGCCTCTGCATCGTCCGGCGCCTGCGCACGCACGAAGCCCAGCCACGAGGCACCGATGCCGAAGAAGCGGTAGCCATGCGCGGCCTCGAGATGGCAGATGAGCGCGTGGTTCTGGAACACGTTCCAGTCGGCCGAGAAATACCCGTTGGGCAGGCCGGCGATGAGCAGGTCGTCGCGCGGTACCGGCAGGCGCTGGACGTAGACGTTGTCGTCGTTGGCCAGCAGCCGATCGGGATCGCGGTTCATCGCGACCAGTGCGTCGACATCGGCCTGTGAACTTAGCCGCGCCTGCGCCAGCGACTGCCAGTCGTGGCGCAATGCGGGAACGTCGAGTTGCGCCTGCACGTGCGCAAGCTGCCGGGCCTCGGAGGCGTGAACGGACACCGGATCGTCGTAATCCACGTCGGCATTCGTGCCGTCGTCCGGCGGCTCGAGCCGCTCGTGCCCGCTGGCGTGCATGCTCGTGTAGCAGCACTGGCCGGGGTCGTCGAGCGTGCACAGGAAGCGGTGCCCTGGCTCTTGCTGGTCTCGCCGCCGGAGGTCGTCCAGGCAGGCCAACACCTCGGCGAGCGAGGCGATCTCGCTCAAGCGCAGGCAGGTGAAGGTATTGACCGTGTTGGAGCGCAGTTTTTCATCGATGTCGACGGTGGCGATCTGCATGAAGGTTCTCCCTAAAGCTTGCGGTGGGGGTCGCGGATTGTCTTGGCGAATTTCTGGCCAGTGCGGCGACTTGAGCCTACCTCGGCACCTTGCGCTGCGAATGAACCAGCCCCGGGTCGATCTGCACTGCGTAAGGGTAGGGCGGAGGCTTGGCCGCATCCATCGCACGGTCCTGCGGCGCCTCGGCTTCCTGCCGCACGCGTTCGGCCTCGCGCTCCGCCTGCTCCACGTCGCGTGTCGCCTGGCTCTCCTGCGGCACGGCGATGTCCATCGGCATCATCACGGTGTCCGAGGTCGTTGCGCTCTCGGTGGTGGCCATGGGGGTGTCGCTCGTGGGCGTGCCGCCCTGCGACATCGCACCGACGGTGCTCACGACCAGCATCAGCGCCCAGATGCCGCCGATCTTCATGCGACCGGGCGTCTTGCCGTTGAAGCGGAACCAGTGCGGTTTGATCATGCTCGCCAGCAGGCAGATGAAGCAGATCTGCGAGACCAGGCCCAACCAGCCGCCCATCGACATCATTCATTTCCTTTGTGGACCGGCAGCGTGCCGTGTGTGCTCATCGGCGGCGCGATGTCTTCCAGTGCGCGCCGCTCCGCATCGACACCATAACGCAAGGCCAGCAAGCCGGCGACGATGACCAGCACCGCGCCGATCGCGTAGCCCACCGCCACTGCGCTGCGGTCGCCCGTGGCAATGAGCGTGCCGAACAGCCAGGGCGCAACGAAGCCGCCTGCACCCGTGCCCATCGCATAGAACAGCGAGATGGCGAGCGCGCGCATCTCCAGCGGAAACACCTCGCTCACCGTCAGGTACGCGGAACTGGCCGCCGCCGAGGCCAGAAAGAACACCGCCGACCACGCCAGCGCCTGGCTCCAGGCGTCGAGCCAGCCCTGCATGAAGGCCCAACCCGTGATCGCCAGCCCCACGCCCGACAGCACATAGGTCAGCGCGATCATGCGACGCCGGCCCACACGGTCGAACAGCGGGCCGAGCAGCAGCGGCCCCAGCACATTGCCGAGCGCGAACGGAAAGATGTACAGCGCCACGCGGCCTTCGGCCACGCCATAGAAGCGCGTGAGCACCAGCGCGTAGGTGAAGAAGATGGCGTTGTAGAAGAACGCCTGCGAGATCATCAGCGCCAGCGCGACGATGCTGCGCTGGCGGTAGCGGTGCAGCAGCACCTGGGCAATCTCGCGCAGCGTGGGGCTGTGCCGTTCGCGGTACTCGACCGTGCCGACGGCCGCCGGCAACGGGCCGTGCTGCGCTTCGACCTGGGCTTCGATGTCGCGCACCACGCGTTCGGCCTCGTCGGCGCGGCCGTGCGAGATGAGCCAGCGCGGGCTTTCGGGCACGTCGCGCCGCACCAGCAGGATGGCGATCGCCAGCGCGCCGCCCAGCGCAAAGGCCGCGCGCCAGCCCCACACAGGGCCGAGCACCACCGGGTCGAGCAGCACCAGGCTCAGGCCGGCACCCAATGCGGCGCCCAGCCAGAAGCTGCCGTTGATCGCCAGGTTCACGCGGCCACGCACGCGCGCCGGAATCAGCTCGTCGATGGCTGAATTGATGGCTGCGTATTCGCCGCCGATGCCCACGCCAGTGATGAAGCGGCACACAGCGAAGAAGGCGAAGTTGGGCGAGAACGCCGTCGCCAGGGTGGCGGCCGTGTACACCGCCAGCGTGATGAGGAACAGCCGCTTGCGGCCCAACCGGTCGGCCAGACGGCCGAAGATCAGTGCGCCCGCCACCGCCCCGCCGATGTAGAGCGAGCCCGAGGCGCCCACTTCGGCCGCCGTGAGGCCCAGCGTGTCGCCGCGCTCCAGCACGCTGCCGATGGAGCCGACCAGCGTCACCTCCAGGCCGTCGAGCACCCATGCCACGCCCAGCGCGATGACCACGCGCCAATGCCATTTGGACCAGGGCAGGCGGTCGAGGCGGGCGGGAATGTCGGTGTGCTGCACGGTCATGAGCGCATACCGTACGGGATCAGCCGCCGCGTGGCTGTCGGCGAAGGTCGCGTGCGTCAGCGCAGCGGTGTGGCCGAACGCAGCGGGCGCCGCAGCAGCGCGAGGCCCATCACGCTGGTGGCCGTCAGCAGCGTGGCAAACGCGACGTCGGTGCCGAAGGCCTGGCCCAGCGCCGCAAACGCCAGCGGCGCGATGGCGATGCCCGTGTAGCTGAAGAGCAGTGCGGCGCCCGTCACGGCACCGGCGCGCGCCGGCCCGGCGATGCGCGCAAGCTCGGCGATCATCACGCCGTTCCAGCCGCTGGCGCTCAGGCCGACCAGCAGGAAGAGTACGCCCAGCGCGGCCGGTGGCGGCGTGCCGGGCCACAAAAAGAGCAGCAGGCCCGTGGCGCCCATCGCCAGCCCGAGCCCGCCCAGCAGATGCAGGGTCGGCATGCCGGGGCGTTGCGCCACGCGGCCCCACAGCAGCCGGCCGACCAGCCCCGCGCCCTGCATCAGCGCCAGCCAGCCGGCGGCCACGGGCACCGACAGCTGCCAGTGACGCACGGCATGGCTCATCGAAAAGAAGTTGAGGCTCATCTGCGTGGCCATATAGACGACCATGGTGAGCGTCAGCAGGCGCAGCGGCGGCGATGCCACGAGTTCGGCCAGGCCGCTGCTGCCGCCTGGCGCCGCGATGGTCGGTGCGCCGCCGTCGCTGCGCACCAGCCCCAGGCACCACAAACCCACCGCCAGCGCCAGCGCGGCGACCAGCGCAAACGGCCAGGCCGCGTGCTGCACCAGCAGCAGCGGCAGCAGCAACGAGCCCGCCATCGCGCCGATCTGGTTGCCGGTCTGTCGCACGGAAAATATCCATGGCCGGCGCGCCAGCGGCGTGACCCTTGCCAGCACGGAGGCACTGGCCGGCGTCTCCGGTCCGAAGGCGAAACCGAGCAGGAACACCGCCGGCCAGAAGGCCCAGCGCGCCGGCCCGATGCCCATCGCATTCAGCGCGAGGCAGGCCATCGCCAGCATCACCGCAGCCATGCACAGCGCGGCCAGTTGCAGGTCGCCGCAACGGCGGATGAGCCAGCCGGCCATCAGCGACGACAGCGCGCCCACGCCGAACATCACGCTGCCCAGCACACCGAGCGCCTGCACGTCGACGCCCAGCTGTGGCGCCAGCACCGACAGCGCGAA
>Ga0247813_10000456_pt1 | contig 38819 bp, 36 predicted proteins | sample UWRJL169409C1_FD_180719 | JGI IMG/M metagenome (GOLD analysis project Ga0247813, IMG submission 180719) | Plant litter microbial communities from Arlington Agricultural Research Station in Wisconsin, United States - UWRJ-L169-409C-1 | ecosystem: Environmental > Terrestrial > Plant litter >... | reverse complement strand
CCGTAGAGCTCTTCGCGCGGGAACTCGGGTGCGCGCACGTCCGCGTGCGGCGCTTCCGTCGCATCCTTGCGGTTGATGTTGGCGATGGCAGAGCGCGCCAGCGACAGCGCATGCAGGTCGTTCTGCGCCAGATGGTCCACCACGCCCGACAGGCGCGTGTGCACATCGCCGCCGCCCAGGTCTTCGGCCGTGACGACCTCGCCGGTCGCGGCCTTCACCAGCGGCGGGCCGCCCAGGAAGATGGTGCCCTGGTTCTTCACGATGATCGACTCGTCGCTCATCGCCGGCACGTAGGCGCCGCCCGCCGTGCACGAGCCCATCACCACCGCGATCTGCGCGATGCCCTGGGCACTCATGTTGGCCTGGTTGTAGAAGATGCGGCCGAAGTGGTCCCGGTCCGGAAAGACCTCGTCCTGGTTCGGCAGGTTGGCGCCGCCCGAGTCGACCAGGTAGATGCACGGCAGACGGTTCTGCTCGGCGATCTCCTGCGCGCGCAGGTGCTTCTTCACCGTCAGCGGGTAATAGGTGCCGCCCTTCACCGTCGCATCGTTGCAGACGATCATGCAGTCGACGCCACTCACGCGGCCGATGCCGGCGATCAGGCCGGCGCCGGGCGCCGACTCGGCGCCCTTGGCGTCGAGGTACATGCCGTAGGCCGCGAGCGGCGCGATCTCGAGGAAGGGCGTGCCCGGGTCGAGCAACTCGGCGACGCGGTCGCGCGGCAGCAGCTTGCCGCGCGCGACGTGCTTCGCGCGTGCCGCTTCACCGCCGCCGGCCTCGACCTTGGCGAACTGTGCGTGCAGGTCATCGACCAACGCCCGCATCGCGGCGGCATTCACCTGGAAGTCGGCCGAACGTGCGTTGAGTTTGGTTTCGAGTTTGCTCATGCGGTCTTTACCTCGTCCAGCCCGAGCTGGGATTTCATCGCGTCGCGAATCTTGAATTTCTGGATCTTGCCGGTCACCGTCATTGGGAACTCTGTGACGAACTGGATGTACTTCGGTACCTTGTAGTGCGCGATCTGCCCTTTGCAGAAGTCGCGGATCTCGTCCTCGGTGGCCGTTTGACCCGGCTTGACGATGACCCAGGCGCACAGCTCCTCGCCGTACTTCTTGTCGGGCAGGCCGACCACCTGCACGTCCTGCACCTTGGGGTGGCGGTAGAGAAATTCCTCGATCTCGCGCGGGTAGATGTTCTCGCCGCCGCGGATCACCAGGTCCTTGATGCGGCCGACGATGTTGACGTAGCCCTCGTCGTCCATGGTGGCGAGGTCGCCAGTGTGCATCCAGTGTTCGGCATCGATGGCCTCGCGCGTCCGGGGCTCGTCGTCCCAGTAGCCGTGCATCACCGAATAGCCGCGGGTGCACAGCTCGCCGGACTGGCCGCGCGGCATGGTCGCGCCGGTCTCGGGGTCGACGATCTTCACCTCGATGTGCGGCTGCACCTTGCCGACCGTGGCCACGCGCTTGTCGAGCGGCGTGTCGGCTGCGCTCTGGCAGCTCACGGGGCTGGTCTCGGTCATTCCGTAGGCGATCGTGATCTCGCCCAGGTGCATGCGGTCGACCACGCGCTTCATCACCTCGATCGGGCAGGCGGTGCCGGCCATGATGCCGGTGCGCAGCGTCGACAGGTCGAACTCGGCGAAGCGCGGATGGTCGAGCTCGGCGATGAACATCGTCGGCACGCCATGCAGCGCCGTGCACTTCTCCGCCTGCACCGTCTCGAGCACGCTCAATGCATCGAAGCCGTCGTTCGGGAACACGATGGTGCTGCCGTGCGTGAGGCAGGCCAGCACGCCTAGCACCATGCCGAAGCAGTGGTACATCGGCACGGGGATGCAGAGCCGGTCGGCCGGCGTGAGGCGCATGCATTCGCCCACGAAGAAGCCGTTGTTGAGGATGTTGCGGTGGGTCAGCGTCGCGCCCTTGGGGAAGCCGGTGGTGCCGCTGGTGAACTGGATGTTGATGGGGTCCGTCGCGTTCAACGTGGCACCGACTTCAGCGACGCGCGCGTCTCGCGGGTCACCCGTCGCGAGCAGGTCCGAGAAGCGCTGCATGCCGGCCTGATCGGCATCGCCGGACTTGTCGATCCACACCGTGTGCTGCAGCAGCGGCAGCCGCGTCGGGCCCAATTCGCGCAGCATGCCCAGGTAGTCGCTCGTCTTGAACTGCGCCATCGTCACGAGCAGCTTGCAGCCGACCTTGTTCAGCGCGTATTCGACCTCCGACGTGCGGTAGGCCGGGTTGATGTTGACCAGCACCAGCCCGACCTTGGCGGTCGCGATCTGCATCAGGATCCATGGCGCGTTGTTGTGCGACCAGATGCCCACGCGGTCGCCGGGCACGAGGCCGGTCTTCAGCAGTGCGCTGGCAAGACGGTTCGATTGCGTTTGCAGCTCGCGGTACGTGAAGCGCTGGCCTTCATGGCGGCTCACCAGCGCCTCGTGGTCGGGTTGTTTCGCCACCATGGCATCGAAGAAGTCACCGAGGGTCTGTTCGATCAGCGGCTTGTCGACCGCGCCGCGGTCGTAGCTCAGCGTGTCTGCCATAGCCGCTTCCTCAGGCGGTTTCGGAGAACAGTTCGCGGCCGATCAGCATGCGGCGCACTTCGCTGGTGCCCGCGCCGATCTCGTACAGCTTGGCGTCGCGCCAGAGCCGCTCGACCGGAAAGTCCTTGGTGTAGCCCACGCCACCCAGCGCCTGGATCGCCTCGCCGGCCATCCACGTCGCCTTTTCGGCCGAGTACAGGATGGCGCCGGCCGCGTCCTTGCGGAAGGTGCGTGCGTGGTCGTTGCGGTCGCAGGCCTTGCCCACCGCGTAGACATAAGCGCGCGTCGCCTGCCACGTCGAGTACATGTCGGCGATCTTGCCCTGCATGAGCTGGAATTCGCCGATGCTCTGGCCGAACTGCTTGCGCTCGTGGATGTAGGGCAGCACGGCGTCCATGCAGGCGGCCATGATGCCCAGCGGGCCGCCCGACAGCACGGCGCGCTCGTAGTCGAGGCCGCTCATCAGCACCTTGGCGCCCATGCCTTCGCCGCCCAGCACGTTCTCCTCGGGCACTTCGCAGTTGTCGAAGAACAGCGGGTAGGTGTTGCTGCCGCGCATGCCCAACTTGTCGAGCTTGGTGCCCGCCGAAAAGCCCTTGTAGCCCTTCTCGACGATGAAGGCCGTCATGCCCCGTGCGCCCATCTCGGGTTCGCTCTTGCCGTAGATGACCAGCGTGTCGGCATCGCCGCCGTTGGTGATCCACATCTTGCCGCCGTTGAGGACGTAGTAGCCGTCTTTCTTCTCGGCCTTGAGCTTCATGCTCACGACGTCGGAACCGGCGTTGGGCTCGCTCATCGCCAACGCGCCGACGTGCTCGCCGCTCACCAGCTTGGGCAGGTACTTGGCCTTCTGCGCTTCGGTGCCGTTGCGGTGGATCTGGTTGACGCACAGGTTCGAATGCGCGCCGTACGACAGGCCCACCGAGGCCGACGCGCGCGACACCTCTTCCATGGCCACGATGTGCGCAAGGTAGCCGAGCTGGGTGCCGCCGTATTGCTCCTCGACGGTCATGCCGTGCAGGCCCAGTTCGCCCAGCTTGGCCCAGAGGTCGTGCGGGAAGAGGTTGTCGCGGTCGATCTCGGCGGCGCGCGGCGTGATCTCGTTGGCGCAGAAGTCCTGGATCGCGTCGCGCAACGAATCGATGGTGTCGCCCAGGTCGAAGTTCAGTCCGGGATCGTGCATGGTTGTCTCCTCACAGCGTCACAAGGGATGCGGCCGGTGCGCAGGCACCATCGGCCAAAGCGCCAGCTTACGCCTGCACGGGGCGCATTTGGCGCCACAATGGTTGCAGATCGCGCCACGGATTTTTCAACTACCAATGCCCTCGCCCGCCTTTCTCAGCCCCGCGCGCGCTGCCACGCCGATGGCCTTCGTGCGAACGATCGTGCTCGGCTACGAACGGTATGGCGTCGACCCGGCCACCGCATTGGCGCAGGCACAGATCACGCCGGAGGCGCTGCAGGAGCCGGCCGGGCGGGTGACCGCTGCACAGTTCGAGGCGCTCAATGCCCATGCGATGCAGGAGCTCGACGACGAGGCGCTCGGCTGGTTCTCACGCAGGCTGCCCTGGGGCACCTACGGCATGCTGTGCCGCGCGTCGCTCGGTGCGCCTGACCTGGGCGTGGCCATCAAGCGCTGGTGCCGTCACCACCGCCTGCTGACCGACGACATCGCGCTCGATCTGCAGGTGGCCGCGGGCGTGGCCACGGTGTCGATTGCCGAGCGGCGCGACCTGGGCGCTTTCCGCGAATTCGCGCTGGTGTCCGGCCTGCGCTTCCTGCACGGCTATGCGTCGTGGGCGATCGATTCGCGCATTTCGCTGCGCCATGCACGCTTTCCGTTCGAGCCGCCGCCGCACTGCGGCGCCTATCCGCTGATGTTCGACGGCGTGCTGGAATTCGGCGCTGCGCAGGCCAGCTACAGCTTCGACGAACGCTACCTGGCCCTTCCGCTGCAACGCGACGAACGCGCGCTGCGCCTCATGCTGCGGCGCGCGCTGCCGCTCACGGTGCTGCAGTACCGGCGCGATCGGCTGCTGGGCCAGCGCGTGCGCGAACTGCTGCGCGCCCGTGCCGACGAGACCGGCAACGCCCACGCGCTGGCCGCATTGCTCCACATGTCCAGCCGCACGCTGCACCGGCAGTTGCGCGACGAAGGCCTCACGCTGCAGGCCCTGAAGGACGAGGTGCGGCATGCGCAGGCGGTCGAGCAGCTGCGCCGCACCGACCGCCCGATCAAGCAGGTGGCGCTGTCCGCGGGCTTCCGCAACGAGAAGAGCTTTTCCCGGGCGTTCAAGGGCTGGACCGGCCACACGCCGGGCGAGTTCCGCGCACTCGCGTCGCCGGCCGGCGTGCCCTGAACCGCGCCGAGGACCCGGCACAATCGGGCGCCCAACAGCAGGAGAGAAAACCCCATGGAAACCAGCCAGGAATGTGATGTGCTCGTGATCGGTGGCGGGCCCGCGGGCTCGACCATGGCCACGCTGCTGGCGCGCCAGGGCCGGCGGGTCGTGATGCTGGAAAAGGAACACCATCCGCGCTTTCACATTGGCGAATCGCTGCTGCCGGGCAACGTCGAGCTGTTCGAGAAGCTGGGGGTGCGCGAGCAGGTCGCCCGAATCGGCATGCCGAAGTACGGCATCGAGTTCGTGCCGCCAGACCTCGACTACTGCACCTACGTCGACTTCTCCGAAGGCTGGGACCCGACCAAGGATTCGGCCTGGCAGGTGCGGCGCTCCGAACTCGACGAACTGCTGTTCCGCCACGCCACCAGCGAAGGCGCGCTGACGCTCGAAGGCGCGACCGTGCGCCAGGTCGACTTCGACGACCAGGGTGCGACGGTGCATGCCACGCTCGACGACGGCGCACGGCGCACCTGGCGCACGCGCTTCGTGGTCGACGCGAGCGGCCGCGACACGGTGCTGGCCACCAAGCTCAAGAGCAAGAAGAAGAACCCCGACCACAACAGCACCGCGCTGTTCGGCCACTTTCGCGACGCGCGACGCCTGGAAGGCAAGCGTGAAGGCAACATCAGCATCTGCTGGTTCGAGCACGGCTGGTTCTGGTTCATCCCGCTGGCCGACGGCACGACCAGCGTGGGTGCAGTGTGCTGGGCCTACTACCTGAAGGCACGCGACAAGCCGCTGAAGGACTATTTCCTCGACACCATCGCGCTGTGCCCCGAGCTGCACGACCGGCTCAAGGACGCGACGCTGGTGGACGATGCGGTGCACGCCACCGGCAACTTCGCCTATTCCAGCACGCACGCCACGGGCGAGCGCTACCTGATGATCGGCGACGCGTTCACCTTCATCGACCCGATGTTCTCGTCGGGCGTGTTCCTGGCGATGCAGAGCGCGTTCGACGGCGCGCAACTGGTGGAAAAGGCGCTCGACCGGCCGGCCGAACTGCCCGCCGCACGCCGCGCGCTGGAAAAGCGCATGCGGGTCGGGCCGCGCGACTACTCGTGGTTCATCTACCGGGTGACCAACCCGACGATCCGCGACATGTTCATGCACCCGAAGAACATGTTCAAGGTCAAGCAGGGCCTCATGTCGCTGCTGGCCGCGGACATCCACCATGGCCCGGCCTACCGTGGCTCGCTGCTGATGTTCAAGGCCGTCTACTACTTCGTGTCGCTGATCAACCTGCGCCGCACCATCGCGGGCTGGAAGCGGCATCGCTTCAACATCCAGGACATGGGCCCGCTGCGCGGCGAGACCATCATGAAAGGCAAGTGACGCGCTGGCGCAAGCGAAAGCGCAGCCTCGGCCTCAGCCCGGCCTGACCGCCGTGTACTCCGAGAAGATGCCCAGTTCGACGTGACGCCTGACCTGCGTGAAGCCGGCCGTTTCCAGCGCGGTCATGACGGCCGACGGTGGAATGCAGGCCTCGATCGTGTCCCAGTAGAAGCGCCAGAGCTCCTGCGTGGTGCGCTCCCGCGCGACGAAGCGCGCGATGGCCGGCACGACGGTGCGCATGTAGCCCTTGAGCAGCAGCGTGCCCAGACGGCTCTCGGGCCGCGTGATCTCCAGCACCACCAGCCGGCCGCCCGGCCTCAGCACGCGGTGGAACTCACCGAACGCCGCGCCCACGTCCGAGATGTGCCGCAGCGCGTAGCCCATGCTCAGGAAGTCGGCACTGGCGTCGGTGCACGGCAGCGCTTCGGCACGGCCTGCGCGCAGTTCGATGCCGGGCAGGTCGACCTCGCCCATCATGCCGGGACTCGGGTCGACGCCGACCAGGCGGCCGCCAGCGCCGATCAAGGTCAGCGCCTCGCGCGCCACCAGACCGGTGCCGATGCCCACGTCGACCACCTGCGCACCGGCGGCGAGCCCCGCACGCTGCAACGCCGACCGCCGGTACCACGGGCCGCTGCCGAAGGCGAGCACGCGTTCGATGCGGTCGTAGTCGCTCGCGGTGTCGTCGAAGATCCGGCGCAGGTAGCGCTGGTGTTCCTCTTCGTCGCCATAGTAGGCGGGCAAGGGGGCGTGCGGCAGCTGGGCCGTGGCCAGGGCGGCAGGCGCGGCGGGTGCGGCCGGAGCCGCCGTGATGAGGGGTGTGTCGGACATGGCCGGATCATAGGCGGCGCCCGCATGAGGTACCTTTGCGGCCATGTCCACCCTCATTTCAACCGCTCCCACCCCCATGCTCGACATCCAACGGCTGTGCGTCGGCTATCCGGACCAGGCGCCCATCGTCGACGGCTGGTCCAGCAGCATCGCAGCGGGCGTGACGCTGGTCCATGGCGACACCGGCGCCGGCAAGTCGACGCTGCTGCGCGTGCTTGCAGGCATGCAGCCTGCCATTGCAGGCCGGCTCGCAGTGGCGGGCATCGACCTGGCCCGCGACGCGGCGGGCTACCGTCGCCACGTGTTCTTCGGCGATCACACCGACCCGGCCCTCGACCCCGTGACCGGCCGCGCGTGCGCCGCCAGGCTGCGCGAGGGCGACCCTGCCTTCGATGAAGGCTTCTGGAACCAACTGGTCGAAGGCTTTGCGCTGGCGCCGCAGATCGACAAGCCGATGTACATGCTGTCGACCGGCTCGCGCCGCAAGGTCTGGCTGGCGTCGGCGCTGGCCTCGGGTCGTGCGCTGGTGCTGCTCGACGAACCGACGGGCGGCCTCGATGCCGCATCGCGCCGGTGCCTGTGGCAGGCTCTGGCCCGCTGGGCCACCCAGCGCGACCAGGCCGTGATCGTGGGCAGTGGCGAGCCGCTCGACGACGTGCCGCTGGCGGCAACGGTCACATTGCCGCTGCGCTGAGGGTGCTGCCCGGTTTCAGATTCAGGTTCAGGCGCCGCGCACCATCGCGAGCACCTTGGCGGTGTCCAGCGTTCGCGCCTTTTCCTGGATGGCGGGCAGGTACTGCGTCTGCAGGCCCTTGCCTTCCTGCACCACGTTGGCGTAGGTGTCCTTGAGCATCTGCGTGGACAGCTTGCGGCCGCCCGCGTAGTAGCGCTTGGCGACATGGCCGAGCGCATAGGTGCTCGCGAAGCTCATGCCCGAACTCACGGCCTGGTTGCCCACGCCACGCAGCAGGCCACCGCCGACCTTGCCGAGCAGGCCGCCCAGCAGCTTGCGACCCGCCTGTTCGAGGTATTGCGAGGTCAGGCCGACACCCAGCGTGGCGATGAAGTCCTTGACGTGGCCACGGTCGAGTTCGAAACCGTAGGCCTTGCCGATGCTGTAGACCAGCCTCATCTGCAGCGGGATGATCGCCATGGTGGACAGCGTCTCGGGCAGCAGCTCGAGCGCGCCATTGACGATCGAGGCGTTCAGGATCGAGCGGTCCAGTTCGCTGCTGTCGACGGTCGATACAGCCGATACGGCAGCAGGGGTTGCGGCAGGCGCCGACGCTGCCAGCGCGGTCGATGCGGCTGCGCCAACGCCTGCAGCACCTGCAACCGCAGCACCATTGCCGGCCAGCGGCGCCGCCGCCATGGCTTCGGCCGTGCTGGAGAATTCCTCGGCAGCGCCGGCATCGAGCTTCAGGCTGTCGCGGACCTCGCCCAGGAAGCGGCGCTCCGCATCGGACTGTGTGCCGTCGGCGTCGCACACGCACACCGCCATTTCGTAGGCCAGCTGGCGGGACTCTTCGCTTTGGAGTTCGCCCGACACCGAGGCCAGCGACACGCGTTTCATGAGCACGTCCTGATACAGCGAGGGCAGGTGCAATCCGTCGTCGCCCGACAGGCCTTCGGCAATGCGCTTGATCTCGGCGCGCTCACGCTCGTGCTTGTCGCCGTCCACGAAGGCGGCGAGCAGGCTCAAGGTCACAATGGCGCGGGTTTCGGAAGAGGTCAAGTCAGGCTCCAGTCAGACATAAGGAGCTCATTGGGGCGCAAGCGCGAACAAAGGTTCCGTGGCAGTGCGCCCGAGCGCCTGTAGGTGCGGGCCGCGACGTGCAACGGCAGGCGCGCCGACCGCATGGGTAGCGGCATCAGGCAGTGGCATCAGGCAGTGGCATCAGGCACGGTGGCGGCCGCATGCGTGGGCAGGCCCTGGCCGGCCGCAGCGGCACGCTCGACATCGAGCGCGCGCACGAAGCCGTCGCGTTGCTGCAAACGTCCCCAGTAGGCAGCGACCGCCACGGGAAACCGTTCGACCAGGCCGAGAAAACTCGCCAGCATCAGCGCATAGCCGACCGATACGTCCGCCGCGGTGAAGCGGCCGGCGCAGAGGAATTCGTTGTGCGTCAACACCGCGTCGACGCCGCGAAGGCGCGACAGGAACCACTTGGCATAGTCGTCGGCCGCCTGCGGCAACTGGCGTTCGGGCGGCTCGAAGCGGCCGTAGCGCAGCACGATGGTCTGCGGAAAGGTCAGCGTGGCCTCGCCATGGTGCAGCCAGTTGAGCCAGGCACCGTAGGCCGGATCGTCCACCGTCACGGCCAGCCCGCGCACGTTGTCGGGGTCGCAACGCTCGGCCAGGTACTGGCACATCGCGGCGGACTCGGTCATGCGCGTCGGGCCGTCGACCAGCAGCGGCACGGTGCCCAGCGGATTCAGGTCGAGGTAGCTGCGCGCCAGCACGCGCGGCGGAAACGGCAGCATGTGCAGCCGGTAGGGCGCACCCAGTTCCTCGAGCATCCAGAGCGGGCGGAACGAGCGGGCGCTGACGCAGTGATGAAGATCGATCATCCGGAGATTCTGACCCGACCCGTCTGGGCGCCCCGCGGGAATTACCCCGAGCCCACGCCTGACGCGGCGGCGTGGCGCGCCAGCCGCTGGTCGTACACCAGCGCCGCACCGGCCAGCAAGGCCACCCCCGCGCCGACGAGGCAGGTCGCCGGCCAGCCACCGTGCCGCCACGCGAACGCACCCAGCGCGGAGCCGGACGCCGCGCCCACGAAATAGCTCGTCATGTAGACCGCATTGATGCGCGCCCGTGCCTGTGGCGCCAGCCGGTAGATGACGTTCTGGTTGCTGATGTGCACGCTGGGCAGTCCGATGTCGATCAGCAGCATGCCCAGCAGGAACCACCCCAGATGGTCGATGCCCAGCCACAGGAATCCCCAGCTCGCCAGCAACAGAAGCACGCCCGCAGCGGAGGTGGCCTGGCCCCAGCCGCGGTCGGCCAGACGGCCGGCGATGCTGGCCATCAACGCGCCGGCCACGCCCACCAGGCCGACCAGCCCGATGGCCGTGTCGCCCATGCGGTAGCCCGGCCCGGCCAGCAGGAGCGCCATGGTCGAGAACAACACGCTCACCGCACCGAAGCTCAGGGCGCCGAGCAACGCACGGCTGCGCAACCGAGGATGGCGCATGAAGAGCGTGCCCAGCGAACGAAGCAGTTGCGGGTAGCTGGCCTGCGCCGGGTTGCGCGAGCGCGGCAGCGCGAACCACAGCGCTGCGGCCAGCGCCAGCATCGCGACCGCTGCCGCGCGGTACACCATGCTCCAGCCGCCCACGCCCGACAGCAAGCCAGCCACGCTGCGCGCCACCAGGATGCCCGTGAGCAGCCCGCTCATCACGAGGCCAACCGCCTGGCCGCTGCGCCGCGGGTCCGACAGCGTGGCCGCCATCGGCACCAGCGTCTGCGCAGCCACGGAGAACAGCCCCGTCAACACCGTGCCCGCCACCAGCATGCCGAAGCCCTGGGCATAGCCACTGATCAGCAGCCCGAGCGCCGACAGCAGCATCAGGCCGACGGCCAGCGCGCGCCGCTCCAGCTTGTCGCCCAGCGGCACGAGGAAAAGCAGGCCCACCGCATAGGCGACCTGCGCCAGCGTGACGGTGAGCGCGGCAGACGCCTCGCTCACCTGCAGGCCGACGGCGATCGAATGCAGCAGCGGCTGGTTGAAGTAGTTGCTGCCCGCGCACAGCCCGGTGGCCACCGCCATGAGCAGCAGCACCGGCGTGCGGAGGTAGGTGACGGGCGCCTGCGCGGCCGCTGCTGCGGCCCGCGGATCGGCGGGCACGCCCGTCGGCCTCATGCGCGGGCTCCGTCGGCCAGCGGCACCACCGCGGTCGCATCGATTTCCACCAGCATGCCGTCGAGCGCGAGACGCGGCACGGGAATCAGCGTGCAGGCGGGCGCGAGCCCATCGCCCCAGGCGGCGCGCAACGCGCCGCTCACCACCGCCAGGCGCGCCTGGCTGTGGTCGACCACCAGCACGGTGAGCTTGACCACGTCGCCCAACCCTGCGCCCGACGCCTCGACCGCCATGCGCAGGTTGGACATCGCCTGCGCGACCTGCGCATCGAAGGCGTCGGGCAGGGCACCATCGCGATCTTCGCCGCCCTGCCCGGCCACATAGACCAGGCGCGCCGGTGCCTCGGCGACGACCACGTGCGAGTAGCCATTGGCGCGCGGGTCGTAGAGCCGGGGCGGGTTGACGAACAGATGGGGGGAAGCGGAGGAAGGGGAAGGGAGCGGCATGGCAGCGGACGAATGCATGAAGGAAGCCTTAGTATCAAAGCTCAACCTTGCTTGAGGTCAAGCACTTTCAGGAAACACCATGCCTGCCCGTCCCGACGCCCCTCACCCTGCTTCAGACATCGCCGACACGCCACTCGAACTCGGGGTCGGCGAAGTGGCCGCGCGCAGCGGCCTGGCCGTGTCGGCGCTGCACTTCTACGAGTCGAAGGGTTTGATCCAATCGCTGCGCAGCGCGGGCAATCAGCGGCGATATCCGCGCTCGGTGCTGCGGCGCGTGGCGGTCATCAAGGTGGCGCAGCGCGTGGGCATGCCGCTCGCTTCCATCGCCGATGCGCTGCAGGCGCTGCCGGCCGCGCGCACGCCCAATGCGGCCGACTGGCGGCGCCTGTCGCGCGGCTGGAAGGACGAACTCGACGCGCGCATCCGGAGCCTCACGCAACTGCGCGATCAGCTCGACGGCTGCATCGGCTGCGGCTGCCTGTCGCTCAAGGCCTGTCCGCTGCGCAATGCCGAAGATGCGCTGGCGCACGTGGGGCCGGGGCCGCACTTCGAGGAGTGAAGTGTGGAGTTCGCCGAATCCTCAGTTCGCAGCGGCCCTTGCAGCGGCGCCAGCGGCAGCATCCCAGGCAGCCAGCACCTCGGGCAAGGCGGCCATGTCGGTGAACAGATGCGCCACGCCGACATCGCGCAACGCCTGCGCGCTGCTGTGGCCGAGGCCGCCCGGGCAGTAACCGAACACGGTCGCGCCCGCAGCCACGCCGGCCGTGGCGCCGGTCACGGTGTCCTCGATCACCGCGCAGCGCGCCGCGTCGACACCAAGGGCCGCGGCGGCCGCCAGATACACATCGGGAAAGGGCTTGGAACGCGGCGTTTCGTGGCCACTGAAGATGCGGCCTTCGAACGCGTCGCGAATGCCGATCTTGTCGAGTTGCAGTTCGATCTTGCGGCGGTCCGCGCCCGACGCGCAGGCGATGCGCCCGTCGAGCCTGGCGTGGAGCGCGCGCACGGCCGACGGTGCACCCGGAATCTCGACCAGCTCGCGGTCGAGCGCCTCGTTACGGCGCTGCCAGAAGCCGTGCAGCCACTCGGTGGTGATCGCAAAGCCGGTCTTCGCCAGGATGGTCGCCGCCTCGTCCTTCACTGCCTTGCCCAGGAACACGCGCAGCGATTCCTCGGGCGTGATGTCCCAGCCGAGCTCCCGCATCATCTGCGAGAGCACGCGGGCGGTGATGGGTTCGGAGTCGACCAGCACGCCGTCGCAGTCGAACAGCACGGCGTCAAAGGGAAAGGGTGATGTCATGGCCACGATGGTAGCAAGCGGCCATGACGGCAACGCTCACGCGCTCTGGATCGGAATGTAGATCTCGCCGCCGCCCGCCTTGAACTCCGCCGACTTGCCCGCCATGCCATCGGCCATCGCGTCGGCCTCGGCCAGACCGCGCTGCGCGGCGTACTCGCGCACCTCCTGCGTGATCTTCATCGAACAGAACTTCGGCCCGCACATCGAGCAGAAGTGCGCGACCTTGCTCGCGTCCTTGGGCAGCGTCTCGTCGTGGAAGGCGCGCGCCGTGTCGGGGTCCAGGCCCAGGTTGAACTGGTCCTGCCAGCGGAACTCGAAGCGCGCCTTGCTCAGCGCATCGTCGCGCGAACGCGCGCCGGGATGGCCCTTGGCGATGTCGGCCGCGTGCGCCGCGATCTTGTACGCGATGATCCCCTGCTTGACGTCGTCGCGGTCGGGCAGGCCCAGGTGTTCCTTGGGCGTGACGTAGCAGAGCATGGCGGTGCCGGCCCAGCCGATCATGGCCGCGCCGATGGCGCTGGCGATGTGGTCATAGCCCGGCGCGATGTCGATGGTCAGCGGGCCCAGCGTGTAGAAAGGCGCTTCGTGGCAGTGCTTCAACTGCTCGTCCATGTTGGCCTGGATGAGGTGCATGGGCACATGGCCGGGGCCTTCGATCATGGTCTGCACGTCGTGCTTCCAGGCGATCTGCGTGAGTTCGCCGAGCGTGCGCAGTTCGGCGAACTGGGCTTCGTCGTTGGCGTCCGAGGCGCAGCCCGGGCGCAGGCCGTCGCCCAGCGAGAAGCTCACGTCATAGGCCTTCATGATCTCGCAGATCTCCTCGAAGCGCGTGTACAGGAAGCTTTCCTGGTGGTGCGCGATGCACCACTTGGCCATGATCGAGCCGCCGCGCGAGACGATGCCCGTCATGCGGTTGGCCGTGAGGTGGATGAACGGCAGCCGCAGGCCCGAATGGATGGTGAAGTAGTCCACGCCCTGTTCCGCCTGCTCGATCAGCGTGTCGCGGTAGAGCGCCCAGGTCAGGTCCTCGGCCACCCCGCCGACCTTCTCCAGCGCCTGGTAGATCGGCACCGTGCCGATGGGCACCGGGCTGTTGCGCACGATCCAGTCGCGCGTGGTGTGGATGTTCTTGCCGGTCGACAGGTCCATCACGTTGTCGGCGCCCCAGCGGATGGCCCAGACCAGCTTGTCGACCTCTTCCTCGATGCTCGATGTGACGGCCGAGTTGCCGATGTTGGCGTTGATCTTGACCTTGAAGTTGCGCCCGATGGCCATCGGCTCGACTTCCGGGTGGTTGATGTTGGCCGGGATGATGGCGCGGCCGCGCGCCACCTCGTCGCGCACGAACTCGGGCGTGATGATCTTCGGGATCGAGGCGCCCATCGGGTTGCCGCGCAGCCGCGCCTCGCGTGCGGCATCGGCCTGGTACTCGGCCATCCATTCGCGCCGGCCGTTCTCGCGCAGCGCGACGTATTCCATCTCGGGCGTGACGATGCCACGGCGCGCATAGTGCATCTGCGTGACGTTCATGCCCGACTTCGCGCGGCGTGGCGTGCGCTGCAGTGCCGCGGCTTCGGCGCGCAGGCTGGCGATGCGTGCGTCTTCGGCGCTGGACATGCGCTCGGCGTTCTTCACGCCATCGTCGAGCACGGCGCGCAGCCGGCCCTCGTAGCTTTCGGTGTCGCCGCGCGCTTCGATCCAGGCGCTGCGCACGTCGGCCAGGCCGTGGCGCACGTCGATCCGGGCGGCCGGGTCGGTGTAGGGGCCGGAGGTGTCGTAGAACGACACGACTTCGCCGTTGGTCAGCGACACGTCGCGCACCGGCACGCGCAGGTCGGGGCGGCTGCCCACGATGGCGCCCTTGGCGGAGGCGGGAAAAGGCTCGCGGGTCAGCGTGAGCAGGGAATCGAACTTGTCTTTGGCATTCATCGGGGCACTCCTTCGGTTTGAAAAGGGTGCTCCGCAATCGCCCGTCGACCGCCCGCGCGGCCATGAGGGGCCGGGGACGTACAACGGTTGCAGCTCTTCTTCCGCCGGTATGAACCGGATCAAGTTCGCGGGTTCGGCGATCGGTGTTTCGCCATCTCAGCACGAATTCACGTGCGCCCCGGAGCGCCGTGATTCTAGGCCGCGGGTGGCGTGCGCGTCCAGTCGATCGGTGGCGGCGGCGGTGGCAGTGGTGCAGGTGCTGCGCTCGTTGCCGCCAGCTGTGCCTCGAGCGCGGTGATGCGCGCCCGGGCCTGGTCGAGCGCCTGCGCGAGTGCGACCGACGATGGCGGTTGCTGCTGCACGTTCATCTCCTGCGCCGTGCCATACAGCGCGACGATGTCGCCCTGCGCGTTGCGCTCGGCGCAGCCGCGCACGTCGAGCCATCCGCGGCGGCCACTCGTGTGGATGAATTCGAGCTCGAGCGCATAGGACTCGCCCCACTGGATCGCGCGGTCCACCGCGACCACCAGCTTGAGCCAGCTTTCGGACGTGTAGAGGCTTGCGTGGGCTGGAAGATTGGGCGGCGGCTGGTCGGGCGGCAGGCCATGCACGGCGTAGAGCTGGCGCGACCACGTGGTGACGTCGCTCTCGACGTCCCACTCCCAGCTGCCGATGCGCCCGATGCCCTGCGCCTGCCGCAGGTTCGATTCGCTTTTCTCCAGCAGCAGCCGGGCACGCTCGGTCTCCTCGACCTGTGCGCGCAGCTGCGCCTGGATGTCGTGCAGCCGAGTCACGTCGGTCACCTGCACCACGAAGCCCAGCACCTTGCCGTTGACGATGTGCGGCAGGTAGTTGACCATCCCGGCGCGCCCGGGATGGTTCGGGTCGACCGCAACACGATCGAATTCCTGCGGTATGCCGCGCAGCACGCCGCGGATGTAAGGCTCGACCCTGGCGAACAACTCCGGTCCCAGCAAGTCGTGCAGCGAACTGCCGAACAGGTGCGAGGCCTTGATGCCGAACCATTGCTCGTAGGCGCGATTGGCAAAGCGGCATTGCAGTTCGCTGTCCCAGTACGACAGCATGCTGGGAAGCAGGTCGAGAATCGCCCACACCGGGTCGTTGAATTCGCTGAATGACTCATCAACCAAGGGGCAGTTCCTTCCACATTCACACAGTCAGGTCGTCCATACAGCCGCGGGGGCCGCTGGCAACGGCTTGTCTTCACCGGCAGCCCAGGCATCGAGCCCGCCGGCGAGCACCCGCACGCGCGGCAGGCCGCCGGCCATCAGCACGCGGGCCGCGGCAATGGCGGACGCGTCTTCGGGACAATCGCAGAACACCACGATGGGGCGACCGTTCGACAGCAGCACGAGCTGGTCGGACAGTTGCCTGATTTCGATGTGCAGCGCGCCCGGAATGACGCGTGCGTCGATGGCGCGCGACTGTGCCGTGCGCACGTCCACCACCACCGGCGGGGCTGCGCCGCCCAGGGCCGCGCGCAGGTCGTCGGGTGCCATGTGGTCGATGTCATCGGTACGGCGCGCCATGCGGCGCTGGTGGTAGCGCCAGGCCAGGAAGGCGATCAGCGCCACGGCCAGCACCGCGAGCGCGCCCAGCCCGATGTTCGACAGCACGGCCAGCACGTCGTTGATGGCCGCATGGAACAGCCGCCCGACCAGCAGGAAGCCCAGCGTCCAGATGAGCGCCGCCGCCGTCTCGTAGGCCAGGAAGCGCCGGTTCGACATGCCGAGCGCTCCGGCCATCGGCGGCGCGACCACCGACACGCCCGGCACGAACTTGGCCGCGATCAGCGACAGCCCGCCCCAGCGCCCGAGGATGGATTCGCTGCGCTTGACGCACGAGTCGGCCGACAGGGAAATGCGGCACAGCAGGCGCATCACGCGGTAGCCCCAGCGGCGTCCGGCCAGGAACCAGACGCCGTCGCCCAGGATGTTGCCAAGCACCGCGGCCAGCGCCACGGCAACGAAGGAAACCTGCCCGCCGACCGACAGGCCGCCGGCCACGATCAGGAACGGGACGGCCGGCACCGGCGCACCGATGCGCGCGGCCAGCGTGGCCAGGAACACCACGGCGGCGCCGTGGCGCGCGAGCAGTTCGAGCAGGTCGTTCATGGCGCTATCGCCGGTGCGCCGTTCGCCGGCAGTGCAGCGGCACCGTGGACCGCCAGCGGACCCCGCAGGTCGACGTCGGCGAAGTAGGCCAGGCCATGCCCGTGCGTGTTGTCGGCATCCGCAGAGACTGCCACGGCCACCACGTCGGGCAGCGTGTCGCCCGCCTCGTTGCCGAAGGCCTTGCGGTAGTCGGCCAGCAGGTTGCGGCGCTCGGCGACCCAATTGCCCGAATTCAAACCCGAACCCGCACCCGTGGCAGCTGCGGCACCCGACTCCAGCACGATCATGCGCATGCGCTGCGTGAAGGCGTTCACCAGCAGCGTGTCGCGCGCCTCCTTGTGGTCCCAGACGTAGCACAGCGCTTCGCTCGGGATGTCTTCGCCGGTGCTGCTGCGCGCCAGCGCCAGGCGGGCACGTTCGCCGAAGGGCAGCCGGTCCACCGGCAGGTCGAAGAACACGCACAGCTTGGCCGCGCCGTCGTCGCCCGCGCGGGTGCGAAGGTCGGCGCCCTGCACGAAGGCGTCGACACGCCAGCGCCAGGCCAGCGACGTGGCCGGGCCCAGCGCGACCTGCGTCGGATGCACCAGGTTGCCGTAGGACTGGTCGGCCTCGACCTTCAGCACACGCTGGCCGTCCGGCTGCGTCGTCACGTCGAAACGCGTGGGCGTCTTGTGCGGCAGCGTGGTGAAACGCCATGGCGCCGGCGGCTGGCCATCGGTCGACCTGGAGAACGGCACGAGCCGGTTGGCGTCCTGCGCCTGCGCGGCGATCGGTGTGCAGGCGGCCACGATCGCGCCTGCCAGCCACCATGCGAAGGCGGAGGGCGGCCGCGCACGCGCTGAACGAAGACGGTGGAACACGACGGTCATGACGGAAGCTCTGGCGGTTGATTCCGCGCCTTCGGCGCGAATGCGCAAGTGTGAGGGCTCAGGACGCCAAGAGAAATACGCCGAAAGTAACTACAGCGTCTCCCAAATCGACACAATCGCGCCCGGTTCAGCGTCGATCGCCGTCGATGTAGTACCAACGTTCGCCTGCCCGCACGAAGCGGCTGCGCTCGTGCAAGCGCGTCGCCACGCCTGCCAGGCTGCGCTGCCGCGCGACGAATTCGACCTCGGCATGGTCGGCATCGAGCACCGAGCGCGAACGCACGTCCAGCCCCAGCCATTTCACCCCGGGCTCGAACTCGACGGCCGCCGGACGGTGCGCCGCCTCCCAGGTGGCGAGCAGGTAGTCGGCGCGCTCCCGGACGAAGGCGGTGTAGCGCGAGCGCATCAGCGATTCGGCGTCGGGCGCGGGTGCGGCATCGAAATCGTCGAGGTAGCGCCCGCAGCACAGCGCATAGGCGATCGGCTTGTCGCGCCGGTCGGTGCGACCACAGGGACAGGGACCGGCGGAGGAGGTAATGGGGCTGCTCATGACAGGCTCCATTGGAACATCAAAGGCGGTCGACACGGCTCAGGCCAGGGCGCGCTGGATCAGCAGCTTCTGGATGTCCGACGTGCCTTCGTAGATCTGGCAGACCCGCACGTCGCGGTAGATGCGTTCCAGCGGAAAGTCGTTGACGTAGCCGTAGCCGCCCAATGTCTGGATGGCCGCGCTGCACACGCGTTCGGCCATCTCGCTGGCAAAGAGCTTGGCCATGGCGGCCTCCTTCAGGCAGGGCCGGCCCGCATCGCGCAGGCTCGCGGCATGCCAGATGAGCTGGCGCGCGGCTTCCAGTTGCGTGGCGCATTCGGCCAGCCGGAAGCCGACGGCCTGCTGGTCGAAGATGGCACTGCCGAACGCCTGGCGCTCCTTGGCATAGGCCAGCGCCACGTCGAACGCACTGCGCGCCATGCCCACGCTCTGCGCGGCAATGCCGATGCGCCCACCCTCCAGCGCGCCCAACGCGATCCTGTAGCCCTCGCCTTCCTGGCCGATCAGGTTCTCGGCAGGAATCCGGCAGGCGTCGAAGTTGATCTGCGCCGTGTCGCTGCTGTGCTGGCCCAGCTTGTCTTCCAGACGCGCGACGTGGTAGCCGGGCGCGTCCGTCGGCACCAGGAAGGCGCTCATGCCCTTCTTGCCGGCCGCCTTGTCGGTCATGGCGATGACGATCGCCACCTGCCCATTCTTGCCGCTGGTGATGAATTGCTTGACGCCGTCGATCACGTAGCCGTCGGCGGTCTTCCTGGCCGTGGTGCGCAGGCTCGATGCGTCGCTGCCGGCCTGCGGCTCGGTCAGGCAGAAGGCGCCGAGCATCTTGCCCTGCGCCAGCGGCTGCAGCCACTGCTTCTTCTGCTGCGCGTTGCCGTAGCGCATGAGGATGGCGTTGACCGGGCAGTTGGTCACGCTGATGGCGGTGCTGGTGCCGCCGTCGCCAGCCGCTATTTCCTCGAGCACCAAGGCGAGCGTGAGGTAGTCCAGGCCGGCGCCACCGTCTTCCTCGGGCACGCAGATGCCGTAGGCGCCCAGCGCCGCCAGGCCCTGGTGCACGGCCTTGGGAAACGCATGGTCGCGGTCCCAGGCCGGCGCGTGGGGCCAGAGCTCGGCCTGCGAAAAATCACGCACCGCATCGCGGATGGCTTCCTGGTCGGGGGTCAGCAGCATGGGATGTCCTTGTCTCGTTCGTTCTTGTTCGTCTTGTCGCGCCGGGTCGCGCCGCCCGGGCGGGCGGGCGGGCGGCGTTGGACTCAGGCTGCGCTCACTTGCCCGCGCCCAGGTCCATGATCATGCGGGTGGCCATGTAGAGGCGGCGCGGGATCGCGTCGATCATCACGTACTCGGCCTTGTCGCTGTGGTAGCCGAAGCCCGGCAGGCCCAGGCTTTCGATGACCGGCTTGCCGGCCAGGGCCGCATAGGCCGCGTCGGTGCCGCCGCCGGTGCGCTCGTCGATGGCCAGCGTGCCGCCGGCTTCCTTGTAGAAACCCACCGCCTTGTCGATCAGCGCACGGCCGCCTTCGCCCGCGTTGAAGGCCGGACGGCCGCGCGTGACGACGATGGCGACCTCCGCGCCCGGCACCTTCTTGGCCTGCGCACGCTCTTCCAGCGTCTTCATCGCAGCGTCGAAATCCTCGTTGCGGGCGTAGCGCACGTCGGCGTTCACGGTGGCGCTGTCGGGAATGATGTTGTTGACCGCGCCGCCCTTGATGATGGTCCAGTTGAAGCGCAACCCCTTGGCCTTGTCGTCCAGGTCCATGGTGCGCAGCACCAGGTCGGAGGCCTCCACCACGGCGTTGATGCCGGCCTCGGGCGCGGCGCCCGCATGCGACGCCTTGCCCTTGATGTTGGCCTGCACGTAGGCGATGCCCGAGGTGCCCAGCGACAGGCTTTCGCGATCGGCCGCGGTGGGCTCGAACGACAGCACGTAGTCGGCCAGCTTGGCTTCTTCCTGGATCAGGTCGCGCGAGCCGAAGGAGCCCTTTTCCTCGTCGGTGTTGAAGAGCACGGTGATCGAGCCGAACTCACGAAAGCCGTAGGTCTTCAGCAGCTTGAGCGTGTGCAGGATGACCGCGTTGCCGCCCTTGTCGTCGGCAATGCCCGGCCCGTAGGCCTTGTTGCCTTCCACGCGGAACGGCGCCTTGGCGAGCGTGCCCTTCAGGTAGACGGTGTCCATGTGCGACATCAGCAGCAGGTTCTTGCCGCCGCGGCCCTTGAGCTTGCCCACGATGTTGTCGCCGACCGCCAGGCCCGCGGCCTTGTGGCGCGTGACGGTGAAGCCGAGCGCCTTGAGCTCCGCCTCGAAGTACTTGCCGGCGGCTTCCATGCCCTCGGCATTGCCGGTGCCGGTCTCGATGTTGACCAGCTGCTCCAGTGTCTTGAGCACGGCGGGCTGTTCGTTGGTGGCCGCCTCGAAGAGCACGTTGTCGCGCTTCTGCGCCCAGGCCGCAGGGGCGAGCAGCGCAGCACCCAGCAGGGTCGCGACGAGGGAACGGTGAAAAGGCAATTGCATGAAGACTCCGGTTCGACGATTCATTGATTCAGTTCAGATCAGTTCAATGGCGACGGCCGTGCCTTCGCCGCCGCCGATGCACAGCGTGGCCACGCCGCGCTTCTTGCCACGCGCCTTGAGCGCGTGGATGAGGGTCACGATGATGCGCGCACCGCTCGCGCCGATCGGATGGCCGAGCGCACAGGCGCCGCCATTCACGTTGACGATGTCGTGCGACAGGTCCAGCTCGTGCATGAGCGCCATCGGCACCACGGCGAAGGCTTCGTTGACTTCCCACAGATCGACGTCCTTGACGTTCCAGCCGGTCTTCTCGAACAGCTTGCGAACGGCGCCGACCGGCGCGGTCGAGAACCATTCGGGCTGCTGTGCGTGCGTGGCATGGCCGACGATGCGCGCGATTGGCGTGGCGCCGATCGCCTGCGCGTGCCGCGCCGTGGTCATCACCAGGGCCGCAGCGCCGTCGTTGATCGACGAGCTCGATGCGGCGGTGATGGTGCCGCCCTCTTTCTTGAACGCCGTCTTGAGCGTGCGGATCTTGTCGAGCTTGACCTTGCCAGGGCCTTCGTCGACCGAGATCACGGTCTCGCCCGTGCGACCCTTGACAGTGACCGGCGCGATCTCTTCCCTGAAGGCGCCGGACTCGGTGGCCGCACGTGCGCGTTCCACGCTGGCGATGGCGAAGGCGTCCTGCTGCTCGCGCGTGAAGTCGTACCTGGCCGCGCAGTCCTCGCCGAAGGTGCCCATCGAGCGACCCGGCTGGTAGGCGTCTTCCAGGCCGTCGAGCATCATGTGGTCGAACAGGCGGTCGTGGCCCATGCGGTAACCGCCTCGGGCCTTCTGCATCAGGTAGGGCGCGTTGGTCATGCTTTCCATGCCGCCAGCGACCGTCACGTCGTGCGTGCCGGCCAGCAACATGTCGTGCGCGAGCATGGCGGCCTTCATGGCCGAGCCGCACATCTTGCTGAGCGTGACGGCGCCTGCGCTGTCCGGCAGGCCGCCCTTGTAGGCCGCCTGGCGCGCGGGTGCCTGGCCCTGGCCGGCCATCAGGCAGTTGCCGAAAAGGACTTCGCCGACGGCCTCGGGCGCGATGCCCGAACGCTCGATGGCGGCCTTGATGGCGACGCCACCCAGGTCGTGGGCCGCGAGCGCGCTGAAGTCGCCCTGAAAGCCGCCCATGGGGGTGCGCGCGGCGCCGAGGATGACGATGGATTCGGACATGGTGAGGTCTCCTGTTTGAATCTGGATGGAAGGAAAATCGGGTGGGCGTCAGGCCGACGCCGCAAGGCCGTCGTGCACGAAGCGCTGGGCATCGTCGTAAGGGAAGACGTCGAGCATCTGGCCGGCCTGGATGCGCTGTTTGTGCCGCTGCCAGAAGTCCGCGTCGAGCAGGTCGGCGTGGTGCGCCATGAAGGCCTCGCGCACGCGCTCGTTGCCCAGCAGGAAAGGCGCGAAGGTCTCGGGGAACACGTCCTTCGGACCGACCGCGTACCAGACCTCGCCGCTCATCTCCTCTTCCTCGTTGCGCGGCTCGGGCACCTTGCGGAAGTTGCAGTCGGTGAGGTATTCGATTTCGTCGTAGTCGTAGAACACGACCTTGCCGTTGCGCGTCACGCCGAAGTTCTTCCACAGCATGTCGCCCGGAAAGATGTTCGCCGCCACCATGTCCTTGATGGCATTGCCGTACTCGACCACCGCCTGGGCCAGCTGGGCCTGCGCACGTTCGGCCGCTGCCGCGCTTTCGGGTTGGGCCAGAATGTCGAAGGCCTCCTTCAGGTAGATGTTCAGCGGGATCATGCGGCGCTCGATGTACACGTGCTTGAGCACCAGCTCCATCTCCCCGTTGCCGTCGCGGTCGCCGATCTCCAGCTGGCTGGGCGCAAAGGTGCGGATCTCCTCGACCAGGTCGGGTGCGAAGCGGTCGAGCGGGAAACCCACGTCGCTGTACTCCAGCGTGTCGGCCATGCGGCCCACCCGGTCGTGCTGCTTGACCAGCAGGTACTTGCCCTTGATCTGCTCGCGCGTCGTTTCCTTCTGCGGCGGATAGAAGTCCTTGATGACCTTGAAGACGTACGGAAAGGACGGCAGGTCGAACACCAGCATCACCATGCCCTTGATGCCGGGCGCGATGCGGAACTGGTCGCTGCTGTAGTTCAGGTGCGAGAGAAAGTCGCGGTAGAAAAGCGTCTTGCCCTGCTTGGCCAGCCCCAGCGCGTTGTAGATCTCCGCGCGCGGCTTGCGCGGCATGAGCGAGCGCAGGAACTGCACGTAGGCCGAGGGCACTTCCATGTCGACCATGAAGTAGGCGCGTGCAAAGCTGAAGAGGATCTGCATGTCGTCCTCGCCGAACAGCATGGCGTCGACATGAAAGCGCCGCTGCGGGTCGTGCAGGATCGGCAGCGCGAAGGGCAGCTCGGTGTAGCCGTTGATGACCTTGCCCACCACGTACGCGCCCTTGTTGCGAAAGAACAGGCTGGCGAGCACCTGCAACTGGAAGTTGGCGCGCAGCTTGACGTGCTTCAGGCGTGCGAGCACCGCCGCGGCAATGCGCGCGGCATCACGCGGCGCGTCGGCAAAGCGTCCCTGCAGCGCGTAATCGGCGAGCAGGCGCTCGATGGTCGCGGGCAGCGTGTCGGGCTGCGGGTAGTAGGCGCGGTAGGTGGGCGCATCGCGCGACTCGATGTACTCCGTGCTGATGGCCGGCCGCACGAAGATGAAGTCGTTCTGGAAGTACGCGCGGTGCAGGATCTTGGTCGTGACCGAGTTGAAGAAGCTCTCGCCGAGTTCGGGCTGGTGGTGGTTGACCATCAGCCCGATGAAATGCAGCTTGACCTGGTGCCACACGTCCATGGGCTGTTCGCCGGCCCTGAATTCCTTTTCGAGGCGCGCCACCGCTTCGCCCACGCGCAGGTCGTAGAACTCGATGCGCTCGCGCTGGCCGCGTTGCTGGCCATGCCAGTCGGCCGTTTCGAAACGGTGCTTGGCGCGCGCGGACTCGGCCCGGAACAGCCGGTAATGCCGATTGAAGCCATCGATCAGCGCCTTCGCGATGTCGTAGGCGAGCGGGGAGTCCAGGCGCTGCGGGAACATGATGGCCTGCCGTTCCTATTCCTTGGCAGCGGCTTCCTTGACGCCTTCGATGGCCGCCACGGCCGCTGGCTCCGGCGGCTTGCCCCATTTGTAGCGAATGCGCTGCACGGCGGCGCGGTACAGGTTCTCGAGTGGCTTGGTCCCGTCGACGGTCAGCGCCAGATCCTGGATGAGGCCGTCGTGCACGCCGAAGGCCCAGCCGTGGATGGTGACCTTCTGGCCGCGGCTCCAGGCATCGACCATGACCGTGCTCACGGCCACGTTGACCACCTGCTCGGCGACGTTGAGTTCGCACAGGGCATTGGCACGCGCATCCGGCGTCAGCGTCTCGAGCATCACGCGATGCCGGTCGCGCACGTCCTGGATGTGGCGCAGCCAGTTGTCGGCCAGGCCGATGCGCGCGCCTTCGAGCGCCGCCTGCACGCCGGAGCAACCATAGTGGCCCACCACCATGATGTGCTCGACCTTCAGGCGCTCGACGGCGAACTGGATGGCCGACAGCGCGTTCAGGTCGGAGTGCACGACGATGTTCGCCACGTTGCGGTGCACGAACACTTCGCCCGGCTCCAGGCCTGTGATCTGGTTGGCCGGCACCCGGCTGTCGGAGCAGCCGATCCACATGTACTTGGGCGTCTGCTGCTTGACCAGGTTGGTGAAGAAGCCGGGACGCTCGCGCTCCATCTGGGAAGACCAGGCGCGGTTGTGGGCAAAGAGATCGTCAAGAGAATGTGGCATGGCGGTATTGTCGGCGAGCGGAAAGCGGTTGTCAGGCAGGCTTGCCTTTGCGTTGGCGTTCGGGGGCTGCGGGCGCGGGCACCGCTTTTTGCCGGGTGCGCGCGAGCACGGCGCGGGCCTGCTTTTCCTGGGCGCGGACTTCGGCCAGGTTGGCTTCGAGCTCGACCGCCTGGGCCTCGAGCTGCGCCCGGTGCGCGCCCAGCACGACCAGGAACTTCTCGAGCTGCGCGGCGGTGTCGCGCGGGCTGTCGTACAGGTCCAGGATGTCCTTGGCTTCGCTCAGACTCAGGCCGAGGCGCTTGGCACGCAGCGTGAGCGTCAGGCGGGCGCGGTCGCGCGCCGTGTAGACCCGCTGCAGGCCGCCCACACCCGAACGCGCGGGCGCCAACAAGCCCTTGTCCTCGTAGAAGCGGATGGCGCGCGTGGTCAGGTCGAACTCGCGGGCCAATTCGCTGATCGTGAAGGTCTGGTGGGGCATGGCGCGCTGGAAAGGGTCCGGACGAAATCGCGAGGCTGAAAAAAAGAAACGGGACGGTGCGTAGCAGGCGCGACAGCAGCCTTGCCACGTCGTCCCTACAATGAACGCCAACACCATGACGTTTACGTAAACGTCAATCTTACATGAACGACCTCGAACGCGAACTCCACTACCCGCTGGGCGACACGCTGCCCGACATCGGCTGCACGATCGAGGTCGCACCCGGCGTGCGCTGGATCCGCATGGCGCTGCCCTTTGCGCTCAACCACATCAACCTCTGGCTGCTGCGCGACACCGTGCGCGGCGTCGAGGGCTGGACCGTGGTCGACTGCTGCATCGCCCGCGACGAATCGCGCGCGCAGTGGGAGCAGATCTTCGAGACGCAGTTGCAAGGCCTGCCGATCCTGCGCGTCATCGTCACCCACATGCATCCCGACCACATCGGCCTGGCCGACTGGCTGTGCCAGCGCTGGAACGCGCCGATGTGGATCAGCTCGACCGACTACTACGTGGCGCGGCACATGACGCAGCCGGGCTCGGCCGACAACGGCGCCGGCGGCGCGGTGGCCGCGGACTTCTTTGCATCGCACGGCCTGGCCGACGCCGATTCGCTCGACAAGATCCGTGCACGCACCCACTACTACCGCAGCATGGTGCCCTCGCTGCCGAAAAGCTTCGTGCGCCTGCTCGACGGCGCGACGGTCCCCATCGGCGGGCGGGCCTGGCGCTGCATCGGCGGCTACGGCCACGCGCCCGAACACATCGCGCTGTACTGCGCAGAAACCAACGTGCTGATCGGCGGCGACATGATGCTGCCGCGCATCTCCACCAATGTGAGCGTGCATGCCGACGAACCCGAGGCCAACTCGCTGCGTCTGTTCCTCGACAGCATCGTGCGCTACACCGAACTGCCCGCCGATGTGCTGGCGCTGCCGTCGCATGGCAAGCCGTTCAAGGGCGTGCACCGGCGCGTCGAGCAGTTGCAGGAACATCACCGCGACCGCCTGGCCGAAATGCTCGCGGGCTGCGCCGCGCGGCCGTTGAGCGCAGCCGAGGCGCTGCCGCTGATGTTCAAGCGCGAGCTCGACCTGCACCAGATGACCTTCGCCATGGGCGAGACCCTGGCCCACCTGCACCTGCTCTGGTTCGACGGCCAGCTGCGCCGGGCCCGCGGCGCCGACGGCGTGTACCGTTTCAGCACCACCGAAGGCATCGCCGCCCACTGACACCGCGGTGTGCGATGCTTGCGGGCGCATGCACACCCCTTCACCCCTCAGCCAGCTTCGCACCGGCGCATTCGCCGGCGCCAGGCGGCTCGACCTGTCCTGCGGCCTCACCGAGTTCCCGCCGGAGATCTTCGCGCTCGCCGACACGCTGGAGATCCTGAACCTGTCGGGCAACGCCCTGCGCAGCCTGCCCGACGACCTGTATCGCCTGCACCGGCTGCGCGTGGTCTTCTGTTCCGACAACCCGTTCACCGAACTGCCGGTGGCGCTGGGCGCCTGCGAGCGGCTGGAGATGGTCGGCTTCAAGGCCAACCGCATCCGCCACGTGCCCGCCCAAGCGCTGCCGCCCGCCCTGCGCTGGCTGATCCTCACCGACAACGACATCTCGGAACTGCCGGATGCGCTGGGCGCCCGGCCGCGCCTGCAGAAGCTCATGCTCGCGGGCAACCGGCTGGCCGCGCTGCCCGAGACGCTGTCCGCCTGCACCCGGCTCGAACTGCTGCGCATCGCGGCCAATCGCTTCGAAGCGCTGCCGCCCTGGCTGACCGAACTGCCGAGGCTGTCGTGGCTCGCATGCTCGGGCAACCCGTTCAACGATGCAGCCGAAGCGCAGGCGCTGGCCGCGCAGCCGATCCCGGACGTCGACTGGTCGCGCATCACGCTCGGCGTGCTGCTGGGCGAAGGCGCATCGGGGCGGATCCACCGTGCGCGCCTGGCCGGTCCCGGCGTGGCCGCCGCCGATGACGACGAAGTCGCAGTGAAGCTCTTCAAGGGCGCCATCACCAGCGACGGCACGCCGCGCAGCGAAATGGCCGCCTGCATCGCCGCGGGCGCGCACCCCAACCTGATCGGTGTGCGCGGACGCATCACGGGCCATCCCGACGGCACGCAGGGCCTGATCATGCGGCTCATCGATCCTTCGTTCCGCGTGCTGGCGGGTCCACCGTCCCTTGCATCGTGCACGCGCGACGTCTACGCCGAGACCACCCGGTTCACGCCCGCCGTCGCGCTGCGCCTGGCCACCGGCATCGCCGCGGCCGCCACGCACCTGCATGCGCGCGGCATCCTGCACGGCGACCTGTATGCACACAACATCCTCTGGAACGACAGGGGCGACGCGTTGCTCGGCGACTTCGGAGGCGCCTCCTTCTTCGACGCCCGCCAGCCGGCCGAAGCCGCGCGGGTGGTGCGCACCGAAGTGCGTGCATTCGGCTGCCTGCTGGAAGAGCTGGGCGAACGCTGCAAAACCGATGGCGACGACGATCACGCTGCGGCAGCCGGCACAGCGCTCGCAACCATGGCGCGCCTGCAGGCGCAGTGCCTCGCCGAAGACCCGGCCGCAAGGCCGACGATGGCGCAGGTCCACGCCGACCTGCGGCAGGCCGCCTGAACGGCGCGCACGCGATGTCCGTCAACGCCCTGCCGCAACAGCCGCCCGTGCCACGCCTGCGGTCCATGCCACGCCTGCGGCGTCTGCCCGGCTGGTGCATCGCGCTGCTGGCCACCATCGCCTTGCTCATGACCGGCGGCTGCACGAGCCTGCCGGACGGCCTTCAGGGCCCGCCCTCACGCGCACTGCCCGCCACCGCCGACACCGCGCTCGGCCGCATCGCGAAGGCGGCGCAGCCCGACGCCGACCTGAGCGGCTTTCGGCTGATGCCGGGCGGAGATTTCGCACTCAGCGCAAGGCTCGAGCTCGCGCGCCGCGCCCAGCGTACGCTCGACGTGCAGTACTACCAGATCGAGAACGACGAGACCGGCCGCTATCTGTTGCGCACGCTGCGCGACGCGGCCCTGCGCGGCGTGCGCGTGCGCGTGCTGATGGACGACCTCTACACCTCGGGCGCCGACACGCTGCTGCGCAGCTTCGCGGCGACGCCCAACGTGGAACTGCGCCTGTTCAACCCGTTTGCGTCCGGCCGCGCCAGCATGAAGCAGCGCTTTGCGGCGTCGCTGTTCGACTTCGAGCGCATGCAGCGGCGCATGCACAACAAGCTCTTCATCGCCGACGGCGCCATGGCGGTGGCGGGCGGGCGCAACATCGGCAACCAGTACTTCACCCGCACGGCCGGCGAGAATTTCCTCGACCTCGACACCTTCGTGGCCGGCGCGCTGCTGCCGCGGCTGGGCGCGCTGTTCGACCAGTACTGGAACAGCCCCTACGTGGTGCCGGTGCAGGCCGTGGTGGCAAGCGACGAAAGCGACGCCGCCCTGCAGCAGCGCTTCGAGGCGCTCACCGGCCCCGACAGCACGCCGCCGCCGCCGGCCCCCTCGCCCAACGACGTGCTCGGCTACAGCCCGATCGTGGAAGACCTCGACGCCGGGCGACTCGACCTGATCTGGACGCTGGCCGAGGCGTATGCCGATTCGCCGGACCGGGTGGTCGGCAAGACCGCCTCGTACCGCGGCATCCCGCTGCTCGACGTCGACAGCGTGCGCTACAACGTGGTCGAGCAGATCCGGCGTGCGCGCGAAGACGTGGTGCTGAGTTCGCCGTACCTGATCCCCGGTGCGGCGGGGCTGGAGGTGATCCGCGAAGCCCGCCAGCGTGGCGTGACGATGAGCCTGGTCACCAACTCGCTGGCGGCCACCGACGAGCCCCTGGTCCACACCGCCTACCGGCGTTACCGGCCCGAGATGCTGTCGCTGGGCGTGCAGTTGTACGAACTGAGTTCGGCCCGCACGCGCCGCAGCGTGCGGCTGGGCCTGTTCGGCACCACCGTCGGTCGGCTGCATGCGAAGACGGCCGTGGTCGACCGGCGCGTGGTGTTCGTCGGCTCGATGAATTTCGACCCACGCTCCGAGGTGCACAACACCGAGATCGGGCTCATCATCCGCAGCCCCGAGATGGCCCGGCAGGTCATCAAGCTGCTGCAGGTGCTCAAGGACCAGGGCGCCTACCGCCTGCGCCTGGCCGCCGACGGCAGGCAGATCGAATGGATCAGCGAGGACGACGACGAGCGCGGCGGCGAGACGGTGCTCACGCAGGAGCCCGACTCCAGCGCCTGGGAACGCCTGATGCTGGAATTGCTCGCACCTCTCACGCCCGAGAGCCTGCTGTAGACGTGGCGGGCCTCAGGGCGTGGCCGCGAGGTTGATGGCCTCGACCTGCACCAGCAGCCGCACCTTGTCCTCGAAGCCGAAGGCGAGGCCCCAGGTCAGGCCCCATTGGCTGCGCTCGATGGTCGTCTCGAAATCGCCGCCGCAGACCTGGCGGTTGATCAGCGGGTTCATGTAGCAGTTGAAGCGGTTGGCCTTGAGCACGATGGGCAGCGTCTTGCCCATCAGCGTCAGCATGCCGGGCACGTCGGCCACCTTGTCGCCGTTGAAGTCGATCCGGTCGGCCGTGAAGCGTGCCGTCGGAAAGTCCGCGACGTTGAAGAAGTCCTTGCTCTGCACGTGGCGGTTGAGCAGGTCGACACCGGTGTTGATCGAACTCATGTCCATCACGATGTCGATCCTGCCGCCCTGGCCCGCGGGATCGATCTTCACCGAACCGTCCTTGGTGCTGAAGCGCCCGCGGTTGGTGGTGGTGCCGTAGTGGCCCATTTCATAGTTGACGAAGGTGTGGGTCGGGTCGACCACGTAGCTCGCGCCGCGCACCGGGCCACCGGCGGGGGCAGCGGCGACGGCCGGCGCATAGCCGGTCAGGCCGGGAATCTGCGCAGGGGCCTGCGCCTGCGCCAGCGGCGAGCACACGGCGGCGAAAAGCCAGGCTGCGAGTGGAAAAAGCAAAGCGCTGCGTTTCATGTCGATGTCTCCGGAATGGATGATGTTCGATGCGTGCGGTTGTTCGATGAGGCAGGGCGGTATCGCCGCTTGCCGTCAAAGCGGCCCCAGCCCGTCGAGCACGAGCTTGAAGCGCACCTGCACTTCGTTGGCGACCACCGAGGTGTCGGTCCATTCGCCGTCGCCCACCTTGAAGGCCAGGCGCCTTACCGTGAAGCTGCCGGTCGCCACCGAGCTGCCGCCGGACTGCGTGATCTGCACCGGCACCAGGACGTCCTCGGCGTGGCCCTTCAGCGTGAGCCGCCCCGCCACCTCGAACTGGCCCGCGCCCAGCGCCTTGATGGCCGTGGAGCGAAAACTCGCACGCGGAAACCGCGTGCTGTCGAACCACTGCGGCCGCGGCAGTTCGGCATCGCTCTGTGCAATGCCCAGCGACGCGCTGGCCATGTCGATCTGCAGCGCGACACTGCCGCCATCGGGCTGCCGCGGGTCGAAGGCGATGTCGGCGTCGAAATGACCGAAGCTGCCTTCCACCGGCACGCCCATCTGCTTGGTCACGAAGGCGATGCGGCTCTGCGCAGGCTGCAGCCGCGCCGCGGCGGCGGGCCCGGCGTGGGCGCACTGCAGGGCGCACGCCATGGCGATCGCCGGTACGGCTCGCGCGAGCCGACGCAGGCCATGAAGAAAAGAAACCGGGCGAACGTTCATCGAAGAGCCTTCCTGCGTGGTGCGGGCAGCATGCGGCCGAGCAGGCCGTCGCCGTCCACGATCTGGTGCTTGACTACGGCGGCGACGTGCACGACGGCAAGCGTGGCGAGCGCATACGCGCTGATGCGGTGCAGCGGCTGCAGCGCGTCGGCCAGCGCCCGGTCGACCGGCACGAAGTCGGGCAGCGGCAGCACGCCGAACCAGACCACCGGGTAGCCGCGCGCCGAGGTGTAGGCCCAACCCAGCAGCGGCACGGTGAAAAAGAGCAGGTACATGGCGAGCAGCATGGCGCAGTGGGCCTGCCGCTGCCAGCGCGGCATGGCGGCCTCGACCTGCGCGCCCAACGGCGGCGGCCGGTGCGCGAGCCGCCACAGCAGCCGCACCGCCGACAGCGCGAGGATGGCGACGCCCACCCACTTGTGCCAGTTGTACAGCCGCAGGCGCATCACGGTGAACGGCATGTCGGCCATGGTGAGGCCGATCGAGAACGCGGCCACGATCAGCAGCGCGAGCAGCCAGTGCAGCGCCATGGCCACGCTGCCGTAGCGCGGCCCGGGCAGCGCGTCGTGGCGCGGAAGGTCGGCAAGCGGTTCGGGCATGGATTGCGCTGTCGGTCGCGGTGGATGCTGGCGGGTGTGGGTGACTGTGGGCGCGGCAACTGGATCGCGCCAGGGCGGCGTCGGCCAGGTTGCGATCGTACCCGCGCCCGGCCGCGGCTGGCGCCTAGGTGACGGCGCGGTCGCGTTGGCGCCACTAAGCTGCGGCGCCAGGCATCCGCCGAATCCCGACCAACGAACCCCCGAACATTCCAGGAGACAACCATGGACACCACCCGCCTCTTTTCCCTGCAGGGCCGCAGCGCGCTCATCACCGGCGGCTCGCGCGGCATCGGCCGCATGATCGCCGAAGGCTTTCTGGCGCAGGGCGCGCGCGTCTACATCTCGGCGCGCAAGGCCGCCGCCTGCGACCAGGCCGCCAAGGAACTGTCGGCCTTCGGCACCTGCGTGTCGCTGCCGGCGGACGTGTCGACGGTCGAGGGCGCCAAGGCGCTGGTCGAGGCGTATGCCCGGCATGAAGACAGCCTGGACATCCTGGTGAACAACGCAGGCGCCGCCTGGGGCGCACCGTACGACGAGTTTCCCGAGAGCGGCTGGGACAAGGTGGTCGACCTGAACCTGAAGGCGCCCTTCTTCCTGACGCAGGCGCTCACACCCATGCTCAAGAAGGCGGCCACCGACCACCTGGCCAAGGTGATCAACATCGCCTCGATCGACGGCATCTCGGTCAACCCGCTGGAGACGTATTCGTACGCCGCCAGCAAGGCCGGCCTGATCCAGCTCACGCGCCGCATGGCGCTGCGCCTGGCGCAGGACCGCATCGCCGTGACCGCCATCGCGCCGGGCGCTTTTGCATCCGACATGAACAAGGAAGCGCGCGACCATGGCGACGAGGTCAAGGGCCGCATTCCGGCCGGCCGCATCGGCGAACCCGAGGACATGGCGGGCGCCGCCATCTTCCTGGCCTCGCGTGCCGGCGACTACGTGGTGGGCTCGACGCTGGTGGTCGACGGCGGCGTGATCCACAGCGGGCGCTGAGCACCGGGTGGCACCCTTCGGCACACACGGTGCGCCGAATGCAACACAATGGCGGTATCGCACCATGACCGCCAGTTCCCGCTCCCCCTCCCTTGCCTCCGACACGCTCGCAACACCGGCGCTCCTGCGCGCCAAGGGCCTGCGCGTGACCCACGCCAGCGTGACGGTGATGGAGCTGCTGCGGCTGGTCACGCAGCCGCTCACGCACGAAGAAATCGGCAGCGCCTTCGCGGCGGCCACCGGCGTGGCGGCCGACCGCGTCACGCTGTACCGCGTGCTCGACCGTCTGGTGGAGACCGGCCTGTGCCAGCGCCGCGTGGGCGACGACCGGGTCACCCGGTTTTCGCAGGCGGTGGACGCGCCCTCGGGTCATGTCTTCGAATGCGACCAATGCCACACGCAACTTGCGCTGCCCGCCGACCCCGAATTGCCCAAGGTGATCGGCCGGCTCGGCAAGGCCCTGCGCGCGCAGGGCATCGACCCGAACTGCACGGCGGTCACGCTGCACGGCACCTGCGGCGCCTGCACCGTGCGCTGAGGCCGCATCGAAACGCCGTCGCCCCGGCGTTTCAGGCCGCTAGGTCGAACGAACTCAAGATGCTTTGGGAGCCGACCGACCGTGCCGAGCCTCACCAGCGCGGAATCGGCTCGTCCTTGAGCTGCCGGCGCAGCGTGCCGTAGTCGGGCAGCACGCTCTCCACCGTTTCCCAGAAGCGCGGGCTGTGGTCCATCACGCGCAGATGGCTGAGTTCATGCGCCACCACATAGTCGATCACCTGCAGCCGGAAATGCACCAGCCGCCAGTGCAGGCGGATGGCGCCATCGGAACTGGCGCTGCCCCAGCGCGTGGTCGCGTTCGACAGCGACAGCTTCTTCCAGCGCACGCCCAGGAGCGGCGCGAAATGATCCAGCCGTTCCTGGAAGATGCGCCGCGCCTGGCGCGCCAGCCAGGCCTGCACCGCGTCGCGGATCTGTGCGGCATTGGCGTTTCTCGACAGCGCGATGCGCAGCACGCGCGGCAGGACCGCCTCGCCCGGCGCCACCGGCTGCGCGTCGTCGAGCACCGCGCCCACGCCATCGAAGCCGTGCCGCGGATCGAGCTGCACCACCACCGGCTCGCCCAGAAAGGGAAAGCTCACGCCGTCGCGCCATTCGATGCGCGCGGCTTCGACTTGCGCATGACGCTGCTGCGTTTCGACCAGCTTGCGCACGATCCAGTCGGCCTTTTCCTGCACGGCGGCATCGACGTCGCGCAGCGCCACCCACCGCGGCGCACGCACCGACAGGCCCTCGGCGCCGACCACGAAACCGATGGTGCGGCGCTTGCCGCGCGTGAGTTCGTAGGCGACGCGAGCGTCACCGATGCGGGCCTCGCGGGTAGCGCGCGGATGCACGAAGCGCGCCGGCGCAATCGAGTCGGCCAACGGGAGCGCCGGCAGGTCGGGTCCGGTGCGCCGGGGCGGCTGCGCGGGCGGCGCGTCGGGCGCAATCGATGCAGTCGACGCGTCCGGCGCGTCGAACAGGTCCAGCGTGAACTGCAGCAGACCGCGCATGTCGGCTCTCCGGCGCCGCCTCAGGCGGCGGGGTATGCCTCGGGGTCGAGCCGACGCATCTCGGCCTCGATCCAGGCCTCGACTTCGCGCATCAGCTCGTCGGGCTTGCGGCCCACGCTCGAGATGGCCGGGCCGATCGACACGTCGACGACGCCCGGGCGCTTGATGAAAGCCTTGCGCGGCCAGACCTTGGCCGAGGTCACGGCGATCGGGATCACCGGCGCGCCGGTGTCGATGGCCAGCCGCGCGCCGCCGGTCTTGTACGTGCCCTTCTGGCCCCGCGGAATGCGCGTGCCTTCGGGGAACATGATGATCCAGATGCCCTGGGCCAGCAGTTCCTTGCCCTGTGCCACGACCTTGTTGAAGGCGCGCGCCTTCTGCTTGCGGTCGATGTGGATCATGTCCAGGCGCGCCATCGCCCAGCCGAAGAAGGGCACGTAGATGAGTTCCTTCTTGAACACGTAGGCCAGCGGATGCGGCATCAGCGTGGGCATGAGGAAGGTCTCGAGCGTGGACTGGTGCTTGACCAGCAGGATGGCGCCCGCGCGCTTGTCCTGCGGCAGGTGCTCCATGCCGGTGACGCGGGTGCGGATGCCCAGGATCAGCCGCGCGCCGCCGATGGCCCAGCCGAGCCAGCGCTCGGCCATCCAGTACAGCGGCTCGCCGCGCCGCCAGAGCGAAGCGACCACCATGATGATGCCCCATGGAATCACGGTGACGAGCATCCACAGCATGTGGACGACGGAGCGGAGAAAAGCCATGGGCATCAGACAGCCACCTGCAGGGCGGCCTGCATCTGTTCGCGAGCAATGAGGAAGTCGGCGAAGGCGCCCAGGTTTTCATGGACCTGCGTGCCCGCCGGGAATTCGGGCGGCAGCGGCGCGCCGCGGCAGGCCTCGCCCTTGCCCGTGAGCAGCAGGTGCGGCTCGCAGCCCGCGGCGGCACCGGCCAGCACGTCGCGCAGGCTGTCGCCCGCCGTCGGCACGCTGGCCAGGTCGACGCCGAAGCGCTCGCCGATCTGCAGGAACAGGCCCGGGCGTGGCTTGCGGCAGGCGCAGTCCTCGTCGGGGCTGTGCGGGCAGTAGAAGATGGCGTCGACCTTGCCGCCGACCGCAGCCAGCATCTTGTGCATCTTGGCGTGCATCGCGTTGAGCGAAGCCACGTCGAACAGGCCGCGGCCCAGGCCCGACTGGTTCGACGCGATCACCACGCGCCAGCCTGCATGGTTGAGCTTGGCGATCGCCTCCAGCGAGCGTGGCAGCGGTGTCCATTCGCCGTCGGTCTTTACGAAGTCGTCGCGGTGCAGGTTGATGCTGCCGTTGCGGTCGAGGATGACGAGTTTCATGGCGTGGGGGGCGCGCGTTGCGTTGCTGTGCGTTGCAGGTCAGCCAGCCAGCCGTTCGAGCAGCGCCACGCGGTTCATCGCCGCGTGCAGCAGCTTGAGCAGGCCCAGGCGGTTCAGCCGCAGGTCGGTCTGCTCGGCATTGACCATGACGTCGTCGAAGAAGGCGTCGACGGGCGCGCGCAGGGCGGCCAGGGTCTGCAGCGAGCCGGCATAGTCGCCGGCATCGAACTTCGCGTCGGCCTCGGGCACGACCTGCTGCATGGCAGCGAACAGCGCCTGTTCGGCCGGTTCCTGCAGCAGCACTTCGCTCACGTGCGCGTCGGCTTCGGGCGACTTCTTCAGGATGTTGCCGATGCGCTTGTTGGCCGCGGCCAGCGCAGGGGCTTCGGGCAGCGCGGCGAAGGTGCGCACGGCCGCGAGGCGCTCGGGAAGCGTGGACCACAGGCCCAGCTTCTGTGCGTAGATGGCGGCGTCGACCTCGGCCGGCGCGTAGCCCGTGTCCTTCAGGTAGCCCTTGAGCCGCTCGACCAGGAAGTCGTCGAGCGCGGCAGCCGCGTCCTGCAGCAGGCCTGCGGGGAAGGCGCCGAAGGCCAGCCGCGTGATGTCGGGGAACTGCAGCGGCAGCTGCTTTTCGACCAGCATGCGCACCACGCCCAGCGCATGCCGGCGCAGCGCGAACGGGTCGCGGTCGCCGGTGGGCAGGTTGCCGATGCCGAACATGCCGACCAGCGTCTCCAGCTTGTCGGCCAGCGCCACCACCACGCCGACCTCGCCGCGCGGCAGCGTGTCGCCGGCGAAGCGCGGCTTGTAGTGGTCTTCGATGGCATCGGCCACGTCGACGGCCAGGCCGTCGTGCAGCGCGTAGTAGCGGCCCATGGTGCCTTGGAGCTCCGGGAACTCGCCGACCATGTCGGTCACCAGATCGGCCTTGGCCAACTGAGCGGCCTGGGTCGCCTGCGCGGCGAGCGTGCCGTCGCCCAGTTGTTCGGCGATGGCGCGCGCGATGTGCATCACGCGCGTCACGCGTTCGCCCTGCGTGCCCAGCTTGTTGTGATAGACCACCTTGCCCAGCGACTCGACGCGCGAGGGCAGCGACTTCTTGCGGTCCTGGTCGAAGAAGAACTTGGCGTCGGCCAGGCGCGGGCGCACCACGCGCTCGTTGCCCTGGATCACCGCGCTCGCGTCGTCCGGCGTGATGTTGCTGACGACCAGGAACTGGTTGGTGAGCTTGTCGTCGGCGTCGAGCAGCGGGAAGTACTTCTGGTTGGCCTTCATCGTGAGGATGAGGCATTCCTGCGGCACGTCGAGGAACTCGCGCTCGAAGCTGCAGACCAGCACGTTGGGCCGCTCGACCAGCGCGGTGACTTCGTCGAGCAGCGCGTCGTCGTCGATGGGCTTCACGCCGCCGCCGATGCGCGCGGCCGCGGCATCCAGCTGACGCACGATCTCGTCACGCCGCGCATCGAAGCTCGCGATCACCGCGCCCTCGTCGGCCAGCTGCTGCGCGTAGCTGTCGGCGTCGTGCAGCACGACCGGATCGACCCTGGCTTCGAAGCGATGGCCGTGCGTGTCGCGACCGGACTTCAGGCCCAGCGCCTCGATGGCGACCACGTCGGCGCCATGCAGCGCCACCAGGCCATGGGCCGGGCGCACGAAGCTCACGCTGCTCCAGCCGGGCATCTCGCAGCCGGTTTCCAGCTGGTAGCTCATGACCTTGGGAATCGGCAACCTGGCGATGGCCTCGGCCAATGCTTTCTGCAGGCCCTCGGCCAGCGCGGCGCCCTTGGCGGTGCTTTCGTAGAACAGGGCTTCGGCCTTGCCGTCCATGGCGCGCTTCAAGCCGGGCACGGCGGACGCGTCGGCGCCCAGGGCCGCGAGGCGCTTGAGGAGCGCAGGCGATGCATTGCCGGCCGCGTCGAGGCCAACGGTCACCGGCATGAGCTTTTGCGAGACCGCCTTGTCTGCAGCCTGCACGGCGACCTGCGTGAGATGCGCAGCCAGCCGGCGCGGCGAGGCGTAGGCCGTCAACACCGAATCGGCGCCGGCCAGGCCGAGTGCCTTGAGCTGCTCGGCGAGCACGCCGGCAAATGCTTCGCCCAGCTTCTTCAATGCCTTGGGCGGGAGTTCCTCGACGAACAGTTCGACGAGCAGGTTCTTGGAAATCGTGGTCATGGGATCAGGCTGCCTTCTTCGTCGTCGGCGTCATCTGGGCCACCCACTCGCGCGGCGCCATCGGGAAACCGAGCCGTTCGCGGCTCTCGTAGTAGCTCTGCGCCACGCTGCGCGCCAGGTTGCGGATGCGGCCGATGTAGGCGGCGCGTTCGGTCACGCTGATGGCGCCACGCGCGTCCAGCAGGTTGAAGCTGTGCGCGGCCTTGAGCACCTGTTCGTAGGCGGGCAGCGCCAGCTGTTCGGTCATCAGGTGCTTGGCCTGCTTTTCATGCGCATTGAAGGCGGTGAAGAGGAAGTCGGCGTCGGAATGCTCGAAGTTGTAGGTCGACTGTTCGACCTCGTTCTGCTTGTAGACGTCGCCGTAGCTGAGGCCATCGGTCCACGTCAGGTTGTAGACGTTGTCCACGCCCTGCAGGTACATCGCCAGCCGCTCCAGGCCGTAGGTGATCTCGCCGGTGATCGGCTTGCAGTCGATGCCGCCGACCTGCTGGAAGTAGGTGAACTGCGTCACTTCCATGCCGTTGAGCCAGACCTCCCAGCCCAGGCCCCAGGCGCCGAGCGTGGGATTCTCCCAGTCGTCTTCCACGAAGCGAATGTCGTTCTTCTTGAGGTCGAAGCCCAGCGCCTGGAGCGAGCCGAGGTACAGCTCGAGGATGTTCGACGGCGCGGGCTTGAGCACCACCTGGTACTGGTAGTAGTGCTGCAGGCGGTTCGGGTTCTCGCCGTAGCGGCCGTCCTTGGGGCGGCGGCTGGGCTGCACGTAGGCGGCCTTCCACGGTTCCGGGCCGAGTGCGCGCAGGAAGGTGGCCGTGTGCGAGGTGCCGGCACCGACCTCCATGTCGTAGGGCTGGAGCAGCGCGCAGCCCTGGTCGGCCCAGTACGACTGCAATTTGAGAATGATTTGCTGGAAGGTCAACATGGAGGGCGGCCGGCGCGGGCCGACATTGAACGGGCGGCGGGACGGGCCCGCGAAGCGACCGATTTTACGGGCCGGGCGCCAGGCCGCGACGCCGGGGTGGCGACGCTCTCCCACACGCCGCCGGGCGCTTGCCCGCCGCCGATGCCGCGTCGGCCAGGCGATAACCGGCGCAGCCCGTCCGCGCAGCCCTGCGAGGCGCCCCGCCCCCTCCACCGCTATCGCCATGCACCCTCCCGCCCACGGCCCCGATGTGCCGCTTTTCATCGTCCTCAACGCGGCCTCCGGACGGCGCGACACCGACGCCGTGCGCACGACCATCGAAGCCGCCTGCAGTGCCGCCGACCGGCGCTGCCGGATCTTCCTGGTCGATGGGCCGGGCAAGCTGCAGGCCTTTGCGCGCGAGGCGGTCGAGCGGGCGCGTGGCGGCGCCGGCATCGTGGTGGCGGCGGGCGGCGACGGCACCATCAACGCGGTGGCCCAGGCCACGCTCGGCAGCGGTTGCGCCTTCGGCGTGCTGCCGCAGGGCACCTTCAACTACTTCAGCCG
>Ga0247813_10000454_pt1 | contig 38835 bp, 35 predicted proteins | sample UWRJL169409C1_FD_180719 | JGI IMG/M metagenome (GOLD analysis project Ga0247813, IMG submission 180719) | Plant litter microbial communities from Arlington Agricultural Research Station in Wisconsin, United States - UWRJ-L169-409C-1 | ecosystem: Environmental > Terrestrial > Plant litter >... | reverse complement strand
ATTTTCGTTTCCTTTTCTTCTTAAACCTTACCAATCTGTCAATGAACTTTCCGTGTTTTGCGGGGTGCAAATGTAACTTCTGTTTTTAAATCTCACAAGCTTTTTGGAATCTTTTTTTGAAAAAAATTTTTCAGTTTGAATTCGTATGCTTGTCAGTATTTCAGTGAACGTCTATCGTTGTTGCGGGTGCAAAAGTAGCACCTTTATTGAGTTAAACAAGTTTTTTCGGCAAGTTTTTTCCATCTTTTTTAAAACTTTTTCTTAACACTCTGATAACACAAAACTTAGCTTTTGAAGTTTTTTACATTTTTTAGGAATTTTCTGTAGCATTTGTATTTATCTCAATTATTTTATTTCCTGAACCGCCATTTTTATGGACTTCACATCACAATACATTCTTTCCTGAGAACTTTATAACATATCTACTTACCCTCTTTTTTAACTTTTCCACGAAGACACGAAGCCACAAAGTCTATTTTTATGCTTTTCGTTCTCTCATGAAACTTCATTATTACATATTAGAGCATTCCTCTTGAAAAACAACTGCCCTAGCCCCGATAGTCCCGAAGTCTCGGGAGAAAATCCTTTTGTGTTGGCCGCGGCGGACACAAAAGATTGGAAGGAACAGCAGGAATAGCTCCTGAATAAAATATTAATTCTTCTCTAAAAAATCCTTGTTATATATTAAAGTAGAAATTCATATTTATTAATCATGTACAAAAAAAACAAACCCGACAGGTTCTAAGAACTTGTCGGGCTTGGAATTGTTATGTTTTAAATATTAATCGAACCGAATTGCTTTTACCGGTGAGATCCTGGTTATAATATAGGAAGGAATTAATAATACCAGGAAACAAATCGTAACAGTTAGTAAATTCAGTAGTATTATATAAACCCAGTTAATATATACCGGTGCTACATTAACATAATAGTTTTCGGGATTTAAATGGATGACTCCAAATTGCTGCTGAATTAACAATAATGAAATACCAATTAAGTTCCCCCAGAAGAGTCCTCTTATAATTAGATAAAACGCATTGTACAAAAATATTTTACGGACAGTCCAATTATTTGCTCCCAGTGCCTTTAGGATTCCGATCATTTGAGTGCGCTCTAAGATAAGAACCAATAATGCTACCACCATATTAATTGTGGCTACTAATATCATAACAGCAAGAATGACTATTATATTAAAATCGAAAAGCTGAAGCCAGTCAAAAATGTAACTGTATTTTTCTATTATTGTCTGTGTATCTAAATTTGATGATGTCTGATCATAAATTTGATTGCCCGTTGCTTTAATATTATTAAAGTCTTTTACAAAAACTTCAAACGCACCAATTTGATCCGGCGTCCATTTATTTATTCTTTGAATATGACGAATATCCCCTATTATATAAGTTGCATCGAAATTTTGGAAACCTGAATTAAAAATACCGGTAATTTTAAATCGACGGCTATTTGGCATTTTGCCTTGCTCTTCTTTTATAAAGAAGGTATTAAATTTATCACCCACTTTTAAATTTAGACGATCAGCGAGAAATCTTGAAATTATAACTTCTTCGTTTAGGTCTTTCGTAAAATCAGGCAATTTACCTTCTACTAAATATTCTTTTATATTGTTCCAATCGTAATCAGCACCAACTCCTTTGAAAATAATTCCTTCGAAAGCATTTTCTGTTCGAATAATTCCGGCTTTACTTGCGATTGCCTGAATGTGCTTTACATCTGGAACAGATTTGAAATTGGGATAAAAATCCTGTTTTTTAGAAATAGGAACTAAAGTTACTTCAGAATTATTATTATCATAATTCGAAATAATAACCTGGCCATTGAAAGCTGAAACTTTGTCGCGTATTTTTTGCTGCAAACCAATTCCCGTTGCTACTGAAACCAACATCATAATAATACCGATAGCAATAGCCGAAATGGCAATTTTTATAATTGGTGCTGAAATACTGCTTTTATAATCTTTGGCAGTGATAAGTCTTTTGGCTATAAAATATTCTAGATTCAATTTTTATATTGTCTGATTAATGGTTTAGTCCTCTAACAGGCTTACGTTTGTCTTCAAAAATACATTTTAAAAAGCAAAAAAGAATTGTTCCGAAAAACAATTACAAAACATTTAAGTTCTAAAGTGGTAATTTCTTTTTCATTTCTTCTACTATATTATATGCTGCCGGGCAAATGGCGACATTTTTTAAAGTAAGATCTGCAATCTGATGAAACTTTTTACGATCTGTATGAGGAAATTCCCTGCAAGCTTTTGGACGCACATCGTAAATCATACAATAATTTTCACTGTCCAGAAAAGTACAAGGGACACTTTTTAGAACATAATCTTTGTCCTCGTCAATGCGAAGATACTGATCAATAAATTGCTGTGGTTTTTGTCTGAAAGATTTTGAAATTCTTTCGATATCGGCCAAAGTAAACAACGGCCCGGTTGTTTTACAACAATTGGCACATTGCAAGCAATCCGTTTTTTTAAATTCAGCATCATGCAAATCCTGCATGACGTAATCTAAATTCTTCGGCTGCTTCTTTTTCAGCTTATCAAAATACTTTTTGTTTTCGATATGCTTATCTTTGGCTAACTTATTTAAGTTATTTAAAATTTGTTTCAAGTTTAAAATTTAAAGTTGATCTGCAAAATTAAACAACTTTGAACTTGAAACCTTAAACTTTGAACTAAATTACCATGAAAGATCTTTTTGGAAAAGCGATGTACGATTTTCAGACCAATAATTCACCTGAAAATATAATAACGGAAACTACTATTTCTGAAGAAGATGAAATGAGTGTCGATTACTTATTTCGTTCTTATAATGAAATGCCTAAACTGGAACAAAAAGCACTTCAATTGGCAACCGGAAAAACACTTGATGTAGGTTGTGGAGCCGGAAGCCACAGTTTATCATTACAAAATGATCGTAATTTGGATGTAACTTCAATCGATATTTCTGAAAAAGCAATAGCAACTTGTAAGCTTCGTGGTGTTAAAAATGCAAAAGTTCAAAATATATTAGATTTTGACGGAGCAAAATTTGACACGATTATATTATTAATGAATGGCGTCGGAATTTTTGGAAAATTAGACAATTGCAATAAATATTTATCTAAGCTAAAATCACTATTAAATCCTGGGGGTCAAGTTTTACTTGACAGCTCAGACATTATCTATATGTTTGACGAAGATGAAGACGGAGGAAAATGGATTCCGTCTAATAATGATTATTACGGTGAATTAGTTTTTAATATTTCGTACAAAGGAGAAAAAGAAGAACCTTTTGACTGGTTATATCTTGACTATAACACTTTGCAAAATGCTGCTATTTCGAATGGGCTAAAATGTGAGCTTGTTTTAGAAGGTGACCATTACGATTATTTAGCCCGACTTTCAATTTAAAAATATCAATCGACTATTATGGAAGAATTAGATTTAGAGAAATTAAAATTTCCGATTGGAAAATTTGAGGCACCGAAAACTTTTACGCCAGAATATCTTTCAGATAAAATTGCCGAAATCGAATCTTTTCCTGAAAGACTAAGAAAAGAAACACTTTATTTGAGTGATGAACAATTGGACACAACTTATCGTCCGGGTGGATGGACCGTTCGTCAAGTGATTCATCATTGTGCCGAAAGCCATATGAATTGCTTTATTCGAATTAAATGGGCTTTGACCGAAAATCCTGTGATAAAAGCGTATGATGAAACCTTATGGTCTGAATTACCAGATAATTTAGAAATGCCAATTCTGCCAACATTAAGTTTACTGGAGGGATTACATTACCGTTTAGCTTTTATAATGAAAAATTTATCAGAAACTGATCTAGAAAAATCATTTATCCATCCGGAAAATAATTCTGAATATCGAATTAAACAAATTATCGGAACTTACGCCTGGCATGGAAATCATCACTTAGCACACATTACCACTTTAAAAAAATATAAAAACTGGAACTAAACAAAATTGTTTCTTTTTTACACAGGTATACAAAACAAAAAATCTCTTCAGTTGAAGAGATTTTTTTTATACTATTTATGGAATATTCAAATATTTATGCGTCTGAAGTGAAACTCGCCATTTTGGATTGTTCATTACATAATCAACAATTAACGGCGTCATTTCTTCCTTTTTACTCCATTCCGGTTGAAGGAATAAAATTGCATTATCGTTTACCAATTCTGCCTGCTCTTCTGCAAAGATAAAATCATGTTTATTATAAATAATTACTTTTAACTCGTGCGCATTATCATAAACGGTTTGAGTAGGTAATTTATTCTTTTTCGGCGAAAGACAGATCCAATCCCAAGTTCCTGAAAGCGGATAAGCACCTGATGTTTCAATATGAACTTTTAAATTTTTATCTTTTAATTGCTGGGTTAACAAACTCATGTCCCAGGTTAAAGGCTCTCCACCAGTAATTACAACAGTATCTGCATAACTCGAAGCATTCTTTACAATTAAATCAACACTTGTTGGCGGATGCAATTCAGCATTCCAACTTTCCTTCACATCACACCAATGACAACCCACGTCACAACCTCCAATTCTAATAAAATATGCCGCTGTACCGGTATGGAAACCTTCCCCCTGAATGGTATAAAATTCCTCCATCAAAGGCAACATCGCTCCTTTATTAACTTCTAATTGTATTTCTTTTGATAACATTATTTTATTTTAAAGTGCAAAGATAGTCAATTAAATACGGAACAAAAAAACCGATAGTTCAAAGGAACTATCGGTTTTATATTTAGTTAAATAACTTTTTTATTTTAAAGCTTTCACAGATTGAGTAGCGTAAGCGTTAGTTGGATCTAAAACTAAACTTTTATTGAAATACTCAATAGCTTTTGCTTTGTCAGTATTAGCATAAGCAGCAGCAATAGAATTGTATGATTCAACAACTTTTTTAACTGTTGCAGGTTTTGCTAATTCTTCGGCACCCTTTGCGGTCGTTTTATTAATGTACTCTTGGTAGTTTTTGATAATTAAATCATCTTTTTCCAATAAGTTATTAATTCTTCCTTTGTATAAGTAAGCTTCATCATAAGTTGGAGAAGCAACTAACACTCTGTCAAAAGCAGCATCAGCTTTCGCTAAAGCAGCAGCATCCATAGCCGTTTTTTCTTTATTTGCATTTGCATAGTAAAGAGAAATACCATAGTACACGTTATCATTTAGATAATTTTTTTGCTCAGTATTTGTAGTGCTCAATTCATAAATTGCAGCAGCTTGGTCGTACTGTTTTTTACCAAATAATTCTTTACCGAAATCTCCAAGATCTTCAACAGCTAAAGGCTCCGCAACAACTGCTTTTTTGATTTCAGCTAAACCAGCCTCAAAAGCAGCAGGATTAACAACACCAGCAGCATCAGTTCCTTTTTTAATTTTAGCAAATCCTAAGTACAAATTATCTTTTGCGATAACTTTATTGTTAGGCACCTTCATATAATCTTCTAACGATTTGATAGCAATATCATAATTACCATTTTCGTAAGCTGAATATCCTAAATATCTGTAAATTCTAGGATTAACTTTATCCAACTCGATCATTTTGTTAGCTTCTTTTTCAAGCGCTTTATAATCTTCAACTAAAATCAAGAAATCGGCATGACGCATTCTAGAATGCATAGAATAATCCGTTAAACTCAAGTATTTCTCGTAGCTTTGAATTGCTTTTTGATAATTCACCTGTCTTGTAGAAGGCTTATTTCTAGCCCATTTGTAATACGTTTCAGCCAATTCTCTGTAAACCGGTCCGTAATTAGCATCAATAGCAATAACTTCATTAAAAGATTTAATCGCTTCATCATATGATTTAGCACCTTTTAATAAGACACCTAACTGCATTTTTGCTCTTAAAAGTGTTGGATCAGCAGTAAATGCATCACGGTAAGCTTTGTAAGCATCATTTTGATTATTTGCTCCATAATAAGCATCTCCAATTGCCAAAAGCGCAGTAGCATTTTGAGGCTCTAATAATAAAGCTTTCTTTAAACTAGCAACCGCATTTGTATAATCAGGATTTGTAGAATTCATATATGCTCTACCAATGTAAATAAATTCATTTACATCTTTACGCTTCATATCTTTAGTCGCTAAACCAAAATTAGCTTGGGCTCCAGCGGTATTTTTTCCATCAAGATCTAATTGACCTAAACCAATATAATTTAAGTTTTTCTTGTCTGCCGCTTCTAATCCATTTAAATAATAAATCTTAGCAGAATCAACAATTGCCTGATTTAAATAAACGTTACCTAAAACAAAATTAGCTTCTCCGTCAGAAGGCTTCGCTTTGATAATTGATTTTAGCAAAGATTTAGCTTTCTCGAACTGTTCAGCATCGATTGCTTTTTTAGCCTGATTGATATCTTGCGCTTGCGCTACAGAAGCCGAGGCAACTAAGGCAAGACTAAAAATTTTAAATTTATTCATCTCTATTGTAATTAATTTATTCTCTATCGTTAATAATTTGATTTCTAATTTTAAGTTTTCTTGCAGGAGTTCTGACAGGCAGTAATCCCGATTTCAAAACAATTCTTTGTCCAATTTCTCCAGCAACGAATGAAGAGAACCCCATTCCTAATCCAGAATAACCCTGACAATTAATGATAAACAAATCACGTGCCAAAGGGTATTTTACTTCGGCCAAATCATTTTGACTTGGACTATAATAGGCATTATCATTTAAACCTTTTACGCTTAAAACATTAATTTTTTTAATTGTTTCAATCATATTAGGTGAGGGTTGTGACAACCAATTCACTCCCACTACACCAATCATTCCATCATTCTCAGAAACAAATTTAATAACTTCATCGTTAGTTTTAAAAGAAAAAACACCAGTTTTTGGAGTATCCTTCACTTTTGCCAATTCTTTCATAAATCGTACTGTACTAGAATTTGGGTTATCAAAAACAAGCCCTTTAATTCCAGAATCTGATTTACCCTGTATAAAATCTATCACAGTTTTCAACGCAATTAATGTATCATTATTGCTCTTGTTTGAAATTAAAGCAATTGCATCTTTAGCAAAAGGTGTAACCCGAGGATTAATTTTGCTTTTTTCAAATCTTTTTAATTCCTCCTGCGTCAAGTTTCTTGCAGTTACAGCAACTTTAGCTTTCTTATTTAATAAATCATTTATCAATTCTACTTCAGATTTAGGCTTAATCACGATTTTTGCATCATAATATGTTCCTTCAAAAACAGCAACCTGATCTTCAACAATTGGTTTTATTGTTTCATCAACCGTAATATCAATAGATCCTTTTAAAATAGTTTCCTTATCAGACTCGCTCTTGCTTTTTTGGTTGCACATGACAAACAAAAAGACAAAGGCTACTAAACCGAAAACTTTACTATATTTCAACATATTTTACTCTGCATTTGAATTAATTAATCTCAGAAAACGGATCGCTGAATAAACGATCAATAAACCTCCAAAGGCGTATCTGTATTTAGGTTCCATGTCTAATGGCAATTTTTTCCAAAACATAATCATTAAACCCAGTACAAGATATATTAAAAAAAACAGTATTCCTAAAACAAGAAGAAATCGCTCTTTGAGCGATTTCTTCTGAATATTATTAAGCATATCTTTTAACATTATTCTGCAGATTGAATAGTAATAGGAAGAGAATAAAGTACTCTAACTTTTTTACCATTTTGCTCGCCAGGAGTCCATTTTGGACATTTTTTAAGAACACGAATTGCTTCTGCCCCTGTACCGTAACCGATATCCCTTAAAACTTTAATGTCGGTTAATGAACCGTCTTTTTCAACTACAAAAGTAACATACACTTTACCTTTTAAACCTTCTTCTTCCGGAGTCTTATAATTGTTTCCTACGAATTTGTAGAATTTTTCAATTCCTCCAGGGAAATCTGGTTTTACTTCGATACCAGCAGTGTTATATACTTGGTTATCTTCTTCAACTACTGCAGCAGTACCAGTACCTACCGGCTCATCAACAGTTAAAACTGCATCTGGATCTCCTTTGATAGTTTCAGAACCAACTTTTTTGTCTTTAAGTTCCTCAATTTTTGGAGGATCTTCAGTAACTTCATTTGCCTTAGCAACAACCGGCTTCACGAACTTCACCTGATCCACTTTTGGTGGTGGTGGAGGTGGTGGTGGTTGGTTTGGCTTTACTTCCTCTTTTTTAGGAGGTAATTTTATTGTAGCAATTTTAACATCTCTATTCTCTTCCTCTTCACCTGAATCTGGTAAAAAGCTAGCAATAAGAGGAGCTGCTACAGCAAAGCTAAAAATGATCGAACCTATAATAAGTGCCTTAACCGTAGTTTTGCTGTTCGATTTTCTTAACTCATATGCACCATATATCTTATTACGCCCTTCGAATACGATATCAAGCCACTGATTTTTAATTATATCTAATTTCATTTTTCTTGAGTATTAGGGTATCAAAATATTAAGATTGCTCTTATTTATTATCTACCAATTTTGTTTCTTCCGGCGTAAACTCAGGAACGATTGCATAAGTACTTACTCCACTAATTTGCATCTCATCCAAGATATCAACCAAATTACGATAATTTGACTTTTTAGTTGGCTTGATGATAACTATAATTCCTTTTTTACTATCACCAGTATATTGAATTACTGCTCTCTTTTGAGTTAATAATTCTCTACGAATACCATTTTTACCGTAAGCAATATCTTTTGGTCCAACTTTAGGAGACGCTAATAAACCCATATAATAAGTTAACTTATTATTTTCTCCTAATATAACCGTCATCGTACGATTTTCATCTACCTTAATATCTTTGTTCTTCGTAGGATCATCATCTTTATCTGGCAATGATAAATCCATGGATTGAGGTTTTGACAACGATGTGGTTAACATAAAGAATGTGATCAATAAGAATGCCAAATCCACCATTGCCGTTAAATCGACTTTCGAATTTTGCTTTTTACTTCTTACTTTGCCACCTTTTCCGCCACCACCGTCGCCGGTATTTAATTCAGCCATTTTAGTGTATCTTTTTTAATTAAAAGTCTTTTCCTCTCATACCAGTAACTAAGTTAAAGGAATTGATTTTTTGGTCTTGTAAAATATCCATAATCTTTTTGATTTGTGGATATTGTTCTTTAGCATCTCCTTTAATTGCAATCTGCAATTCTTTATCATCAAGATCAATTGCAGCTCTTCTTGAAACCAAAAGCCACTCTTTTAATTGATTGTCTAAAGAATCGATTGGAATTCCAGGCTGATTTGCTTTAGTTCTATCAGATGCTTTCATAGCAATGATATCTTTTAAATTTGCAACCGGAACACCGAAGTCATCCATTAAGGCAAATTTAGCTTTATCATCTTCTGAGAAAGTCACTCCGAATTTCGCACCCATACCTTCAAGAGTTCTTTTACGAATCTCTCTCCCTTTTAGGTCAAAAAACACTTTGCTTTTCCCGTCTTTTCCTTTTCCTATTGTAATAATAGCTAAATCCGTATCAGGTAATTTAGTTTGAGCAACAGAAGAAGGCATATCTACAGGAAGTGCTTCTGGCACCTTAGCAGTAGCGGTCAAAATAAAGAACGTAAGCAAAAGGAACGCAACATCACACATGGCAGTCATATCTGTCGATGTTGACTTTTTTTTCATTTTTATTTTAGCCATTCTCTTTTATTTTTATTTTGATATAATTAATCTTAATTATTTAATATCAAAAATTAATTATTGTTTTAAACTTCCTCTGAATCTTCTGTAAGTATTTACAATTGTAGTACCAGCCTCATCGATAGAGTAAGTTAAATCATCAATTTTAGCAGTAAAGAAGTTGTAAGAAATAATTGCTAATACTGAAGTAGAGATACCTGTTGCAGTGTTGATAAGTGCCTCAGAAATACCTGTTGCAAGAGCAGCCTGGTCTGGAGTTCCAGCAGAAGCTAACGCACCAAACGCTTTAATCATACCTGATACAGTTCCTAATAATCCTCCTAAAGTTCCTAATGATACTAAAGTAGAGATAATAGTCATATTTTTTTCTAACATTGGCATTTCTAATGAAGTAGCCTCTTCGATTTCTTTGTGGATTACTTCTGAAGCTTCTTCACTGTTGAAACCTTCTTTTTTAACATCTTGATATTTAATCAAAGCAGATTTAATTGCATTTGCAACTGAACCTTGTTGTTTATCACAAGCAGCGATTGCAGCTTCGATGTTCCCTTCTTTAATGTTAGCCTGAACACCTTTCATGAATTTATCTAAATTAGCTTTTCCGGCAGCTTTACCGATAACAATAAATCTTTCAATAGAAAAAACAACAACCATTAAAAACATACCTAATAATACTGGTACAATAAATCCTCCTTTATATACCATTCCTAATGTATTGATTGGGTGACCTGTTTCAGGATTTCCTCCTTCAAAGTTAGCAGGTGAACCCATAACGAATTTCCAAATAAACACCCCTACTAAGATACACGCTGCAATAATGATTCCAGTAACCATTCCTCCTCCATTTGAAGTGCTTTCTTTTTTAACTTTAACGTTTGCCATTTTTTTTAATTTTAATAGTTTTAAATAATTTTTATTTTTTAGTTATATTTAACTTGTAGAGGAGCAAATTTATACGTTTAGTTTAAATAAAAAAACTTTTTTTAATTTTATTGAAGGAAATTTAACGTCAATTTAAAAAATATCTCATTAAATTGCCAACTCTGTTTTTTTGATAAAACAAAAAACAGGACGATTTATGGGAAAATTACAACGTTTTAGTAAATATTCAAAGATTCCATTGATATCTTCTTAAAAAGTTGCGAAATTTTTTTTTATTCTATTTTTAAATGAAAAAGGCTTTTTCCTACTAAAAAAAACAAATGCATTTTGTTAAAAAACAAAGCAATACTCTTATAATCATCTAAATTACAAATAAAAAAATGAATAAAAAAGATAATTTCATTCAAGATGTTAATGCGGGCTATCTTTCTAAAGGCGACAGTATCATCTTAGGAGGCGCAATACTAGATGGCGAAGCAATTGCGGAGGCTCACGTAAAAATTCCTTTAAAAACTTTAAACCGCCACGGCCTTATAGCAGGTGCAACCGGAACAGGAAAAACCAAAACAATTCAGGTTTTTTCGGAACAGTTGTCAAATGCCGGAATTCCTGTTTTGATGATGGATATAAAAGGTGATTTTAGTGGTATTGCCAAAGAAGGAAAAGAGGAAAGCTTTATTACTGAGCGTCATGCAAAAATAAACATACCTTATAATGTAGCCTCATTTCCTGTCGAACTAATGTCTTTGTCAAAACAAGACGGTGTTCGCCTGCGTGCAACTATTTCAGAATTTGGTCCGGTTTTGTTTTCAAGAATTTTAGACCTCAATGATACTCAGGCTGGGGTTGTTGCGGTAATCTTTAAATATTGCGATGACAACCAAATGCCTTTATTAGATTTAAAAGACATTAAAAAAGTCATTAATTATATTACTGAAGAAGGTAAAGATGAAATCGCCGAAAGTTATGGTAAAATCTCTACGGCGACTACCGGTACAATTTTGAGAAAAATCATTGAACTGGAACAGCAGGGAGCCGATTTATTTTTTGGAGAATTGTCTTTTGAAATTGATGATTTGATGCGAATTGATGAAAATGGAAAAGGCTATGTAAACATTATCCGCCTGACGGATATTCAGGATAAACCCAAATTGTTCTCAACTTTTATGCTGAGTTTATTGGCAGAAATCTATCAGAAAATGCCCGAAAAAGGAGATTCTGAACAACCTGAATTAGTGATCTTTATTGATGAGGCCCATTTAATTTTCAATGAAGCCAGCAAAGTATTATTAGAGCAAATTGAAACCATTGTAAAGTTAATTCGTTCTAAAGGTATTGGTGTTTATTTTGTAACGCAAAACCCAATGGATGTTCCGAGTGGTGTTTTGGCACAGTTAGGATTAAAAATCCAGCACGCCCTTAGAGCTTTTACAGCAAATGATCGTCAGGCAATTAAAAAAACAGCTGACAATTATCCGACTTCTGCTTATTATAAAACAGAGGAATTGCTTACCAGTTTAGGAATTGGAGAAGCTTTGGTTACGGCCTTAAATGAAAAAGGAGTTCCAACCCCGCTTGTAGCCACTATGATGCGTGCACCAGAAAGCAGAATGGATATTTTAACTTCAGACGAAATTGAAGAAATAAATGCTAAATCAAAACTGGTTAGAAAATACAACGAGGAAATTGACAGGGAAAGTGCTTACGAATTACTGAACAAAAAAATCGCAGAGGCGACACAAGCTGCTGCCGAACAACAAGAACAAGCACCAACGAAATCATCAAAATCTGAACCAAGCACAGCAAGTGTTGTTGGCAAATCGGTTTTGAAAGTCGTTACAAGTGCTACTTTTATAAGAGGTGTTTTTGGCGTACTATCAAAAATATTCAAGAAGTAAAAAAATATTTCACCATATAAGTGATATAAGTTAATATAATGCTTTGCGCATAAATCAAAATGAACTTATATTACTTATATGGTGAGAAAAATTATGCGTTTTGCAACAACTCCAGAATCTTATTCTCTACTTCTGGGGTGTTCCAAATATTTTCAATATTATCTAGTTTTAAAACTTCTTCCATAATTCCGTTTTGGAAATCTCCAATTGCCAAAGCTTCAGCATAAGGGCGATCACTAAAAGTTACACGACTGTAAAGCGGAATCCATTTATCCGGATGTTTATCTGAAAATGCTTTTTCGATTTTCTTTTGTAATAAGAATTTCTCATCCGCAGTTTTGGTGCTCATTTCCATAAAATTGCGATATGATAGTTCAGCAATGGCATCAGCATTTGGTTTTCTTGAAATTTGATATTCAGAGAAAATCTTTTTCCAGTCGTTTCCGTATTTTTCGATCATTTCGTTTAAAACTGTAATATCTTCAAAACCGGCATTCATTCCTTGCCCATAAAATGGTACAATTGCGTGACAGGCATCTCCAATTAAAGCAATTTTATCTTCGTATGTCCATGGGAAGCATTTCATCGTTACCAAAGTACTCGTTGGATTCTTAAAGAAATCTTCAGCCAGCTTCGGTATCACTTCAATAGAATCAGGGAAATTTTTCTCAAAGAAATCTTCCACCATTTTTCGATCCGTTAACGACGCAAATGAATTTTCTCCTTCAAACGGCATAAACAAAGTACACGTAAAACTTCCATCTAAATTAGGAAGCGCGATTAACATATATTCGCCACGAGGCCATATATGAAACGAGTTTTTATCTAATTTATGTGTAGCATCTTCATTAGCAGGAATATTCAATTCTTTATAACCCATATTCAAAAATTCCTGCGAATAATTGAACATACTTTGGCGTTGCATTCTGTGACGAATTCTCGAAAAAGCGCCATCGGCACCAAAAACCATATCGTATTTTTTCTCTTCCCACTCCCCTCTTTCAGTTTCACCAATATGCAAAGTTGCATCACTTAACGTCACATCCCAGATTTTTTGGTCGAACAAAAACTCCGCTCCTGCTTCTTCTGCAAGATCAATCATTTTTCGGTTTAAAGTTCCTCTTGAAATCGAATAAATCGATTCGCCTTCCTGACCGTAATTCTGAAAATTGAGTTTATCGACCAAATGTATCGCACGTTTGTCCATCGGAATCGCGATTTCGCGAACCGCATCGCCAACGCCAACACCATCAAGCGCACGCCAGCCACGGTTAGACATCGCCAGATTAATGGAGCGACCCGAAAAATTAATTTTGCGAATATCAGGACTACGATCATAAACATGAACGGTGTGGCCTGCTTTTTTAAGATAAATTGCCAATAACGATCCTACTAATCCAGAACCAACAACAGCAATTTTTAGTGAAGTTTGCATCAAGAAAAATCTAAATATAAATCGTAAAAATAAGTAATAATTCTACAAGAGCTTAAAAATAAAGGAAATATTTATGATTTATATGGGCATGACCCGCCGATCCCGAAGCCTTGGGAGCGGGTCGGGCTATCCGCTATATTCCCGATTAACAAAAAATACGGCTAAAAAGCCTTGTTTTTCTAAATCGGGAGATGCCGTTCCTCTCCCTCATGCAGCACTCTATTTCATAACAAAATCTCGTTTTTATAGATTTATTAAGAATATGAAAAGAGCTACTTTCGTTAACGAATTAATCTCGCAGAGACGCAAAAGCGCGAAGTTTTGTTTTTTGTCATCCTGACGAAGGAAGGATCACATGATTACTTAAAAAAACTTCGTGACTTTGTGACTTTGTGGCAAAACTTAAAACCAATGACTAGCCATTTATTACAATCAAACATCATTTTAGAAAACGAACGTGTTTTATTACTTCCATTCGAAAACGGAAGAAATATTGAACTCAAAGAAATCATTTTTGATGATGAAATCTGGAAATACATGGGAATGTACGTTCGAACTGAAACTGACTTTGAAAATTACATCACAAACACCTTAAAACAAAAAGCAGACGGCATTTGTTATCCTTTTTTAATTATCGACAAAGCAACAAACAAAGTTGCCGGAAGTACAAGATATGGTTACTTAAATCATACGAGCCAAAAATGCGAAATTGGCTGGACCTGGTACGGAAAAGCATTTCAGGGAACAGGTTTAAACAAAGCTTGTAAATATGAATTACTGAATTTTGGTTTTGAAAACATTCAATTCAAAAGAATACAATTTAGTGCTGATTTGGAAAACAAAAAATCACAAAGAGCGATTGAGAAATTGGGGGCGGTTAAAGAAGGAGTCTTTAGAAATAATTATATTGATTCTAAAGGAAAAAGTAAAGATGATGTTTATTTTAGTATTATTCTGGAAGAATGGGAAGTTACTAAGGGAGAATATTTTGCTGAGTTTTCGTAAAAAACCAACTTAAAAATCACTACGAAAAAAACGCTATTTTAGCTTTGTAGAAGAACTACTCTAAAACAAAAAATAAGAAAAAAAAAATGACAAACAGAAGAAACTTAAAAAAAATAATCTTCACATTATTATCAATTTTTGGAGTTTTTACTTCTTGCCAAAAACCGGTTACAAAAAAATTTAAGGAGTCAGAAAAAACGGCTGTTTTCACAACCAAATTTGTAGCCTTAGAAAATAAAGAAATAACAAGCGTCTATCATTATGAAGAAGATAATTCCTGGCAATTTTACAGTAGCGATGAATTTGAAAATTATGAAGATGTTGCAATGCTGGTGGCGCTAGGACAAATTATAAAACGAGACCAGACGATACTTGAAATAGCAGATTTACCTTTAGACCATTTTGCTCACCGAAAATCAAGAGGAGAAAAATGGATTATTGAAAAAATGAAACAAAATAACGATTAAGTCGTCTACTTAAATCAGATTAACTAATTCCAATCAATAACAATGAAAAATTCAATCGTACTATTACTTTTCTTCCTAACTTTTGGTACAGCACAATCGCAAACAGAAGCCATAAAATATGGAGACAATAAAGAAGCCGGTAACTACAAACAAATCAACGGCATGCAAATGTACTATGAAATTTATGGTACTGGCAAACCTTTAGTTCTATTACATGGCAACGGCGGCTCAATTAAGGGGCACAGTAAAAAAATTGAATATTTCAAAAAATATTTTCAGGTTATTGCCATAGACAGTAGAGGACATGGAAAATCTGTTGACAAATCAAACAAACAACTGAACTACAATCAAATGGCAAATGATGTAAACGTTTTACTAGATTCTTTGCATGTCAAAAACGCTTATATTTGGGGACAAAGTGATGGAGGTATTTTAGGTTTATTACTGTCTATACATAATCAGGACAAGGTTGCTAAATTAGCCGCTTTTGGAGCTAATTTATATCCGGGGAAAAAAGCTATTTATCCTGAAATAGACAAATTGGTTATGGATACTTTAAAAGCAACAAAAGATCCGCGAACTAAAAACCTATACACATTACTAGCTTATCAGCCTGATATTACAGATAAAGATTTACAAAAAATCAAATGTCCTGTACTGGTCATGTCAGGCGATAGGGATGCAATCAAACTAGAACATTCTATTGAAATCTTTAACAATATAGAAAATGCCAACTTTTTTGTAATGCCGGGAGCAACTCATTTTGGTTCTTATGAAAAACCAGAACTATTTAATTTAGTCGTTTTAAGCTTCTTCAACGAACCTTTCAACAAGACTTCAACTATTGACATATTTACTGGAAAAGTTAAGAAATAAAACCAGAATAGCGAAATCAGGTCTCCTATCAAAGCTAAAAAATGGGACTGGAAAATGAAATAAGAGAATCGTATTGACGCTCTGAGTTGTTAATCAGCAAAAAATAAAAGGTAAAATGAAACCTAAATCAAAGTTTTGTCGTCTAACAAAATTAAGCTTTCAATTTACCGAATGAATTATTAGAAGTTTCAATCATCAATCAAAAAATCAAAAACTGAATTATTAATCACAATCAATAATCACAATGAAAAAATCAATCAAACTACTTATTCTTACGTTTCTTTTTACACTAAATGCCACCTTTTCGCAAGACAAAGCAAAACAAATTGACCAGCTGTTAAGCAAATACAATCAATATGGGCAATTTAACGGATCTGCACTTGTAGCAGAAAACGGTAAAGTCATATTCAAGAAAGGATACGGTTCTGCCAATATGGAGTGGAATATCCCCAATCAGCCTGACACGAAATTCAGATTAGGATCAATAAGCAAACAATTTACAGCCTTATTACTTGTTAAACTGGCTGAAGATGGAAAACTAAAACTTGATGTTCCGATTACTACCTATTTACCGGATTATCCAAAAGAGAATGGTAATAAAATAACGATTCATCATTTGTTAACACATACTTCGGGAATTCCGAATTACACTTCAGCTCCTAATTTCTTTAAAGATAAAAGCAGGAACCCTTATACTCCCGAAGAATTAGTAAAGACATTTTCGGGTTTGCCACTTGAATTTACACCGGGAGAAAAATTTAACTACAGTAATTCCGGGTATTTTTTATTAGGTTATATTATTGAAAAAGTTACCGGAAAAACCTATGAGCAATATTTGCAGGAAACTATTCTTACGCCTTTAAAAATGACTAATACAGGATATGATCATAATGAACCTATTCTAAAAAACAGAGCTGCCGGATATGAAAAACAAGGTAATAAAATTGTCAATTCTGCTTATTTAGACATGAGTATTCCGTATGCAGCAGGATCACTATATTCAACCGTTGAAGATTTATATTTATGGGATCAGGCGCTTTATACTACTAAATTGCTCTCTCAAAAATCAATGAATTTATTGTTCAAACCTTATATTAGTACAGGGGGTAATGATTTTTATGGATATGGCTGGTTTTTAGAAGAAGCTCCAAACGGAGACAAACATAAATTGAAAATTGTTGAACACGGAGGAGGCATTAACGGATTTAATACCATTATTTCCAGAGTTCCCGCAGATAAGAACCTGGTCGTTTTATTAAACAATACTGGAGGAACAATTTTAAGTGAAATGAACGAGAGTATCAGAGCTATTTTATACAATCAGCCTTTTAATGAACCTAAAAAATCAATGGCAATTGAACTTTTAAATGTTTATTCAGAAGAAGGAGCTGTTGCTGGTACAGCACTTTATAAAAAATTGAAAAAAGACCCAATCTATGGCATTAAAGAAGCCGATATAAACAGAGTTGGGTATGTATTATTACAAAGTGGAAAAAAGAAGGAAGCTATTGAAGCCTTTAAGATTAATGTGGAGAACTTTCCAAAATCCGGTAATGTTTACGACAGTTTAGGAGAAGCTTATTTAGCTGATGGAGACAAAAATCTGGCTATTGTAAATTATACTAAATCTGTTGAGCTGGATCCAAAAAATGAGGCTGGGAAGAAAGTATTAACAGAACTTTCAAAAAAATAAATACAAACTAAGAAATACAAATCAACTTCGATAGTACCAAAGTAAAAATGGTATTATCGAAGTTTTTTTTGTTACAAATTCTAACATTCAAATTTGATAATTTGTCATAAAAAATACTATTTTAGCCGTACCCAAAACAATAAAATAACCTATGAAAAATTTAAAAAAGCACGCCTCTTTGGCTTCATTGCTATGTTTGTTTATTACCAATATTTGTATATCTCAAACAAATCCGCCGCCTCCGGCAATGCCAACACAACAAAATAAAATTATTGTCGACAAAATTATCGAAGCTGCCCATTACAAAACTTATGTTGTTGATTATTGCTTAACAAAAATAAATGAGGCTTCGGCCAAAGAAGGCTGGAACGAACAAAAAGCAATGGAAATTACAGAAAGTATCAATTATAAAAACTTTAGAGATGCTATTTATAATATGTTCGCTTTTTATGATGAAGTAGAATTAGAAACGCTATTAAAGGCTTATGAAAAAGATACCGCCTATCAAACCAGCAACGTCATGACTAAAAATAAAGCGCTGATTAATAATTTGAATATTTTTGCTAATGATATTGTAAAGGGCAAGTATATTTTGGCAAAATAAATTGTTATGAAAAATCATATCAAAACAGCGTTTTTACTCGCTTTTATTATTTTGAGCTGTAATCATAATGAAAAGATAACTCCTAAATATACGATCAGAAACGCATCTAATGATGTGGAAAACTTTGATCAATTCAATATTAGATTTCATACAGATTCTATTTTCCAGCTTTCAAGAATTACTTTCCCAATAGGAGGCAAATCAATTGATGGTTTTGTAAAAAAAGAATGGACATTAAATAATTGGGAAATGCGCAGAAGTCCAGTCGTAGAAAACCCACAAATGAAAGGATACGATCATAGTCTGGTAAAATCAAATACTTTTGTTATTGAAAAATATTGGATAAAAAACGGTAGTTTTAACTCTGAAACACGTTTTAAAAGAATAAAAAATAAATGGTTTTTGATTTATTATAATAACGTGAATTTATAAGCAAAACTTCTGGAAGAAGGCCTAAGATTTCAAATAAATCTTAGGCTATTTTCCCGGTTTTAAGACCAATTTTGTTGATGTTTTTACAATTTCATCCTTATTGAGTTTCATTTTTCTGAATTTACCTGCATTAAACATTTCTGCCTGATCGTGGTAATGTTCACTAAACGGATTTCCGGATTGTCCTGTTGGAAGAATACTCCAACTGTTTTCAATATCAGAGAAATCTACTACTCTTCGTGTTGACGGACCGCCTTTTACATAATATTTTCCTTCATCATTAAAACCAAAAAACTGGTTATTAATCACTTCATTTGATCCGGGTGCTGCAAAAGGCCCAACATTAAACAATTTGCGAAGCGCAGCCACTTTTCCAAGCGGATGTTCATGTTCAACAGTATGTACTTTACTCCAGTTCCAATCTCCAATAGTATTTCCTAATTGCGTTTTAAGTTGTGAAACAGCATCATGAAACGATTTTGAAACAATTTGATTTCTGGTTTCTTTTACATTTTTAGTTTTGATATTATCCCACCAAAGTGAATTCTCATTAACAATTTGTCTTGCAATTATTTGTTTTCCTAAGTGTGTACCCAGAAAAATATTAAAATCTTCCGTGCCCATTTCATCTTCAAAAGTATTTTTCAAATACAAATAAATCCATTTGTTGTAAATCGTTGGCGCTACATCTTCTAAATTCGTAGATCCTTTCCAGGCTTTTAAAACATTCAGCACTTCTTTTTCTTCAGTTGAAATTGTCTTGATATCCAGATTTGCAATTAAATTCTGAACAACTCCAGTCGCAACTGACGATGTATTATCAAAAATCATTTTACTAATCGCTTCTTTGTCCCAGTCTGATTTTGCATCCATTAAACCTGAAATTCTTTTGGCGCGATCTTCCGGCAAATAATAACCCGGATACAAATAACCATCAACAGCTTCTGGTTGATTATTGGCTGAATAAACATAACCCCACTTTGGGTTTTCAGCTGATGGATTTTTGCTAAAGTCTAAATATTCTGTTATATCATCTTTTCCACTAGCGCCATCTAATATAAAAAATGAATTTACTCCTTTGTTATGTTTATAAAGCGTTCCTGTCGCCCACCAGGCCACATTTCCCTTGGAATCTCCATACATTACATTTAAGCCTGGAGCAGCAACCAATTGTACAGCTTTTCTAAAATCGTCTTTGCTTTTTGCGTGCGAAAGTCCGTAAACCGCATCCAGAATCTGAATGGGTTGTTGCGTATAAATCCACGACATGGCGATCAGTTTTTTGCTTTTAAGGTTAGCCAATAAATCATTCATAATTGGGCCGTGTCGACTTGATTTAACTGTCAAAACCACATCTGAAGTATCTTTTATTTTAATTGTTTTTTTTCTGGATTCATAAGCTGCAAAACCCGTTGGTGTCTGATATTGATTGTCGTCGTCCGCTTTATTTGTTTCCTCATAAAAATCAATATCATCATTTTCAAACATTGTCAAACCATACGCATAATCGCGATTGTGTGCCAATAACGGAAAGGGAGTTCCAGCCAAATAACAACCATACAATTCATGTTTTGGAGTTACAATATGTGCTTCATACCATGTTGCTGGCTGCGAAAATCCAATATGCGGATCATTTGCAAAAATTACTTTTCGGTTTTTTGTTTTATTAGGCCCAACAACCCAACTATTACTCCCTACAAATGGCGGGATCGGAGATTTATCCAACAAACTGGCAACTGATTTTGAAATCTCGCTATACTCTTCCAGATTCTCTTTTGAGCTCTTAATTTTGGTTGTATTAAATTCTCCTTCAATTCCCAAATCTTTTAAATAAGCATCTCCATATTTAGCACGAAGGTCTGTCAATAATGGATCGGTTTTTTGAGCCATCGCAAAACTGAAAGACATATATCCAAAAATATTATAAACGTCTTTTATAGTGAATTTTTCCTTTTTTACCCCCACCAAAGTAAATTCGATTGGCGTTACGCCTTCCTCTAAATATTGATTTATTCCATCCAGATAAGCCATCGTCAATTGATAACTCGGACTGTTTTTATCTAATTTGGCAATGGCTTTCGCCGAAGCTTCTTCAATACCAATTCCGGAAAAAAACATATCATTTTTAAGCGCAACTGATCCGAATATTTCTGATAATCTTCCCGGTGCAATTCGGCGTAGCAATTCCATTTGCCACAATCTTTCCTGCGCGTGTACATAACCCAAAGCCGTCATCGCATCTTTTTCTGAATCAGCATAAATATGCGGAACTCCAAAATCATCAAAATATACCGTAGTTTCCTGCTGAAGGTTTTTTAATTGTAATTCCCCTTCATATTTTGGTTTCAGGTGAAAAATATAGGCGCATAAACCTATTCCTAAAAGGACAATTATGATTACCAAAATCAACAGGAATTTTTTAATTTTCTTCATATTCAAAAAAGTATAACTATAAAATGATTCGATAATGATGTAACTTATACACATAATCGTATAAGAAACAATATATTTTAAAAGTCTAAATTTATATTTAAAATCAATACGATAAATGTCAATCTACAAAAAAATAGCGATCGGTGTCATTTCAATCTTCGTTTTTGTGCTTATAGTCAATTTCGGACTGAATTACTGGATCAAAAAACAACTGCCGATTATTATTGAAGAGAAAAACAAAACTGCGTATCATATTAATTACGAGAAAATTGAAGTTTCACTTTGGTCCCGCAATATATATGCCCAAACCCTACTGGTACATCCAAAAAACCAACTTGAAAACACTAAAACAAAAACCGGAATTTATTCTAAAATTGAATCCATTACGATAAAGCATTTTAATATTTGGGATTTAGCTTTTCGCGATGTTATTCAAGCCGAAAGTATTATTATTAATAAGCCCAGAGTTATTTTATATAAAAAGAATGACAAGCTTTTAAACAACAGTAAAAGTATCCGGACTGAAATTATCGAACCCTTTCGAAAAGTCGTTGCTGTTTCCAATATCTACCTAAATGACGGAAGTATTGATGTTGTTTACCTGAAAAATAATAAACCTATTTTCAGTGTTAAAAATATTCTGCTGAAACTCGAAGGCATTTTAATTACAGATGCAACCTTAAAAGAAAAGATTCCAATGCAGTACGAAAAATACGTTTTGGTTTGTGATAGTTTATATTACAAGCCCAATCAATTTTATCGCATGGATATTGGTCAAATCAGTACCGAAAACAATTTTATGAAAGTAAAGAAGTTTTCGATGTTACCAGAATATAGCCGCAAAGCCTTTGTTCAGAAACTAGAAAAAGAAAAAGACATTTATACGCTAAAAGTCGACTCTGTCCACATCAACAAAATGGATTGGGGATTTAAAAATGATCGTTTTTTCTTTAAAGCAAATTCGGTTGTGATGAATCATTTTGATGCGAATATTTACCGCGGAAAAATGCCAAAAGATGATTTGAGTAAAAAATATCTTTACAATCATTTATTACGAAATCTTAAATTCCCTTTACAAATTGATACTTTACAGGTTCTTAAATCAAAATTGGTTTATGAAGAAGAAATGGACTTTTCTAAAGGTCCCGGGAAATTAAATTTTGATCACTTTAATTTGCAGGCAACCAATCTTAGAAGTGGTTTCGGACTAAAAAAAACAGCTGATGTCAAAATCAAAGTCAATTGTCAATTCATGAAAGCTTCTCCTTTACATGTGGATTGGAGCTTTAATGTTTTGGACCTAAAAGACAGTTTTCATATTCAGGGGGTTATTTCAAATTTTGATGTTGCTGCAATGGGACAATTTAGCAAGCCTTATATGAATGCTTCATTTACAGGCGTTTTTAATAAATATCGTTTCAATTTTTATGGAAATGATAATATTTCAAAAGGAAATGCCTCTTTAGATTATGATGATTTAAAAGTTAAGTTATTCAAGAAAAAAGATCCTGAAAAAGAAGCTAAACTAAAATCTGCGATCGTTAATTTATTGGTCAAAAATGATTCAAAAGAAAAAGCCAAAACAGCTGATGTTGAGTTGGAACGAATTCAGGAAAAATCGTTTTATAATTTTCTATGGAGAAGCATTGCAGAATCGTTAAAGAAGATTTTGATTTAGATTTAAGCATATTTTCCGCCACGAATTCACGAATTTATTATTTACAATTCGTGAATTCGTGGCGATTTTTTTTAATCCATGTGCATTTTAAACCTGACATTTATCAGGTTTTATAAAAATTCTTTTTTCAACATTTGTTTTTATTTTAATTGAAAACAAATGACAAAAACACCCTTACATACTTTCCATATTCCAGTCATGGGGCTTGCCTATACCATTGACAGCCCAATTAGGGTGGCACAATATGGGATTTCATCTGTAATATCCATTGCTGATGATGAGTTAATTGAGAAGATGCGCAATTTTTACAGCACTAAATTCAATTTACCCTACGAAGAAATAAGTCAGAAATTTCACAACTACAGAGCTGAAAGAATTACCTCTTACCTCAATTTAGTAGATAAGATCGTAAAGCAAAAATTTGAAAGTTTTAAAACCGAATTAGCTGAAAGTAGAACTGCTGTAGAAAACTTTATGTTGATGTTACCCAATACTTCAGACATCAAAAAAGGTTTTCAAAATTTATTGGAAGACGGAATTTCATTCACAGAAAATATTCAAAATTACATTGAATCCCATCTTTCAGTGGGAGAAATTGATGTGAACATCATGACGAAATTAGACAAGGATAACTTCATTAAAAATGAACAATTACCACTTGAATTTAATGATGCGCATGCTGCCTTAAGAGGTTTTGCTAACAGTAATCTTGAATCATCTGTTGTACTTTCTGCCGGAATGAATCCGAGACTCTATAGTTATTTTGAGAATTTTTCTGATTTCTTTCCGAATGAAAACAACCAGCTTAAAAAGAAAATCATTTTAAAAGTAAGTGACTTCCGATCGGCTATGATTCAGGGCAATTTTTTAGCAAAAAAAGGACTTTGGGTTTCGGAATACCGAATTGAATCAGGACTAAATTGTGGTGGACATGCTTTTGCAACCGACGGACTTTTATTAGGGACCATTCTGGAAGAATTCAAACAGAAAAAAGAGCAGTTAATTCATTCCGCTCACGAATTAATGGTTAAAGCTTTACAGCAAAAAGGAGCGTCATTTCCTGATCAGCCTTTAAATTTAAAAATTACAGTTCAGGGGGGTGTAGGAACTTCAGAAGAACATGAATTTTTATTAAATACTTATGATGTTGATTCTGTAGGCTGGGGGACGCCATTTTTATTAGTTCCCGAAGCCACTTCTGTAGATCAGACCACTCGGGATTTATTAATTAAAGCAAAAGAAAGAGATTTATATTTGAGTCATATTTCGCCTTTGGGCGTTCCGTTTAATACTTTGAGAGGAACAACAAACGAAATTTTGAAACAAAAACGAATTCAGGAAAATAAAGCAGGAAGCTCTTGTCCTAAAAAATTTCTGGCTTTAAGCAAAGAATATGATCCACACGGAATTTGTACTGCTTCAAAAAAATATCAGGATATCAAATTAACAGAATTAGAAAACATAAAAGAAACACTTTCTGCTGATGCTTATGAAAAATCAAAATTAAAAATTACTGAGAAATCGTGTTTGTGTGTTGGTTTGGCCAATTCCTCTTATTTAGAAAATGATATCAAAATAAAAGGTCAGGCACAAGGTGTAGTAATTTGTCCTGGGCCTAATATGGCTTATTTTGATCAGGAAGTTTCTTTAAAACATATGGCAGAACACATTTATGGAAATAAGTCGGTTTTAAGGGCTAATAATCGTCCTAATCTGTTTGTAAAGGAATTGAAAATGTATGTTGATTATTTTAGAAATGAAATTGAAACAATTTCAGGTGAAATCACCACCAATCAGCTTAAGAAACTGAGTAGTTTCAAAACAAACCTTTTAGAAGGAATTGAATACTATCATAATTTATTCGAATCAACTTTTTATTTCAAAAGCGAGACCGAAAAAATTAAATATCAAATCGATTTTTACAAATTGGAATTAACTTCTATAAAAATTCCGGTTCCTGAAATGGTATAAAAGAGAAACCCCGATTTAGAAAACTAAATCGGGGTTTTTATTTATTTTAAAAAAATTATTCATTTTTCTTACTGCCATCGATTATGGCACCTGTCCCGGCACCAACTCCAGCTCCGGCCAATCCACCAATAATGGCACCTTCACCTTTTTTCTTACTAATAATAGCTCCTGTTGCCGCACCCACTCCGGCACCAATTACAGCACCTTTAGCAGTTGAACTCCAACCTTTCTTTTTAGTTGTTGTGGTTGTTGTTGCAGTTCCGTCTTGTTGATGTACTACTACAACTTTTTGTGCTTCTACTTTCTGCTCTTCTTTGATTTGCGTCATTTCGGTTTTCATTGAATCGATAATTCGTTGTTTGTTAATTTCAACTTTCATCGAATCAATGCTAGCTTGTTTAGCTTTATTGACATCTTCTTTTCCCTGGTTTTGACAAGAAACAATAGATAGTGCGGCAAATAATATATATAAGGCTTTCATGATTATACTTTTAATGTTTATACATTACAAAGTAAAGAAGATCTTATTTTTCGATGTTATAAGATTTGGAAGAAAGGTTACAGAATTACATGATTTATATTTTTAACCGCAAAGTGCACAAGGTTTTTACGCAAGTTCGCAAAGTTCATCTTCTATAATAGCAAAGTCGCGAAGCAACAAAGAAAATAAACTTTGCGACTTCGCGACTTTGCGAGATTCTGTTCTTGTATGCTTATTTACCTAAAATTCCTTGTTTTAAAATTTGCCCAAAGTCGTACATGTCTTCATAAGAACAATACAGCGGAACTGGAGCTAATCTGATTACATTCGGTTCACGCCAATCGGTAATCACTCCATTTTTCATTAAATAATCGAATAAACTTCTTCCTTCTCCATGTAAAAATACAGACAATTGAGAAGCTCTTTCCAAAGGGTTCGAAGGCGTAATAACTTCAAAATTTCCTTTTACTTCTTTATCAATTTCATGCAAAATGAATTCTAAGTAAGAAGTAATATGATCTCTTTTTGCAATTAAAGCATCCATTCCAACTTCAGCAAACATTTCTACTGATGCAAGGTATGGTGCTAACGAAAGAACTGGAAGATTACTAATTTGCCATCCTCCTGCTCCATGAACGGGATCGAAAGTCGGTTCCATTTTAAAACGGCGTTCTTTGTTATGTCCCCACCAACCGGCGAATCTTGGTAAATCAGGATCATTGTGGTGTTTTTCATGAACAAAACATCCAGAAGCATTTCCAGGACCTGAATTCATATATTTATAACTACACCAAGCTGCGAAATCTACATTCCAATCGTGAAGTTCTAATTTGATATTTCCGGCGGCATGAGCTAAATCCCAACCCACTTTTGCACCGGCTTTTTGTCCGGCTGCAGTAATGGTTTTGATATCGAAAACTTGTCCGGTATAATAGTTTACTCCTCCAATTAAAACCAAAGCCAATTCGTCTCCAACTTCTTCAATTTTTGCTAAAACATCTTCTAAACGAATATTATGTTCGCCCGCACGACGTTTGATTTCAACAATCGCGTCTTCTGGTTGATATCCATGAAAATGAACCTGACTCTGAAACATGTATTGATCTGAAGGGAAAGCTTTTTCTTCGCAGATAATTTTGTAACGTTTGCCTTTTGGCTGATAAAAAGAAACCATCAATAAATGAAGGTTTACCGTCAAGGTGTTCATTACCGTAACTTCTGAAGGCAAAGCTCCCACAATTTTACTTAATGGTTCAGCAAATCTTTCCTGATAATCCCACCATGGTTTTTGCGCATAAAAGTGACCTTCGACAGCCAACTCTGCCCAGTCGTTCATTACTTCTTCAACATAAGCTTTGGTGCGTTTTGGTTGTAATCCTAAAGAATTTCCTGTGAAATAAATTACGCGTTTGTCATTCACTTTCGGAAAAATAAATTGCTCCTGATAGTGATTTAAAGTGTCTTGCGAATCAAGCTCTCGTGCGAATTCGCGTGTATTTTGAAAAGTCATTGAGTTTTTGTTTTGTCTGCTAAAATAACAAAAAATGCCCTAAAAGTTTATTTTTGTTTCAGGTTTCAAGTTTCAGGTTCGTCGCGATGATGAGCAACCTGAAACCTGAAACTTGAAACCTTTTTAAAACAAAAAACCCATCATTAAACTGATGGGTTCTTTATAAAAGATATTCTCGATTAGATAATCAACATCGCGTCTCCATAAGAATAGAATTTGTATCCTTCTTTGATTGCTTCGTCGTATGCTTTTTTCATTAAATCATGTCCACAGAAAGCAGAAATCATCATTAATAATGTTGATTTTGGTGTGTGGAAATTCGTAATCATACAATTTGCAATACTAAAATCATGAGGAGGAAAAATGAATTTATTTGTCCAACCTTCGTAAGGATTTAAAGTATTTTGAGATGAAACTGAACTTTCAATAGCACGCATTGAAGTTGTTCCAACAGCACAGATACGTTTTTTCTTTGCTTTTGCTTCGTTTACGATATCACAAGCTTCTTGTTTGATGATCAATTCCTCAGAATCCATTTTGTGTTTTGATAAATCTTCAACCTCAACTGGATTAAAAGTTCCTAAACCAACGTGAAGTGTTACCTCAGCAAAGTTTACTCCTTTAATTTCTAATTTTTTCAAAAGGTGTTTTGAGAAGTGTAAACCTGCAGTTGGTGCAGCAACAGCTCCTTCTTCTTTTGCATAAATCGTTTGGTATCTTTCAGCATCTTCAGCAGTTACTTCTCTGTTGATGTATTTAGGAATTGGAGTTTCTCCAAGCTCTGTCAATTTGTTTCTGAATTCTTCGTAAGAACCGTCATATAAAAAACGTAAAGTTCTACCACGAGAAGTCGTGTTGTCAATTACCTCAGCAACTAACGAATCGTCATCACCAAAATAAAGTTTGTTTCCGATACGGATTTTTCTAGCCGGATCAACCAAAACGTCCCAAAGACGTTGCTCTGAATTCAATTCTCTTAATAAGAAAACCTCAATTCTTGCTCCTGTTTTTTCTTTGTTTCCGTACAAACGAGCAGGGAAAACTTTAGTATTGTTAAGAATTAAAACGTCTCCGTCATCAAAATAATTGATAACATCTTTAAACATTTTATGTTCTATAGTTTGTTTTGCACGGTCAATTACCATTAAACGAGACTCATCTCTATTTTCTGCTGGAAATTCCGCTAAAAGTTCTTTTGGTAAATTAAATTGAAAATGTGATAATTTCATATTTGAATTGTTGATTTTAAAGTGTAGATCTTAGATTTTATATCTAAAATTATAAATCGTGTGCAAATATACGATTGTGAGATAGGCGTTGTCAAGTGTTTTGCTGTTTATTTTCAAAAGTCGTTGATTTAGTGGTGTTTCGGGTTGCGTTTTCTAACCATATAAGAAATATAAGTTCATTTAAATTGGATTCTTTAAGAATTGTAACTCAATTGTTTGGCTAAATCCGAAAAAAAGATCATATAAAAAACCCCTGGTTAAAACAAGGGGCTAATCAAATTACGCTCACTTTGTTTAAGTGAACTTATATTTCTTATATGGTAGAAAATTTTACAATTCTGAAATTTCAAAATTTAATGCTTTTAAGTCATTCCAGAAATCTGGATATGATTTTGAAACAACTCCGGCATCTTCAATAATTATTGGAACTTTAAGTGCTAAAGGAGCAAATGCCATTGCCATACGGTGATCGTTGTATGTTGCAATTTTCACATTGTGACTGATATTTTCTGAAGCCACTAAAGTTAAAGAATCATTAGTTACTGAAATATCAGCTCCCAGTTTTGTAAGCTCTCTTCTTAGTGCTTCTAATCTGTCCGTTTCTTTAATTTTTAAAGTATGAAGACCGGTCAAATGACAACCAATTCCTAAACCTAAACAAGTCACAACGATTGTTTGCGCAATATCTGGCGTGTTGTTTAATTCGAAATTTACGGTTTCATATTTAAAATCCTCTTGTTTTACCAAGGTCATTTTATTATTTTGGAAAGTTGTTTTTACTCCTAATTTCTCGTAAAGTGAAACTAATTCCGAATCTCCTTGTAAGCTATTTTCTTTATAACTCGTTAATGTTATTGAAGCCGTATCAGCCAGCGCCACTAAACTAAAAAAGTAAGAAGCCGAACTCCAATCTGATTCTACGACCATTTCTTTTGAAGCAACGCTTTCTTTTGGATAAACTTTAATTACATTTCCTTCAAAACTAGTTTGAATATCTAAATCAGTCAGCAAAGCCAAAGTCATTTTGATGTATGGAATCGAAGTAATTTCTCCTTCTAAAGTCAGCTCTAAACCATTTTCTAATTTTGAAGCCACTAACAAAAGTGCCGAAATATATTGGCTGCTTACATCAGCAGCTAAAGTTACTTTTGAAGCGGTAACTTTTTTTCCCTTGATTTTTATTGGCGGATAACCTACTTCTTTTTCATAGGAGATCTCAATACCTAATTGTGCTAACGCTTCTACCAGAATTTTTATCGGGCGTTCCTGCATTCTGCTTGAACCAGTCATTACTACATCTCTGCCTTCACTCACAGCAAAATAAGCAGTTAAAAAACGCATTGCTGTTCCGGCGTGGTGAATATCTACAATTTCATCATTTCCAACCAAAGCTTTTTGCATTACTTCGCTGTCGTCAGAGTTTGAGGTATTGGCGAGTGTAATATTTGGAAACAATGCTTTTAACAACAACAAACGATTGGTTTCGCTTTTTGATCCTGTTACTGCAATTTGTCCTTGTAAATTATGTTGAGTTGTTTGGAGTAGTAAATTCATTTTTTTAATTGTAAGTTGTAAATTATGAACTACGAATGGTTACAAACGTAATTAAGACGCGCAATTTACCACTCCACATTCATAATTCAAAATTCAAAACTCATAATTCAAAACTTATGAGCGATATTTCACAATTATTTTAATTTATCGTTGTTTTTATGACGGTCTTTATCGCGAACCGATTTTAAATCCATTTTTTTATCAAAAGCAGCTTGTAAATCGATTCCCGTTTGATTGGCCAGACATAAAACTACAAAAACAACATCAGCCAATTCTTCGCCTAAATCTTTGTTTTTATCGCTTTCTTTCTCAGATTGTTCTCCATATCTGCGGGCAATAATTCTAGCCACTTCACCTACTTCTTCTGTAAGCTGTGCCATATTCGTCAATTCGTTAAAATAACGAACTCCGTGCTCTTTTATCCAGGTATCTACATCAAGTTGTGCATTTTTCAAATCCATCGTTATATTTTTTTAAGAACAATTTTTTCATTTTGACTGGCAAGCATTTTCTGGAAAATATCTTTTAGTCCAGTATACTCATCTGCTGCAAAAATACTACTGTTAATCTCTTTTATACAATTAATTTGAATTTTATTCCCGTCATAAGAAATATTAAAATTATAAGCTATCGCTTTATCTTCAGATACGATACGAACAGGTTTTGGCATTGACTCCACAATATATCCTTCTGGAATATTTAAATTTATATTGATTTTTTCTTGTGTTGGATATCCAAAATAAATTCCCATTTGCCTTTTTTCCTGAGTAAAAGGATTTTTTGTTCTGGTAAAAAACAATAACGGATTAAGGAATATTTTGCCTCCAATAATCTCTGATTGATTGTCTGAAGTAAAGGAGAAAAACTCTACAATTGGATTGGAAAAATTCGTTTTCTTATTTTCGATTTTATAATCTGATATTTTTAAATCACCTAATTCCTCTTCGTATTTCTCAAGATAATTTTCCTCATTTTTATCGGCATTGTGGATTCTGAAATTATAGGCATCATAATCTGTTCTTTGCACCTTTACCTTTCCTTCTATTTTACCAGAAGCATCCAATTTTGCTATTGTATTTGAAAATTCTCTGGAAAATGATACAGGATATAAATCTATTTCTTCTGAAGTCCCATCTTTTTTAATCAGTCTTCCTTTCCAGTTTAAAACATTTAAAGGCAAAATGTTGGGAGATGTAAATTTATGTGTCGCATCTAGCAAAATTTGCTTACCGTCAATTTCGGCAGCTGCAATAACATAATTAAAACCAGTACGTGTAGGATAAAATGGAACTCCATTTTCTACCGTACTAGCCAGAACCGGATTTACTTCTATACCGGCCAATTTGAGCATATTAATCAATATAAAATTAATTTCGGCGACATTCCCTGTTTGCTCCACGTACGCTTTTACAACTCCTTTATCTGTATAGTAGCCATTCTCTTCATTCCAGTTCATTCTATTCTGGACGAACTTAAAAATGATATCCAATCTTTCACTAAGTGATTCTACATTGGCTAATAATTTTTTGACATCTTCAAGTAAAAAATCTTTTTTACTAAGTTCTTTTCCAAAACTTTCATCTTTAAAAATTGTTGATGCTACGCCTTCCCAGGTCATTGTATAATCTTTGACAGGCTGTTCTGGAAATCGAACACGTTCTAGTTCATATTGAAGACTTCCTCTATAATTATCGATATTATTTACATAAGGCTCAAAGGTTAAAGCGGGAATATCCTTTGCTGTATAAAGACTATTAATTTGTTTATAAGAAAGTGTTCTTGTTTGATTGTGCTCATTTTCAAAATTCTGACTTCCGTGTGTAAATTTAGATTCTGATGTTATGGGTATTTTTCCAACTAATATTGGTTTATAAATATACATTTCAGGAATCTCGTTATGATATTCAAAATAATCAACCGGAATCTCATACTGAAAATCAAAATCAGGAAGCTTGACAATGTTTTCTGACTTTAAAACGTATTTGTACTCAATAATCGACCCTACTTTTACATTGGGTAACGTTATGGTTTTTTCATTCCAGTACTTATTTACTTTCTTCTTAAAGGTTCCCTGATTATCAAGTTTGGTTTTTACAATTGCTCCATTTTCAAGATTATAAGTAACCGCGTTTGAAAACTCTAACCGATCCTCATTTAGTTTCTCATAACCGATATAAAAACGGACTTTTTGATCAGCCCACTTAAGTCCTTCTTTTTTATAAATTTTAATTTTAAATTCATAAACATGATTTGCCGAGAAACCATTTGTATTATTGTAAGTAAAAAAAGTTTTGCCTTTTTTAAAAATTATCGCAGCCGAAGCAGAACTATCTTTTGCATGTACTTTTTCCTGTAATTCAGCGATAGTTACTTTTCCTAATTCATACTTTTGAGCACTGACTTTTGAAGTTCCTAAAACCAGTAAAATTGAAACAAATAGCAGACGTAATCTCATTTTTTTTAGATTCTTTTTAAAACTATTTTTTCCGTTTCTTTAGCAATCATCCCTTTGTAATATTCTTTTAGCATTTCATATTTTTCTGTTGAAAATGTTGCCTCATTAATTTGATGTGCAATATTAATTTGAAGTGTATTTCCTGTATTTGCGATGATAAACTTAAAGCTTCCCAAATTACCCTCCATATTAATATTCGTCGGAGCTGGTAAAGTCTCTACTGTAAAGCCTTCAGGTATTTGAATTGTAATATTGTATTTGTCCAGAAATGGGAACCCAAAATCTACCGGATATTCTCTGGTTTCCTGTTTAAATGGGTTTTTATTATTGGTAAAAAACAACATTGGACTCACATAAATTTTTCCGCCAATAACTTCACACAAATTATTACCTGTAAACGAATATGTCTCTACAAGTGGTAATAGAATTTCTTTTTCATTAGTTCTTGAATATTCACTAATTTCAATTTTATTATTTTCGTTTTCTAATTTTTCTAAATACGTTTCTTCCTTAACACCATCAATATTATCTCTTGTAATTAAAGCGTTATAATCTGACATTTGTCTTCTGGTTTTACCTGTAACTTTTCCTTCAGCGTCAATACTATAATTCATAAAAACAATATCATTTGATGGTTTACTAGGCATTAAATCAATTTCTTCAGAACTACCGTCTTTACGAATTAATCTTCCATACCAATTTAAAGTTCGAATTGGCAAAACATTCGGAACTGAAAACTTATCAGAAGCATCTAATAAAACACTTCCGTTTGGAGTCTCGACACGAGCAACTACATAGTTAAAAGCGGTTCTGTTTGGGAATAGCGCAATTCCGTTAGAACGTGTACTAACCAAAACAGGATCAGCAGTTAAACCTGCATAACGCAACATCGCAGTCAACATTAGGTTAATGTCGGCAATGTTTCCTGTTTTCTCTTTATAAGCCTTTCTAACTCCCAAATCGCAATCGTAACCAGTGTATTTATTCCACTTTACATTCGTTTTTACATGGTTAAGGATTGCCAATATTTTTTCATCAGTTGTGTTTTTACCTGCTAATAATGCTTTTAAATCATCTTCAAAATAGCCCGTTTTGTTTAATTCGGCACCAAAGCTCTCATTGTCATAAATAGTTTTTGCAACAGAAACCCAATCCGTCGAAAGTGGTTTTATGGGCTGGTTAGGAAACTTAACCAGTGATAATTCATGCTGAATACTTGAAAGATAATTGTCTACATTGTTTACGTAAGCTTCATCTTTCATAGCCGGAAAATCTTGCGCTATATAAGTGGTCTGTGTTTCTATATAATCTAATTTATCTACAGAATATTCCGTTTTTACTGGAGAAAATCCGCCAGACGAAGTTCGCTCTTTACTTGTAAAAGTTATAGATTTAGGATTTTTTTGAATTGATACTTTAGGAAAAATATATCCTTTTTGTCTTGAATTAAAAACATAATATTCCGGAACATAAGTAGAAAATTCAGAATAGTTTACAGGAATACTAGATTGAAAATCCCACTCTCTGATTAACCTGTCGCTTGGACTTTTAATAGTATAACGATATTCAATTACAGAACCTTCTTTAACATTGGGCATGGTAATCTTTTTTTGCCCTCTGTATTTATTCAGTACTTCATCAAAAGTCCCTTCGCTTTTTAGTTTTGTTTTCTCAATCTTTCCATTTACCAAATTATATGTATAGGCATCAGCAAAAAACACTCTCTCAGTCAATCCAACCATATTATAATACCAAACTTCCTGATTAGCCCAGTCATAACCTTCTTTTTTATAAATTTTTACTCTGGTTTCAATATCTGTCAAAGTTACAAATCCGTCATTTTGGTCATATTCAATTCTAGATTTTCCCTTTTTATACAAAATAGCAGCTACCGCAGAAGAATCTTTGGGATGCACTTTTTGCTCTAATTCAGCGATTGATACTTTTCCTAATTTAAATTCCTGAGCTGTTAGTTTTGTAAAAAACAACAAGAGAACAGATAGACTAAAAAATTTGATTAATTTCATTGTGGTTTGTGCTTGGTTAATTTTGTGGTTAATTTTTAGTAAGTATAATTTTGGCATTATCATTTCTTGACACCTGCTCCATAAAAAGACGGTATTCATCATACTCTTTATTAGAGTATTTGCCTTTGTTTAAAAACATAGTGCGTTTATAAAGTAGTTTGTTGTTGTCTTTTTTGATGATTTCTGTTTTATATTCTCCGAATTTCCCTTTTAATTCAAAGTTTGAAGGAAGAAATTCGATGTTAAAATCGTTTGGTAAATTAATTTCGATTTCATCTGTATCCAGATAACCACGCTGAATTTGGAAAGGAGTTTTTCTGTTTCTGATGCGCTTTATATTTTCATTATTTTGGTTAAAAGCATCGATAGCAAAAATCATTTTATTAGATGAAATTGGCGCATAATTGATTGCACTTACCTGAACATCTTCAGTAAAACGAATATTTTCCTTATCGTTTGTAAATGTTATTTTTCCAAGTTTCAAATTATTGATATTATCCCAGTAACTTTTATAATGTTTTTCTTTGTCCTCCGGAATAAATTTGGCGATTCTTTCTTTTTTCCCATACTGAGATCCTTCAGAAACAATATTTACCATACCTGAAAAATCTCCATTTGAATTTATTGTATACTTACCTTTACTTAACTGCGTATTTGCATGGGGTTCATAAATCTTGGTTCTAACTATTTCGCCACCTTCTGGTTTTATAATAATAACATTTCTGTTGTCTGTAAAACCGGCCTGATAACCAAAAGGATTATCCTGGCTGGTACATTCTAAAAACTCAAATTTATCTTTGTTCGGAACACAAAGTATAACATGATTTCCCTGAATAGAAACAAAATCTTCCTGAATATCCATTAAATCAGAATCACCATACAATTCAGTATAATAAGATGGGACACCAACAACATCTAATAATGCTTTTGTGTAGTTCGACAAAGCTTTACAATCTCCGTATCCCAAACGATCTACGTCACCTGCAAGCATTGGTTTCCAGCCTCCAATACCAACCTGAATACTTACATATCGGGATTTTTCCTGCACATATTGATATACTATTTTTGCTTTTTTTATAGGATCTGTTTCACTTCCTACACGCTCTTTTATTTTTAATTTAGTTTCTTCCGGCAAATTTGTTGTCCCGGTTAAAATTTTTTCCGAAAACCATTTTCCATATTCTTGCCAGTTTTTCGCATGGCCATCAACTCCTTCTAAATTAAAATATTCCAGACCCAGCATTACTTTTGGATATAAATCCCTAAAAGCCGGACTAAAATCTTCTGGCTTTTGAGCTTTAATATTATTCGCTGTATAAGAAAGTTGTGTATCGGTATCGTTGCTTTTTTTGATATTAAAATCTGAAAACTGATATTCTTTTTTTCTGAACCCAAGTGTATTTAAATAAGTAACATTTAAAACGCTTTTTTCTATACTTAGAAAATAACTATCCAATGGATACCAGCTTGGGATAAATGCGGTTGTAGATGTTTCCCATTCGCAATTATAAACAATTGTAAACGGATAAGAAATTGGAGTATAATTTAAAAATAGATAACGGCTTTCTGAAAAAAGGGTGCTGCCGCTTACAGCGCTCTGATCAGTAAAATCTTTTCTCTTAATTTTTTTTATTTCTTTACCAAAAGCATCATAAACTACTGCTTCGATATTTTTGATAGTGCTGGTTTTATCATAATATTGATACGCATCAATATCCCTCACTCCATATTCATTTAAAACCGTTATTGCTCTTTGTCTTTTGATATTCATACTTCGCTGAGAAGTAATATTAATATCAATTTGATTCAGGCGAACTACTGCATTAGCATTTTCTTTAAGACTGTCAGGAATATTAATTACAGAGTATTCACTCTTTTGGGCAGAAGATATAAGGGTGAAAAATAAAAAAAATAACGCAAAAAAAGGGTTTTTCATTAGTAGGGAATTTCTCCAAATATATATTATTTTTAGAAATCCTTAACATTTGTTTATTATTTTTTATTCCTTGTTTTTGCTATCTATTATTATTGTAACAGGCCCGTCATTTAACAGGCTGACTTTCATATCGACACCAAAAATTCCGGTTTGTACTTTTTTACCAAAGTCTTTTTCTAAAGATTTTACGAAGTTTTCATACATCGGAATCGCAAACTCTGGCTTTGAAGCTTTTATATAAGAAGGACGATTTCCTTTTTTTGTAGAAGCGTGAAGTGTAAATTGGCTTACTACAATTATATCGCCATCAATATCCTGAACAGAGCGGTTCATGACGTCATTTTCATCACCAAAAATTCTCATTTTAATGATTTTCCCAACCAGCCAATCAATATCTTCCTGAGTATCGGCATCTTCAATACCAACTAAAACTAATAATCCTTTTTGAATCTCGGCAGTTTTATTTCCTTCTACAGTTACTGATGCCTGGGAAACTCTTTGAAGAACAACTCTCATGTTAATTGTGAATTATGAATGGTTAATGGTGAATTTAGATCGTATTCAATTTTTGTTTCGTTGTAATTATGATTGAAGCTAGAATTTTATTGATTTCTACAATATCAGATTTAATTGATTTGAATTGAGTTTCATTTAAATAATCTGACTGAAACAACAATTCCAACCAATAATCTGTTTCGTCGGCTTCTTTTTGTGCAATTGCTAATTTATGAATAAAATCTTTTTTGCTTTCTGCTTGTTCGGATTCGCGAACCAATGCTCCTATTGAAGTTCCACTGCGAAGTAATTGTTTGCTTAAAACAAATTCTTTCTTTTCCTGATTTAGAAACTGAAACAATTTAACAATCCTCAAAGCAAAATTAAAAGATTTTGTTTTTATAACGTTATCTGCCATAATTCACAATTAACCATTTACAATTCACAATTATTTCTGGTTTCTTGTTTCATCACTAATTTTACGATCCTCATCATAAGAATCAGTGCGATAATTTTCTTCATCGCCTTCGAGGATTTTCAAATAACTATTATAGCGAGACCAGGCGATCTCGTCTCTTTCTAATGCAGCCTTGATAGCGCAATGTGGTTCTTCTTTATGTAAACAGTTGTTAAACTTGCACTGATCTTTTAATTTGAAGAATTCAGGAAAATAACCGCTGATCTCTTCTTTCTCCATATCCACAATTCCGAAACCTTTAATTCCCGGTGTGTCGATAATTTTGGCATCAAAAGACAAATCATACATCTCCGCAAATGTCGTTGTGTGCTGCCCCTGTTTACTGGCTTCAGAAATAGTTTTGGTTTTAAGATGCAAAGAAGGTTCCATCGCATTTACCAAAGTCGATTTCCCAACACCAGAGTGCCCAGAAAACATACTTACTTTACCAATCATCATTTCTTTTAACTCGTCAATACCTTTCATTTCAGTCGACGAAACGCGAAGGCATTTATAACCAATTTGCTGATATACATATTGCATATACAATTGATCTTCCAGAGTTGGTTCATCAAAAGTATCTATCTTATTAAAAACCAAAATAGTTTCAATATTGTAAGCTTCGGCAGTTACCAAAAAACGGTCTATAAAATTGAAGGTTGTGGGAGGATTATTAATCGTGATCAACAAAAAAACACGATCAATATTCGAAGCAATAATATGCATTTGATGCGAAAGGTTAACCGATTTACGAACAATATAATTCTTTCTTTCGTGAATATTAAAAATCGTTCCGGTTACCGCATCTGAAGTTTCTTCCAATTCATAATCGACAATATCGCCTACAGCAATAGGATTAGTACTTTTAATACCTTTCATCCTAAACTTCCCTTTCATACGGCATTCTATAAAATCGCCTTGTTCTGATTTTACGGTGTACCAACTTCCTGTAGATTTATATACGAGTCCTGTCATTCTTTAATTTTAGATTGCTGATTTTAGTCCCGAAGCCTCGGGACAGATTTGAAATTAAATCTTTGCAAAGATAAATTAATAATTTTAAAGATAGCCCACGGTTTTAACCTAAGACATAAAGATCAGCAGGTAATTAATTACGTCCCCACGGTTTAAACCGTGGGCTATATATTATAAAACAAAAATCCCCACTCTTCTTTCGAAGAAATGGGGATTAAAAAAACAATCTATTTTTAAATCTATGATATAAGAAACCAAATAACAAAATTCAGATAAAACTAAATTTAACTTATATCACTTATATGGTGAAATATCAATTATGCATTGAAAATTTTCTCCTGGTGACCAATACTTTCCTGGTGAATAGCTTTGAACATTCTCAAAACAAACTCTTCAGTAAGACCTTTTTTCTCACCTTCTAAAATCATTTTTCCTAAGATTTCATTCCAACGATTGTTTTGAAGAATCGCTACGTTTGCATCTTTTTTCACCTGACCAATTTCGTCAGCAACTTTCATACGTTTTCCTAATAACTCTAATAAGTTAGCATCAAGAACGTCGATGTTAGCTCTTAATTTTGTCATTTTTGAACTGTACTCATCTGTAGTATCATCTGTTTTTCTGATAGTCAAATCTTTAATGATTTGTTTCAAAGCATCAGGAGTAACTTGTTGAGCAGCATCAGACC